>Ga0247727_10000332_pt1 | contig 114888 bp, 106 predicted proteins | sample WisWelCaveWW1625_FD_202498 | JGI IMG/M metagenome (GOLD analysis project Ga0247727, IMG submission 202498) | Biofilm microbial communities from Wishing Well Cave, Virginia, United States - WW16-25 | ecosystem: Environmental > Aquatic > Deep subsurface > Groundwater > Cave microbial mat... | reverse complement strand
ATGTGGATGATCTGGCGGAGAAGATTTTGACCGCGATAAAGAATCGCAAATCGTTCAAGAAGATTGGTGAGGCGGCGAGGAAGACGGCAGAAGAAAAAGCGGATTGGAAGAAGAATTTTGGTAAACTTCTTGAGGCATATGAGGCAACCGTGAGGGTGCGTCGCACCTGACGGGTAGACTTAATTTGTTGAGCAGGAAAAGCTAATCGATAAGATTCGTCCTGTTGAGTAAGGAGCGGCGCACTCTCCATATGACCATGAAAACAAAAGTTGTTGCCATCATTCAGGGACGCATGTCCTCATCGCGTTTGCCTGGCAAGATTCTCGCAGACATCGCGGGTCAGCCCATGTTGCGACGCGTCTTCATGCGGACCTCGCGGTCTGCTACCGTTACCGAAACCATTTTCGCCACGACGACCGATCCCTCCGACGACCCCGTCGCCGAATACTGCGACTTCAGCGGGATTCCCTTCACGCGCGGCAGACAATTCGACGTGCTTGACCGTTATTATCAAGCCGCGAAAGGAGCAAAGGCTGATATCGTCGTCCGCATCACCGCGGATTGTCCCCTCATTGACCCTGTGTTGATCGATGATGTCGTGAATACATTACTCGAAGATGACTATGACTTCGTCTGCAATCGTCTGCCACCACCATGGAGTCGTACCTATCCCATTGGCTTGGACGTCGAAGCATGTACGTTTGATGTTATGGAGAGAGCATGGAAGGAAGCCAAAGAACCGCAACACCGCGAACATGCTATGCCGTATTTTTATGAAGGCATCGAATTGACTCGCCAAAGCCGAACGCTTGAAACTGGCACATCCTCGCGCGGATTCAAAGTTGCCCTTCTTCATCACACCACCGACTTTGGTGACTACCGCTGGACTATGGATACTCCCGAAGATTTGGAATTCATACGACAGGTTTATTCCCGCTTCGATGGCCGCGATGACTTTTCATGGAAGGAAGTTTTGGATTTGGTTCATAACGAACCCAAGTTGATGGAAATCAATGCGAGTGTACAACATAAGACGCTCAACGATATTGATAAACGCGCTCTTAAGTAATGTCGTTGCGAGACCTGCGAAGCAGGTCGAAGCAATCTCAAGTAACCTGCAAATATGAGATTGCTTCGGGCTTCGCCCTCGCAATGACATAATCTCAATTGGAATTATGCCTCTCATCACTTTATTCTCTGCCCCTAAACCTTTCACGAATCAGCACATCGCGACGATTCAGCGCAACGCGATCAAATCATGGACTTTGCTTCCCGATGTCGAAGTCATTTTGCTCGGTGAAGAGATAGGTCTCGCCGAAGTCGCTAAACAACTTGGCGTGAAGCACCTGCCCAACGTGGCTTGCAATGAAAACGGCACGCCGTTGATCTCGTCCATGTTTCAACTAGCGCGGGAAAATAGCAATAGCGAGTTACTCTGCATTATCAATACGGACATGATCCTCATACCCGATTTCGTCGAAGCGGCGAAACAGGTTGTCAAACTCAAAGATAAATTCGTTTTGCTGAGTCAACGATGGGATTTGAACGTAACTCAGCCACTCGAATTCACCGAAGGCTGGCAGGATAAATTACGCAGTACAGTTTACGCGTCAGGTGCACTTCATCGCCCCGCGGGTTCTGACTTCTTCCTCTTTCCGAAATCCTGCTACACTGACATTCCAAATCTCATCATCGGGCGCGCAGGCTGGGACAATTGGATGATATATAAAGCCCGCAATGAAGGCTGGGTTGTAATTGATTGCACATCGTCGGTGATGATCGTGCATCAGAACCACGATTACTCGCACCTGCCTAATGCAAAGTCACATCACGATCACCCCGACACGAACGAAAATATCCGCCTCGCGGGTGGACAGGCAAATATCCGTTATACGATTCTGGATTCAACGCATCAACTTGTGGATGGTAAACTTTCCCGCCCGAAGATGACATCCCTGCGCTTCACGCGTAAGGTTGAGTTGTTTCTCCGTGCCATCTTTTTCTTCCTGCCTGAAAAAATGATCGAGAATATTGCCCGACCCAAACGATGGAAAAAGCGAATACAAAAGCTTTTCAAATCGTAAATCCAAAATCGTAAATCGTAAATCGGAAATCGCCACATGCGTAAAGGTCAAAACCCCGCGAAGTTCGTCAAAGACGTCCCCCGCCCCGAGCGGATCACGGTCGCGTTGCTCAACTACATCCCCTTCCTGAGCGGATTCTACGCCGAGACCCTCGACGTGTTGAAAGTCTCGCTCGAATCCATGCGCAAGGACGCAGGCTTGCCATTTGACTTAATGGTCTTTGACAACGGCTCGTGTGCCGAAGTGCGTGAGTTTCTTGTCAATGAAAAAGAAGAGGGACGAATCCAATATTTGATTCTCTCCGAAAAAAACATGGGCAAGGGCGGCGCGTGGAACGTGATACTGGCGGGGGCACCAGGTGAGATCATTGCCTATACCGATGCGGACGTTTTATTCTCCCCAAATTGGCTGTCGCGTTCCGTGGAAATTCTCGAAACCTTCCCGAATGTTGGCATGGTGACTGCGCGTCCCTTCCGCACACCGCCCGAGTTTTACGAATCAACTCTCAAGTGGGCACATGACGCGGAGCGTGCAACTTTGGAAGAGGGACAATTCATCCCGTGGGAAACCTTCCTTGAATTCAATCTCTCGCTCGGACAGACCGAAGAAGAGAATCGTAAAGTGTATGCAGAGACTAGAGACTGGAGAATTACCTACGACCCGTCATTGCGAGGGCGTAGCCCGAAGCAATCTCTGTCATCACCGAGCAAGGCTATCGTTGCATATGCAGGCGCATCACACTGGCAGTTTACTGCGTATAAATCCACGCTTCAGCAATTCCTGCCCTTTGACATGGACAAGCCCATGGGACAAGTCCGCCAGTTGGATAAGCGCATGAACGACGCAGGCTTGTTACGGCTGATGGTCTCTATCCCGCTGGCGATGAATATGTCCAATACGCTGGGATATTTGAGAGGGGAGTTGAGGGGCGGCGAGAAGAAGCGCATTTCATTTGGCAAGCGCGTGCTGGAAATTGGATTTATCAAGAAGATTCTGTTAACGGTGTATAACAAGATTTTTAGTTGGTATTATTCGTAAGAGGAAAAATGATAACCATCACATTTGCAGGCGACGAATCTGGCGATGTCAGTTTCAATTTTGGTAAAGGCGCAACGCGCTATTTTGTAATGGCTGTTATTGCCACTACCAAACCGGAAAATCTGCGCCATGCATTGGCGGATGTTATAAAAGAGTTTGGGTTGCCCGCTTCATACGAATTCAGCTTTAATAGCATTGCATCAGCTCCGTTGCGCCAACGCACATTTCAAGTTCTTCAAAACGCTGACTTTGAAGCATGGGCATTAGTGGTGGATAAAACGCGTTTATCTATTCCTTTTACCATCATGCGCAGATTGGATTTTTATCTTTTCTGTATCACCGAATTACTTCAATCTATTCCTGCTGAACAACGTGAAAAAGCCACTTTGATATTGGATGAATTTGGCGGCGAACCAGACCTACCATTGGAATTTCGCCGTTACATGAAGCGACGTAATATTCCCCGTCATTTCAACCGAGTATTGACAAAGCGTTCCAAAAGCGAGCCGCTTATTCAAGTGGCGGATTTAGTGGCTGGTGCAGTTTTACGCCGTGATGCTCAACATGACTCAGAGGCGTTTGACATGATTAAAGGAAAATTTAATAAAGTAGTGGAATATAGCGGTTAAATGAAACCCACCCCGCTAGCCTTGTCGTCATCACGTCCAGACGGGGCGGGGCCGCCACAATTGGCGACCTTTCGCGGGGTGGGAGAAGTCTTTCGACTTTTATACTTGTATTATACTCATTTATGACCATGAATTCAAGCCGATTTTTTCAATCACCAGATTCCCCTCTCCCAGCGGGAGAGGGCAGGGTGAGGGCGTACCCGCTGGCGATGAACATGTCCAATACACTGGGGTATTTGAAAGGGGAGTTGAAAGGCGGCGAAACGAAGAAGCGTGTTTCATTTGGCAAGCGCGTGTTGGAGTTTTCACCAATCAAGAGGATGTTATTAGCGGTGTATAACAAGATCTTTCATTGGTATTACTCGTAGCAAAAGCAATCCGCTGGTTGAGTAGGCGACGGTGTTTTTCCGTCGCCATATCGAAACCATCGAAAGCAGAAAAAGTTACTTACTGTAATGGTATCTCGCTTGCAGAAAGTCAATTCGATTGTCGCGTACGAGATAGACGATGCGATGTTCCTGCGTGAGCCGCCGCGACCAACAGCCAGGCGCAAGGTATTTGAGCGGTTCGGGCTTGCCAATCCCTTCAAACGGATCTCGCAAAATGGCGTCAATCAATTCAAAAGCGCGCAAAGCCAGTTTGCGATCTGTTTCGACCCAATAACGCAGGTCCTCGATAAATTCAGGCTGAAAGACTGCTTCACGCTTTTTCGGTTTCAAGCCCCACCTCGCGGCGCAAGTCGTCAATGCTTTGCGGCAGACCTTCATTCTTCAATGCGCGCGCCAAAGCGGACAAAATCCGCTCAGCATTTTGAGGGGAGCGCATGAGATAGGCAGTCTCGGTCAGGCTGGCGAGCTCGCTTGCTGAAATCATGGCAACATCCTCGGAGCCGCGCCGCTGAATGATGACCACTTCACGGTCTTTGGTAACGCGGTCGAGCAAGCTGGCAAGTTGCTCTCGTGCGCTGGTATAGGTAAATTCGATGGTCATAAGGGACACTCCATTCTGTACAGGAATACTGTACAACAAAAAGTGTGAAATGTCAAGATAAAATAGGCTATGCTTTGTCACACTTTTGCTTTGAAAGGAATTCGCATGAACGACGCGCGCTTTCCCCTCTCCCAGCGGGAGAGGGCAGGGTGAGGGAGAGAACATGTCCAATACGCTGGGATATTTGCGCGGGGAGTTGAAGGATGTGGGGAAAAAGAAGCAAGTTTCGCTTGGAAAGCGCATGTTGGAAATTGGATTTGTCAAGAAGATTTTATTGGCGGTGTATAACAAGATTTTCAACTGGTATTATTCGTAAGAGTATTCGGTGGTTGAGTAGGGCGGGTGATCTTCCCGCCCGTATCAATACCACCAATGACAAGTAAACTTGAAATTCAAAGGTGTGGTTTCGATACGCCCTGCGAAAAGCACGCAGGGCTACTCAACCACCGTATGGGACAAGATTTTTTATGGCATGGATGTATATTCTTGAATGTTGCGACGGCTCATATTATGTTGGCTCAACCAAAGACCTGAAACGACGCATGTCTCAGCATCAGGAAGGGATTGGCTCAAACTACACATCCAAACGCCTGCCAGTGAAACTGGTTTACTGTGAAGAATATGACCGAGTTGACGAAGCCTTTTACCGAGAGAAACAAGTCCAAGGCTGGCGTCGAGCAAAACGTGAAGCATTAATAAACGGCGACTCGCAGCTATTGCCAACACTCGCCAAGAAGGTCTTTGATAGAAGTAAAATTGATAAAGTAGATTTGGTAGATAGTGAACTCGGTGGTTGAGTAGACGGCGGGACTAGTCCCGTCTTTGCAAGGCTTCTCGCCTCCGCCGTCGTATCGAAACCACCCGTGTATAACAAGATTTTTAACTGGTATTATTCGTAGGGTTAAAGATGACAACTTTCATCAAATATTAGGTACAAATAGTATACGGAGTAACTATGCCAGATAAGCCACCTGATAACGATTTATTTGAAGTGTTCAAGAAATTGTGGTTACCTATTGCAGGCTTCATTGGCGTGATTACTTTGGTATATAACTACTATAAAATGTGGTTGGGGGATCAAGAGGCAGTTACATCTATAACAGCAGGTACGGCGTTAATTATCATAATTATCATGTTAGGATGGGTGGGATTTAGTAAAAAGACTATATATTTGAGTGTCTCATTTCCAAGAGGAGCCAAAATCCCAGAAACAAATCCCCGATATACCCAACCTGTTAGGCGGATTGCATGGGTTGGTTTAGTGATTATATTTTTGAGCGCAGTTATAGGAGTATATTCGCTTGGGAAACACAGACAGGAACTCAAAGAAAAATTAGTAGTATTGATTGCCGCCTTCGAGGGACCTGAAGAAGTATATGGATTACGTAATGAAATCATAGAAAATCTAAACGTTGATTTTTCAGACGATAAGGACGTTGAAATTGTAATTATTGATGATGTGATCACATTAACTCAAGGTAGCGATTATGCGCGTAAATTAGGCAAACGTTATCTGGCCGATATTGTAATTTGGGGATGGTATCGGCCTACTGAAAACCCAAATATTACGTTGCACATTGAGGATCTAACATCTCAACAATTTTATCCTCTGAAAGATAATAATATCTTACAGCCCGCTGTAACATTGGCAGAAATGGAATCCTTTGATTTTCAGCAACGAGCAGGCCAAGAAACCAGCGCCTTAATCGCATTTCTGTCTGGATATCTTGAACTTCAAACAGGCAATTACGATTTTGCAATTGTTCGCTTCGACCAGGCTCTTAAGAACCTGCAGAGCACCACACTAATACCTGAAAATCAATCGGAGATCTATTCCTATAGGGCCCTTGCAAACCTTGTTCTTACCAAGATTGACCTAGCTATTCTAGACTATAGCAAAGCTATAGAGGTTGATCCGCAAAATACCAACGCTTACATAAACCGTGGGAATGCATATATAATTTTAGGACAATATGAGCTTGCACTCCTGGATTATGAAAAAGCGGTCGAGATTGATCCACAAGACCCAAGTATCTATAATAGCCGTGGTCTAGTTTATAGTATTCTTCAAAAATACGATAATGCTATTCAAGATTATGACAAGGCCATCGAAATTGATCCAAATTTTGTAGCTGCTTACAATGGCCGCGGGATTGCCTACAATGCCCTGGGACAGTTTGAGTACGCTATCCAAGATTATGATAAAGTAATTGAGGATTATTCTCAATTTATAGAAAATCAGGATGTTATACTATCTACTGCTCAGCTAGGAGATAACTTTGATCTTTTGGGACAAATTTACCTTCAGCGTGGAGGTGCCTATAATTCTTTGGGACAGTACGATGCCGCGATAAGAGACTTTGATAAAGCCATCGAACTTAATCCGCATGATGAGGTGGCTTACGCTAATCGTGGCGTTGTTTATTCTAACTTGGGTCAACATGAAAGGGCCATCAGGGACTTTGATAAATCTATCCAACTTGCCCCTAATAATGCTGAGACCTATATCAATCGGGCGTATTCTTATAATAGTCTTAGTCAATTTGAACTTGCCATCCAAGATTATGATAAAGCCATAGAGCTCGATCCCCAAAATGCGTTCATTTACCGCAATCGCGGTGTGGCGTATGGGTTGCTGGGAGAATATGAGCACGCAATTCAGGATTTTGATAAGGTTATAGAACTTGCTCCCCAAGATGCAACGGCTTACATCAGCCGCGGTCTAGCCTATGATGATTTGAAAGAATACAAGCGCTCTATTCAAGATTACAACAAAGCAATAGAACTCAATCCCCAAGACGCAGATGCCTACCGCTTTCGCGGACGAGCTTATTATTTTTTAGAAGAAAACGAGAGGGCGATTCTAGATTTCAACAAGGTAATAGAACTTAATCCTCAATATGCAGAGGCTTATCTTAATCGCGGCTTTGCTTATGATAATCTAGGAAAATATGAGCTCTCAATTCAAGATTACAGCAAGGCAATTGAACTTAAACCTCAAGATGCATATGCTTACTTCAATCGTGGAATTGCTTATGCGTTGCTAGGAGAATACGAGCGTGCTATTGAAGATTTCAATAAGGCAATAGAACTTGATCCCAAAAATGCAGACGCTTACTATCCTCGTGGTTTAGCTTATCAGGCACTTGGCAAAAATGCTGAGGCCGAAGCCGATTTCAAAAAATATGAAGAGCTCACTGGGCAGAAACCATAATCAATAACTTTCCCTGGGGTATGCTCTTATCAAACCCATATCTGTAATTATATTCTGTATGACTTCCATGAACTGAGTCAGGAATTTATCCCGCCGAATCTCGAAGCGGGTAAAATGTTCACCAACTAAACAACTACGCGACATCAAACTAAGTGACCAAACGAATCTTCATCTCTGCCGACCACGGCATGGCAATCGCTGGGCTAAAGCCACCTGCTCAGTACATGGAAGCCCTTCGGGCTGAGGAGCGAGTCGGCTTTTAGCCGACTTCCACGAACTGAGGTGGTTGTCGAGTTTATCGAGACACAGGGATTTATCCCGCCGAATCTCGAAGCGGGTAAAATGGTCATCCACTAAACAACTACGCAACTATCAAACTAAATGACTAAAAAAATCTTCATCTCTGCCGACCACGGCACTTCCGTCATCTACTTCCTGCAAAGCGACGTCGTCCCGACTCTGCTCGCTGCGGGCGTCGAAGTCATCGTCCTTACCGACGATGAAACCAAAGAAAAAATCGCAGGACGTTTCGCACGACCGAATCTCACCTTCGAAGGCTTGCGACTCAATCAAGCAAACGACTACGCCAAAAAAGTCAGCCCCCGCCTTCAATGGCTGCTCGCCTACCTGCGCCGCGTCGGCGGCTCGCGCTGCATCAACACCGAAGCCATGGACAGCCACATCTGGGAAGTCTGGGCGGAGAACGGCTGGAAATTTCGTTTGGGCATTTGGATTCCCTCCGCGCTAGCGATTCTTCTCCTGCGGAATTTTTCCTTCGCCCGCAAATTTTTGATTCGGATACAAAACCGCTTCACGCCTACCCCTGGGCTGTACACTGACCTCTTTGACAAATACAACCCTGACATGGTCGTCGCTTCGACTCCAGGCTGGCGCATGGACCGTTATCTTCTACGCGAATCTGCCCAACGCGGAATCCCAAACATGACCGTGATTGTCGGTTGGGATAATTCATCGTCCTATAATATTTCTGGTGCAAATGTGCAATATGCAACGTGTTGGTCTCAATTGCAAAAAGATGAATTGGTTTATGGTTCAGATTGGAATCCAGAGAATGTAAACATTGGTGGCATCCCATCGTATGACGGATATTTCCGCAAGCAATGGCTCATGCCACGTGATGAATATTTCAAATTACATAACCTTGACCCAAATCGCAAATTAATTTCATATGCCAGTAGCTTTGTTCATTTTGCGCCGAACTATCCAAACATCGAAGCGTTGGCAAAATTGGTTTCATTCGATTCACTGGCAGAACCTTCACAGTTATTGATTCGCCTGCATCCGAGTCATTTTCAAGACAAGCCGAAAATCTTTGCAGACGAACGTGCACAAGTTTTTGAGTTGGAAAAGAAATATCCGTATGTGCATGTTGTTCAGCCTGTGGCGTTGGGCGGGTCACTCGGCTACTACGGCGGCGAAGACATGGACGAGAAATCGTCCATGATGGCGTATTCAGATGTAGTGGTGACCGTCTATTCGACGATGCTGGTCGAAACAGCAGTCCACGGTACGCCAATGATCGCGGCAGTGATTGATACTCCAGGTGGCTGGAACAAGCCGAAGAAGTTCTCTTTATCGTTGAAAGAAATCGGCAATTGGCCCACTCACAAACGTTTCCGCGAAGCCAAAGCGGGGCGCGTAGCGATGAACGAAAACGAACTGCGCGATATGTTGAATATGTACTTGAAAGATAAATCCGTTGATTCCGCCGAACGCAGGAAGTTTGTCGAAGACGAGATTACTTATACCGATGGAATGTCTGGTAAAAGAATGGCAGAGTTTATTTTGAAAATATTAAATGGCTAATGTCATTGCGAGGACGGTGCTCTTCCCGACGAAGCAATCTCAGCTAACCTCCAAACAAGTGTTGGTTGGTGAATCGAGATTGCCACGTCGCCGCCCCGCGGCTCCTCGCAATGACACTGGTAATGATATGAGAAACAAGCAATACTGTATCTACATTCTGACAAATTCTCGTCACACTGTCCTTTACACAGGTGTGACGAATAATTTGGAGCGCAGACTGTTGGAACACAAAAGCAAAACTGGGAATGCTTTTACAAAAAGATACAATGTTGACCAGTTGGTATACTTTGAATGCGGCGATGATATCAATATGGCGATTGCCCGCGAAAAGCAAATCAAAGCAGGTTCACGGCAAGATAAGATTGATTTGATAAACAGTGTGAACCCTGAATGGAAGGATTTATCAAAAGAATTTTGGAGATAGATGTCATTGCGAGCGAAGCGAGCGTGGCAATCCCGCAAGGGGATGAATATCTCGTCTAACCTGCAAACATTTGTTTGAACGCAAACACGAGATTGCTTCGTCGCTTTTCCTTCGGACGCGCTCCTCGCAATGACATGTGGCGTACGATATAATCTCTTTGGAGGCACTCCCATGACCGAAATCAAACCCCTCAACTGGACTCCCGAACCTGGCGTTGGACTCACCGTCGTGCGACGTAGCGACGGCGGGATGAATCTCACCTTCACCGATCTATCGGATGCGACTCTCAACGACTGGCGCGAATTTGCAATGGAGCATTTGCTTGGCGCTTCGGGACGGACGCGCAATCTGTATGACATACGCGCGGTGAAAGAGATTCCCGAAAAAGCCATCCGCGCCGCGGTGGAGGCGAACAGTGACCCCTCGGCGCGCAACATCCGCGTGGCGGTTGTCGTTGCGGATGGTAAGGTGGCGAATGCGATTCGCGAAGTCGCCGCGCTCGCGCTGGCTGGCACCGCCTCCGCGATGAAAATTTTCGCTGACATCAACGAAGCCGAAGCCTGGCTCGCGCGTCCGCTGGATCAGATACCGTAATGTTTCCCGTCATTGCGAGGAGGGTGTTCTCCCCGATGAAGCAATCTCCTGCATGGTAGACAGGTACACAGGAAAACACGTAGACACGTGAAGATAAAGTTTGATTCACTGCGCGTGGGAAACCACGAATTCAAATGGGGAAGCCGCACGTACATCATGGGCATCCTCAACGTCACACCTGATTCGTTTTCTGGTGATGGGCTTATGTCCCCCTCTCCCAGCGGGAGAGGGGTTAGGGGTGAGGGAGAAATTACCGCACTCGAACAGGCAAAACAATTTCTTGAAAACGGCGCAGACATCCTCGACATCGGCGGCGAATCAACTCGACCCGCCTCACAGCCTGTCACTGCGGATGAAGAGATCGAACGCGTCATCCCTGTCATTGAATCCATCCACAAAAATTTTCCCGATGCGATTATTTCCATTGACACATCCAAGGCGGAAGTTGCAGACGAGGGATTCAAAGCAGGCGCGCACATCTTGAACGACGTCTGGGCGCTTCGAGCGGACCCTGAACTTGCCTCTGTTGCCTCAGCCTTTAACGCCCCTGTGATTCTCATGCACAACCGAAGCAACCCCGCCAGCGTGGAAGTGCGCGAGCAATTGGGCAACGCGTACATCGGATCGGAATACGAAAATTTAATAGAAGATGTGAAACGCGAATTACTCGTCAGCGTGGAGATCGCGAAAAAGGCTGGGGTGGAGGAGACGCGTCTTATTTTGGATCCAGGCGTCGGCTTTGGAAAGACGCGTGAGCATAATCTTGCGCTGATCAACAGACTCGACGAAATCCGCGCGTTGGGCTATCCCGTACTGTTGGGCACATCCAGAAAATCATTCATTGGGTTTACACTTGACCTGCCCGCCGACCAACGCGTGGAAGGCACAGCCGCAACAGTTGCGGTTGGCATCGCGCGCGGCGCAGACATCATCCGCGTGCACGATGTGAAAGAGATGGCGCGCGTGGCAAAAATGACAGATGCGATTGTGAGATAACCCGTCATTGCGAGGAGGGCATAGCCCGACGACACTTGCACCTGGCGCAAGTGCAGGTGAGCAATCCCCAACACGACGAGGGAGATTGCTTCGCCCTATCGGGCTCGCAATGACATGGAGAATTATGTTCAGCGATTACGGCAAAGAATTATTACGAAGCGGCATCATCGAAGCGAAAGCAGGACACCACGAAGCCGCGCGGCGATATTTGGACCGCGCCGTGTATATGAGCAGTGACCACGACGTGCTGGCGGAAGCGTGGTTTTGGATGAGCCATTTGATGGACGACAAGGCGGAGAAACGCAAGGCATTGGAAAATTGTCTCGCGCATGATCTTCGGCACGCGCGCGCAAGGCGCGCGCTGGCAGTGTTGGATGGCAAACTCAAAGCGGATGAGATCATCAACCCGGATCAATTGCCGCCCGCACCCGAAGGATTGCGTGAAGCGGACGCGCAGAGATTTATGTGTCCCAAATGCGGCGGGAGGATGTCGTTTGCGCCTGATGGTCAGTCATTGGTTTGTGAATACTGCTCACGCAATCAGAAATTTACCGCGCAACCCGGCACAGCACCTCTTGCGAGGGAAAAAGATTTCATTATCGCGATGGCAACCGCGCGTGGACACGGCAAGCCGTTGAACCAGCAGGTCTTTCATTGCGAAGGATGCGGTTGTGAGTTTATTTTGCCGCCGAATCAAATCTCGTCCACGTGTGTGTATTGCGGTTCGCCGTACGTCGTCAATTGGGAATCGGAGGAGCAACTGCTCGCGCCGGATGGAATCATCCCGCACGCGTTCGATCAGAAGCGCGCCATCAAACATTTAATCGAGTGGGTGGAGGAAAACAGGATCAAGCCCGAAAAGAAAGTCGAAATGCCGCGCGGCGTTTATTTGCCATTGTGGACGTTCGACATCGGCGGCGCGATTGATTATGTCGGTGAACGGGTTGAGCAGAACGACATCCAGCTCGAGTACAGTTCGCCAAAGATCATCCGCGTACATGATAGTTATCCCGTGCAGATCAACGACCTGCCGATTCCCGCGTCGCGAAAACTCTCTGCCGTTTTCCTGAGATTGATTCCCACCTTTGAGTTGAAAGCCGTCAAACCCTACGATCCGCGTTACCTCGCCAACTGGCCCGCCGAAGTGTACGACATCCCGATGGCGGAGGCATCGCTCGATGCGCGCGCGCAAAGTTTTTCACGCTACAAACGTGACCTGCCCCTGTTGCTCGATCCTGTGAGGTTCTCCTCCGCCTCATCCGCCAACATGACCATTGAATCCTTCCGTCTTAATTTGCTTCCCATGTGGATGACCGAACTTCCCTTCGACGGTCGCGAGCATCTGGTGCTGATCAATGGACAGAACGGAACGGTGAAGAGTGATCTGCCGGAAAAACAATCGGGTGGGTTGATGGAGTTTTTGTCTGATTTGTTGGAGGATTGAGCTTTCATTAATGCTTCCTGATTTTGGCAAGGACTTTAAGCGGACTGTTCAACTCACGAAGTCCCACACGCGGACAATCTTCCACCCCAACTTCCGCAATTCCCTAGTCAAAAACTTCGCTGCGATGAAACTCTAAATATTCTTTGTTTTCGGGGAATACTTTTCGCAACTCTAAATCGCCACGAACATCGAACACCCTACGAGCAAACGGACTCAATCTTTGCGAAACCAAAACACTTCCGTTATTCTTGAAAGAGATATAGCCTCTATCAAACAAGAAGTCATAATCAGGAATTAGCAAAAGACTGTTGTATGGACTCAATCGCTCTTTGTTGTCGCTGTGTTTCCACGGCTTGATATGTGATGCTCGCAGTAAACTTACATTCTGCAATCCAGTAACAGAGCAACTTCCCCAAAGACGAATTACATTTCTTCTGAAATTGCCTTGTCCAAGCCTGCTAACTACAATTCGTTCTTGTTCAGTTAATGCTAAAGTTTTATACTCTGCCACATGTTCACGTACTTCTTTGAAAGCATCTACTTCTGTCGAGAGCGCCTCTATTCTAAAAACAAATTCACTTGGGGCATTTTCCCTCAACTGAAAATCGGTTAATGAAATTCTCCCAAAATAAACGAACGGAGAATGATGGGTATCTCTGTAGAATAAATGAATTTCATCTTGGTTTTTATTTGCTTCAACAACTCTTTTATCAGAACTGTGTTTCTCTTCACCTTCCCAGAAAAGCATATTCCCGTCAATGTAATCGTTGTATTGCGTCAAAGCCTCTTGTTTGTCTTTGGTTACAAAGAAAATAATGTAGTTTGTGTTGGCAGGCGTAACAACGCCTTTAGAAATGGCGTGAAAACTTTGATACCCCCAAAGTCTTGCCAAGAACTTTCGTTCATAGCTTTGTCCAAATTTTAGGGGCGTGAAATTTATTTGCATACACCCTCAACTCGGTAGGACAGGAGAATTTAATTATTGCAATTTTACTATCCTCAAATTCTTTGAGTCCTGCATGTTTTAGAGTAAAACTTCGAGGGTTTCTCTCGGAGTTCTTCATTTCCTTTATCCCGCCACAGGCGAGACTTGGTACTCAATCTTGTTCGGTACATTGACCCGCCGTGAAGCATCCAAAATTTCAAGAGAGACAAGGTTGCCTTTATCGTCATAATCCAGAATCGCGCCAGGTTTGTCTTCATCACTCTCGGCAACGGGTGTTTCAGTGAAAATAATGGTCAGAGTATCGGCTGATTGATCGTAAGTGATCTTCATTGCTTATTATTTGGGAATTTTCTTCAAAGCTGGAATGATCACAGGCAAATCTTCCTGTACTGTTCGCCAGACCACTTTGGTATTGACGCCGAAATATTCGTGAGTCAACTTGTTTCGCATCCCAGTGATTTCCCGCCATTGGATTTCGGGATTTTCTTCACGCACTTTCTCAGGGATTTGACGGGCAGCTTCACCGATGATTTCAAATGCACGGATTACTGCGTACATGGCTTTATCATCTTTGCAAAAGCCATCGTAATCCAACCCCTGTACGAAAGAGAGAGCCTTTTCGGCGTTCTCCAGCATATCGCGCAGATAGTCTTCATACTCTCGCTTCATACAGGAACTGCCTCGCGTAAGATATTCTTCCCAATCGCAGGTTTGAGCGAATCTTTCATTACCAAATCCACCTTGACCCTCAGCAAATCGGACAGGTAATTTTCAATCGCAATAAAAGTTAACAGGCTTGGCACTTCCTTGAATGTGACCAGAATATCCAGGTCACTGTCCTTCTTCTGCTCCGAGCGAACATAAGACCCGAACACTTCCAGCTTTTCCACGCTGTAGCGCTCCGCGAGCAATGGAACTTGCTGGTGGAGTATTTCAAGGTATTTCTTCAAGGAGCGTCTGCGTGCCATAACCAAATTATACAACACAAGCATTAGAGTCGCTCAACCACCGTTTTCTCTCTTCTTTCTTTTCCCCGTTTACTTGTTTCCCTGTCTACCTGTATACTTGCCCCATGCCTTCCACCATCCCCATCCTCCGCGCACGGCGCGAACGAAGGCTTGCCAAACAGCGCGCAAGCGACTCCCGCACGCGCAACACCTTCCTCAGCGCGGGGATGATCCTTTCACTGCTTGCCGCCGCCCTCATCATTGCAACCGCTTTTACATACGTCAACCTCACGAGCGACCTGCCTTCGATAGAAATTCTTCCGCGCCTGCTCAACCCTCCCGACGGGCTTCTCCTCCAGCCCACGCGCATTTATGACCGCACGCGCGAACATGTTCTGTTCACCTTCGCCGCGAATGATTCATCGCGCCGCTACATTCCCATCAGCGAAACAAATCCGCAGTATCTTCCCAAGTCGTTAACCGACGCAGTCATTGCAACCTCCGATCCCGATTTCTGGAATCACGCGGGGTACTCCCTAAACGAAATTACCAATTACGAAAACCATCCCACCCTCGCGCAAAAACTCGTTTTCGATTTGCTCCTCTTCAACGAACCTCCCTCATTTCGTCGCGCCCTGCGGGAACGAATCCTTGCCGCGCAGATCACCGCGCAATTCGGGCGCACGCAAATCCTTGAGTGGTATCTCAACTCGGCGCACTTCGGTCGTTACGCGTTCGGCGCGGAGGATGCCGCAAAACTTTACTTTGGCAAATCGTCAACTCAACTTTCAACTGCCGAGTCAGCCATTCTCGCGGCGGTGAGCGACTCGCCGAGTCTGAATCCATACGACGCGCCGCAGACCGCTCTTGAACGCGGACGCGAAACGATTCGTAAGATGTCCACACTTGGACTTTTATCTGATCAAGCGACCGCCAACGCGCTTGGAGAATCTCCCTTCTTCCAGACTCCGCCTCCTTCTCCGCCCCAGCCTGCCGCGGCTTTCGTCAACCTGCTCCTCACCCAATTGGACTCGCGTTTCCCGCGCGAACGAATCCAACGCGGCGGACTGACCATCATCTCCACGCTGGATTATGACACCCAAAAGCAATCGTCATGTGTCACCGTGTTTTATGCCGCGCGTCTCGCTGGTTTGCCCGACCCATTGATCGAATGTGACTCGTTGCGATTCCTGTCCGCGTTGCCGCCTGCTATCACAGTCCCAGATTCATCTGCGAGCGCGATCATTACCGACCCCAAGAGTGGACAAGCGCTCGCGGTGGTGGGTGAAACGTTTCAGGCGCAGGAAACGCCCCTCGTCGGCGCGCACAGCCCCGGGTCCGCGTTGGATGCGTTTGTCTATTTAACGGGATTCACCCGAGGCTTGAGTCCAGCGTCTTTGATGTGGGATATCCCCGGCAGGGCAGATATCCCAAACTTTGACGGTGAATATCATGGTCCGATCCGTTTACGAGTCGCGCTGGCGAATGATTATCCCGCGCCTGCCGCGCAAGTGTTATCGCAAATGGGCGTTGAGAATGTAAATAATATTGCAAGTTCGTTTGGTGTGTCACGCGATGAGCAGTTGTCACTATTGAATGCCGCAGGCGCGTATGGAGTCTTTGCGCAGCGAGGCGTGTATTTCGGGCAGGATGTGAACGATGCGTTCGAGCCTGTGACAATTTTGAAAGTGGAAGGCAATGACGGCAGTGTGTGGCTCGATTGGACAACGCCGCAAGCGAAGCCTGTTGTGACGCCCGGGCTGGCGTATTTAATGAATCACGCATTGAGCGATGCGACTGCGCGTGTGGATGCCTTTGCGAATGTGTTGAATGTGGATAGACCTGCCGCGGTGAAGTTGGGCCAGACTGATGATGCGCTCGATACGTGGGCAATCGGTTATTCGCCGTTGCGCGTCGTCGCCGTGTGGACGGGCGCGCGTTCTTCTTCCCCGCTTCAGGGGGGACCGAGGGGGGTTCCTGCCGTGTTGTGGAACGCGTTGATGCAAGTCGCTACTCAAGATTTGCCGCCTGATGGATGGAGTGTTCCCGCAGATGTTTCGGTGATCAATGTATGTAATCCTTCAGGCATGTTGCCCACTGGCGATTGCCCGAATCTGGTCAGTGAAGTCTTCTTGAATGGCAACGAACCGATTCAGCCCGATAATATGTATCGCAAGTTTGCTGTGAATCGAGAGACGGGCTTGCTTGCCACCGTGTTCACACTTCCGCAATTGATTGAAGACCGCGTGTATTTGGTCGTGCCATCGGATGCGCGTTCGTGGGCAGAAAGTGCGGGGCTGGAGATTCCTCCTGCAACGTATGATGTCATCCAGGCTCCGCAAGTGAACCCGGATGTGAATATCACGTTGCCTGCGTTATTCGCGGAAGTGAATGGGACTGTGCAAATCGAAGGCACAGCCGCAGGAGATGATTTTTCCTCGTATCGTGTGCTGGTGGGGCAGGGATTGAATCCGCAGGAGTGGATTCAAGTGGCGGTAGGGAATGCCCCCGTGACAAATGGTCTACTCGCCGAGTGGAACACAAGTGGCTTGAATGGGTTGTATGCCATACAGTTACAAGTTGTGAGGAGTGATCAGAGAGTTGATACGGCGATCATTCAAGTGACGGTAAAATAATTTTCATCATGTCACCCTCCCGAAGGACACACCTGCACTTGCGTGCTGGTGCAAGTGTCGGGACGATGTGAGCGGTAGCGAAGGGTCTCGCATCCCGTGTTGGAGATTCTCACCTGCACTTGCGCCAGGTGCAAGTGTCGCTCCCTGCGGTCGCTCAGAAAGACATAACAATGGAGAAACATGACTACTGAAAAGATCATTATCATCCTATCGTTTTGTGGGACTTTGTTCATCTTTGATGCTATTTTTCTTGGCATGATTTTCTTTACCCGCCGAAAAGTGGCACAGGCAAGCAGTTGGCCCTCCACAATGGGGACAGTGGTATTCTCGAACATCGAATGGCGCAGGGGCAGCAAGGGCGGGTCGGTGGCGTATCCTGTTGTCCAATACACGTATCAGGTCATCGGGCAGGCATATCAGGGAGATAAAATCATGCCGGGTCCTGAGGTGGGCGGCTCCGGTGCGCACAAGGTCGTGGCGCGTTATCCGATGGGCGCTCAGGTGATGGTGTATTACAACCCTGAGAATCCCTCGGAGGCGTTGCTTGAGCGCGGCATGCCTGGGTTTATCAAGTGGTTATGGATCATCCTGGTGATTCTGGACGTGTTTTTATGCGGGTTAGGCGCGGTGTTGACGTTTACGTTGTAGCAAAAAACACTATGTCACTCTGAGGGAGCGGTCTTTGCGACCGAAGAGTCTCATATTTTCGGGGTCGAGACCCTTCGCTATCGCTCACATCGTCCCGATGTCCTTCGGGAGGGTGACATTTTTGAGACGGCTTGTGGTTATTTTACTCTGCCAGCCGTTCCCTTTTTCTTTCCAGTAATCTTTGAATTCGATGATGCTTCTCGCGCGAAAGCGGGAACAGCCACGCAAAGACGATGGTGCCAGAGAGCATCAACGCGCCAAAAGGCGATACCAGCAAGCGGATCATTTGCAGCGCTGAGTCGTTTTGCGTGAACTGGATTACGTCATCAGCAGGGGAAATGTATCCTGACCAGCCCAATGCCTGCAACGTAAGAAAGATGACCAGCGCGCCAGTCAGTTTGCGGATGAGTGTGCGGATGCCGTAAAAGATTCCCTCCTGACGGCGGCCCGTACGGAGTTCATCCCATTCGATGACGTCGGCAAATAATGAATCGGGCAGGGTATACGCGGCTGATACACCAATCCCCGCGAGGGCGGCGATGAGGAGCAGGTACCCTGTTTCACCGGGTTGAATCGTATAGATCATGAACGTGACTATGACCCAAAAGATCATGCCTAAAGCATAGGCTTCGCGCTTGTTCCGAATCTTCGACAGCCATAACCAAAACGGCACGAACAAGATGCAAACCGACATAAGGATTCCAAAAAAAGCCGATTCGTATGCCAGGTCAAAACCAAAGATGCGGATGGATGCAAGCAAATCTCCCTGCGCGACCCAATAGAGCAGAAAGTATGGAAACGCCACTGCAACCATGTCCACGGCGGACCAGTTGAGCATGTGGATTCCCACCGCGTAGCGGAAGGGGATGTTCTGCCATGCCGCGCGCAGTGTGACAAGAAATGGCAGGCTTTGTTGTTGTTCGGGAGTGGATGTTTCCCGAATAAAAAGCCCAATCAATAAGAGGGGTACTGCGCCAATTGCGCCGAAGATCGCGCCGATGGTCATAAACCCTTGTTGTTGTGTCCCTCCTGATTTAATGACGAGGTCCACGATGGCGGGCGCGGTGATGACCATCGAGAGCGCGCCAACCAACTGGAAGAAGGAGCGGAAACTTGTCAGCGAGGTGCGTTCGTCATAATCCGGGGTTAGTTCCGGGGTCAAAGAAAGAAACGGAACGGAGACGAGGGTCGTCAAGGTATCGGAAATCATGAAGGAGAGAGTCACGTAGATCAATAACGCGATTTGGTTATCCCAATTCGGCGCGGACCAGAGGACGACGAAACTTAATCCAAACGGAATGGCGAACCAGAGTAAAAAAGGGCGGCGGCGGCCCCAGCGGGTATTTAATCGGTCACTGAGAATTCCAATGATCGGATCGTTGATGGCATCCCAAATGATGCCGATTAATGCGCCGTAGGATGCGAGGCGGGGTTCAAGTCCCACAACATCCGTGAGATAGATGGCATAAAAGATGGCGCGCATCATGCCGATGCTCGAGATGCCCCAATCACCAGAGCCGTAGAGGAATTTGACCCAAAAGGGGAGCCGCTGATTCGATAACGTGGTCATGAGTGTGCTGGATGTGCAAGTGTAGCATAAGTAAAACAGACTTTCAGATGGAAAGTGACGTGGTTGTTTCGATAGATATGATCTTGACAGATTTGCATCCGTGCAGGAATTGCTTTGGCATCGTTGCAATCCTGTAAGCCGATATAACCGAAATGCAAAGTGAAAATCTGTAACCTCCTGCTATAATCCCGTTTATCAAAATCCGATAAACGCAAACCCGTTGAAAGACGGGGACGCAAAGCCATGGATCTAACACCACGCAGGGCGTGGTCACGATAGCCAGGTTGCCGAAGATAAAATCTTTTGATTTATTTTTAGCGAGCCTGGTCATTCACCAGGCTCGTTTTTATTGGAACCTTATCATTGTTTGTTCGATAAAGGCAAACCCGTTGAAAGACGGGGACGCAAAGCCATGGGTCTAACGCCACGCAAGGCGTGGTTACGATAGCCAGGTTGCCGAAAACAATACCAGATATGTGCTGGATTGATCGGAGCGCCTTTATCGAAATGGAGATTTCAAATGGCGCTCAACAACCGAAAGACCCGCATCCTCGTCAATACCGGCATCCTGCTGGTGATTCTTGCCTCCCTTTTCGTACAACCGATTTCAGCGCAGGCGATGGGCGATGCCGATGCCAACGCCCTGCCCAACTTTTCGGAATTTTCACACGCGGTGCAAGACGGGCGGGCGGATCTTTTACGCGGGGTGTATGTTCCCAACGTACTGGCTCTGCCCATTGTGCAACAGCCTTACGGCAGCCCGGGGTTTGTCTCCAATGAGGATGAACAGGCGACGCAGTTCCGCATGGCGAATCAATTTGGCAATGTGGGATTGCTGGCGCACAATCACCTTTCAGGGAAAAGTTTTTTTGGGCTTGAGGCCGGTGATGAAGTCCGCCTGGTGTATGGGGATGGGAAGGTGGAGTATTTTGTCATCGCTGAGGTATTGCGTTACCAGGCTTTGCAACCCAACAGCCCCTACAGTTCATTCCGTAATCTTGATAAGGACGAAGTTCTTTCGGCTGAGGAAATGTTCAAGCGTGTATATTTTGGCGACCGCCATGTAACATTTCAGACCTGCATCGAACAGGATGGGGTTCTGAGTTGGGGCAGGTTATTCATCATCGCGATACCGAAGTCTGAATATGAAGAACTCGATCCTTTGTATAACAGATAAAGCCAAATTTATTTTCAATAAAAACATGCCCGTCACGCCAGGTGACGGGCATGTTTGGTTATAATCGCTTCAAAAGGATTAAGATGGACTCTTCCCATAAACCAACGCTTGCGGATAAACTCAAATCGCTCGGAGTCAAAGTTGGGACTTCGCATCTCCCCCAGCCGAAAACTGATTCTCACTCCGTTGAATCGGTCGTGGCTGGGAGTTTTTCCTCCACCCCGCGCGGCGATGTGTTCGTTGCGGAACAAGCCTTCCTCTCCGACTATCAATATGGCTCAGGTTCCATTCTTTCTTCCCTTCCTCTTTCCCTGATCTCTCAATGGGCAAACGACTCAAACATCTCCAGTCTCCCAGTCTCAAAATTTGCCTTCCTGGATACGGAGACTTCGGGTCTCTCCGGCGGCACAGGGACGTATGCCTTCCTCGTCGGTGTGGCGCGTTTCATGGAGGATAAATTCGTCCTGCAACAGTTCTTCATGCGCGACCCTGCTGAAGAACCCGCGTTGCTGGAAGCGCTTGCCAGTTTTCTTGCTCCGTGCGAAGCGCTGGTTACTTTTAACGGTAAAGCCTTCGACGCGCCGTTATTAACCACACGCTATTCTCTCCATCAGATTCCCGTTCCGTACAAAGGGTACTCGCATCTTGATTTGCTTCCTCTCGCGCGCAGGTTGTGGCGCGACAGGCTCGAATCGCGCGCGTTGAAATATCTCGAAGAGCATGTGCTGGGGTTGACGCGTTCCAGCGATGAAGTGCCTGGCTATGAAATTCCCTGGCTATATTTTGATTATCTCCGCACAGGTGACGCGCGTCCGCTGGCGGGTGTGTTCTACCACAACGCCATGGACGTGATTGCCATGGCGGCATTGCTTACACACATGAACGAGATGATCCAGAATCCGTTTGAGGGGAAGGTGGAACATGGGCTGGATTTCATCGCGCTGGGAAGGTTATTCGAAGACCTCGGTCATTTTGAAGACGCGGCGCGGCTGTTCGAGCGTGGACTCGAGTCTGGGTTGGGTGAATCAGATTTCGGCGTCGCGGTGAAGCGTTTGTCCATCCTGCAAAAGAGGCGCGGGGATTTTGAGGAGGCTATCCGCTTGTGGGAAAAAGCCGCGAAGGAGGGTCATATCTATGCCCATATCGAGATGGCGAAATATCACGAACATAAACAACGCAACGTGAAAGCCGCGCTCAAGTGGACGAAGTCTGCGCGCAGGCAGGTGGAGCGCGCTGACCTTCCGGCGTATATGAAAAAGCACTGGCTGGACGAAATTGCCCACCGTCTGGCGCGCCTGGAACGGAAAGACGGTATATAATTGAAGTGAAATCATCCGTCGAAGGAGGCACCATGGAAATTTCTGTGTCGAAACAAATGGGACGCGTGGAAGTTACGGTCCTCAGCCTGAACGGTCAGTTGGATGGGCAGTCGTACCAGGATTTGATCAATAAGGCGAAGGAAGCTTTCGCGGCTGGCGCGCGCGATTTTTTGCTCGACCTCAGTAACCTGACCTATATCAGCAGCGCCGGGCTTGTGGCAATGCATACGGTTGCGTTGCTGTTGCGCGGGGAGGCGGTTCCTGATTCTGAGGATGGCTGGTCTTCCATCAGGGCGGTGAAGAAAACCACACAGGATAAAATGCAGGAACATTTGAAACTGCTCAACCCGCGCGATGAAGTGAAGAATATACTGGAGATGGTCGGCTTTGACCGCGTGTTCGAGATATATGCAAGCCTCGATGAAGCCGTGAAATCGTTCTAGTGATAAAAGCGACGTTGGAATCTGCCATGTCGCTTTTGAATTAGTACGCATCGTCCCGCAGGTTGGGCTTGAAATGGTTTTGTTTTTCGGGACAGCCTGCGGGACGTTCTTAATGGAGACACTATGAAACGCAGTAATCTTGGAAACTGGTTCATTATCCTGCTTGTGTTACTTACCATTGTCATTTGGCTGGTCTTTCCGCCTGTGGACGATGGCAGAGAGAAATTTGCCCGGCAATATGCGGGCGAGATCATCGGATCGGTCAACATCGTCCTGATGGCTTGCTCGTTGTTCATATCCACGCGGCCGAAATGGGCAGAGCCGTTTTTCGGCGGCTTGGACAAGATGTATGTGACCCACCGCCACACATCCACAGCCGCCCTGCTCTTGATCTTTGTCCACGTGTTGACGGTTCCCATTTCATTGAGCGGTTGGGCGCTTGGCAACTACCTCGCCGTGATCGCTTTTACAGGGATTGTTTCGATTGCGTTAGTGAGCCTCGCGCCGCGCATTCCTTTTTTGAACAAGATTACAGGCGGCACGTATGAAGGCTGGAAGAATCTCAAAAAGTATATCGGCATCTTTTTCATTCTCGGTTTTATTCATTCGCTCACGATCAGCAATCCTCTCGACGCGTTCATTGCCATTAACTGGGTGCAGATCTTTTTTGTCATCGGCGCGGTCTCGTACCTGTACACTGAACTCTTTGGGCGCTTCTTCAAGAAATATGTTCCGTATTCGGTGGAAGCGGTCAACCACCCCAACGGCACAACAACGGAAGTGGTGATGCGCGCGAAAGAGAACCCAATCCAACGACAGCGCGCGGGACAGTTCCTTTTTGTGCGTTTCCCCAACGAGAAGACGTTGAACGAATCCCACCCGTTCACCATCTCCAGCGCGCCTGAGGAGGACGTGTTGCGGGTCACCATCAAAGCAAGCGGAGACTTCACCCGCGCGTTGTTCAGCGATATTAAAGCAGGTATTGACGCAATTGTTGATGGCGCGTACGGCATGTTCAACTACAAGACAGGCGGACAAAAACAGATTTGGATCGCAGGCGGCATCGGGCTTACACCCTTCCTTTCCTTTATTCGCGACATGGATGGCAACCTCAATCACGATGTTGATTTTTATTTCACCGTCCGGCACCCTGAAGAGGCGCTGTTCGTGGACGAGATCGAAGCCGCCGCGAAAAAGAATCCGCGGCTGAAGCCTCACGTCCGTTTTTCATCCACGCAAGGCTCGTTGACCGTCGAATATATTGTTGAGAACGCGGGTGGAAACGTGCGCGACCACCATGTTTATCTGTGCGGTCCCCTGCCGATGACCCAGGCTTTCGAGAAAAAATTCCTGGCGCTGAACGTGCCAGGTGAAAACATCCACTTTGAGGAATTTAATTTCAGATAAATCGAGGACTTCATGTACAAAAGATACAGGGAACGCCGGCGACGACGTTCTGGCACGGAATATCGCAGTCGTTCGCCGTTGATGCGCCCGGCTGCGCAAATCATTGTTTTGCTCATTGTCGCGCTCATCGTGTTCATCATCCTTTCCAGCGGCGGCAGGTAAAGATACAAGCATGGAGAACTCCAAACAGCCTCAGCGGACGCTGAGGCTGTTTGATTTTGGAGTGATACAATATTGAAGAAAGATTATCCTCAGGAGGATGTGATGAATTCACAAATCAACGACCTGGTCAAAATGGGAGATAAAGATTCTCTCTTCGAGTTGATGACCGAAGACGAAGATTGGCTGACACAGTTCGACGCGGCGGAAGGGCTTGTGAAACTCGGTGACCGCCGCGCCTACGAATTTCTGCTCACTGCCACCATGAGTGACGATGAGGAAATCCTTGAAGTGGCGAATGAGATTTTCAATTCCCCTGAACTTGCTAGAATGCGACGCGAGATCGAAGCCGAACGCGAGAGCGAACATCGTGCTCGCCTCGAGTCTGCAAAGAAACGCCTGCAAAAAGGCGGTAAGGTTTTTCGCTACAAAATGGTCTACCTTGCATCCGGCGCGCTGTTGGGCGATGATCCGCTTGGCAAAGGTTTCGATGTGCCTGCGCTGGATCACCAGGGATTCGATGGCTGGGAGGTGGTTCATGTGCTTCCCACGCGACGCGCGCTTCTTGTGAGTAGTATGGATGATCACTTCACCGGCGCGTACTTCCTCCTCAAAAAGGAAATCCTCCCGGGCGATAACGCTGACCTGGATGCCAAATAAATGCGCCAAATTTTTTTATCGCTGATTCTCCTCATCGCGCTGACGTCATGCGGAGGAAAACCCGCTTCCTCCGCAGGGACGACTGATCCTGTTATCCTGGCAACCACAACCCTCCTCGCGGACATCACCCGCAACGTCGCCGGTGATCGCGTATCTGTTGAGTCTCTTCTGCCAGTTGGCGCCGACCCACATTCCTACCAACCCATCCCGCAGGATGTGACAAAGATCGTTGATAGCAAGTTGCTGATCATCAATGGCGCGGAATACGAACACTTTCTGGAGCCGCTGTTGGAAAACGCGGGAGGGGAAAGAGAAGTCATCGAAGCCTCGGCAGGCATAAGTCCAGGAGAAGAAGCGGAGAGTGAGCATGGCGTTGATCCGCATCTGTGGCTCGATCCGAACAACGTCATCGTCTATGTTGAAAACATCCGTGAAGGGCTCGCGCATTTCGACCCCGATGGCGCGGCAGTTTATCAAGCCAATGCGGATGCGTATGTGGCTGAACTAAAAAAATTGGATGCGTGGATTATCGAGCAGGTGAATAAAATCCCTCTTGAACGCAAATTACTAATTACCAATCACGAGTCGTTGGGCTGCTTCGCAGACCGTTATGGCTTTACAATTGTCGGCGCCGTGATCGAAAGCGTCAGCAGTGACGCGTCCCCTTCCGCGCAACAAATGGCTGGCTTGATAGACCAGATCAAATTAACAGGCGCGCCCGCCATCTTTTTGGATGCTGGCGATAACCCAACCCTCGCCCAACAGATCGCCGATGAGACGGGCGTACGAGTTGTCGCTGACTTGCGCCTTGAATCACTGACGAACGGCGCGCCCGCCGCAACGTATATTGACATGATGAAACATAACGTAACGCAGATCGTGAATGTATTGAAATGATTCGTCATTGCGAGGAGGGTGCTCTTCCCGACGAAGCAATCTCCCACACCGTGTTGGAGATTGCTTCGCCGCAAAGCGGCTCGCAATGACAGGATAACTTTATGTACCCGCATACCCACCACCAAACCAACCAACCCATCCTCGATGTCTCCCATCTCACCGTCCGCTACAACGGACGCGTTGCCCTCGAGGATATCAATTTCCATCTACACGAGGGCGAGCGCGTTGCGGTCGTTGGACCGAACGGCGCGGGCAAAAGCACATTATTCAAAGTTGTCGCTGGTGTTTTACAACCCAATTCTGGCGACGTGAATATTTACGGCTCGCGTCCGCGCGGGCATGTGTGCATCGGTTATATCCCGCAACGCAGTCACGTGGATTGGGCGTTCCCTGTCACTGTCGCGGATGTGGTGATGATGGGGCGCTCCGCCAAACTGGGTCCGCTCAACTGGCCTCGTAAAAAAGATTGGGATTTTGTGAACCACGCTCTGGAAACTGTCGAAATCAGCAACCTGGCTGGGCGTCAGATCAGCCAGCTCTCCGGCGGGCAGCAACAACGCATGTTCATCGCGCGCGCCCTGGCGCAGGAAGCCGAACTCATGTTGATGGATGAGCCGCTTACAGGTCTTGATACACCCGCGCAGGAAGGCATCCTGAATTTGCTCGACCGGCTCAAAAAGGAAAACGTCACTGTGATGGTCGCCACACACGATCTTGAACAAGCCGCGAGTCACTTTGACCGCATTATGCTTCTCAATCATCGTATTGTTGCCTTTGGCGAACCACCATCTGTATTACATACTGATAATCTTTTGCAGGCTTATGGTGGCCGCATGAGAGTTGACTCGCAAGGAGCGATGCTGGTGGATGATTGTTGCCCCTCGGAAGAATAATTTACGATTTACGAATGCCGATTTACGATTGGTGAAAGAAGGTGGTTATTTTCCAGGATTGTCCTGAGTGAAGATAAAAGGAGATTGCGATGGATGAAAAAATATTCAAAGACCGAACGAAGAAGCTGGCGGTTGCGATTATCAAGAAAGTTGACAAGTTGCCACGTTCTCTGGCGACCGATGTCATTGGCAAACAACTTATTCGATCGGGAACATCCATCGGGGCGAACTATCGAGCCGCGTGCCGCGCAAAATCCACGCCTGATATGATCAACAAAATGAAGATCGTCGAAGAAGAAACGGACGAGACCGAATACTGGCTGGAACTTTTTGGTTGAAGCAGAACTTGTCCCCGCGGAACAAATCAAAACCATCTACAAAGAAACCGATGAAATCCTGGCGATGACAGTCGCCTCCCTCAAAACGCTCCGCAATCGTAAATCGTAAACAATCGTCAATCGAAAATCAGGTCTCGATACGCCCTCAAAAACACTTCGGGCTACTCGACCACCAATCGAAAATCGTAAATCCAAAATCGTAAATCGTAAATCCAATGTCCTTCCTCCTCGCGCCCCTCCAATACGAATTCATGCAACGCGGCATGATCGCCGCGATTCTTGTTGGCATCGTGTGCGCGGTTGTCGGCACGTATGTCGTTTTGCGCGGCATGGCATTCTTCGGCGACGCGCTCGCGCACACCATCCTGCCCGGCATTGCGCTTGGATATTTATTTAGCGGCGGCGCGCGCGATCAACTTTTCTGGTGGGCACTCGGCACAGCCATTGTCGCGTCACTGGGCATCGGCGCGATCAGCAAGAACGCTGAAATTAAGGAAGACACAGCGATCGGAATTATTTTTGCTGGAATGTTCGCGCTTGGCATCGCTTTGATCTCCACCGTCCGAAGTTACGCGGTGGATTTGAGCCACTTCCTCTTTGGGGATGTGTTGAGCGTCTCGACTCAAAGCCTGTGGCTGATCCTGATCTTCGGCGGGATCGTCCTCCTCGTCATTTTCGCGTTCTACAAGGAATTTACAACGATATCTTTCGATCCCATCCTCGCAACCACACTTCGACTCCCCGTTGGTTTGCTCAACAACCTCCTGCTCGTCCTGATCGCCGTGACTGTTGCCGTCTCGCTTCAAACGGTGGGTGTTGCCCTCATGGTTGCGATGCTCGTCACTCCCGCCGCGACCGCCTACCTGCTCACGCATCGCCTATCCACGATGATGCTTCTCGCCGCGGTCTTTGCCTCCCTCTCCGGTGTGATCGGTTTGTATCTTTCCTATTACCTGAGCATCGCCTCCGGCGCGGCGATTGTATTAACTGCAACTTTGTTTTTTATCATTGCATTTATGTGGAAGAAGATGAAGCAAAGATAATTTAGGGGCAAGTAGTAATGCGGCATTTATGTCGCCCAAAGTAATACATAACAGACTTTATCGGAATTAAAGCCACGACAACATCTTGCCGCGAATTACGCTAATTTTCACGAATAATTCGCGTAAATTCGTGAAAATTCGCGGCTAAAAATTTATTCCCGATAAAGTCTAATACAGCGACATAAATGTCGCGCTACAGAACTGACTGCAAAAACAATTCCCGGAGGCAAAATGACCCAAACCCAATGGCGTTATGACCGATTTACCTGGCTCGAAATGAAGGAAGTGATTGCGCGCAAACCCCAGCCTGTGGTTGCCATCCCGTTTGGCACGGTGGAGGATCACGGTCCGCACCTGCCGCTTTCAACCGATAACGACATTCTCGAGTCTGTACTGTGGGAGTGTGGACGACGCGCGGGCGGCGACATTCTTGTGACACCGACCATCCCTGTTGGGTTGGACAATCATCACATGGATTTCCCCGGCACGCTTTCGGTGGAGATGGAAGTGTGTCTCGCGTATGTGTCGCAGGTGGCGATCTCGGTTGCGCGGCACGGCTTCACGCACATCTTCATCGTCAACGGTCACGGATCAAATCAAGCGATCTGTGAACTCGCGGCGCGCAAGGTCGTGCTGGAGACGGGAATCATCTGCGCGAACACCACCATCAACGCCGCGGTGAACCCTGCCCTTGTGGCGGATGTGCTGGATGCTAATCGCAAAGGCGGGTGGGGGAGCGTCAGTCACGCCTGCGAATACGAGACCGCCATGATGTTGCACAGCTTCCCCGAACTTGTGCAAATGGACAAGGCACAGCGCGACATCGGTCAACTCAAACTCAAATACTTCAACTGGGATTACCCTGAACCGAGCGCGTATTCCTGGCAGGATTGGTGGAGTCGTTTTTCAAAAGAAGGCATCTGCGGCGACGCGTCTGCGGCGACGCCTGAATTTGGTCAACTGATGTTCGAGACCACAGTCAAACGCTTCATCGAAATGTCACGCGAGTTCTGCACGATCCCCATCAAGCCGCGTGTGGATCATCATTGATCAAAGAATCATCGGACTTGAATTTCAGCCCCGCGACTTGATACTCCCAAATGGAAGATTCGCGTTTCGAGTCCCGCCTCATCGAACGCACGCCTCATGGACTCCCCGATGCCTGCTTCGGCTTTCGAGGAAAACGCGATCAAGCTGGGACCCGCTCCCGATAACGCGACAGCCGCGGCTCCAGCCTCTTTCGCCGCATCCATTGCTGATTGCGCGCCGGGGATCAACGGCAGGCGATATGGTTGATGCAATGTGTCAGTCATTGCTTCGCCGAGCAGATTCAAGTCTCCAATACGGAAGGCTTCCGTCACCAACACTGCGCGGCTGATATTATGCACAGCGTTCTTCATTGATATTTTTTTCGGCAATGCCGCGCGCGCCTTTTTGGTGGGAAGATAATAATCTGGCAGCGCAATTGTGATTTGTATATCCGCCCCAATGGGAATTTGACGCGCAATGACTCTGCCCTCATCCATTGTTGAAACAACCAATCCGCCCATCAACGCGGGCGCGACGTTATCAGGGTGTCCCTCCATTTCGGAGGCGAGATTCAATATCTCTTCGCTTAAAAACGGATACTCAAGCAACGTATTTCCCGCTAATAGTCCCGTCAAAATGGCGGCAGAAGACGACCCCATCCCTGAAGACAACGGAATCGCATTCACACACTCCGCATGAAACGGCGGGAGCGATTTTCCCGCGCGTTCTCCCATTCTCTGCGCGGCGCGGATAATGAGATTGTTTTTGCCTTGTGAGAGTCTATCCGCGCCCTCGCCGCTGACTTGTACAAAGAATTCACTGGCGGGCGTGATGGTTGTCTCATTCCACAAACCCAGTGCGAGACCGAGGGAATCGAATCCTGGTCCGAGATTGGCAGATGTAGCGGGGACTTTGATGTTAATAATCATGTTGATGTAGGGGCGAGGTCCTCTCGCCCCAATTGATGGTTTCATAAAAGGGCGGGGAAACCCCGCCCCTACGGTAATATTACTTCTTCCAACGCCTCCAACCTCGGCGGCACGACCAGCGGTTTCTGCATATCCTTCGTGATGATATCCGGGTCTTTCATGCCATGTCCCGTACACACCGCGACCACGCGTTTGCCTTTGGGATTCAACTTCCCATTGGCAATCTCATGTGCCAAACCCGCAAGTCCTGTTGCAGAGGCAGGCTCCACCCAGATGCCTTCAAGTTTTGCCAGCATCTTCTGCATATCAAGAATTTGCTCATCGCTCACCGCGATAATTCTTCCCCTCGATTCTTCCGCGGCTTGCAGGGCTTGTTCGCCGCGCGCGGGCTTTCCGATGCGAATCGCGGTGGCAACGGTTTCGGGATTGTCCACGGAATGTCTCAACACGAGCGGCGCGGCTCCTGCGGCTTGGACTCCCAGCGCTTGCGGCAAGCCAGTTGATTTCAATTCATTGTATTGCTTGAATCCCGCCCAATAGGATGTGATGTTGCCCGCGTTCCCCACCGGCAGGCATAACCAATCAGGCGCTGATTCAAGGGCATCACAAATTTCAAACGCCGAAGTCTTCTGTCCCTCGATGCGATGCGGATTGATCGAGTTCACCAAACAAATGGGATGCTTGTCCGTGATTTGGACAACCATCGTCAGGGCGTCATCGAACGAACCGTCAATTTGAATCACCTGCGCGCCATAAGCGATCGCGCCAGCAAGTTTTCCCGCCGCGACCTTGCCCTGTGGAATCAACACAATGGATTTCATCCCAGCCCGCGCCGCGTATGCCGCGGCGGATGCGGCGGTGTTGCCCGTCGAAGCGCAGATGACTGTCGTTACGCCGCGCCCCAACGCTTCACTGACTGCCGCCGTCATGCCGCGGTCTTTGAACGAACCTGTCGGGTTGAGCCCTTCATATTTGATGAAGAGATCGAATCCGCCGCCGAGTTGGCGTGATAAATTGTCCGCTTTGATCAAAGGCGTATTGCCCTCGAGCAGGCTGACGGTCTGTGTGTGAAGCGGGAGGTCGAGAAGATGTCTGTATTTGTGGATGAGTCCCTGATAAGTCATGCCCGAAAGTCTAACATAATCTGGATATACTTCGCCGGATGAAACGTATCCCGTTTTTTGTACTTTGTGTATTGTTGAATGCATGCTCAGTTGATATTATGCCTGAGCCTGTTGTCGCGCCGACTCAGACTCTTCAATCTCCAATTACGAATTACCAATTATCAATTACCAACAACCAATTACCAACAACCACGCCAACCCTTGCAACGACTCGCAATCTCCAGCCCTTCGACACAGCTCAGGACAAGTCTCCAGTCTCCCCTTCACACACGCCAATTACCAATTACAAATTACCTTCCCCCACCCTCGACCCCGAAGAATGGAAAGACCTCCCCGTCATCCCCACCGTTGACCCCAGCATCCGCGCCATCTACGAATACGGGCAAACGCTCGGCAATGACCCACACGCGTTTTCGATTTTCGGTGATTGCCAGACGCGCCCCGATGAATTCTTTGGCGTGTTTGAAACGGATGACGATTTCGCCGCGAGTCTTTCTCCTGAATTGCGCGGGACGGTTGCAAACTTCCGCGGCTCATTCAATCGAGAAAGTTCCACATCACAAGATGGCACAACCCCAGGCGCGCTCTTGTGGACTCAATGGCATCAGGCGGAGTTTACCTGCGCTTTCACTGAAACGCCCGTTGAATGTGAACTACGGATTCACCGCCCGTCGTTCGTGATCATTCAGATTGGCTCGCATTTTGAGTCGCGCAACACCGAATATCTGAGAAGGATTATCGAACAATTAATTGATGAAGGTGTGGTGCCAATTCTTGCCACCAAAGCGGATAACCGCGAACTCGATGATCGCGTCAACCGCGATATGGCAATGCTTGCCTCCGAATATGATCTCCCGCTCTGGAATTTTTGGGCGGCGGTATCCGATCTCTCCAACCGCGGGTTATACACACGCGATGATCGCCCATTGCAGGGCGATATTTACCTGACTGCAGAAGCCGCGCTTCGTCACCGCATAACGGGGCTTGAAGCCTTGAATGTAGTCTGGCGCGTTGCAATAGGACAGTGATCTCGTGCTGAGCGGAGTGACGAGTGACAGCGAGGAACGCAGACGACACTTGCACCTGGCGCAAGTGCAGGTGAGCGCGTATATTTATGCAAACATGCGCTTCGTCTACACTCGCCTGTCGGCTCGTTCCGCCCAGCGCGAGATATGACTTAAAGTAAGAAGACTCCAAATCGAGAGTCTTTATCCTTCATAATTCATCCTTCATCCTTTTAAAGGCGGCGCATCCTTATCGTACACAAACACTTGAATATCCATCCCATCGTTGTTCAACAGATCAATTGCTGGCTGAAACGTCGCGTCCTTGATTTTTTGAATATCTCCTGCGGGCGCATACACGCTCAAGCGTGCCTCCTCATCAGACATCTTCACAGTCTTCACCTCCGCGCTCCCGCATGCGGCTTTGACTTTATCCGTCATCTGTTTGATGGCATCATCAAGAGACATATGTACTCCCAATTATGAATGATAAACAGATTATAGCATTATCTTTTGAGGGCTTTGGAGCGCAGGAGCTTACCACTGCAACTATGGGCGGCTTGAGAAATATACTGTTACTTCCAAAACTGCGGAAGATATTCACGATACGAAGTTAGATAGTGATCTAAAATTTTCTTTGCACTACTAATATTTGTTATCACCGGGTCAAGCAACAGACATTGCAATGCCTTTTCACGCGAGCCTTCAACAGCCGCATCCACACATAATTGTGCGACGATAATTTCTCTTCGGCATAATTCAGCAATCGGTTCGGGTAATGCACCCATGTGCGTAGGCTGAATCCCTGCGCCGTTGACAATGACAGGAGTCTCCACTATCGCGCCCATTGGCAAGTTGCCAACTTGCCCTGCATTGGGAAGATTCGCGGCGAGGTGATAATGAGTCGTCCCACCCGCGATGCTCTCAATCATTTCGAGCGCGCCTTCCGAGTCAGTATCCAGCAAGCCCTCGATGCTCATGTTTCCGTCCGCCATTTCGTTCAAGCGATGCAATTCAAACTCGCGGACGTTTGCGAACAGTTCCCAATCGTAGAGTCGAATATTGTATGTATCCCAGGGTTTCGTTTGCGCGTCGCTCATCCAGGGTAGGTATTCGCACAAGTGCGTATCACCGGGGACGGGGAACAAACCAAAGGCTGAGAAAATGTCCCTCGTGAGAGGTTCAAACTCCGGCTTGAGTTCAAAGAAGCGTTTGCGAAAGAGCGGATAAAGGTCCTCGCCAGTGCGTCGGTCGTTGATGGAAAGAATCCAGGTGAAGTGATTCAACCCTGCCGCGCGAAGTTCAATGAGAGGCACAATTTGTTCACGCACGCGTTGTTGCAGTGGATGTTGATCCACCGCCGCGTGCATACCTGTGAGACCATCCGGCACTTCGAGGCCGAGGTCTTTCGCGAGCGCAATACCCACCATGCAATAACCCGCATAAATTTGATGGCACAAACCAACGGCTTTGATTTTGCTATGACGATTGACCGCATCGCAAATGCGGATCATTGGATTGGTGAAATTAACAAACCACGCATCGGGGCAAGCCTGTTCCATATCGCGCGCGATCTGTATGATGGGTCCGATGTTGCGCGCTGCGTGCGCAAAGCCGCCGGGTCCGCCGTTTTCTGCATACGGTTGTCGCACGCCATACTTGATTGGAATCTCGAAATCTTGTTTCCACAAATTTTCGCGCGCACCCACTTCAATCGCGTTGACTACGAAACTGCTGTCGGATAACGCCTCCTGATGATTCGTATGCGCCTGGATATTAAATTCCGCCTCCCACTCACGGTTGAGCCTGTTCGCCAGACGATGAACGATATCCAGGCTGTCAGCGTTTTTGTCCACCAGCGCGAGTGTGGAACCTTTGAGTCTCTTCGAGCGCATGATGGCAGACAAGGTGTTCTCGCCGAAAGACGCCGAGCCTGCGCCGATGACTGTGATTTTTGTGGGAAGGGTCATGTTGATACTCCGCTGTTCAGTTTTGTTTATAACTCATCTCATATACTTAGCCACAGAGTTCACAGAGAAAACAGAGATAAAACTCAAAGGACTCCGTGGTCTCTGTGGCAGATGCTTTTGTCTGCGTAGATGAATAATAACCATTATAATTCGCGCATTCCCAAATCAGTTTCTCAATACGTAGGAAAACCATTGGGTTCCACCTTTCAATCTTTTCCCCCTGCTGAACAAAACTTTGCCGATGCCGTCCGGCGGGCGGACATCTTGCAACGCGTCATCGCTTCGATCAGCAGTGGTCTGGCGTTGGAACCGCTCCTCTCCAACATTCTGGATAGCGCGGTGACTCTCATCCAGGCTACGCATGGCACCATTGGTTTGGTTATTGAACGAGGCAGTGAATCAGTGGTGCGGACGGTGGCTACCTATAATATGCCGCCTGAGGAATTGGGCGCTGAGATGGCTCCGAATGTCGGGCTGGCTGGGCAGGTGTTGCATGAGGGGAAGACCCTGCGCCTGGATCGGTACGGGGACCTCGACCAACCGACCTTGCCCGAACTAGCCAATCATTCCGTCATCGGCGTGCCGATCCGTTGGGGAAACAGGATGATCGGTTTCTTTGGGATCGGGAATGAATCACCGAATCGTTTTAGCGAGCGCGATGCAGAAACATTGGAAATTTTTGCCCAGTACGCGGCGATTGCCATCAACAACGCAAATTTATTTGAAGCCAGCCAGCGCGCGCTCGATGAAATGCGCCTGCTGTATGAGATCAGCCAGCGCATTGGGTTATCTGCCGATGTGGATGAAGTGATTGACGCCTATCTCGATCAGGTTGCCGCGGGAGGACAATATATTTGCAGTATTGTCCTTTATGAGTTTGGCGCAAACGGTCAGCGTACTGCCGTCCTGGTGAAGGGTCGTTGGACTCCTGAAACAGGCTCACAACGGATCGAGGAACGGTTGCCATATTCCAGGGATGATCTTGATCCAATCCTTGATGAGGGTCAGACGATTACGATACTTGATGTGCGGAGCGATCCACGCGTGCCTGCCTCCTTGCGTGAAATACAGGAAGAGTCAGGCAGGTTGGCGCTGGCGATGATCCCATTGATGGTACGGAGTCAACGCATTGGTTTGGTGGTGTTGAGTTACCCGGGTATTCATCAATGGAATGAAGACAGCCTGAGACCGTATCGCGCAACCGCCGCGCAGTTAGCCATTGCCATTGACCATCGGTTGCAACAAACCCTGCTGGGTGAGCGCGGTCAGCAACTTGCGGTGTACCACGAACGACAGCGGCTGGCGCGTGAGTTGCATGATTCAGTGACTCAATTAATTTTTAGCGCCACGTTGATCGCGCAATCCATTGAACCGGCCTGGCGGCGTGATCCGCTCGAGGGGAAACGCCGGGTGGATCGCCTGTTGGAGTTGAGTCAGACTGCGTTGCGTGAGATGCGTTCGCTGTTGTTTGAACTGAGACCCAGTGAGGAATCGCAGGGCAGGGAAATCCCATCCACTCTGACCGGCTCGGAACGCATCCGTCATTATGGGATGTCCGGCGCGTTGCGTTTGCTTGCTGAAGATTTTTCGCATGAGGGGATCAAGGTGAAGGTTGAAATGGATGAGGCGGGATCAAAATATTTCGGAGCAGGGACAGGCAGAGGGTCCGGTGAAGATGCGACTCTTGAGGAGAGCGTGTATCGCATCATCCAGGAATCGCTGAATAATGCGGTCAAACATTCGCGCGCGCGTTATGTCCATATACAAATAAAAAACGACGAGACGGACGCATTCCGTTTCTCAGTCCGTGACGATGGAATCGGATTCGCTCCCAAGCCTGCCGAGGCGGGCGATGCGTTTCAAGGGAGCGGGCTTGGGATGAAAACCATGCGCGAACGCGCCGAAGCCATTGGTGGAAGTTTGCGCGTCCTTTCGGAACCTGGGCAGGGTACCGTTATCGAAGTCGTTGTTCCCCTTAAGGAGACCCGCGTATGAAACCGATCCGTGTATTGATCGTGGACGATCATGAGATCGTCCGTGAAGGATTGCAGATCTTATTAAATGAAGAATCTGATTTCGAGGTCGTTGGCATGGCTGGTGAAAGTGACGCGGCTGTGGCTTTGGTAAAGCAACACAAACCTGATGTTGTGTTGATGGACCTGGTGATGCCCGGGCTGGATGGAATCGAAACGACGCGGCGTGTGATTTCCGTCAGCCCGTCCACGCGTGTGCTTGTGCTGACGACGTTCGCAGATGACCAGCATGTGCGCGATGCGATTCAAGCAGGCGCCATCGGTTATTTATTGAAGGATGTGTTGAAAGCGGAGTTGTTGAACGCGATTCGCTCCGCCGCGGCAGGCAAGCCCGCATTGCACCCGGAGGCGCAACAATTTCTGATGCGGCAGATCACTGGGAATGATGTGTTGCCTCATGCCAGCCTGACGACGCGCGAGTTCAATATCCTGCGCCTGATCGCGGAGGGGAACAGCAATAAGGAGATCGCGCTGGCTTTGCATTTAACAGAAGGGACGGTGAAGGGATATGTGAGCGCCATCTTCGATAAGTTGGGCGTGGCTGACCGCACACAAGCCGCGTTGTATGCAGTGAAGCATGGGTTGGTGAAACAGAAATAGTGAATAAAATATTGCTCTCGGTGGCGTCCTCGCCGCCGAGGACGGCGGCTTGAGCAGATAGAATAATCACAACCACCGAGTCACTTCACTCAACTTTCGTTCCTGCGAGTACTTACTTTGGTTAGCCATTTCGGCTAACCATTTTCTTTTTCATTTCCATGCCCATGACGGTTGGGTTTGGAAAGGCTTTCATCTATCATCAATGAAACACGAGCGATGCGCCAGCGAAAACGGGCATAGTTCGTTTCATTGGTTTTGGTTCTCCGTCGTTTCAATTCAAAACCATTATTAAACAGAGGAGAAGATGATATGCCAACGAAACATTTCAACATACTCTTTCGTGTCGTTACCGTGGCGTTGCTCGCCTTCTTGAGCGCGTGCGGCGGCGCACAACCGACCTCCGATGCGCCGCCGGATGGAGCCACACCAGCAGGCGGGGCGACGATTGCGAAGAACGCCAGTTATTCGAGCCCCATTGCCATCAGCGATGATGACTCGTTGCTGGTTGTCGCGAACACATTGAATGGCACCGTCTCGCTGATCAATGTGGCTGGTGATGCTAATGCGAAACTCACCGAAATTCAAGTCGGTGAGGAGCCGCGCTCCGTGGTCATCACACCGAATAAGACATTTGCGTATGTGACCAATCAAGCCAGCGGTACAGTCTCTGTGGTTGATCTGGCTTCACAAGCGAAAGTGGCAGACATCCCCGTAGGCGGCGAGCCGTATGGTATTGCGCTGACTCCCGATGCCGCGCGCGCGTACGTGGCGAACTCCGCCTCGAACACTGTTTCGATCATTGATACGGCGAGCAGATCAGTTGTAGGAACGATTGCCATCCCCGGCGTTCAACCGCGCGGTGTGGCGATCACCAACAACAATGGCGGAGTTGGTCAACAGTTTGTCTACGTCACACAATTCCTTTCCCAGCCCACCGCTTCCGGCGCACCCGGACTCGATCAAGGCAGTGAAGGCAAAGTTTTTGTTCTCTCCACAACAGATGATTCGCAGATTCAAGGCGTGATCACACTTGCCGCGCACGATACCGGCTTTGCGGCAGACCGTACTGCGTTTGGTGGTTCGGACAAAGAACCGACATTCGCTTACCCAAATCAAATGCAGTCCATCGTCCTGAAAAATGGACGCGGCTATCTGCCGAATGTCGCGGCATCTCCTGAAGGTCCGGTCAAGTTCAACGTTGACACGCAGGCATTCCTCTCGGTGTTTGACGTAGCCGCGAAATCTGAATTGCCCGGCGGCACCATCAACCTTCATGCCGCGGTGAAAGTGCAAACCTTCACGCCGAAATTGTTTGTTGCCAATCCGTGGGCGGTTGCATTCAAGCACGCGTCCAATGATGGCTATGTTGTTTCTTCGGCGAGCGATGTGTTGGTAAAAGTTACGCTCGATGGCAACGGCGTTCCAACGGTTGCCACTGTCGCGGCGGAAGGCGACACGACCCGCGTAGCGACAATTGAAGTGCACAAGAATCCGCGCGGCATCGTGATCAACAACGCGGATACGCGCGCGTATGTGTATAACTTCATCTCGAAGGATGTTTCGGTCGTGGACCTAACCGCCTCCCCCGAAGCCGAAACTGGCCGCATCCAGTCAGCGGATTTGCCAGCCCCCGGCTCTGATGCCGCCAAATTCCTCACAGGCAATGAACTCTTCCACACCTCGCGCGGTGAATTCGATGAAGGTGTGGCTGAGCGCATGTCTAATGAAGGCTGGCAGGCTTGCGCCAGTTGTCACCCCGATGGTTTGAGCGACGGCGTAGTGTGGGCGTTCGCGTCCGGCCCGCGCAAGAGCGTGCCGTTGAATGGGACTTTCAGTTTGCAGAACCCCACCGGCAACCAGCGCGTGTTGAATTACTCTGCGGTGTTTGATGAACTCGAAGACTTTGAGTTAAACATTCGCGGTGTCTCTGGCGGCGCGGGCTTGATCGTGTTGCAAGGCGCCACTGACCAGGATCCCAACGTCAAAGCGTTTGATCCGCCCAACGCAGGCAGAGTCCAACTCCACGTGGGAGGATTCGGCGCCTGGGATGCGATCGTCGCCTGGACTCAGTTCCGCACTCCTTCACCGGTCTCTCCCCATCGTGGAGTTGATCCCGCTGGTGAGCTTGGTCAGCAAATCGCGTTGGGACGTCAACTCTTTACACAGGCGAATTGTCAGGCTTGTCATGGCGGAGCGAAATGGTCAACGCCTCAGGTGGATTATGCGCGTGTCTCGCCGTTCCCTGAAACGATTACACCCGGCGTTGCGCCCGAACCGCCCGTTGGACAGCTCTCGCGCTTCCTGCAAATTGTTGGGACGTTCGACCCTGCAAACCCAATTGAAAAGAATGCCAATAACGCCGCAGCGCTCGGACAGCTGGGTTTCAACCCGCCATCCCTGTTGAGCATCTTTGCCTTCCCGCCGTACTTCCACAACGGCTCGTGCCTCACGCTCGCATGTGTGCTCGAAAATCAAACGCATCGCGACGCGGGTGGTGTGCCCGGCGCATTGGATGACCCTGCCAACCGCGCCGCGCTGTTGCAGTTCCTGCTCTCGATTGATGCAAAGACGGAACCGATCAATCCGTAAAAAATTCCCCTCATCCCCAGCCCTTCCCCCAAAAGGGGAAGGGAGCTAATCCCCTCTCCCTTCGGGAGAGGGGTAGGGTGAGGGCTTGAAAGAGATAAACCATGTTCACTAAAACCAAATCAAATTCATTTCGTTTGTTAGCGATACTCGTACTGGCATTCTCCATTCTATTGACTGCCTGCGGAGGCGGACAGCCTGCTGTTGCCACCTCCTACATCGCAAAAATTGATGATGCTCCAGCCAGTGCGCGTGTAGGCATTGTTGTTGAAGGCGGCAAATTCGCCGTGTACGTTTGCAGTCTGGATGATGCGTTCAATCTTAAATCTGCCCGATGGTATTCAGGCGATGTCGGTGCAGGCGGCGCTGTTTCAGGCGCCAGCCCAGACGGTGTTGTGTTCCAAGGCACGGTGAGCGGAGATTCATTTACCGGCACCATTGTCAACGCGGAGGGGCGGACCTGGACTTTTAGCGGTTCAGCCATTCCAGCGGGCGGACCGGGTGGGTTGTATCGCGGCATTGCCGAGTATGGAGGTCAGGAGATCGTGGTCGGCGCAGTCGTTGACCCGGATGGCTCATTTGCCTCCACCGTTCAAGTTCGAGGCGAGATCGCCTTTGTCACACCCGTTGGCGGCTCCCCCTTACGCGTGGATAACGACACGATCAAAGTGACCCTTGGCGACCCCAGCCAGCAGGTTGAGGTAACGCTTGTCACAACGCTCATAGGCGTTGAACTGTTCTAACCACCATGTCATTCTGAGGAGCGAAGCGACGACACTTGCACCGCACGCAAGTGCAGGTGAGAATCCCTGTTCAAGAATGCATTTGGTTGCAATTGAGATTCTTCGCTTCGCTCAGAATGACATATTAATAAGTTTTGCCAAAGAGAACTGGAGAGTAACAATGAATAAATTCTTGAAAATACGATTCTTTGCCATCCTGCTGATCGCCAGCCTGACGTTAGCCGCCTGCGGCGGCGCGGAGGCAACAGCCACACCGCCACCCGCGACGGCAGAAGTTGTTGTCACCGAGCCTGCTGTACCGGCGGGTCCTACATTTACAATTGTCGGAACGATCAATCGCGATGTGACTCAAGCGGCGCAGAGTCCATTTCTCACACTGGATAATACGAATAGCCCACTCGCGGCATGGGCTGAGAATTCCTCAGGTGGGGTTCGCCAGATCTTTGCAAGCAAACTGGCAGGTGAAGCCTTCCAAGCGCTCGGCGCTTCTTTGAATATCCATACCAATGTGATTGCCGATTTCCCAACCATTACCGTGGCTGGTGAGAACCGCGCAGTTCCGTGGGTGGCATGGTCTGAACCAAGCCCGGGGTTTGGAAACGTTTCGCAAGTGTTTGCCAGCCGTTTCAGCGCGGAAACCGGTTTGTGGCAACAAGCAGGCCAGGACCGGGGTGGAGGCGAAGCGAGCCTGAACATTGCAACCGACAGAGCCGCCAGCCGTCCATTCATCTTTGGCGGTTCGACGGAACTTGGCACGCCTCCTGTCCCCTGGGTTGCGTGGGAGGAAGTATCGGATGTGAATCCCTCCTCTGTGCAAATCTTTGTTGCCAAAGGCGTGAAGGACGATACTGCAATTGGCGGGTTCCGCTGGGATACAGTGGGACAAGCGAAGCCGGATGGAGAACAGACTTTGAACGTGGACCGCTTCCGCATCTCTGCCTACCCCACCGGAGTTTTTGCTGAGACCGGCAATTCCGTTCCGTGGGTGACATGGTGGGAGTCCGGGCGTGATCGAGCCAGCCGAATCTTTACCGCGCGCGGCGTGGCTGACCCCAACAGCCCAGGCGGATTCAAATGGATCAACGTCCCAGCTTGTGGTGACGATGAAGCCAAATGCGCGTTGAATATCAACCCGTTGAATGATGCGAAAGATGCCTCCATGGCGGCTGGCAGTACCATCCCCGGCGAGAGCACGGTGCCGTGGATCGCGTGGCCCGAGATCGGTCAAAATGGAAAGTGGCAGGTCTTTGTCTCGCGGCTGGATACCAGCACACGCAACAGTTTCCTGCAAGTGGGCGGCAGTTTAAATGTAGACCCGAATCACGACGCGCGTAACGCGATCATTGTCTTTGTTGGAAATGCGCCGTACGTGACCTGGCTGGAAGATGATGGCACTGGAAAATACGAAGTCCAGTTGCGGCACCTTGCTTCCGACCCTCAGACCGGCACGTGGTCATTGGATACGCCTGCAAACGGATTCAACCTCGACGCGAGTCTGTCCAATTTCAATCTCGCGGCAGTGGCTTCTCCTGATACGTTATTCCTCGCCTGGGGTGAGGGTGACCCGGCTTCCTCCGCTTCACAGATGGTCATCGGCGCGTTCCGCCCGTAACGCGTGGATAAGATAATCCTTGTATCATCATGAGCTTGGGCATATCTCCCACTGAGGACAGTCCGAATGCACTCTGCCGAATTATCGCGGGAATCACACCGCATATTGATCGTGGACGATGCCCCGGCTGTGCGCGAGAGTTTGGGCTGGCTTCTCGAAGATGAACCCGGTCTGACCGTCGTTGGCGATGCGTCCAATGGATCGGATGCGATCAAACAGGCGATCAGACTCATCCCAGACCTGGTCATCCTCGATATCGAATTGCCTGACACTGACGGTTTCACTGTGACCCGCCAATTGAAAGCCCTGCCGAACCCTCCGCTGGTCGTGTTACTATCCATTCACAGCGACGCTCTTTACAAGCAACGCGGCGCTGAAGCCGGATGCGATGCCTACGTGGAAAAAGGACTGGGCTGGCCCAAACTGCTCGGTATTCTTCGCGAAACTTTAGCAAAGAAAATTTCAGATTGAGTTCAGATGCGCTTACAAAACAAGTCCCCGGCTATCGGGGACTTGTTTTTATTCGCTGATGTCGTTGTAGAAGATTTTTTTGGAGTTGATTTACGATTCCCGCGCCGCCTCAGCCCCTCGATCATTCTCAGGGTAAGCCTGCTGAGGCTTCGAGAAACCGAATCTTCCCCCGAGCATTTTCAGCATTAATCCCGCCCGCCAAAACGCGACCGCCACCATGCCATGCGCAAGGACTGCGAACAACGGCGGCGTTTGATAAGTGTAGTAAATCCAACATTCGCGGGTGGTGCCCCAGAGTTCAAGATAATATCCAAGCCCTGAGCCTGCGATAAAAGTGAGCAGTGCAAAACGATGGTTGGTTGGAGTCAATATCAGGAGAATGCACAACCCAAGAGAAAGCCATGTATAGGATTTGTCAAAGGTCGGGGCAACAAAGAACAGCATCAGGCTTAGAAATGAAGCGAAGGTAATCCAGTAAAGAGTCTTGAACAACAAATCCCCTTCGTGTTCCTTTGTGACCTTTGTGGTTAGAAAAATGAGTACGCGCGTTATTCGATCAATGGATAAACTTGCAATAGGCCACGCTGGGATGATCCATAACGGTGGGCGTTCGTCTGTGTAATACACCCATAAATTGGTTTGCGTTCCCCATGATTCAATTGCCAGACCTCCACAGACGCCGACGAAGATGATGAGCAGGTCGGTTTTGATATTGGCTTTTGCGATGACCGTGACAGACATGAAACCAAAGATGCCAAGCAGGAGCCAGTCCATATAACGCCACCACTCGCCGTTCCAATCCACATATTTGAGGTATTCTTCAGCCAGCGGCCGCCAAATGTAAACGATGAGGAAGACGGTAAGCATGAACCCGCCGAGCAGAATACTGCTGTCGCGGGTCCAGAAGTTTTTGAGTGTGTTGCGTATGGCGGTCATGGGCGGGATTATACAGGGGTTATTTAAACAAGACCTTAACTTAAATTTTCCGCCAATAGGTTACGCTTACCTTGCCTTTTTAACGTGTGTCACATAAAATAAACAGGTTCTGGTCAGCGTGGGTATAACCGTTCTTGGCGCTTGTGATTAATTGTGTAGTATTACAGGAGGTGTTCGGGATCAGTAAAAGAGCAGGAATGAATCTGGCGACTTCAGTATTCAATTTAATATGTGACCTTACGCAGACTGCCACGCTTTAATCATGTCACCCTGAGCGGCGTCTCGCGCCACGAAGGGTCTCTGAGACAATCGTAGAGATGCTTCGCTCAGCATGACATTGCGTAAGGTGAGTTAATAAGTCTATTGTTTGAGGAGACAAACATGAACAAAACCTTCCCAAAAGTGTTTTCGCTTGCTTTAGCGCTGGCTCTGGTGGTGAGCGCGTTGCCAGTTTTCAGCCGACCTGCACAGGCGGCAGGAACCATTAGTCTTGCGACTCTTGGCTCGGCGTATACGCAGGATTTTAATAGTCTGGCTAATTCTGGACTATCCAGCGCTACCCCACTTGGCTGGGCATTATCAGAAACTGGGACAAACATGAACGCCGCATACAATGCCGGCACAGGTTCATCGAATGCCGGCGATACCTACAGTTTTGGGGCTGCTGCCAGCGCCGAGCGCGCATTTGGTGGATTACTGAGTGGAAGTTTAAACCCCACTATCGGCGCTTCATTTACTAACAATACCGGCAGCACCGTTACCTCGCTCGATATTTCATATACAGGCGAGATGTGGCGTGCGGGTGTATTGAATCGTAATGCGGCGGACCGCATTGATTTTCAACTCAGCACGAGTGCGACCAGTCTTACAACAGGAATCTGGGTTGATTACGACAGCCTTGATTTCAACAGCCCGAATATTAATTCGGCTGTAGGAGCATTGAATGGCAATTCAGCAGGAAACCAAGCATCCATCAGTTTTACGATCACAGGTGTGAGCATTCCGAACGGCTCCTCGTTTTGGATCCGCTGGACGGATTTCAACATAGCCAGCTCTGACGATGGTCTTTCGGTGGATGATTTCTCCCTAACTCCCACCGTGGCAGATTTGGCTCCAGCAGTTGCAAGTACCTTCCCCGTTGACGGCGCAACAAACTTCCCGATCAATGCCAACCTCTCCGTCACGTTTAGCGAGCCGGTCAACGTTACAGTTACACCTTCATGGTTTACGCTGGTATGTACTACGAGCGGGAATGTCGCAACGAGTTTCAGCGGTGGACCTACAACTTTCACGCTGGATCCATCCATACCTCTTGTTCACGGTGAAAATTGTACGCTGACTGTATTAAAAGACCAGGTCAGCGATCAGGATGCGATTGATCCGCCAGACAATATGGTCGTTAACTTTAGAGTTGATTTCACGGCCTTTGATGTTTGTGCTACTTCATTTACCCCCATCTACGTCATCCAAGGCAGTGGACTTTCCACCCCGATTCCTGGCATTGTTACAACGCAAGGTGTCGTGGTTGGTGATTTTGAAGGCAGTACCGGGCAACAGGGATTCTATATGCAGGATGTTTCCGGCGATGGCGATGCGACGACCTCCGACGGTATCTTCGTCTTTACCGGCAGTGCTAATCTTGTCAGTGCAGGTCAGATCGTCAGAGTGACGGGCTTCGCGCGAGAGCGATTCAACCAGACTACCATCAACGGCTCGAACAGCAATTCGTCTGCAGTGCCGGCGGCTAACATCGTCAGTTGTGGGACGGGCAGTGCGACAGCGACCGATGTGATGATGCCTTTTGCCGATGCAGATTATCCGGAACGATTTGAAGGCATGTCAGTGCGCCTGCCTCAGGCGCTCGTCATCTCAGAATATTTCAACTATGACCGCTTCGGCGAGATGGTGATTGCCTTGCCCCTCACTGGCGAAACACGCCCATTCACTGGGACAGCCATTGACGAGCCGGGCGCGCCCGCTCTCGCTCGTACTCTGGCGAACAGCCTCCGCCGTATCACACTGGACGATGGGCTGGGCACGCAAAACCCAAGCGCTCTTCGCCACCCGAACGGCGATCCCTTCACCTTAAGCAATCGCTTCCGCGGCGGCGACACCGTGCAAAACACTGTTGGCGTTCTCGGTTATGACTTCGGCTTGTACCGTATCCAACCAACGGGTGCGGCAGGTTATGTTGCCGTGAATCCGCGACCAGCTTCTCCCGAACCGGTTGGTGGCAATCTGCGCGTTGCCGCGATGAATACCCTCAACTTCTTCATCACACAAGATTATCCAACCGGCAATCCGTTGGATAACAAATGCGGTCCTTCGATGACGTTTGAATGCCGCGGCGCAGATTTCGATCAGCCTCTGGAATTTACACGCCAGCGTGACAAACTCATCCCTGCCCTCGCAGGCTTGAATGCCGACGTCCTTGGTTTGAATGAGTTGGAGAACACGACCGGCGTTGATCCGCTGGGCGACCCAACGAACGGAATCGTGGCAGGACTCAATGCAACTTTCGGACCCGGTACCTATGCCTACATTAATACAGGCACGATCGGCACCGATGCGATCCGCGTCGGCTTGATCTATAAGCCTTCCAAGGTTGCTCCGGTTGGCGCATTCCAAATCCTTGACTCGACGGATGACCCGCGTTTCATTGATACCAAGAGCCGCCCTGCGTTAGCCCAGACCTTTGAAGATTTATCCAATGGCGCGCGCTTTACTGTGGTTGTCAACCACTTGAAATCCAAGGGTTCTGCCTGTGATGACGTTGGCGACCCGGATGCAGGTGATGGTCAGGGTAACTGTAACGGAACGCGTACGTCAGCCGCTCAGGCTTTGGTGGATTGGCTTGCAACAGACCCAACCGGTAGCGGCGATCCCGACTTCCTCATCATGGGTGACTTGAACTCATACGCCCAGGAAGATCCGATCGACGCGGTCAAGGCTGGTTCTGACGATACTGCCGGTACGAACGATGATTACACCAATTTGATCTCTCACTTCCAGGGCATATTTGCCTATTCGTTCACATTCGATGGGCAGGCTGGTTATCTTGACCATGCACTGGCTAATCCGAGTATGTTCGCCCAAATTACAGGCGCCGCAGATTGGCATATCAACTCCGACGAACCTGACATTCTCGACTACGATACCAGTTTCAAACCCCCCGCACAGGATGCGCTGTATGAGACCAACGCGTATCGCTCGTCCGATCACGATTCGCTGGTGGTTGGCTTGTGCACACCGCCGACTTTGAGCGTTAACTTGTCTCATGCATCGCTCTGGCCCGCCAATCACCATTACGTGGATGTAAACGCTTCCTTCCTGACCTCCAACGATGGCGCCGTCGTGAGTTTGGTGTCGGTGACTTCCAACGAGCCTGATAATGGTCTCGGTGATGGCGACACCGCCAACGACATCGTCATTGTGGATAACGATACCATCCAGTTGCGCGCAGAACGCTCAGGCACAGGTGACGGCAGAATTTACACGATCACCTATCAGGTAACGAACTCCTGTGGCGCGACGGTAACAGTTACCTCCACTGTGACAGTTCCACACAGCCAGTAATCGCTATTTGCATTTACAAAAGATGCCCGCCAATTGGCGGGCATCTTTTGTAAATGCAGGTGTTTATTTATACACCTGCAGGTTCACGCAATTCGGCAAATGCTCCCCCTTCAATCCGGCAATTAAATTCTTCGCCGCAATCCAGGACATTTTATCGCGCGCCGCTTTGCTCGCGCTGGCGATATGCGGCATGATGACAATGTTATCGAGTTTAAGCAAGGGATGATCGAGAGGCAGTGGTTCGGGGTCGGTCACATCCAGCCCTGCCGCGAAAATTTGCCCTTCCTTCAAAGCGTTGTGGAGCGCGTCGAGGTCAACGACAGGTCCGCGCGAGGTGTTCACGAGCACTGCGTTGGGCTTCATCTTCGATAAGGCTTCTGAGTCGATCAGGTGACGCGTATCAGGCGTCAGCGGGGTATGAAGCGAAATGAAGTCTGATTCTTCGAGAAGGGTCTCAAAGTCTACACTTGTCGCGTTGATGTCGGGACTCGATTTTGTCTCCAATGGGTCGTAATAAATCACGCGCATATCGAATCCAACCGCGCGGCGCGCCATGGCTTTGCCGATTCGCCCAAAGCCCACCAGTCCGAGTGTCGCGCCTTTCATTTCAACTCCCAGCAATAACATGGGATTCCACGTCTTCCATTTTTCCTCGCGCACGTAGCGATCCCCTTCAAGGATGCGCCGCCCCGCGCTCATCATTAAAGTAAATGCAAAATCAGCCGTTGCATCGGTGAGCACATCGGGTGTGTTGCCCACCGGGATTTTACGCGCGGTTGCCGCGCTCACGTCAATGTTATCGAAGCCCACAGCAAAGTTGCTGATCACCTTCAATTGCGCGCCAGCCGCGTCCATTACTTCGCCGTCAATTTTATCGGTGAGCAAACTCAATATCCCATCCACACCGTGCATGCGTTGCAATAACTCATGGCGGCTTGGGGGCAGTTCATTGCCCCACAAGTTCACATCGCAAAAATCTTTTATCAGTTCAAAGCCTTTATCGGGAATGGCTCTGGTAACAAATACTTTCGGTTTCGACATACTCTGCTCCATGTCACTCTGGGCGAAGCGAAGAGTCTCCTGCTGTTGGAGAAGAGATTCTCACCTGCACTTGCGCCAGGTGCAAGTGTCGTGGCGCTGAGGCGCCACTCAGAATGACATAATGATCTTGATAATTCTCTTAAGATTGATTCTGTTATGATAACAGAAATGGATGCGAATCGTTTCGCGACACACAGCCTGAAAGACCCGCGCATGTTGCGAATTTTATCCGCCGCGCTCAAGGCAGTGGACCCGTTCGTGGCTGTGCAAAAATATCTTCCCAAAATTGACGGTCGCGTGTTTGGGTTGGGGATTGGAAAAGCCGCGATCCCGATGATGGACGCGCTCGCCGGGCGGATTCGGCTCTCAGGCGGACTCGCCGTCACAAAATTCGCCTCGGGACTCAGCCCCAGGTTGTATACCGTTATCGAAGGCGGACATCCCATCCCGGACGCGCGCTCGCTTTACGCAGGTGAACGCGTGTTGGAGTTTGTTTCTTCTTTAAAAGAAGAAGATACGCTCGTGTGTTTAATTTCCGGCGGAGGCTCGGCGTTGGTCACCGCGCCATACGAGGGCATTACTCTCGAAGATATGCAATCGCTCACATCTTTGTTGCTATCCTCCGGCGCGCGGATAGACGAGATCAACACCGTTCGCCGCCACCTGGATCGCGTCAAAGGCGGAGGGTTGGCGCGTGCAACGAAGGCACGTGTCATCAGTTTGATATTGTCGGATGTCATCGGAAATCCTCTGGAAGCAATTGCATCAGGTCCTACCGCGCCAGACCCAACGACGAGGGAGGATGCGCTGGGCATTTTGAACAAATATCACTTGAATGAACAAGCGCCAATTACTATTTACGAATTACTGAATAACTCCACGTCACCGCTCGCCGAGGACGGCGGCTTGAGCTTGGAAGGACGCGTGCAAAATATTATTATCGGCGATAACAAACTCGCGGCGCAAGACGCGTTGGAACAGGCGCAACGCGAAGGGTTTCATGCTGAAATAATGACTAACGAATTGCAGGGCGAAGCGCGCGATGCGGGCGTGACGCTTGCCAGGAAATTGCGCGATGAAGTTTCTAAACATCCGCGCCCATTCTGTTTGATAGCGGGAGGGGAAACAACAGTTACCCTTCGACACCGCTCAGGGCAGGCCTTCAAAGGGAATGGCAAAGGCGGCAGGAATCAGGAACTTGCATTAGCCGCCGTACATGAATTGCGCGATTTACAAAACGTCATGTTGATCGCATTGGCAACGGATGGCGAGGACGGTCCAACAGACGCGGCTGGGGCGGTGGTGACGGGCGAATCCGCTGGGAGGGCTGAGTCGCTTGGGTTGAGCGCGGCAGGCCACTTGTCGAGGAATGACGCGTATACCTTTTTCGACGCGCTAGGCGATTTGATCAGAACGGGTCCAAGCGGGACGAATGTCAACGATCTGATTATTCTTTTTGCGTTGTGATAAACTGCTGTCATGCTTGCCCGCGTATTTTCCTGTGCTGTTGTCGGTCTTGAAGGCGTCATCGTCGAAGTCGAAGTGGATTACACCAACGGCTTGCCCGGCGTCACCATCGTCGGCTTGCCCGATACCGCCGTGCAGGAGAGCCGCGAGCGCGTGCAAACCGCGGTGAAGAATGCGGGCTTGCATTTTCCGCGTCATCGCATCGTTGTCAATCTTGCGCCCGCCGCAGTCCGCAAAGAGGGACCGGCATACGATCTGCCCATCGCGCTTGGCGTGATCATTCTCACGGGCAATCTCCCGCACGATGCGGTGGATAGCACCATCGTTGTCGGCGAACTTTCGCTCGATGGGGTCGTTCGTCACACGCGCGGCTTATTGCCGATGGCGGCAACCGCACGCGCGCAGGGATACAAGCGGATGTTCGTGCCAGAAGTGGACGCGCCTGAAGCGGCTTTGATCCCAGACCTGGAAGTGTACCCCGTCAAATCGCTTGCGGAGCTCTTCGCCCATTTATCTGGCCGCCGTTTCATTAAGCCATATCAACCCTCAAACGACGAACTCGAGCCGTTATTCATCCCCACAGATTTTTCTGAAATCAAAGGACAGGACCACGTCAAGCGCGCGCTCGAAGTCGCGGCGGCAGGCGGACATAATGTGTTGATGGTGGGGTCGCCAGGCGCGGGCAAAACTTTATTGGCGCGCGCCATGCCCAGCATTCTCCCTGAAATGAGCATCGAAGAATCGTTGGATGTGACTCGCATCTATTCGGTTGCCGATCAACTCCCCGCAGGCACGCCGTTGATTCGGCATCGTCCCTTCCGAGCGCCGCATCACACGATCAGTCACGCGGGTTTGGTCGGCGGGGGAAATATTCCGAAGCCCGGAGAAATATCGCTGGCTCACAGGGGTGTTTTGTTTTTGGATGAGTTTCCCGAATTTGGCGCGCGCGTCCTTGAAGTGATGCGCCAGCCGATGGAAGACAAGGTCGTCACCATCAGCCGCGCCAAAGGCTCATTAACTTTCTCGGCAAACTTTCAATTGATCGCCGCGATGAATCCCTGCCCGTGCGGCTGGTACGGTGATTCGCAAAAGCCCTGCACCTGCGCGCACGCGATGGTGACGAAATACCAGAAGCGAATCTCGGGTCCGTTGCTGGATCGTATTGACATTCACATTGAAGTGCCGCGCGTGGATTATGAAAAATTGAGCGGCGATCGCATGGGTGAATCGTCGGATACGATTCGCGCGCGCATCCAAGCCGCGCGAGAAATACAAAACAATCGTTTTTCGAAAGGGGCATCCGATATTGTCTGCAATGCGGATATGCGCGTCGGGGAGGTAAGGCAATTTTGCAAGTTGCAGGATGAAGGTCAGAGCCTGATGCGGGCGGCGATGACACAACTCAATTTGTCGGCGCGCGCTTATCATCGCATCCTGAAACTGGCGCGCACGATTGCGGATCTGGCGGGGAGCGAAGATATCCAATCCACACATCTGGCGGAGGCGTTGCAGTATAGACCGAAGATCATGATGGGGTAAAATAACGAACAATAACTGGATGGAGAAGACAAAATGCCAACTGTAAGAAACAATTTTTTCAAACTCGGCGAGAAGTTCGTCCACGTCATCGGAGACGATGTGAAAGTGGGAGACATGGCTCCCGAGTTCACCTCCGCCGCGCCGGGCTGGAAACCCGTCAGCCCCGTTGCTGAATCCAAAGGCAAGGTTGCCATCTTGAGCGCGGTGCCATCGCTCGATACCGAGGTCTGTGACCGCGAGACACGCCGCTTCAACGAAGAAGCCGCGAAACTCAGCGACGACATTATCATCTGGACCATCAGCGCAGATTTCCCTTTCTCGCAGAAACGCTGGTGCGGCGCGGCAGGCGTTGATAAAGTGAGAGTGGTCTCCGAATGTGCTTGATGCAGAGATGGGCGTCAAATATGGTTTGCTCGTCAAGGAACGACGCTATCTGCGCCGCGCGGTTTTTGTCGTTGATCGCACACAGGCAAGTTAACGTATGTTGCGTACATGGAAAGCAATGACCTCGAGCCAGATTACGATGAAGTGATCGAAGCCGCAAAAAAAGCATTGGGGTAAAGGATCAGCCCCCAGTTTCGAGAGAGCCGTTTTCAGTCCGCAGGATGCCCCATGAATCTCAACACTCAATTTGAACTTTTTCGTCAGTCCGCCACTGTTGCGATGGGGGATCGCATCCAGGCGCTCAAAGCCAGCGGACGAAACCTGATTGGATTGCAACAGGGCGATCCAGATTTTGCGACTCCGCAGGCGGTCATTGACGTTGCGTGCAAAGCCTTGCAGGATGGTTTGACTCACTACGGACCTTCACGCGGCACACTGGACCTGAGGACTGCCATCGCAAAAAAATTGATTCGCGACGAGGGCGTTTCCTACGACCCCGCCTCTGAAATCATCGTCACACACGGGGGCATCCATGCGTATTACTCAGCCATGCTATCCGTTTTGAATCCAGGCGATGACGTGTTGATTCCCGATCCATCCTGGGCGACTCATATCAACCTTGCGATGATGCTGCGCGCAAACGTGATCCGCGTGCCCGCGCCCGCCGAGGATGGATTTATTCCAACGATGGAAGCGTGGGAGAAAGCGATTACGCCGAAGTCGCGTGCCATCGTGTTGAACTATCCCGCCAACCCGACAGGCGTCAACCCGCCGCGCGAGTATTTGCAAAAATTGCAGGACTTTGCGAAGGCGCACAATCTGTGGATATTGAGCGATGAAGTGTATGGAAGTTTATACTATGGAGAAAAACCAGTCAGCGCCGCGGCAATTGACGGCGCGAAGGAACGGACGTTGATCGTCAACAGTCTTTCCAAAACCTATGCAATGACCGGCTGGCGTGTGGGATTCCTTGCCGCGCCCGCGCCGATCATCGATAATGCCTTGAAGGCGGGGCAAAACTCCATTACGTGTGTCGCGCCCTTCATCCAAAAAGCCGCGGCGTTTGCCTTAACCGATCCCGAAGTCCAAAAGATGACCGCGACCATGCGCGCCGCGTATGGTCGGAGGCGTGAACTTGTAATAAGGCTGTCTCACGAATTGGAAAGCGATAAAGTGCTGGTTACGCCTCCGCAGGGCGCGTTTTATTGTTTTCTCGACCTGCGCCCGCTGAACATGAAATCCGTTGATATGTGTGAACGGATTTTGGAGGAAAAAGGCGTGGGTCTTGTCCCAGGTTCTGCGTTTGGCGAACACGGTGAAGGCTTTATCCGCATGTCCATCGCGGCATCTGATGAAGATGTGGAGATGGGGTTCAGAAAGATCGTTGAATGGGCGGAGATGCAATAATGAGTTTCATAGACTCGTTTTCCTTGTAATCAATGTTCTGAGGAGAAAATCTCATGGGTATGGAATCAAAATATGTCTGGATGGACGGCGAACTGGTGGAGTTTGAAAAAGCCACGGTGCATATTCTCAGCCCCGCCATGCATTACGGCGCGGCGGTATTCGAAGGCGTCCGCGCGTACAACACCGCGAAGGGACCCGCCGCTTTCCGTTTGACGGAACATGCCGAACGCCTGCTCGCCTCGGCGCGCATCTTTGGGTTTCGTGAATTTCCATTTATGGTTGAAGATATTGTGAAGGCAGTGAAGGACACCGTGCGCGCCAACGGATTCAAGGATTGTTACATCCGCCCATTGTTGTATCTCAGCAGCGGCGGCGCGTGGAATTTGAACGTGGACGCGGGCAAGGCCGCGTTGGCGATTGCGGCTGTGCAATGGAGTCACTACCTCGGCGAGGAAGCGCTGGCAGATGGGATTCGCGCGAATATTTCGTCGTACACGCGGCTTCATCCGAACGCGAGCATGACCAAGGCAAAGATCGCGGGAAATTACGTGAACAGTTTCTTCGCCAAGACCGAATCGGAACGGCTGGGCTTTCAGGAAGCCATCATGCTCGACCCGCAGGGATACGTCGCCGAATGCACGGGTGAGAATCTCTTCATGGTGCGCCGCGGCAAGATCGTCACGCCGTCCACTGCGCCGGTGTTGGAAGGCATTACGCGTCACACGATTTTCGTGATCGCAAAAGATTTGGGATACGAAGTGCTGGAGCAACCCATCTCGCGCGACCAGCTCTACATTGCCGACGAAGTCTTCGTGTGCGGAACTGCCGCGGAATGCATTGGCTTGAGCGAAATTGACTTCCGCACGATCGGCGATGGCAAGACGGGTCCTATCACGCGCGCGATCCAGAATGTGTATCACGATGCGATCCGCGGCAGGGTGGCGAAGTATGAGGCGTGGTGCGAGTACGTGGATTGAGATGTTCACGAAAAATTCCAGAAACCGTTACGACAAAAAGGATTCACTTGAACTCGGGCGAAGCGCCGAGGATCGCTTTGCGCGGCTCGCCGTAAAGCAGGGCTGGACGATCAACCCTTCCTCGGGGCAGGAGAACATCCACGAACATTTCGATTACGTGATGGAAAAGGATGGAAAGGTTTTCAAAGTGGAGGTGAAGAGCCTCAAGCGCATCGCGCGGCAGGATGCGGACACGCAAGACCAATACCTGTGGATCGAACTCCACGGCGTTCGCGATCACGACAAGGGCTGGCTCTACGACGGACGCGCGGACCTCATCGCCTTTGAACTGGCGAACAGTTTCCGCATCGTTGACCGCCTTGAGTTGATCGCTCTCGTTGAGAAATTGGTGGACCTTGATATGAAAGTCTCCTCTCCAAAAGGCGCGCTATACAAAGTGTATTCCCGCAAGTCCCGCCCCGACCTGTTGACGATGATCCAGTCGGAGGATCTGTTGGGCATCCGTCATGCGGAGTGGAGGAAGTGATCTTCGCCCATGCAACGCGCCTGTTTTGTTGTATACCTTTGCTTGTTGATGGAGGTGTCACAGTTGGATACATGAGAACTCTGAGATGCTTCGCAGATATCTCGGAGTTCATTACTTGAAATCACTTTGTCTCGTATTTCATTTTCAGCAACCTGTAGACCGCTTTGGCGAGTTCGATTTCCTGGCGGTCAGCCGCATTAGCAGTTTATTATTTCGATTGAGTAAATTAATAGGACGCAGAAAACGCTGATTCATGCTTTTTATCAGCGTAAATCAGCGTTTTTCTGCGTCCCAATTTAATTTCGGATAAGGTCTACTGTATGGCGTTACACACATTCGATCTTGTACTTCGCTTCGGCAAAAAGGCTGTTGGGGCTTGTAACCACCAGTCTCACCCAGTATTCGCCTATGACGATTGGAAGCACATGTGTATATTCTGCAGAGACTTCCTTTACGCCAAAGGCATCAAATTGGGTCTCCTTGTTGGGCATGGCGCCTCCCTGTTGGGTCTCGAAATGCCACTTGACCGTGGTTGGTCCGTTGGTTTCAATCGTCCCATTGATCTTGACGGGCGGGATTGGCAAAAGACAAAGGATGCCTAAATTTATTGATTTCGGATTCAATTTAACAGTCACACTCGTCACGGAAGCAGACGGGGTTTGAACGATTGGCAGGCTCGCGAGATTGCCGGAAGCATTGGTCACACTCGACGCAACCCAACAATTTCTTCCCGGGTTGAGCGGGTCCTGAATGTACCACCAACTGGAATCTTGATTCTTGCCAACGATTTGAGAACTTTGCCCCAGGTTCAATGCGCTCATCGGTTGCCATGGCACACCGGGACCAAAACGACAATTTACCGCCTGATCCCTTGTCGTTACTGTTGGCACGCTGGGTGTGAAAGTTAATGTAGGTAGCGGCGTGTCGGTTGGTAATGCTGTCGCGCTGGGCGGGGGAGTATCCGTTGGTAGTGCCGGAGTATTTGTTGAGAGGGGGATAGGCGTCTCAGTCGGTGAAGAACTCAATGGCAGGTTGCATGAAGATACAGCCACCATCATAAGCACACTCAATAGCAAAAACTTGTATTTCATAATATCTCCTTTGGTTGCCTTAATCTTATATGGAAGGCGTGTGAAACGCAATGGGACTTTGGAACTTTTCTTGGATTCACCTCCCCAACATCGGCATTTTGATTCCATGACGTTTCGCGGCGTCAATTGCGATCTCATACCCCGCGTCAGCGTGTCTTACGACGCCCATGCCTGGGTCCGTCGTCAGGACTCTTTCCAACCTCCGAGCCGCTTCGGGAGTCCCATCCGCCACGATGACCTGCCCCGCGTGCTGGCTGTATCCCATGCCCACGCCGCCGCCATGATGAAATGAAACCCACGTCGCGCCGCCCACAATGTTAATCATCGCATTGAGAATTGCCCAATCTGAAATTGCATCCGAACCGTCTTTCATCGCTTCGGTCTCGCGGTTGGGTGACGCAACCGAACCCGAATCCAGATGATCGCGCCCAATGACGATAGGCGCTTTCACTTTTCCGCTTGCAACCAACTCATTGAACATCAAGCCTGCTTTGGCGCGTTCGCCATATCCAAGCCAGCAAATGCGCGCGGGCAACCCCTGAAACGGAATTTTCTCCTGCGCCATCTTCAACCAGCGATGCAGGTGCGCATCTTCGGGGAACAACTCCATAATGGCTTGATCGGTTGTGTAAATGTCTTCCTTGTCGCCTGAAAGAGCCACCCATCGAAACGGTCCCTTGCCTTCACAAAACAACGGTCGGATATACGCGGGAACGAATCCTGGAAACTCGAACGCGTCGCTTACGCCATTGTTGAATGCCTGCTGACGAATGTTATTGCCATAGTCAAATACTTCCGCGCCCGCGCGTTGGAAATCGAGCATCACCCGCACATGCTTCGACATCGAGTCCATTGCCATCTTTTTATATTTTTCAGGGTCGGATGTTCGCAACTCATCCGCGGCTATGACCGATAACCCTGACGGCACATAAAACAACGCCTCATGCGCGGACGTCTGGTCTGTCACCACATCGGGAACGACTCCACGCTGATAGAGTTCCGCGTACACATCCGCCGCGTTGCCGATCAACCCTATTGAGATCGCGTTGCCTTTGGCTTTATTCTCTTCGACGAGAGTCATCGCTTCTTCAAGTGTGTCAACAACCACATCCACAAATCCAATCGCGCGGCGGCGTTCGGCGCGATCTTTGTCCACCTCAACGATTAATCCCACACCCTCATTCATCGTGATGGATAAGGGTTGCGCGCCTCCCATCCCGCCGAGACCTGCTGTGAGAACGAATTTTCCTTTCAACGATCCCCAGCCTTTGAGTTTTGCCAGCGCGCCGAATGTTTCATACGTGCCTTGTAAAATTCCCTGTGTGCCGATGTAGATCCACGAACCCGCGGTCATCTGCCCGTACATGATGAGTCCCTTTTTGGCGAGTTCGTCAAAGTGCTCCCACGTTGCCCAATGAGGGACAAGGTTGGAATTCGCAATCAACACTTTCGGCGCGTCCTTGTGACTCTTGAACACAACCACAGGTTTTCCTGATTGCACGAGAAGCGTCTCATCCTCTTCGAGATTCTTCAACGACTCTAGAATCGCATCAAACGATTCCCAATCGCGTGCGGCTTTCCCGCGCCCGCCGTAGACGACGAGGTCTTCGGGCTTTTCAGCGACCTCCGGATCGAGATTATTTTGGATCATGCGATACGCGGCTTCGCTGAGCCAGTTCTTGCAGGTGAGGTCAATGCCCCTCGGGGCGCGAACAACTCTCGGCTTGGACATGAAGCGTCTCCTCACTGTCACTCTGAGGAAGCGATAGCGACCGAAGAGTCTCACGTTTTCGGAGATCCTTCGTTCTGCTCAGGATGACATGGTTGAAATAAAAATTCCTCCCGGTAATTATAGCCGAGAGGAATCTGGCATTTCCTTCAATCCAACTTTAATCCGTGATCGTGATATTGCCTGCGCCCATGTTGATCACAATCGTCAATGTAGGACCTTCGCCCTTTTGTGTGTAGACGCTTCCATTTTCAGCCCATCCATCGCTGACGTTGATATCGGTCAAGCCGCTGTCAATCGTGATGATCGCGTTCACTCCCGCAGGGACGACGACTCTCAGATCGCTCAAGCCGCTGTCAATGCTCACGGTTGCATCGCGTTGCAGTTCACCTGAAAAATCAAGCGTGTAATCGCCCGCGCCGCCATCGAAAACCAGAGTGCTGAAATTCGCATTTGCCAAGCCCTCCAACCTCACATCCGACGCGCCGGTGGAGTAACGCAACTCAGTCATTTCAATGAGGTTCGGTTTGGAGAACGATAGGCTCACGTCCGCCGCGCCATCGCTGATCGTCAGGCTTTTCAGAGAAAGCCCGCCCAATTCATATTCGCCGCTGTACGCGCCGGCTTCAATGGTTAAATCCATCGGCGACTTGCCAAGCTTCAAATCCCACTCGTTCTTCATCCCGTCAAACGGCGGGATGCCGTTGAAATTTCCCTGCTTGATCTCTATGTTGCCGCCATCCTCAACGACCTCAGGCTTTAAATCTTCAACGTTGTACACGACAGCGCCATCCACAAGGTTTTTCGCGCCCGGGGATAACTTCAAATCGCCCGCGCCGAATGAGAGACTCAAACGCGTCTCATCAAGCTTTGGGTCTGCTACCGTTATGGATTCCTTGATCTCCGCCCCTGCCTTTACCTGATTCGGCAGGTCAATGGTGAACCCACATGCCAGGCTTGCCAATGCAAGCACAAGTATTGCTGAAATAATTTTACCGTTCATTTTGAATCTCCTTCTGTGCGTTTATACGGAGGAGATTTGAAATGGTTGCGAAGTTCGGACTATTTAAACATCCATTATTCTAATACAAAGAATGGGTCAGTAATAATTATTATTAATTGGGAAACTTCTTCATTGAGCCGGGCATATACATCAACTATTAAAGTGAGAGTCTTTTGATCAGAAGAAAAATAAAAATCTCTGAAACTGACTGATCGGGGTTGTTCTCCAAATACATTGTAGTCAAAAGGGTTTATAGTAAGAGATTTCTTTTCCCATGAAACTGTATTTAAGAAATAAATTGTTTTCTCAAATTCAGGATTGACACCGCTGAAAGCCACCATAGTTCCGTCAGGGGACCACCTAGGTGGTACAGAGGAATCTGCAGAATCGATAGGCGCGGAATAAATTTCTTTTTTATCAGAGACACGCCATACAAGAAAAGACATATTGCTCTCCAAATCTAGGTTAAATCCTGCCAGCAGGGTTCCATCCGGCGAAAAGGACAATGTTTGAATTCCAAGATCGCCAGGAAAAGGATTTTGATTTGACAGATCATATTTAAGAGGAGAGATTTGTTCACTACGATATGTAGCGTCACTAACAGTGAGAATAAATACCTGTCCTCCATAATCGCCAAGAGCAAGTCGAGTGTTGTCTGAGGACCAAGTCAGCGAGTTTAGGAATTGGAAATATGCTGCAACAGGAGCACTGCTTGGCAAATTGCCTTTTACATCACTAAATTCATAGCCGCATAATCGCTAATTAAGCCTCTTCGTGTGATGGCGTAACCAAAGGGCAAATAGGCAAAGTACACATGACTAATAACAATGTTCATAATATTGAGCCTCTACCATTTGAGAGTTATCCCAACAAAGGACGAGTATTGCTGGGCCAGGTACGAGGCGATAACTGCCAACACGGTTACGGATTGGAGTTTGTGCAATTGACAGGGCAGACAAAGTGTGCATACTGCGGTATTGACCTCGCGGAAGTCTGCGAAAACTGGCTGAACATGGCGCTGGATTATGTTATTCCGTTTAGCACATGCCAATCTTGGAAAGTGCCTGTAGAGTGGCAGGAAGACTATAGTAATAGAGTATTGAGTTGCACAACCTGTAATACTTTCGGCAATCGTTATGGCCCGAAAAGTCTCAGCCACCCATCTACTTTGGAAGAGTTCTAAAATCTGCGGAACATTGTCTTTTCCGAGCGGAAGGGTCTGATATTAGACAGACATATACAAGAGCGAGCGTTCTTTGACAAGAAACCATAGAGAACATAGGATTTTTCGACGCTGGCACGCAACAGGGTACATGCAAGGGATTCTCGATTGAGTTGTCTACTGAATGTGACGAACAAGTTGAAGACACCATCATGCTGATTTGCATGGCTCATCGTATGCGCTTCACCGAGAATACCCTGTCGAACGTGGTCGAGGTGAAGACAAGTCATCTTTTTAACGGACAACCGATTGACGTTGACACAACGGAATCATAACTCTCATCGCTTACCTTCATCCACGTCTTCTTCATGTCCAGCGCGTCCTCTTGCAGGGTAGCGCTTTCGCGGATTGACCAATCTATATCCAGTGCGTACAATGTAAATGCTCGAAGGAAGCCATCCCACTGGAGTTCAACCATGTCTGATGAGATTTCGCTTAAGCGGCACCACGACCCAAAGAATTTTTCCGATCGGTTTGCTCTTGCTTTCACCAAATTAGCGCGGTTCTTCGCTGACACATTTTTCGCCCGCCGCTACGGCCACCGCGCGGTTGTGCTGGAAACAGTTGCCGCTGTGCCCGGCATGGTTGGCGGCGCACTGCAACATCTGCGCGCTTTACGCCGCATGGAAAGCGATCACGGCTGGATACACACGCTGTTGGACGAAGCAGAAAACGAACGCATGCACTTGATGACCTTCATTCACATCGCCCAACCTACACGGCTCGAACGACTGATCATTCTGCTCGCCCAGGGCATTTTCTTCAACGGTTTCTTTCTGCTGTACCTTGTCTCTCCAAAAACCGCGCATCGTGTAGTAGGTTACTTCGAGGAGGAAGCAGTGTACAGTTACACAGAATACCTGGCTGAAGTGGATAATGGAATCATTCCGAATGTCCCCGCGCCCGATATCGCCATTGACTATTGGAAATTAGGACCCGATGCGCGCTTGCGTGATGTTATCATCGTAGTCCGCGAAGACGAACGTCATCACCGCGATGTAAATCACGAATTCGCCGACGAGTTGACTTGAGATCAAAGTGGTCGGAGATGTCGTTCAGTTTCTAATGATTTATCATTTGTTACTGGTGGATGGAGACGATACAGCGCAGTGAGAGAATTCAATTTAACAGTCAAACCCTGTAATGGTAAAATTGGAATAATGGCAGGCATTATTTGCCACCATAAACCATCAATTTTTTGAAAAGGAGATTAGAAACAACATGGCAAGAGCAGGATGGCTTCTCGTTATATTTGGGGTCGGTTCGTTCGTTTTGCCTTTCGTCGGTTTAGAATTATGAGGCTCTTCGGGGATGCCACACCAATTGTCGCCGCCATTATGGCTGTAGTTGGAATTGTATTGCTGGTTATTTCCCGCAGGAAGAGCACTTAAGAGTAACCGACACACTCTCGGGCTTCTTCCTCAAACAAGCATAGAATTTGGAAAGGAGTGTTGAGCAATCGCTTCACTCCTTTCCAAATAAACATATCCAATTCCACGGAAAGGATTTTCCATGAAAAAATCGAAACCCGCACTGATACGCATCGTCCAATCCGATTACATTGCTTTGCTGGGCGTATTGCTTCCGCTCGTATTTCTAGCAATGTATATTGCCATTGCTTATTTTGGATACTTCCCCGGCCTTCGAGGTCGGGACCCAATTCAAGGAACCGAGGGCGCTCCATTATTCCTCTATGGATTCATCATAACCTTGCTTATCGGTGTGCCTGTCGTTATATGGAGGTTTAAGTCCATCCAAAATGCCTTCCTCAACGGGATGGAAGTGGCAGGGAAAATCGAAAGCATTTCCTTCTTCCGTGATCGCGGGAACGTGGTGTATAGCTATGAATATCAGGGCAAGTCATATTCAGGCGGAAATGCGATCATGAAAACAGCCCGCACGAGAGCGCTGGCACCCGGCATGGAGATCATCCTCGTGGTGTATAAGAACGATCCGCAACGCGCGTTGATCCGCGATCTGTATGCTTAAAGCTTGTGACGAGTATCGGTCGGAAAAAGATCGATGCTCGCATTTTTAATCCTCCTGTCAGTATCTCTAGACTGCAATCGATCTTTATTGGTGTGACCATTACTGACGAATCCCTCCCCATAAAAAACAAACACCTCCGCCAGATCGAAGTGCTTGCGGAAGCCACAACCGTTAATGGCTGGCGCAAGCAGGTGGTCGCGGGTCAGCGCGGGGATAAGAAGTTTGCCTTCCTCGCCGATGAAGGCTCGTACATGCCTGGCGGCGAAGGGACGGCTCCCACGCCGCTCACCTACTTCACCGCAGGCGTCGCACTCTGACTGCTCTCACAGGTGTCGCAGGTTGCGGCAAAGAGAAGACTCACAATACGAAATGAAAAAGTCAGCGTGGTGGCGCACTTCGAAGAGGATGGCGCAGTCCTTGACGGCTCACAACAGGGAACGTGCAGGGGCTTCTCGATTGAACTTTCGATGGAAGGCGATCATAGCGTTGAAGACATCGCCAAACTGATCCGCATGGCACATCGCATGTGTTTTACGGAGAGCGCGTTGACCAATGCGGTGGAGGTAAAGACGAGTCATCTCTTCAATGGGCAATTGATTAATGTCACAGCAACCGGGTAGCGAATTCCATTTCATCGTTTCTATTGACTGAATTTTTGGCTGTGATTACAATGTAACTACGGAAGAAGGAAACAATGAACACAATCAGAACCCAGGTCGTCAAAATCGGAAACTCGCGCGGCATCCGCATCCCCAAGCTTTTTATCGACCAAACCAGGCTTGGCAATGAAGTGGAGATCGCAGTTCAACGCGGGACGCTGGTCATCCGCCCAATTTCGCGCCCGCGTAGTAACTGGGCTGAGCAATTCCGCACGATGGCAGAATACGGGGACGACAAATTGCCCGACAAACTTGCATCAACAAAATGGGATAAGAATAAGTGGGTATGGTAGTTAAACGCTTCGATATTTATTTGATCAATCTCGACCCGACGATCGGCAGGGAAATTAAGAAGACACGTCCCTGCCTCGTCATCTCACCCGATGAAATGAATGAACATATTGGCACAGTGATCGTCGCGCCCATGACAACACAAGGGAGATCATACCCAACACGCGTCCCCTGCCGTTTTCAAGGCAAAGACGGCCAAATCGTTCTCGATCAAATCCGAACGGTAGACAAAGCGCGGCTTGTCAAACGACTTGGACAAATCAATACAGCCACACAAAAAACAGCGCTTGCGCTTCTTGCTGAAATGTTCGCTGAATAAAAACTATTCCCTCTCGCCGCTCACCTTCATCCACGCTTTCTTCATGTTCAGCGCGTCCTCCTCCATGATTGGGCTTTCGCCCAGGATGCGCCCCGCACAGCCGAAATCCCTCAGCGCTTCAAACAGAAAATTTAATTTCAAATCGGATTCGCCCAACGCGAGGTGTTTCTTCTCGCCTTTGGGATCATATTCGATTCCCGAAAGATGGATGTGCAGATTCTGCAACGCCTCTTTCCCCAGCGCGGCTTGATACGTTTCGAGAATCTTTGTCCACTCTTTGACTGTGTTCATCGTCCCATCGCCGGGACGCGCGTGCAGGTGTGCGAAATCAATACAAGGTAGAACACCCTTGATCGCCTTGCTCATCTCCAGCGTATCTTCCATCGAACCGAGCATCGCGGACTTGCCCATCGTCTCAGGTCGCAAGTTGACAGGGTTCTTCGCTTTGCGTAATTCATCCACGCACCCCTTCAAACGCGGAATCGTAACCTTCAACACCTCAGCAGGAGGATTCCCAAAGTACGAACCCGGGTGAAAGATAATATCAGTTGCGCCCGCGAGATTACCGTAATGCGCCGCATCCATAAGCCTTTTCCGAGACTTGGGCCACTCTTCATCGTGCGCGTTCAAGTTGAAGAAATAGGACGCGTGGACGCTCAGCGAAACACCTTGCTCGATCCCCGCTTGCTTGATCAATGCGCAGGTCCCCTCCGTCACACGTACGGACTGCACCCAGCCCAACTCGAACGCCGTCAACCCGATGGACTTGCTAAACTCAATCGCGCCCACCGATCCGCCCGGTTTTTTGGGCGTCCCTATCGGCGAACCAACCGTACCGAATTGAAAAGATAGAGTCATAGTTCTCCTTACGCAATACGAAGTACGAAGTATTCCGTATTGCGTACTGCGTATTTATTTACTGAGTATCAAACTTACCTTTGCCCACAACGGCGGGCCCAAAATCAACAGCCCGATCAGCACCGCCGCCAGCGCCGCGACGAGCACCGCGCCCGCGCCCACATCTTTTCCAACCTTCGCCAGCGGATGATGTACAGGGCTTGCCAGATCTACAACAGCTTCAATCGCGGTGTTGATGAATTCAGCCATGAAGACGATCGCGATGGTTAGCAGGATCATAGCCCAGTCACGCGGAGGAATCTTAAGCCAGAAGCCAAGCACGACAACAACCGCCGCGACCATGGAATGGATCCACGCGTTGTGTTGGGTTTTCAACACATGCCACCAGCCGCGGAAGGCGTGACCGATTGCGGCAAAACGGGAAATGACGAAGGTTTTCATAGTGCGTACTACGTACTGCGTATTACGTAGTACGCAGTACGCAATAGTTATTCCTCACGTATTGTTATCTCACCCAGCCCCAGCGATTCCAAAATTTCGCCTTGTGCCTTCCACATTTTCTTTTTCTCTTTCGCTTCCGCGTGGTCGTGACCCAGTAAATGTAACGCGCCATGCACCACCAGCAATTGCACTTCCGATTCAAGCGCGTGCCCCGCGGCTGTGGCTTGCTCCTGCGCGCGAGGGATCGAGATAAGGATGTCGCCGAGGTAACGCGCGCCAGTTTCCGGGTCCGATTCGGAGGCGGGGAAGGATAGCACGTCCGTTGGCGCGTCGATTCCGAGATAGTCTCGATTCAGTTGATGCAGACGCGCATCATCCGTCAGCACAATGGATAAATCCACATCCAACGATTCCCGCGAAGCGTGGTGTGTGAGCGCCGCGCGTGCCGCGCGTTCGATCAGCGTGGAGGGAAAGTCAAATTCAGATTCGATGTTGATCATAAGTCTCGTTATGTCTCTCTGAGGAGCGTTCGTTGCGACCGAAGAGTCTCTAATTCCTTGAAGAGATTCTTCGCCGCTTCGCGGCTCAGAATGACATGTTGTATTATTTTCGCGGACCCGTGCTCACATTTTGAATCGCCGATTCTTCCTGCGGGTACGAGACGCGCGGGTGATGCGTGCCGCGCAAAATCGTGACGAATGATTCGGTGATGATGCTGAGATCGCGCAGGGTGAGTTGCGTGTTATCCAACTGACCTTGTTTCTGCGCGCTCTCGATGGTGGAAAGCACGATCTTGCGGAGCGCCTCCTCGGTTTGCGGATGTTCTGCGCGGGCGCGCGCCTCGGAGCCGTCTGCCAGCATGAGCAATGCGGTCTCGCGTGAACGCGGGCGCGGGCCTGGGTAACGGAATTTTTCCATATCCACTTTGGATGCGTCGCCGCCCGCGGCTTCGACGGCTTTGTTGTGTTGATAGCGCGTGATCATTGTGCCATGATGTTCGAGGATGAAATCGTCAATGCGCCGCGGCAGACGATGTTGCCGCGCAAGGGCAAAACCATCGGTGACGTGCGCGATGATTGTCGCCGAGGCTTCGGCAGGGTCGAGATCATCGTGCGTGTTTGTTTGTCCCTGCGGCTGGTTCTCGATGAAGAACATCGGGTTCATCGCCTTGCCCACGTCATGGAACATCGCGCCGACGCGCGTGAGCAACGCGTCCGCGCCGATGAGTTCCGCGCCCTGCTCTGCCAGATTTGCCACCTGCAAACTATGTTGATACGTGCCGGGCGCGTTGCGCAAAAAGAATTGCAACAGCGGGAAATCGGGCCGCGAGATTTCAATGAGTTGCAGCGCGGTGGTAAGACCCAGCGTTTGCGCGAGGAAATATTGAAACACCAAAGCCAGGCTCGAGGAAGCCAGGCCCACAAAAATCGCCGCGCCGCTGAGTTGAAGCAGTTCGATCCCGTTTGTTTGCGTGAAAGGGATGCGGAAGGCGATCAACATCGCGATCCCCGCGCCGCTAATTGCCGCGCCCGCGCGGAAGAACGTCCACACGCGGCGCGCAGAGCCAAGCACAAGAACGCCGCTTAAAGATGAAACAAGATAATAAGGCAGAAGGTCGAGTGTGTTCGGCAGTGCATACGGCGCGAGCAAAGAGACCGCGATGGCAAAAACAATTCCCGCTTCCACGCCGAACAACGTGGCGATCAATAATCCCAGTGCAGGCAATGGAAATATATAAGCCGCATACGGTATTGTAGTATCCGTGAGCGTGGCGCGCGCGCCAACAATGGCGATGACAAAGATCAAAGCAATGACGGCAAGACTGCGCGCTTCGAACAGGAACTGCATCCGCCGCCGCGAAAAATACAGGCTCACATATCCGCCGATCATCACGACCAGCGCGCCCGCGCCGAGATAATTCTGCCAGGGGTCTTCCGTTTTGATCAACCCGAGTTGTTCCAACGCTTCAAGTTGCGCGGATGTGACGATCTGCCCGCGCAGGACGATGATCTCACCCGCTTTATATTCCTCGAAGACGGGAAGCGCCGCCTCGCGCGCGGACCGTTTGGCGGCTTCGGTTAAATCGGCATTGTACACGCTGTTGGGTATGACGAACGCCGTCACGAGTTCCGCGACCAGCGCGGCTTGATCCTCGTTCAGCGAGAGGCTTACCAGTGAAGGCACACTGCGGCGGACAGTTTCCAAATCCTGTTCGCGGATACTGCGCCGCAGAACCAATTCAAGCACACTCAATGACTCTTGTTGAATCGCATCCCAGCGGCCGGGAGTCAACACGATGATTTTTTCAATTGTTTCTGGTTGCAATGTGACATCACTCAACGCGGCAACGTCTGACATTTTTTGATCGCGCGTGGAATTCTCGTCGTCGCGCACGAGGGTGATGAACTGCAACGAGGCGCGGAGTCGCTCGATTTGGCGGCGGGCAATCGTCGGGTCGGGAGAGGCGTATACCGGCGCGACCGCGTTCTCGGCGGCGAGTCGCGCTTCCTCCGTCCGTACTTTGCTTTCGTATTGAATCGAACGCGGCGCCTGGTAATCGTTCGGTGAAACGTCGCCCGCCTGCAGAGTCGTTGTGGTGGAATCCAATGCCAGCGGCAGAACCAATGCCCCGTAGGAAATAATGCTCACGAGAATGAGCAGGGTGATTTGAAATGCGCGGATGCGCGGGGGCGTTTGCCGTTGCCGTGCGGGTATGATCCCCATGTTAGTGTAACAGGTGTAACCACAGAGACACTAAGGCACGGAGTTTTTTATAAAAAACTTCTCTGTGCTTCTCTGTGCGCTCTGTGGCTAAGAAAATTGAAGCCATGTTACTTCGGTTGGAGCAGTTCCCGCACCGTCGCGCTGACCATGTCGTTCGGCGCGCGTCCCGCCATCTTTGCCATGACGATTTTCATCACCTTGCCCATATCCGCAAGTGACGCCGCGCCGGTTTCGGTGATGGCGGCTTGCACGAGGGCGCGCAGTTCTTCGGCGGGCATGGCTTTGGGCAGGAATGCTTCGAGCACTTTGATCTCGGCTTCGTTGGCTTCGGCTAAATCGGCACGGTCCGCTTTCTTCGCCTCTTCCAAAGACTCGCGGCGGTTCTTGACCTCCTTTTGAAGGATGGCGATCACCGCCAACTCATCGAGTTCGACGCGCTTATCCGCAGGATTGCTTCGCTTATCTACTTCCGCCTGTTTGACCGCGGCAAGCGCCATGCGCACCGTCCGCTTGCGGACTTCATCTCCGCTCTTCATGGCGTCTTTTACGGAGTCGTTCAGTTGAGTTTTGATGTTCATGGGGAGGATTATACTAGAGATGAAGAGGGCGAAAACCATCAAGCAGACGATGCAATGCCGCTCATCGTCGGAACACTGCCAAAACTGAAGTTCCCCAGGGGAAAGCCATGTGATTGACCAAAGACGCCTCTGCCAGGAAAAGCTTCGTGAGAACCGAATTGACAAGTTTCACCGGCACCTGGTGTGAGCGCCAGAGATAATCCTGAAGTTGTTCGGGCGTGGAAAATTTTGGAGGGCGGAACATCATGCGGTACAACATCAGCGCGGGGCTGAGAAAGAACATGAAATAATCCGTTCGCAGAAGTTCAAGATTGGTTTCTTTAGCCAGGTTATGGAAATCCTCCCTGGCGTAACGCCGCTGATGGCGCGCAAGATCGTCGTTGTACGTCCAGAAAAATTTCAATGCAGGGGTGGTGACAAGTAACAGGCCGCCGGGCTTCATGGTTTTTCGTACCTGCCGAAGGACCTCGACATGATCGGGAACATGCTCGAGGACATCGAGCAAAAATACAACGTCCCACTCCCTGTTCCATGCCAGATCGAGCAGGTCAACCTGGTATCTTTCAGCGAACGCGCCGACCACCGGTTCAGCCAGGGATAATGCTCGAATCGAACTATCGCCCAGGGCAAGTTTTTGGAATGTCTTCACTTCGCGGCGATGAAGATATTCGAGCCAGCCGCCGCACCCTCCGCCCAGATCAATGGCTCGTAAATCCTTTGCTTTGCCCAGGCGGCCAGGGATCTCCTTCTTCAAGACATTCAGGATCAGTTCATGGCGGCCGCGATACCAGAAATGCTCACGCTGCATTCTGATCAGCAGGTCAAACCCTGCTTCGTCATACTCTTCATCACGATGAAAAGGACGACGGTGCGGAATAAAAATTCCCTGCTCTTCATTGAATTGCTCTTCATGAGTCATCTGTATTGTATTCTTCAACATGATTATATGTTTTGTCACCAACCAGGAAATATACGAGTGAAAGATTGATTTCGTTGAATTTATTATAGCATCCCTTTCTGTACTTACAACTACTTCCTCGTCCCCGTCAGCGCGGTCGTAATACCTAAACCTACGTACACCAAATCCGCGAAGTACCACCCCCCGGTTTGGAATCTTTGATTGTCTCTCAACTTCTCCGCAAGGGAACTGACGGCCAACGCATAGATGCTGTCTGTGACAATTGCCAGCGCAACAAAGATCGCGCCGAGCAACAGGAAACGCCAGACATGAAATCTCGGAGTTAAACTCCGAGATTTCATATATTCTTTCTGTTCATTTCAATACGACTCTTCGCCAACTCCAAATATTCCTCATTCAATTCATAACCCACATAACGCCGCCCCGACTTCAACGCGGCAAGCGCGGTCTGACCCGACCCCATAAACGGATCCAAAACCACTTCATGGGAATACGTATATAGTTGGATCAAACGATACGGCAATTCCACGGGGAACGGCGCGGGATGCCCCACCTTCTTCGCCGACTCAGACATGAAATCCCACACCGATTTTGTGAACTCCAAAAATTCCTCTTTTGAAATCGTGCTCTCGCGCCCGTCCATTTTTGCACGCTTGAAGGTTCCCTTTGAAAACACAAGGATGTATTCGTGCGTATCGCGCAACGTTGGGTTCGACGCCGACTGCCACGATCCCCACGCGGTGGATGTGCTCGCGCTCGCGGCTTTATTCCAAATGATCTCGCCGCGCATCAGAAATCCCAAATCAATCATATCCTTCGCAATGTATGAATTCAATGGAATGTACGGCTTGCGCCCGAGATTGGCGACGTTGATGCAGGCGCGTCCTCCAGGCACGAGCACGCGATACGTTTCCTTCCACACACGTTGCAAAAATCCCAGATACTCCTCGAGCGTCAGGTTCTCGTCATACTCCTTGCCCACGTTATACGGCGGCGACGTCACCATCAGGTGCACGGAACAATCCGGCAACTCCTTCATTTCTTCGGATGAATGCTGGAAGATGACATCCGGAGTCTCAATCGGATGTTCGACATACGCTTCAGACTCAGCCTGAGGCTGATCGCCATATAGACGCGTCCCATAGAACGACGAGGAATCGTGTCCCTCGCGCCCGGGCGACCCAAAGGATGTGGTAGCAGTGTTGTTAAGAAATTTTCGTTTTGGCATGTTTATTATCATGTCACCCTGAGGGAGCGCTTGTTGCGACCGAAGGGTCTCCTCTCACGTTGCAGGAGATTCTTCGCAGCCTCGCGGCTCAGAATGACATACCCATTACCCATTCACAAACAAGGCTAACAAATCCCGCGAAAGGCCTGTCATCGTTTTCTCATATTCGATCCGCGTCCGTTTGATCGCGGCTTGCATGGCATATTCGAATTTGAATCCCTGTTCGGGCGAGTCGAGATTCATCCACGCGTGGGAATCGTATGGCAACAGACGCAACGAGAGCAGTCTCAACTTGCGAATGTAATACAAAAACTCCAGCGGGTAATACACCCTGCCCGAGCGGAGGTCCGGGCTGGCGAGCAGGCTTGGGTCAACGGGAACAACTTCCGGCGGCGCGGGAGGCGTCTGCCCATCGAAGCGGGAAAGCCACATCGCGATGTAATTCGAATGGGCATAGAAATCCTGCACGGAATGAGTCATTCTGCCAAACGCACGCCATGCGGAGGGCGCGTCATTTTTTTGAAGGGATGAAATCGTCAACGCGCGTTGCTCCTCGATATAGGCGTAAGTTTTTTCAAAGGCATTGTTGTCGAAATGATATTCATCGTGACCGAACTGTCCCGCAAACTGATCCTGTTTGACGTTTGCCGTGGTCATCACAGACAAGGCGCGCGTGCCGAGATGGTCGCCAAGCGATTCGAACATGATCTCGATGTGATATTCGGTGAGCATGATTGTTCGATTATAAGCGATTGGTTATAATGACCGCATGAGTTTTTATACTTCCAAAGGCGACGACGGCACGACGAATTTGCTCGGCGAGGGACGCGTGGCAAAATATCACGCGCGCATCGAAGCCGTGGGCACATTGGACGAATCCACTGCCGCGTTGGGGCTGGTACGCGCGCAATGTCTTGATCCGCATTCGAGCGGAATCCTGCTCGAAGCGCAACGCGATTTGTACAGGTTGATGGCAGAGGTGGCGGCGACTCCTGAGAACGCGCGGAAATTCCATTCCATTGATGCGCGGCGCGTAACCTGGCTCGAGGAACAAACCGACGCGTTATCCAAACTCGTTGAAATGCCAAAGGACTTCATTCTGCCCGGCGATTCGCTGGCAGGCGCGGCGCTTTCACTCGCGCGCACGATCATCCGCCGCGCCGAACGGCGCGTGGTGGAACTATTCGACATGAAGGAAATAACGAATCCAGATTTGCAGAGGTATTTGAATCGTTTATCGTCCTTGTGTTTTGTTTTGGAATTATTGGAAAATAAAGCGGCGGGACATCAAACGACCTTGGCGAAATCATAAATACGTAGGGGGGGTCTCCCCGCCCAATGTCTGAATCATGAATACGGGGCGAGAGGACCCTTCGACAGGCTCAGGACACCGCCTTGCCCCTACAACATTTCACAAAAAGAGAATCACATGAACCCTGAAGAATTCAGACGAATTGGGCATCAACTCATTGACTGGATCGCAGATTATCGCGCGCGAGTCTCCGAATTTCCTGTAAGGTCACAGGTGGAACCGGGCGCGGTGCGCGCTCAACTTCCCAGCGCGCCGCCCGCCCAACCCGAATCATTCGATCACATCTTCAACGATCTCGAACAGATCATTTTGCCCGGCTTATCTCACTTCCAAAGCCCGAATTTTTTTGGTTATTTTCCCGCAAACGGAGAGTTATCCTCGGTGCTCGGCGATACTCTCAGCGCCGGCTTGGGCGTGCTGGGTCTCTCGTGGCAATCCAGCCCGGCGCTCACCGAACTCGAGGAACTCGTCACCGATTGGATGCGCCAGATGGTTGGTCTTTCCGATTCGTGGAGCGGCGTGATTCAAGATACTGCGTCCACTTGCACGCTGGTCGCGTTGATGTCTGCCCGCGAACGCGCCTCAAATTATTCTTTGTCGCGCGGCGGATTGCAAAGCGAGAAACATCCGCTCATTGTATACGTTTCGAGTCATAGCCACAGCTCCGTCGAGAAAGCCGCGTTGCTTGCAGGATTCGGACGCGCCAATCTCCGCTTCATCGAAGTGGATGAAAATTACGCGATGAAACCGGACGCCCTCGAACAAACGCTTCAAGCGGACCTCGAAGCTGGTCTCGTTCCATGTGCCGTTGTCGCAACGACAGGCACCACCACCACGACCGCGCTCGATCCCGTCAACGCGATTGCGGAGATCGCACGCGAGCATAAACTATGGTTGCACGTGGACGCGGCGATGGCTGGCTCGGGGATGATCCTGCCCGAATGTCGCTGGATGTGGGATGGAATCGAAGGAGCCGATTCGATTGTATTGAATCCGCATAAATGGCTGGGCGCGGCGTTTGATTGTTCGCTGTATTATGTGCGTGACCCCGAACATCTCGTGCGCGTGATGAGCACGAACCCGAGTTACCTGCAAAGCGCAGTGGACAGTAAGGTGAAGAACCTGCGCGATTGGGGCATCCCCCTTGGGCGCCGCTTCCGCGCGTTGAAGTTGTGGTGTCTCATCCGCGAACAGGGAGTGGAAGGCTTACAGTCCCGCTTGCGACGCGATCTCGTCAACGCGCAGTGGTTCGCTGAACAAGTGAGATCAACACCCAACTGGCGCGTGCTTGCTCCAGTCCCGCTTCAGACGATTTGCGTGCGCCACGAACCGCCCGGTCTCGAAGGCAAAGCGCTGGACAAACACACTCTCGATTGGGTGGAACGCGTAAACAATTCCGGCGGCGCGTACCTCACCCCCGCGACCCTCGATGGGCGCTGGATGGTGCGCGTCTCGATTGGGTCCCTCTCCACCGAACGCGGGCATGTTGAGGCATTGTGGGAGTTAATGAGGCGCGAGGCGGAATCCTAACGACCCTGAAAACCGAAGTTGTCGAACCAGATTATGGATGGACTCTTTTCCTCTATTTCAATGAATACAGCCAAGCCGCCTTCTTTTTGGCGATCATCCGACATTTCAAAAACAAGCTGGTTGTTGACTGTAAACACAAACTGATCTCCTCGAGCGCTCACCTCGATGCGATTCCAATCAGCGGGGTAAATTGAGTCGCTATGGAGCCAATTTGTAACGGAATCCCATCCATCTGCGCCATGATAATATATCTCTAAATGAGAGTCGTTGCATATCGAGAAACTATACGCTCCATGATTCCAGCCCTTGAGCGATTTTCGGAAAATTAACCCGCCGCAAACATCGCCATACGGTCCTTCAATGAACTTGATGTCCACATATGCATCGAAATCCTTGATTGTGTCTTTTTCATACATGTCTCCCCAGTACACAAAGGTTTTATTCACTTTTTCAACATCCCAAACATAAACGCCATCCTGCACTTTTACTTCCCCTTCCCAATATTCATTTTTTTGTGTTCCGAAGAACAGGCGAGCAGAATCTTTGTCAAACCGTTCAATAAATTTGTACTGTTCCTGTTCTGTCAAGCGGGCAATAGCCGTTGCTGTTGCTTGCGCCTGTTGGGTCGCGACCGCAATTCCCGTCGCCGTGGCGTTGGTTGAAATCGTTTTATTTCTCCTATCCAAACCCCAGAACAGCAGCGCGATCACTCCGATGGTGCATACGCCGTAAAACGCCAACATACTGCATACGAACATGCGGTCGTTTTTAAAAAATCTTTTTTTAGGTACTACATTGATATCGCCCATGGGAACGCCTCCCAAATCGAATGGTTGAAGTATACCAAATGGGACTATCCATACACCGCGATGACCACAATCCCTGCAAAGATCACGAACGCGCCTAGCACGCGGACCCCGCCCATTCTTTCATTGAGGAACCACCACCCCGCCAGCGCGCCGAAGACGACACTGACTTCCCTCACCGCGCCGGCATAACTCAACGGGGCAATGGAATAGGAATAGACCGCCATGAGATATGCCAGCACCCCCAGCACGCCCGCCAGCGGAACGCGCACGGGTTGATTCATCAGAACATCTTTTATTTGAGTCCATTTGTATTGGTGAAAAACGAACGGTGTGGTCATCACTGGCACGAGAGCAAACATACTCATCACGTACGGCAGGGCATATCCATTTTGAACCGCGGCTCCATCAATCGCGGAATAGATCGAAATGAGCAGGGCGATAAAAACTGCCACAGCAACTCCTTTGAAGTGTACGCGAGTCACATGGGCTTGAGTTAAAGTATTGACGCCGATAATGACCAGCCCGCCGATAATCAATGCAAGACCAATTGACCCGCCAGTTGTCAAATTTTCATGCAAAAACAGGAACGACCATACGACAATGAACGCGGGCGCTGTCCCGCGCGCTACGGGATAGACCAGCGAAAAGTCGTTGTCATGATACGCGTACGAAAGTGTGATGAAATACGCGACCTCCACGCAAACGCTGAGGATGGCAAAGGTCCACATTTCGCGCGGGGGCAACCCCGTAAAGAACAAGGCAACGAAGGCGAACAGTCCTCCGAAGGTCACCATCCACCAGGTGACGATATACTTATCTTCCGATTGCTTGATGAGCAGGTTCCAGGAAGTGTGGAGCGCCGCGCTGACAAGCAGGATGGCAATGGCAAAGGCAGACATACCGGCACGAATGTACCATAAAGCCGCACCGATATTGAAAAATGACTGGCTGAAAATGTTGCTTTTTTATCGTCCGGTGTTTATACTTGCCCCATACCCTATTATGGAGGACGCGATGAAAACTTTTAAACCCTTGTTTTTGTTTGTCTCGGTTCTACTCGTCGTGGGGATGGCATGCCTATCCAGTGGTGGAGGCGGAGATCCCCCTTCACAACCCGAACAGCCCAGCCAGCCTCAGGCAACACAGCCACCCGCAGTTCAACCGACTGCCATACCACCCACTGAAACGCCCCCACCTACTGAAGTTCCACCCACCGTTTCTGAGTTTTTCACGGAGGAGTTTGATCAAGACCCAAATTGGAATTACTTCCTGACTAATGGAGATGAGGATAAGGCGCAAGTCGAATTTGCCAACAGCCTGATGACTTTCAATCTGACTGACACAGCTATTTTTGCCTATTACATATACGAGGATTTTGAATACCGCGATGTCCGACTTGATATCCGCGCTGAAAACCGCGGCAAAAATAACAACAACGTCAGCCTGGTTTGCCGTTATAGTGATGAAGGCTGGTACGAATTCAGCACTGAAGGCGGCGGCGTATGGTATTTGCTGGCTGGGACGACTGGTAGTGACGGCAAGGTTCGTTATGACACGATCGTAGATGGCGGCGCGCTGGCGCTCAAACAAGGGAAGGAAGTCAATGAATATGGGATGGTTTGTCAGGGTAATGAAATAACCCTGTACATTAACGGGGTAGAAGTCAGGAAAGTTCAGGAGAACCAGTATTCCTTCCGGGAAGGGAATGTCGGTTTTAACATTTCATCCCTGAACGTTTACCCCATCATCGTGGAAGTGGACTGGTTCAAGATCAGCGAACCGTAATTCGCGAAAACCCTTCATAAATATTGCTCCGAATGTTTGAGGCATTCGGAGCAATTTCAATTAAGCTCAACAATAAACCGTGCTATACTCTCGAAATCACACTCAATAAAAGGAGAATGCCATGAAAACGTTTCGTCCCCTGTTTTTATTAACAGCATTGATTCTTATCGTTGGGCTGGCTTGCGGACTCTCTGGTGGCGGCGGAGATACCCCTACACAACCTCAACAGGAGCAACCCGAAGCTCCGCCTGTTCAGGAGGAACCGCAATCAACTCCCCCGCCTGTTGCAGAAGAACCATTCAATGAGATGTATTTTACGGAGGAATTCGACCAGGACCCAGGTTGGGATTACTTCCTGACCGCGGGCCAGGACAAGGAGGATTTCATCACGGTCGAATTTTCAAACAGTTTGATGATCTTCGACCTCCAGGAAACGGGCATTTTCGCGTACTACATGTACGAAGGCGCCAGCTATGAGGCTGTCCGCATTGATATTCGCGCCGAAAACCGCGGCAAGAACAACAACAATGTCAGCCTGGTCTGCCGTTATAGCGATGAAGGCTGGTATGAGTTCAGCACCGAAGGCGGCGGCTTATGGTATTTGTATGCAGTGACCATCAATAGCGAGAATCAAGCCGTCTACAACCGCATTGACAACGGCGGCGCCGCCTCGCTCAAGCAAGGCAAAGAGATCAACGAATACGGGATGATCTGCAATGGCACCGAGATCACGTTGTTCGTCAACGACAAGGAACTCAAGACCGTCAAGGAAAACAATTACTCCTTCCGGGACGGGTTGGTCGGCTTCAACATTTCATCCCTCAATGTTTTTCCGATCATCCTTGAAGTGGACTGGTTCAAGGTCAGCGAACCGTAAATAAAAACACACCAACAAAAAAACCTCCGAGTTCTTGACCCTAAAGGGTGCTTCGCAAAGAACTCGGAGGTTTCGTTTTAATACAGCGGTATTCTCGCTCCTGTAATTTTCCCCGCTTCGTCGGAAAGTAAATACAACATGGCGGCAACAATGTCATCGGGCGTTGTGCCGGTGCCTTTGCGCGAAGCGTCCACGTCAATGGCTCTCACTTGAATTATGTTTGCCGTCACGCCGTTTGATTTAAGTTCCGCGGCTAACGTGAGGACAAGGTTCTCCTGCGCGGCTTTGGCGGCGGTGTACGCGCCTGCCTTGCCAGGCGGGTTCGGCACCGTGGACGCGGAGACCGCGATCACGCGTCCCCATCCATTTTTCGAGAGATGCGGCGCGAACGATTGGAATAAATGAAACGTCGTCCACAGGTGCTGATCGAGCATGAAGTTCATGTCGTCCATGCTGATTTCGGGGAGAGGCTTGCCGCCGACCCAGCCGCCGACGAGATGAATCAAAGCGTGGACTCCGCTGAATTTGGCAGAGACAGCCTCGGCTGTGGAATGAACCGCATCTCCGTCACGCAGGTCAACGATGGAGGCGAAGAGTCTCTCCTCGGGCAGATTCAAATCGCGGACGAGGGAATCCAATTTATTCTGATCGTTATCGAGCAATGCCAGCGAATGACCGCGCGCGGCAAAGGCATGCGCGGTTTTATTTCCGAGACCGCCCGTTGCGCCGGTGATGACAACTGTTTTACTCATTCAAAATACCGATCTGTAATTCGCTCATGCCCTTGATGAACGGGCGGTCGCTTTGTTCGGGCAGATGCTCCTTGCCGTGGAAATCAATCATGTGACCGGACTTGGCGGCTTTCGTTTCAAGATAAAAACGGTTGTGCTCGTTGGGTTCCATGATGTGCGGGATGCGATCTGAAACTTTAATTCCGTAATCCGTGAGTTGCTGAATCTTTTTGGGGTTGTTGGTGATGAGCCGCACCGATTCGATCTTAACTGACATGAGCATGTGCGCCGCAACGGAGTAATCGCGTTCATCATCGCGGAAGCCGAGCGCGAGATTCGCCTCCACCGTATCCAAGCCCTGATCCTGCAAACTATACGCGCGGATCTTATTGATCAAGCCGATGCCGCGCCCCTCCTGGCGAAGATACAACACCATGCCCCGATTCATCTGACCAATCATATTTAACGATGCTTCCAGTTGATCGCGGCAATCGCAGCGAAGGGAACCCATCACGTCGCCGGTGAGACATTCCGAATGCAAGCGCACCGGCACATCTGCCGCGCCGATCACATCGCCCTTGATAATGGCAACATGCTCCTTGCCATCGCGGTTATTTTCAAACGCGACGATATGAAATTCGCCAAAACGGGTTGGGAGTTCAGCCATCGCCACGACGCGCACACATACTTTATTCCTACCAATCCCTTCACATTCATGGTCGCCTTCGGTCTGGAGCAACACATCAAATTTTTCGTGCAAATTTGTAATCATAATGACCTCTGTACTGAGTATTTTATCAAGACTCCGCCATCGTCCCATTTCTCGATATCCATCAATTTCAACGGGATGGCTTCGCCTCTTTCCAAGCCCGAACCTGCTGCCATGCCCGGAGCGGATTCGCCCCCGAACACCATCGGCGCAACATACGCCGTCACCTCATCCACCAGCCCAAGCCGCAGCAGTTCAAAATTAAGCGTTGCGCCGCCTTCCACCATCAAACGATGAATGCCCAATTCCATGAGCGTTTGCATCGCATTTTCCAAATCCACGCGCTCGCTTGCATGGACAAATACTTCCACACCGCGCGAACGAAGCAGGGCAAGTTTGTCTTTAGATGTTCGAGTCGTCGTAAATATTACGATATGCGCGGGACCGGAATTCAGGAAAATCGAGTCTGGCTTGAGGCTTGCCGCCGTCACTACCCCCACTTTGACGGGGTTCGGCGAGAGCCCGCGCGCGACGCGTTCCGCGCGCAAGGACTCAGATTTCACAGTTAATTTGGGGTCTTCGTCGAGAAGCGTTCTCCCACCCACCATGATCGCATCCGATTCGGCGCGCAATTGATCCACGCGCTCCTTGTCGCGATGCGACGAAATCGCCGCGCCTTTGCGCGCGGACGTATCTATCTTGCCATCGGCTGTCATCGCGACGTTGATGAATACGAAGGGACGATTCATCATCCAATTGTAATGCGATAATTATGTTAGAATTTCCCAACTTTAGTCATAAGTTTTTCGCAGAATCAACAACGGTTCCGGTTCTCAATATGGATCGCGATGTCAAAAGGAGTCAAGAATGACCGGAAAGACTGAACGAGTGGTAGTCACCGGGATGGGTGTCGCCAGTCCGCTGGGTTGCAATGTAGAAGAATTTTGGAATGGGTTGGTGACGGGCAAACCCGGCGTGATTTCTTTGGAGGGTGGAATCTTTTCCGGTATGGCTACAAAAATTGGAGCGGTGGTTCAGGGATACGAAGAAAGCCAATATTTCGACAGCAAGGAAGCCCGCCGAATGAGCCGTTCATCGCAATTAGGAATGATCGCCGCGAAGCAGGCTATCTCAGAGGCAAAGCTGGACGATGGTAATGTGGATCAGCAGGGTGTAGGGGTATTGGTTGGCAGTTCCATCGGCGGTTACACTGCCGCAGAGTTTTTCATCAAGAATTTTTATGATGATATACGCGTAAGCCCATTTACCATCCCGATTTCGATGAACATCGGGCCCGGTTCCAACATCTCCATCAAATACGGATTTCACGGACCCCTGCTGAATGTGGACGCGGCTTGTTCAACGGCGGCGCACTCCATTGGATACGCGTTCCATATGATCCGCAGTGGGAGCATGCAAGCCGCGGTTGCGGGAGCCGCGGACTGTCCTTTTTCTCCCACCGTGGTGGCGGCTTGGTCTGCCATGCACGCGCTTTCAAGCCGCGATGATTCTCCGGCGGAGGCTTGTCGTCCCTTTAGCGAGGACCGGGATGGGCTTGTGCTGGGCGAAGGGGCAGGGGTTTTGGTTTTGGAGTCAGAGAGTCACGCGTTGAGCCGCGGCGCCCCGATTCTGGCGGAGATCAAAGGCTATGGCGCCTCGGCAGACGGCTTTCATTTGACGCAACCAACAAAAGATGGACCGGCAAAAGCCATGCGCCGCGCGCTGGAAGATGCAGACCTTGATGTGAAGGAGATTGATTACATCAACGCGCACGCCACCGGCACCGAATGGAACGATAAAAACGAGACCAGGGCGATCAAGGAAGTTTTCGGGGAGCGCGCGTATGAGATTCCAGTAGTCGGGAATAAAGCCGCATTCGGGCATTCCATCGCAGGCAGTGGCGCGCTGGAGTTGATCGGTTGTGTTCTTTCCCTGCGCGATCAGGTTGTGCCGCCGACCATCAACTACAAAGCGCCAGACCCGGAATGTGACCTGGATTACGTTACAGAAGGCAGTCGAAAGATGCGATTGCGTAATGTGATGAGCAATTCTTTCGCATTCGGAGGCAGTAATGCAGTGTTGATCGTGGGAAAATACGAATGATGGTCATCCTTCGTTTCTCAGGATCGCAACTTCGTTTCAAGGACATAGAGCGCATGTTTAATGACGACACCGTAGTTTTTATACTGCCGGTTCAATAGTTTAAAACCTAAATTACGAAAGATGGCTTGCCATTCCTCATCGCGTTTGTTCGAATGCGGCTGGTCGAAGAACTCAAGGTTCATCAGGCTGTCCAGGGCGGCGGTCAGGCAGCCATGAACAGGCGATGTAATAATATCTTCAAGGATGATAATTTTTCTTGAAACCCTCCCTGCTTCAATCAATAGTTCTGTCGGATCATGGGTATGGTGCAATACAAATAATATTAAAGAAGCGTCAAACTGATCGTCTCGAAAAGGCATCCTGTGTCCGTCGTATATTGTGGGTGATACTGTATCAACAATGCTAAAATTCTGAACATCCAATGGGAAGACTTTCAGGTCCTGTTTTCTTAGTATTTCGGGCACAGTGCAACTGGCTGATCCAATATCCAGAATAAGCTCATCCCTGCCCAGGAATGGCGAAACTTTTTTTGCCAGGTCCTGCGCCCTGGATTTTAGTAATTGATATACAAGAGACTTCGAAACGCGATGGTTGTACAATGTGTCAAGGACTTTATTGGTGTTTTTCATTGTTGCATGTTCCTCTTAAAGTTTCCTGCTCAATTGGTATTTATTTTGGAATGTCAATGTCAACCCTTTTGCTCAACCGAAAACCAGAACCTATGTTGAATTTCTCGCAAATTGATGCGATATAGTATATTGTAATCCATGCGTATAACGGTTTTGTCAATCGGCTCGCAGGGAGATATTCAACCATACCTTGCTTTAGCCGTTGGGCTGCGGGACGAAGGCTATCAAGTCCGGTTTGCCGCAAATTCAAACTTTGCCGGTTTAGCCGCCCAACATGATGTGGACTTTTTCCCGATTCGGATGGACTCTTTTGAATTTGTCCAAAACCGGGAGGCGCAATCCTGGCTCGAATCGGACTCGATCCTTAACCTTGTCCTGAACACGAATCGCGTGATCAGACCCATGTTAGGTCAAATTCTTGGAGATGTTTTCGACGCCTGCCGCGGGAATGATCTGATAATTTATCATAGTTTTGCCCTGCCTTTCGTCCACTATTTTGGGAAACAAATGAATATTCGTTGCATTCCCGCCAGTTTGCATCCGATGCCCAACCGGGCGCAACCGGCAATCCTGTCGAATATCAGGCAAAGTCCAAGTAAAACATTCAACCTATTAACTCATCTGCTTGTTCATCAAATCTCCTGGCAGGTATATTTGCCAGTTGTTCGAAAGTTTTGGAAGGGAAAGGCAAGCATCTCGATTGTTACCCCCTACCAGCAAATTCTTAAAGAACAACAGCCGGTACTATGCGGATACAGCCCCATAGTGTTACCCAGACCTGCCGATCTGCCCGATCATGTAATCATTACCGGCTATTGGTTCCTGCCGCCGCCGCCCAACTGGCAACCAGACCCCGACCTGACAACATTTTTGAACGCCAGCCAGCCTCCAATTTATATAGGTTTTGGAAGCATGGGAAATCCCGTCAATAACCGGGATACTGCAATGATTGCGCTTAAGGCTCTGGCAGAGACGGGTCAGCGCGCAGTGTTGTCGGCAGGGTGGAGTGGACTGGGACTCGACCAGCGGTTACCGAGTACTGTGTTTTTGCTCAAGAGCATCCCGCATACGTGGCTGCTTCCCCAAATGTCTGCCATTGTCCATCATGGAGGGGCGGGAACAACGGGCACGGCATTAAGCGCCGGAGTACCCAGCATAGTGATCCCACATTTCGGCGACCAACACTTTTGGGGCAGGCGTGTCGCCGAACTTGGCGCGGGACCCGAACCCATAGCCAGAAAAAAACTTTCAGCTGAACGGTTGGCAGAAGCTATTTACACCGCGACCCGTGATCGTGCGATGAAAGAAAGAGCAATCACGATTGGCGCGCAGATCAGGGCTGAAAATGGCATTTACCAGGCGATACGGATAATTCGCCAATATATTTAATTCCAGTCCCAAAACCTGAACTCCAATTCTTTGCCCTTCGATACGGCTTCGCCACTCAAGGCGGCGCCCTTCGATAAGGCTTCGCCGCTCAGGACGGCGCTTTCCACTGCCAGCGCGCCCGCAAATTCAGGATCAACATCGAGCGATAGCAGAGTCCAGCGGGCGGCTTCACTGGGATCCGGGCGCGTTGCGCGAAGAACCGCAGTTTCATCCAATGACACGTCGAAGCGATCCAGCGGAAGGGACAAGCCCAAACCATGCGCTTTGATATATGCTTCTTTGCGGGTCCAGCAATTGAAAAAAGCGGCTGCTCGTTGTTCAGGCGGCAAAGTCATCAACTCGGAAACTTCTCCCGGGGAGAAATAGCGATCCGCAATATTTTCAAGTTCCATATCGTCACGGACGCGTTCAACATCCACCCCCACTTTGCGTTCACGGGCGGTTACGATGAGCGCATAGCCGCCTGAATGGGAGAGATTGAAATCTATTTTTTGGGGAGGGAGCAGGGCAGGTTTCCCGTATTCCCCTGTGGAAAAACTTAATTGACCAGGCTTGCAGTGGAGATAACGCGCCAGGATGTGACGCAAACATCCATGGGCGGCGATGAAGCGATCTCTATCCGACGGGAAGTGGAAGCGCGCGGCGCGTTGCAATTCATCCGCTGACAGGGAGGATTCCAAAGATCGAAGCAAATCAGTTGAAAGGCTGGCGCTGAACGGCGTCGAAGCATCCAGAGAGACGCGCCAGGTGTCCACCTGATGCGCCTGCAAATCCAAATCATCAGGAGGGGGAAGCCATGTGTAATGAGGGTTATTTTTTTCCATCAGACGAAGCGGCGATGGTTTCGATGATCGAGTCTTTTACGTTGTTGATGAAGAAATGATCCCCGGGGAAGTGTTGCGATTCAAAACGAGAGTTGGTATGCAAGGACCAACCTTTCAGGTGATCCCGACTCACACGCGGATCATCGAGACCGCCAAAAACAAGGATGGGACAATCAAGCGGAGGTTCGCCTGCATTGAAAGGATGACTTTCAACAGCTTCAAAGTCTGCGCGCAATATCGGGAGGAGCAACTGTATTGCATCGGGTTGATCCAATAACCCGGAAGGAATGCCATTCAATTGTTGTAACGATTGTAGAAATTCAGGATCCGATAATCCATGAATGGGCGCGTGAGGATCAGGAATATGAGGCGCGCGACAGGCAGAGATAAACAAAACAGTGGGCTGAGGAAGTTGGTTTTGGCGCAATCGCCTTGCCAGTTCAAAAGCAGCCAGCCCTCCCAAACTATGACCGAAGAGGGCAAAAGGCTTATCCAAAAGCGGTTGAATGGATTGGGCAAGCCCATCAACCAAAGCGGCAAGTCTTTTGAGCGGAGGTTCATTATGCCGTGAGCCTCTTCCGGGATAATGAGCAACGTAACCTTCCAAACGATCTGGAAGTTCGGCAATCCATGTACCGAACACTGCCGGTCCAGCGCCCGCGTATGGAAAGAGGAAGAGGCGTGTCTCCGCTTTCGCATTGACTTGCGGGCAAACGAACCACTTGCTCGAATTCGTTGATGGAGAATTCACTCGACTTTGATCTCAGGCTTCTCTAGAAAAACCATGCGGAATGAGATATTTCAGGTATGCGGAAAACAACTGGTTATTCACCGGATGGCAATGAACGCCGCTGCCGCTCAACCTCGTCAGTGTGTTGCTGAGATCGAACTCCGGCATGAAGACCTGTTTCTCTTCCACTTCTTCGATCAAAGGCAGGTAAGGTTCCCATCCGTCAGACGGCATATGGGCAACCTGCCTGAAAAGTTCTGCGCGCCAGTCTTCAAAGGAGATTTTTCGGGCAGGGAATCCCTGGGTTGTGATCCAGTCTGCCAGTTTGCTAAAGTGGAGAGGCTCGGGGTTATCGAGATGATAAACCCTGCCAAAGTTTTCACGGTCTTTGGAAAGGCTGACAATCGCGGCGCTGACAAAATCCACGGGGACAATGTTGACCGTCACATCCAGGTCGGGAAAACTGCCGAGAAGCACGCAGGCGCGCGTCATACTGGAGATCAGGTTTTCTGTGTTCCATGCCCCGGTGATACTGTGACCCGAAACCAAACCCGGACGATAAATGGCATACGGGATACCGAGCGCGCCTGCCTGCGCGACCAGTTTCTCTGCCACCCATTTACTTTGGGCATACCCTCCGAAGGGCGCGCCCACCTGGTCGAGATCAATATCCTCCCGCAGGATGCGACCCTCATTGATGCCGCCTGAATATAAAATGGATAACGTGGAAACGAAATGGACCGGCTTCAGTTTGGTTCGACTCGCCAGCCGCAATATTTCCTGCGTGCCTTGCACATTGGATTCCCGGTGCGCCTTGTATGGATACACAAAGTTCACCATCGCGCCGTTGTGATAAATCCAATCCATTTGACCGGCTAACTCCTCAAATACCTCATCGTTGAGACCCAGTTGCGGCGCGCCCAAATCGCCCGGCACAGGCTTGACCCGATGACTGAACGATTCATCCCACAAGGAATAGGAATTCAGGTTGCGTTTCAATCTCTGCCTGCCTTGCTCCATATCTTCCGCCCGCAACAGGCAATGAACATCGGCTGAGGTTTTCTCCAGCAGATCATGCAACAGGAAAGCGCCCACGAAACCAGTCGCGCCTGTGAGTAAAATATGTTTCGGATCTTCAACATGTTCATACACCAAATCGCCCACCGTAAAGCCCGGGTCGAGTTGCGCTTCGGCGTTTAATTCAGCCAGACTCAATTGACCGCGCTGAATGAAAGTACCGCGGCTGGCATAGGCTGTTTCGCCTTTTCCTTTGACAGCCGCGTCAATAATTCTTGCCAGGTTGGCGACCGTTGGCTGTTCAAACAGCGCGCGTAGCGGCAATTGCGCGGTTGCGAGTCCGTACTTTTCGCGCAACAGAAAAACCAGGCGTGTTCCCAACAATGAGTGGCCGCCCAGGTCAAAGAAGTTATCATGCGCGCCAACATGGTTTTCCAGCCCCAACACCTGCGCGCATATTTCCGCCAGTTCTTTTTCCAATTGCGTGCGCGGCGCAACATACGGCGCGCGTAGATCAGGTCGAACCTGCACAGGTTGCGGCAGCGCTTTGCGGTCCACTTTTCCGTTCGGAGTTAATGGCAGCGATTCTAAATTGACAAAGACGGACGGAATCATATATTCAGGAAGTTTCGTGCGCAGGAACTCGCGCAATTGGACAGGCTCCGCTTCATTTCGACCTGGCTCAACGCGAGCTTTCTCACCCTTCGACTCGCTCAGGGCGGCGCCCGAGGCTGGTACCACGTAAGCAATCAGACTCGCAACTGACGACCTTTCCTTCCATGCCACTACGACAGCCTGTTGCACAGACGGATGCCCGGCAAGTGCAACTTCAATCTCCCCGGTCTCGATGCGATAGCCGCGCACTTTCACCTGCTGGTCACTGCGCCCGAAGAATTCAATGTTCCCATTTGCAAGGTAGCGCGCAAGATCACCAGTCTTGTACATCTTTTTCTCCTGCAGGGTCTGTGACCCTGCGGAGTTACCTGATTTCACGGCGGTCACAGACCGCCTTTGAGCAGAAGTATGTGAATCAAAAGGATTGACGATGAATCGCTCGGCGGTCAATTCGGGGCGATTCAAATAGCCGCGGCTGACGCCCTCCCCGCCAATGTAAAGATCACCGATCACTCCAACAGGCGCGGGTTGCAGATTTGAATCCAAAATATAAATCTGTGTGTTGGCAATCGGTCGCCCAATGGGAACCGTATTCGAGATGCCCGAATTGTCAGATAAAGTAACGCGATGGATGGCGGACCAGATCGTCGTCTCGGTGGGACCGTACAGATTCCACACTTGCGAGCCGCGATTCAGCAGTCGTTCCGCCAGGTCATTCGTCAGCGCTTCGCCGCCGCATAAGATGTTGAGGTCATCCCTGCCTTTCCAGCCTGCTTCAAGCAGCAATCTCCAACTGGCTGGTGTGGCTTGCATGAATGTGGCCTTCGAGTCGGTCAAAGCCTGTGCCAGCAATGCGCCATCTGCAACAACATCGGAACCCGCAATCACAACCCGCGCACCCACCGTGAGCGGCAGAATTAATTCGAGAACGGCGATGTCGAACGATAGTGTCGTGACCGCAAGCAATGAGTCGGATGCGTTGATTCCCAAATTCTCGCGCATCGAACACAGAAAATTAACCATTGCCTGGTGATGTATCTGAACGCCTTTCGGCTTTCCCGTTGACCCTGAGGTGTAAATGACGTATGCAAGGTCGTCCGGTTTGGCGGGGACACTTAATTTCCCGGATCGTTTGGTTTTTACCGGGTCGAGTTCATCGAGACAAATGACTTGCGCGTTGTTCTCCGGCATCTCTGGCAACAAACTCGAGAGAGTCAGAATGATCGAAGCATCGGAATCAGCCAGCATGAAAGCCAGTCGCTCTGATGGAAAGGACGGATCCAATGGCAGATACGCGCCGCCTGCTTTTAGCACACCTAACAATCCGATCAGCATCTCCATCGAGCGATTCACAAAGATGCCTACAAGTGTTCCTGGTTTAACTCCCTGGGCAACTAAAACTTTAGCGGCTTGATCCGCGCGTTTGTTCAGTTCCTTATACGTGAGGCTCTGATCTTCAAACTGAACAGCCACTGCGTTCGGCGCGCGCTTCGCCTGCTTCTGGATCAAATCGTGGATGCAAAGATCGCGCGGGTAATCGGACTGCGTTTGATTCCAGCCAGTCAATAGTTGTCGGCGTTCGGTCTCGCCCGGCAAGGAGTGAGCGGATACCGGTTTGAGCGGGTCAGCGACAATGCCTTGCAACAGGAAATGAAAATGCTCCAACATGCGTTGGATGGTATCAGCGTCGAACAAATCGGCATTGTATTGAAGCGCCGCGGCAAGCCCATCACCCGATTCTGCCATCATCATGGTCATGTCAAACTGGGCGGGTTCTCCTCCCAACGCGATGGATTCCAGGACCAGACCGCCCATCTCCATGCGCGCGCCGTCAATACCCAGCGCGAATGGGCTGAGAGCCTGCGCTTCCGCTTCATGCGCCTTCTGCAAAATGAACATCGTCTCAAACAACGGCGGGCGGCTTGAATCGCGTTGCAATCCCAACCGCTTGGCAAGCAAGGCGGGCGGATAGTCCTGGCGCTCGAACGCGCCGAGCGTTACCTGCCGAACCCGCTGGAGAACTTCATGGAACGCGGGGTCCCCCGAAAAGTTCGCGCGCAACGCAATGGGATTGATGAAGTACCCCATGAGATTTTCCAATTCCGAATGGCTTCGCCCCGCCGTCACAGAACCAACCAGGAACTCCTCCTGATTCGAGTAGCGATGCAATAAAGTTTGAAACGCCGCCAGCAAAGTCATAAACAAGGTGACGCCCTGCTCTTGAGCGAGCGCTTTCAATTGCCTGTACAGCGCGCCTTCCATGAAGAGATGCCGCGAGTCACCGCGAAAAGTTTGCATCGCCGTGCGCGGGCGGTCCGTGGGCAAATTCAGCGCGGGCAATTCTCCGCCAAGTTGATCGCGCCAGTATTCCCAATGTTTTTCGCCCTGCGAACTTTCCAGCATGGTTGCTTGCCAGCGAACATAATCGGAGTAGCGGGCGGAGAGCGGCGGCAAATCCACCTGCCTGCCGTTTTTATTCGCATCATACAAGGCAAGCAACTCGCGCGCCAGCACAGTCATGGACCAAAAGTCTGTGACGATGTGATCCATCGCGAGCAGGAGAACATGAGCGGTCTTTCGATTGAATAACAGCGCGCGCCCAACCGGTCCGATTTCAAGATTGAACGGGCGATGCGCTTCGATGACAAGTTTGACCCGCAACTCTTCCTCACTCAAATGCGACGCATCTTCCACGTGAAATATTCCACCCATGGATTCATGCGCGCGCTGAACAGGCTCGCCGTTCATCACATGGAATGTGCTTCGCAACGACTCGTGCCGCGCAACCACCTGTTGGAATGCAAGTTCAAGCGCACGGACATCCAGCCCGCCAGGGATGCGGATCGCGCCCGCCACGTTGAAGGAAATTTCGTCCGGCAATAATTGATGCAGGAACCAAAGCGCCTGTTGACCATACGAAAGCGGACTCTCGTTCGAGTCATCCTGCGCGATAACAAGCGGCGCCTCTTTTGACGCTTCAGGCGAATCCAGATTCCCAAGCGCTTCCGCCGCGAGACTGGAAATCGTCGGTCCCTGCAAGAGACTCGCAACCGACAGGTTCACTCCCAGCCTGGATTCCATGGAGTTCTTCAATTCCATCGCCATGAGCGAATCCAACCCCATTATGTCCAATGGTTGAGTGGCACTCAAACGAGTTGCATCCATTCCAAGAACGCGTGCGGCTTGTCGTTGGATGAAATCCTCCAAAACCTTTTGGCGTTCGGCTGGGTCGGTGGCGAGGAGAGTTGCGTGATTTAAATCTTTGTTTGTGTCACTCTGAGGGAGCGTTTGTCGCGACCGAAGAGTCTCTTTCGATTGAAGTGGAGACCCTTCGCTATCGCTCACATCGTCCCGATGCTCTTTCGGGAGGGTGACACCACCATTTTTTGGCTGTGATTTTCCATTTGAACGCGGCGGTTTGTTTACTTGTTTACCTGTTTCCTTGTCTACGGCTAACGGCTCAAGCCAATAGCGTTGGCGTTCAAATGGATAATTAGGCAGGGAAACTTTTTGACGAGTGTATTCTCGATCGAAGGCCACCCAATCAACATCTGCGCCTTGAACATAAAGTTTTCCGAGGCTGTCCAAAATGATTTTCCAGTCATCCTGCCCCTGCCGTAAAGATGGCAACCAAACGGCTTTGGACTCTGGCAGGCAACGCTTTCCCATACCCAGCAAAACAGGCGCGGGTCCAATTTCGATGAAGGCATCAATTCCCAGGTTCGCGAGAGACTGCATCCCCGCGGAAAATTTCACTTCGGCGCGGATGTGATTCCGCCAGTAGGACGCGTCGGGGATTTGAGAGAGAATTTCGCCAGTGAGGTTGGAGATGAGTGGAAGACGAGAATTGGAGAATTGGATTCTTCGCGCAAACGCTTCGAAGTCGTCCAGAATCGAATCCATGAGAGGCGAATGGAAGGCATGAGAAACAGTGAGAGGCTTGGATGAAATCCCAAGTTTGGCGAGTTCATCAAGCACAGCCTCCACCGTAGACTTCTCGCCAGAGATAACTGTGTTATCAGGTCCATTTATCGCCGCGATAGACACTTTATCTTGATACGGTTTCAAAGCATCAGCAATGCGCGGCGTATCAGCAAAGACTGCCGCCATGATTCCATTGTGAGGCAACGCGCCCATGAGTCGCGCGCGCTCGGCAATGAGACGCAATCCATCATCCAAACTGAATACGCCAGCAATACACGCGGCGACATATTCACCAACGCTATGACCGAGAACTGCGTGTGGCTCAAAGCCCCACGAACGCCACATCTGCGCGAGCGCGTATTCAAAAGCAAAAAGCGCGGGCTGGGTGTATGTGGTTTGATGAATGGTCGGATCATTTTTATCGGCGGAGAAAATGATTTCGAGCAATGGGCCATCTAGAATTGAGTTTAGGATTTGAGCGCATTCATCAAGCGCGTCATGAAATACAGGTTGTGTTTCATACAATTGTTTTCCCATGCCAACATACTGCGAACCCTGACCAGTGAAGAGAAAGGCAATTTTCGGTTGTGTTCCAGGTTTCACATGACCTATCGAAATGGCAGGTGAATCTGAATTCGTAATGAAAGCATCGAGATTTGCTTTTAGTCCTTCATTGTTGCCTGCTTGAACTGCAAGACGATGTTCAAAATGCGAACGACCCGTGTTGGCAGTGAAGGCGAAATCTCGTACTTCGTATTGCGTACTGCGTAATGAATCACTGATTGATAGCGATAACTCTTGAAGAGCGTTTTCGGTCTTGGCAGATAAAGTAAGAAGATGACGCGGACGCTCAAAATTATTTGATACCTGATTCGCAACAGCAAGCGGCGCATCCGAAAGAATCACATGCGCGTTCGTGCCGCCGAATCCGAATGAACTCACGCCCGCAAAACGCGGCTGGTCGCGTCGTTTCCACGGTCGCAGGTAGGTTCCGATCTCGAGCCGCGAGTCTTCCAACGAGAGATATGGATTAACTTCTTTTAAATGAAGATGAGGCGGGATGGCTTCGTTTTGCAAAGCAAGCACTACTTTGACAAGCCCCGCAATTCCCGCCGCAGACTCAAGATGCCCAATATTTGTTTTTACCGAACCAACCAACACGCGATTGTTATTTTGATCGTCATCGAGCACAGCACGCAACGATGATATTTCGATCGGGTCGCCCAATGGTGTGCCTGTCCCATGCGCCTCGACATAACTAATTTGATTTGGCGATACCTGTGCCTGCGCCAGTGCTTGCCGAATAACATCCTGTTGCGCGAGTCCATTCGGCGCGGTCAAGCCGTTACTGCGTCCATCCTGATTCACAGCCGAGCCGCGGATCAACGCGAGAATGTTATCTCCATCGCGCATTGCATCCGATAGACGCTTAAGAATGATAACCCCGCAACCTTCGCCGCGCACATAACCATCGGCGCTCGCGTCGAATGTTTTGCAACGTCCATCGGGAGAGAGCATCCGCGCTTGGGAAAACGTAATGGTCAACTCTGGAGTCAGGATGAGGTTCACGCCTCCGACTACGCCCAAATCTGATTCGCCGCTTCGGAGACTCTGACACGCGAGATGCGCCGCCACCAACGACGACGAACAGGCGGTATCCACCGCCATGCTTGGTCCGCGCAAATCGAAAATATACGATAAACGATTCGCCGCGATGCTGTGCGCGTTGCCTGTCCCTGCATACGCGTCGATTCGTTCAGGGTCGTCGAATTGCAAGCGGGAGTAATCGTAACTGCTGATGCCCACGAACACGCCCGTGCGAGTCCCAGCCAGCGATGGGGGCGGGATAAAAGCATTTTCGAGCGCCTCCCAGCTCACTTCCAGAAGGAGGCGTTGTTGAGGGTCCATGCGCGCGGCTTCACGCGGGGAAATCCCAAAGAAGTGGGGGTCGAACAAATCTACGTCGTCTAGGAAGCCGCCGAAACGTGATGTGACTTTTCCTGGCGAGGGTTCGGATGAATGAAACGCGTCCACATCCCAGCGATCTGGCGGCACTTCGCTGATGGCATCAATTCCATTTCGCAACATTTCCCAAAACGCTTGCAGGCTGTCCGCTTTTGGAAAGCGACAACTCAAACCGATGATTGCAATCGGCTCGTTTGTGAATCTTGTGGATGGCTGAGTCAAGGTGGAGGATGAACTGATCGCTTTGACTGGTTGAGAATCGTTCGCGAGGTAATTCGCCAACAATTCGATGGTTGGATAATCCCAAGCCAGTGTGGGAGCGAGTTTGCGGTTGAGGAAAACTTCCAGGTCACCTGTGAGGCTGACGGCTTGCACCGAACCCAAACCGTAATACGTGAATGGCTGGCGCGGATCAATGGACGCAGAATCCATCTCCAGCATGGATGCGATGCGCGTTATCAGCCAGGATCGAATTGCTTCTGCCCTCATTGCTTCGACAGGCTCAGCACGACGCCCCAGCCCTTCTCCTTTAGGGGGAAGGGAGCTATTGTCCCCCTCTCCCTTTGGGAGAGGGGTTAGGGGTGAGGGCGTAGCCTTCGCCCGCCACTCTCCAACGATTTCCAACTCTCCATCCAGAAAAGCCGTCTTACACGCGCGGCGCTGGATCTTTCCGCTGGAGGTTTTGGGAATGCTCATCGGCTTGACCAATACGATGGCAAATACTTGCAGGTCATGCTTTTCCGCCACTGCCTGACGAATCGCTGAAGCCACCTCATTGACATCTGGCTGTCTGTTTTGGCGCGTGACCTCTTGAACGATCACCAGTTCTTCCCTGCCGTCCTCAGTCACTGAAAACGCAGCGCCCCCTGCGGGTTGCAAGGCAGGGTGGGAAGACTCTACAGTTAACTCAATATCCTGGGGATAATGATTGCTCCCGTGAATGATGATCAAGTCTTTTATGCGGCCCGTGACGTACAGTTCACCGTCTTGCAGAAAACCAAGATCGCCCGTGCGCAGGAAAGGACCTTCGCCTGTGTCGGATATATAGGCGTGAAAAGTTTTGCGCGTTTCTTCTTCCAAGCCCCAATATCCCTGCGCAACGCTGGGACCGGAAACCCAAATCTCGCCCACCTGGTTTGGATCGCAATGTTCCAACGTCGTTGGGTTAACGATGACGATCTTCTGGTCAATGATCGGCGGACCGCAATTCACCATGGTCAATGAACCAGCATCGTTTGCAGAGGCTGGAACCACGCGGTCACTTTCCAGAGATTTTCGATCCACGGTGAATGTCCGCAGTTCGGATGGACCGTCACCACCCGAAACGATCAGGGTGCTTTCCGCCATGCCGAAACAGGGGTAGAAGGAGGCTTTTCGGAAGCCGCACCCGGCAAAGGTACGCGCGAAGCGTTCCATCGTCTCAGGGCGAATCGGCTCGGCTCCGCAAAACGCCAGGGTCCAGGAACTCAAATCCAGCGTTTCCATTTGTTCCGGCGTCACTTTGTCCGCGCACAGATCGTAGGCAAAGTTGGGCGCGCCGCAGGTGTTGCCGCGGTAGCGGGTGATGGCTTCCAACCAACGCACCGGACGCTGCAGAAAGGAAGCCGGAGACATCAACGTAGTCGCCCCGCCCGTGTACATCGGTTCCAGGATGCCGCCAATCAACCCCATATCGTGATAACTTGGGAGCCAGAAAATGCCCATCACCGTAGAGTCAACTTGGAAACCGTGCTGAATCGCTTTCAAGTTGTGAATCAGGTTGCCATGACTGAGCATCACCCCCTTTGGCTGGCTGGTGGAGCCGGATGTGTATTGGAGGAATGCCAGAGTCTGGGGTGAAATATCGGGGTGACGCCAATCCGCTTCCAACCCAGCCGGAACCTGCTCTGTGTTTAACCAATGCATCGCCTGCAAGTCGGGCGCGTGCTCGAAGCGCCGTTCGATATTGTGGAGGATCGTTGACGTGGTCAGCGCAAACGAAGCATGTGAATCATCCACGATGGACTGGATACGCGGCACCGGACGATTCAGGCGAGGCGGGTAGGCGGGGACTGCTGTCACACCGGCATATAAACAGCCCATGAAGGAGGCGATGTAATCCAGGCCCGGCGGGTATAACAGCAACGCCCGTTCGCCGCCTGCGCCAAAACTTTCCAACCATGCGCCAATGGCGCGCGCGCGGCGGTCTAACTCGGCGTAGGTAATGGTGATGACCTCAGCTTCGCCATCCGACAAAAAACGATACGCCAGGCGGTCGGGGTGCATACCTGCCCTCATTCTTAGGATGTCAGGCAGGGTGTCAGGCATGGTCGGAAATTCAGGGATCGAAGGGGATGATGGATTCATTTAATTTCTGTCGGGTTTACTTGAATGATTTTTTTACTTATATCATAAAAGCCTTTGGGCAAAAATATTCACTTCTAACCTTCGGACAGGAGTTCGGACAATGGTCCTTTAGCCACTGATACTTCGACAGGCTCAGTACACGTTTCACGGATTCTCACGGATGAAAATCTAAAAATCAGTGCAAATTCGTGCAATCCACGGCTGAAAATGAAGATGTCCGAACTTTCGTCTGGACTTCAGTCGCGTTGCTTGACATGCGTTCTTTCAAAAAGGTATAATCCAACCTGTCATTCTGTTTTTCGCTGGAATTATTTGTTTTCTCAGGGGTGGAGATATTCACGGATGCGTCTTGATTGCAATGTAAGAGGTATGCTCTCTCGGAAACTCGTCTGCACGCCCATAGAAAAGGAACAGACACGTGGCTCAATCAAGTAACTTCAAGCTGGTGCTGACCAACGACCAAAGCAGTGCCCCCTCCAAAGAATTCGAACTGATCAAATCGGAAATTATCCTGGGCCGCGATGACAGCGCAGATATAACCATCCCTGCTTCGGCTGTATCGCGCCGTCATGCCAGGTTCATGCTGGAAGACGAGAATTATGTGCTGGAAGATTTGGGAAGCAGTAACGGCACCTTCGTGAATGGTCAGAAACTTACCGGGCGGCGTCCTCTCCAGGCAGGCGATCAGATCCGGTTGGGGCAAACCATTACCCTCGTTTATCAACCTCCCACCACAGCAAATGAACCCGAAAGAACCGCCATACGCCCGAGACCTGCTGTGCCATCGCACGTCATGCAAACTTCGATCGGGGATGAACCCGGCATTCCGATGAAAGCCGGTCCGCGTCAACTCATTGTTACGATAGCGGGATCAAATTCGCAGACTCATACACTCACACGCCAAACCATCACGATAGGCAGAACCGAAGACAACGACATTGCGGTTCCCTCGCAGATCGTTTCAGGACGGCACGCGCGCCTCGAGCAGGTAAGCGGCGGCGGCTACAAACTGGTTGTCGTTTCAGAAGCCAGGAACCCGGTGCTGTTTGAAGGACGGGCTGTGGAAGGGTCGCGTATTCTTCGTCACGGCGACACGTTGAGGATTGGCAGTCTCGACCCCGGCATGATGGTCACGCTGACCTACAATGCTCCCAGCGAAGCGGCACAGCAAGCGGAACGCGATATCGTATTCGGTGAAAAGACCCTCATCCAGGTCGGGCGCGACCCGAGCAACGATGTGGTCATCCCCTCGCCCAGCGTATCCCGCTTCCACGCCCAAATTCAGAGGGTGGGTCAACGATATCGAGTGGAGGATCTTCGCAGTTCCAATGGGACATTCGTCAATGGCAATCGCGTGGACGGGTCACTGTGGCTGAAACCCGATGATTCCATCCGCGTGGGGCAATATCGTTTTGTCATGGGCAAGGATCAACTTGCCAGTTACGATGACAGCAACGGGTTAAGAGTTGATGTCGTTGGGCTGAACAAGTGGGTACGCCAAGATCTGAATATCCTTCAGAACATTTCTGTCGCTTTCAAGCCCAGGGAGTTCATCGTGGTTGTTGGGCAAAGCGGCGGCGGCAAATCCACGTTTGTGGATGCGGTTGCCGGTTATCGCCCCGCCACCCCGCCATCGAAGGTATATGTCAACGACATAGATATTTACACACATTTCGACGCGATCCGCAATGAAATTGGATTCGTGCCGCAAAAAGACATCATCCACATGGAGTTGACCATCTATCAGGCGCTGGATTACGCCGCCCAACTGCGAATGCCGGCTGACACCTCGCCTGAGGAACGACATAAGCGCGTCATGGAGGTCCTTGCAGATCTCGACCTCACGCATCGCAAGGACGTACAGATCAGCGGGTTAAGCGGCGGACAACAAAAGCGCGTCTCCATCGGCGTTGAGTTGCTCACCAAACCAGGCTTGTTCTTCCTCGACGAGCCTACTTCGGGTCTGGACCCCGGCACAGAAACTGCCCTCATGCAATTGATGCGCCGTCTCGCCGACCAGGGACGCACGATCATTTTAATCACTCATGCCACCAAGAACGTGATGCTGGCTGATAAGGTCATCTTCCTTGCGCGAGGCGGGTACCTCGCCTGGTTCGGTCCACCCGACGAAGCGCTGGCATACTTCGATCAACACCGCTCGGAACGCGACCGCAGGGCTGGCAGGATCGAGTTCGATGAGATCTATGCCATCCTGGATGACCCGAGCAAAGGGAAAGCCGATGGGTGGGCAAAGAAATATCGCGAAAGCATGGCGTACCAGGAGTATGTCGCGAAGCCGCTTGCCGGGAAGTTGTCTCCGGAACAGGCTGTGACCGTGCGTCAGCCTGAACCAGTTTTGCAAAAAGCAGGCAATACCAGACAGGTCTCCTCCATCAGGCAATTCCTGATCCTCTCGGCGCGCAATATAAAAATCCTAACTCGCGACCGTTTCGCCTTGGGTTTGATGCTGGCAACCGCGCCAGTGGTGAGTCTGCTCGATGTCATTCTCGCCGTCGTGATGGGACGAAATCCCTTTGATTTCAACGAGGGCGATATGGCTCAGGCTATGATCACCCTGTTCCTATTGACCATTTATGGCGTTATGGTTGGCGGTATCTCGCAAATGCGCGAGATCGTCAAGGAACAGGATGTATATAAACGGGAGAGGCTGGTTAATTTACAGATCCTGCCTTATGTTTTATCGAAGGTATGGGTTGCCGCATTGCTTGCCTTGTATCAAGCCGCAGTATATACCATCGTGCATTATGTGTCATTCAAGATGCCGGGAGGCGCGCTTGAATTTTTCCAGGTCTATATCACAATGACCTTTGCAACCCTCGCGGGCATGATGCTGGGGCTATTCGCATCCGCGCTCGCGCCGAACGCCAGTTCCGCCCCGTTACTGGTGATCATTCTGATGCTGCCGCAGATCGTACTGGGCAGGGCATTGGTTCCAGTGCCGGGCTTTGTGAGCGCGCCGACTTCAACCCGCTGGGCATTCGAAGCTTTGATTAGCGTCACGGGAGCAGGTTCCGATGTCGCGGCGGATCTTTGCTGGCAATTACCTCCCGATGTGAGGAACGCCATGTCTTTGGAAGATAAGCTGGCACATAACTGCAAATGCATGGGTATCAATATGCTCAAGGAGGAATCCTGCAACCATCCCGGCTTGGGTAAGTGGGTTGTCGCGGCTGCGGACAGACCATTGCCCGTGGCGCCTGAACGACCTTCAGATCCCGCTATTCCCGAGGAGCCTGTTCGACCTTTGGATCAATCAGACAACATAGCCATGGCGGAATATTTCGCAGCCCTGGAAATATGGAGAGTAGAGGCGAAAGCCGCTGAGGAAATTTCCAAAAAGGAATTCGCAGACTACGAACGCGAATTGGATGCCTATGCAAACGACCGCACCGACATAGAGAAAGCAGTGGCTCCCGCTGAAGGCGTTGTGAGGACTTTCTACGACGGCACAAGCTGGGCTTATGTGGATAAGGAAGACACCGCGGCTTATTTTGGCAAAGTTGGTTTCACCTGGTTTGTACAGTTTTCGATCTGTTTACTTTTGTTCGGCGCAATTCTATACCTGCAAAAACGAAAAGATGTGATTTAGGTCCGTATGAAAAAAACCAAACTATTAATATTCCCACTTGTGCTCGTGCTCGTTTCATTAGCATGTGGAGTGGGTAGCGGCGATACGTCCAAGGAAAGCACCCTGCAAGCCATCAGCGCCCAGATCCGCGGGACCGGCACCGCCGCCGCGCTGGCTGAGGCGGAAGGCAACACCGCCAATCAATCTATTTCTGCAACACAGACAGCTCTCGCCGCGCTAGGCCCGGATGCGCTGACGGGGACTGCGGCGGCTTTTCAGCCCATCCTAGCCGAGTTGCCCACGTATGGGGTTGATCCTGCCGTCGGAAGAGTGGCGTGGATTCATCCGCCGGTGAGTTTGGAAGTGGAAGGCTTCATGCAGTTTGATTTTGTTAATTATTTTATTGCCACGCTCGCGCAGGATTTCGTGATGTCCGCCGATATTACCTGGGACGCGATAGGCAGTGAGTCAAGTTGCGGTTTTGCATTGCGGTCGGACGGGAATAAAGATGCAATGGATACGTATCTGGCAACCATTTCGCGGGTAGCCAGCGGACATTTTTTGTTTCTCACCATAGCAAAGAGGGAGGTTGTCACCGGGCAGGATATTTATGCCTATGGGCGCGACCCAGCCTTCGACTGGCAAAACAAAGCCACCAACCAATTGACGGTTGTCGGGCGTGGAAACCGCTTCTGGATCTACACCAACGGTACGTTGATTGGGGAAATTGATCCGAGCGCCCCGCCCCAATTGCTTCTTCCTCCCGAGCCGGAACAGCCGCCAAACACATCGAATGCCGAGGCGATGGCGAATTACGCGCTGAAAAAGGCGGAATACAATGCGATAACGCAACAGATCAAGGCGGACTACAATGCCAGATTAAAGGCTCTTCGAACTGCGGATACCACGTTCGACCGCGGTTTTACCGCCCTGGTTGCCTTGAGCCGGGCTGGCACCAAAGCCACCTGTCAGTTCGATAACGCCTGGTTGTTTTTGATTGAGTAACTTATCTTACACACTTTACTACTTTATGCATGTCTCCCTGAGCGATAGCGAAGGGTCTCTAAGACAATCGTAGAGATTCTTCGTCGCTTCGCTCCTCAGAATGACAGATGGTGAACTCTGTAATTTGTGTTATCATGCGGATTGTTATTTACCGGCAGTAATCATACCCAACCGAGTCAATATTAATTATCTTTGGGAGAAGCAATGGCAAACAGTTTAATCGGAAAGACCATCAGCAACCGTTATGTCGTCGAGGAAATGCTCGGGCAGGGCGGCATGTCGGCTGTGTACAAAGCCACCGATCCCAATTTGAAGCGGGTGGTGGCAGTCAAGGTCATCCACTCTCACTTATCCAGTAATCCCGATTTCGTCAAGCGGTTTGAAGAAGAAGCCGCGGCAGTGGCGCAATTGCGACATCACGGGATCATTCAGGTCCACGACTTCAATAAAGACGATGATCTGTATTATATGGTGTTGGAGTTCGTGCCGGGGGAAACGATCCAGGATCATCTCAAACGCCTCAACGACAGCGGGCGGAAGCTATCACCCGCCAAAGCCATTGAATACATGGCAAGTATCTGTGACGCCGTGGATTATGCCCACCAGCGCGGCATGATCCACCGCGATATCAAACCAGCCAACCTGATGTTGACCACGACAGGTCAGGTCATATTGATGGATTTCGGCATTGCCAAGATCGTCGGCGGCACGCGCCACACCGCCACCGGAGCCGTCGTGGGAACCGCGATGTACATGTCGCCGGAGCAGATCAAAGGCGAGCAACCTGACCGCCGCTCGGATATTTACTCCCTCGGTGTGACGTTGTTCGAAATGGTCAGCGGACGCCCGCCCTTCGAAGCCGATTCAGCCATGACCTTGATGATGATGCACGTCAATGACCCGGTGCCAAACCCGCAGAAACTCAACCCGGATGTGCCGGATCCCCTCGTTACAATCATCAACAAAGCGCTCGCGAAAGATCCGAACAATCGCTATCAGACTGCCGCGCAAATGGCGGCCGCGCTGAGAAATGCGCTGTCCGCTGGTTCATCCTCACCGAAAGCCACCATGGTGGAAGATGCAACGTTGACCAAACAGAAAGGCGGCGCAACCACCGTTGAGAAACCCATGGTTGCCGGCACGTACGTTGAAAGCGCCCCTCTCCCCGCCGGAAAAGGCACAATGGTTGAAGGTCCCGCGCCGAGTTCTGTGTATTCGACGCCTGGCGCGCCGCCTGCTCCAAAATCCAAATCCAGCATGACATTGCCGATCATTGCAGTAGTGATTATCGGTTTGATATGCCTCGTCGGCGGGGGGATTTACGCCGCAAGCCAGCTCTTCGGCGGTCCAACCCCAACCGAAACTGCTCTCGTTATCTCAACGGATACCCAACCCGCAGTTGTAGTTCCTCCAACCGTGGAAGGCACCCCAACCTTGAGCGTTACTGAAACTCCCTCAAACACTCCGACTGCCGCAGTTCCTCCAGGGATTCCATTTGTGCGGATCAATTTGATCACCATTGATGCGAACAACCGCTATGTGGTGGAGTATGAGACCTTCGAATATACGGAGGTTCTGCCGGGTATACATATTCACTTTTTCTTCAATACAGTACCTCCCCAAAATGCCGGTTCACCGGCGTCGGGACCCTGGATTGTGTATGGCGGACCCAGACCCTTCACAAAATACGGCGTGTCTGATCGTCCATCAGCGGCAACACAAATGTGCGTTCTCGTGGCTAACCCCAATCACTCGATCCAGCCTAACAGCGGAAACTGCTTCGACCTGCCGTAATAATTTTGGATAATCGTAGGGGCACAGCGAACCCTGAAAAGGTTATGACGATCTCTCGTCTCGCTGTGCCCCTACGTTTTTATTTAATCACCCGTTTCGTAATTGAATCCAGCAGAAAATCAATCAAATAGTGATTCACTTCCTCCGCCGCGTCGAGGTGCACCCAATGCGTGGACTCGGGAAAGAGGATCAAATTCCCTTCATCGCAATAATCCATGCTCGGGCGCGCCATGCGATGCGTGAGCGCAAAATCCTTCATGCCCCACATCATCAGCGTGCGGACTTTGACGCGCGGATCGTCAGGCATCTCTGGCGGGAAACGTACAACTGCGCGATACCAGTTGAGCATGGAAGTCATCGCATCGGGTTGTGACCACGCTTCCTTGTATTTCTCAAAATCTTCGGCTGTAAAGGTGTTCTTCTTCGCGGAATTACGCATCCCGCGAATCATCTCGCGGAAGTCATTCACGGACAAAATCTTTTCGGGCAACCACGGGATCTGAAAGAAGCCTACATACCACGAACGGCGCATTTGATCCAAATCTCGGCGCAGAAATTTTCGCATCACGGCAGGATGCGGCACATTTAGTATTGCCAGTTTGTGCAGTTTTTCAGGGTGAGTGATCGCCAGAATCCACGCAACAGCCCCGCCCCAATCATGCCCCACGAGATTGACCTTTTCATAGTCCAGCGTCTTGATCAAGCCGAGAACATCGTCAACCAGCGTAGACACGCCGTAATCTTTCTTATCTTTCGGCTTGTCACTTAAGTTGTACCCACGCTGGTCAGGGACAATGACGCGACATCCCGCGTTCACGAGCGCAGGAATCTGTTTTCTCCATCCATACCAAAATTCAGGGAAACCGTGCAGAAGCACCACAGGGATTCCGCTTTTCGGTCCCGCCTGCACAACGTGCAAGCGAATGCCGTTTGTGTTTATGTAACTATGTTCAAGTTCCATGGGAAGTTAAAGCCTCCAAAAACGAGGCGGGATTCTACCAGAGAAGCGTGGCAGGTCACGGAGTACGCAAAAATATTAATAACGCTATAATCTTACGAAACGGCTATGTCTTTCACCAAATGTAGAAGACTTCAAAGAATGGCTATGAAATAACATATGGAGCAATCATGCCAGATAAACCGCCTGATAGCAATAACGGACTGCTGGAACTACTCAAGAAATTGTGGCTACCTGTGGCGGGCTTCATTGGTGCGGTCACATTGGTTTATAACTTCTATCAGCTATGGCTGGGAGATCAGACGACGGTCACTTATGTCACTGCTGGCGCGGGGTTAATTGTTCTCGTATTTGTCTTATGGTGGGTGGGGTTCAGTAATAGAAAAACTACTCGCGATGCAGTGTGGCCAATAGGAGCTAACGTCACTGATGTATCACCGCGCTATGGGCTGCGTTACCAACGATATGCAAGGATTTTTCTTGTTGTCATATTCATTGGAATTATTTCTGGAGGCTGGTTACTGTCCACCCACAGACAGGAACTCAAGGATAAGTTGGTTGTATTAATTGCTGCCTTTGAAGGCCCCGAAGATGTTTACGGGTTGAGAAACGAGATCATTGAGAATCTAAACTCTGATTTTTCAGACGATGAGGGTATTGAAATTGTAGTTATTGATGATGTGATCGCATTAACTCAGGGCAGTGATTATGCACGCAAACTAGGAAAACGCTATATGGCTGATATTGTCATTTGGGCCTGGTATCGTCCAACTGAAAACCCGAACATTACTATCCATATAGAGAATCCGACGCAAGAAAATATTTTGTCTTTAGAAGAAGGTCATATCTTCCGACCTGCCACGACATTGGCGGAACTGGAGTCGTTCACCTTCCAACAATACGCGGGATATGAAATCAGTGCTTTAATCTCATTTCTGACTGGCTTGATTGACTATAGCAACAAGGATTACGAGACTGCAATTGAATGTTTTGACAAGGCTCTGGAAAATATGTCTGTACCATCGCCTTATATCTACTACTATCGAGGCAATGCGAATTATTGGGTAAAAAATATCCAGCGTGCGATTCAGGATTATGACAAATCCATCCAAATCAATCCACAATTTGCGGAGGCGTACTTCAATCGCGGCGCTACTTATTCTGACCTGGGTGATTATCAAAGTGCGATTCAGGATTTTGACAAAGTCATCCAAATCAATCCACAGGATGCAGAGGCATATTACAATCGTGGCACTACTTATGCTAACTTGGGTGATTATCAGCGCGCGATTCAAGATGTTGACAAAGCCATCCAAATCAATCCGCAATTTGCTGAGGCTTACCTCACACGCGGCGTTAGTTATGCTTATTTGGGTGATTATCAACATGCGATTCAGGATTTTGACAAAGTCATCCAAATCAATCCACAATTTGCGGAGGCATACTACAATCGCGGAATTGTCTACCAGCGACTTGGAAAAACTGCAGAAGCCGAAGCTGATTTCAAAAAATACGAAGAACTCACGGGTCAGAAACCGTGATCAATAACTCCCCCTAAAATACGCCCGCACAAGATCCGAAATATCAGCAGTCGTATTCTGCCGCGCAACGGCGAAGAAGTCATACGCGGTGGCGTGACCGCGTTCGTAGCGAGAGGCGTAGTCACGGAGAAAACGGAAGAAGTCATCGTCTCCCATGCGATAGTGCAATGCCTCCATAAAGTTCGCGCCGTTGAGATAACTCGCGTTGACGTACACGCGGAAGGTCTGCGCTTCATAAACCGATGTATCCACATACCCCGAAGGACCGAAATAATTCACGCGAAAATTCCACCACCAATCGCTTGAGTTTGGATAAATGAATTTATAAAACAGCGCCTCACTATAAACTGCCATCGCCTCATCGAGCCACGGCTCCATCGCCTGGTCACTGCCCACCAGCCCAAACCACCACTGATGCGCGATCTCATGCACGCCAATCGCCACGAGATTACTGCGCGCCGAGCCGTCGTATTCGTTGTAAAACTTCGTCGCCAAAAAAACGAGACCGTCATACTCCTGCCCATCGTTCAAGTCCGATTGCACAATGCTGAGACTCATATACGGATACGGACCAAACTGCGACTCGAAGAGTCCCACCGCGCGGACAGCCGCGTTCAGGATGGCGAGTCCCTCCGCTTCATAACCCGCGAAATAATACGCACGCATCACCGCCGCCCCCGCGCCTGCTTCAACAACCTGAAACTGGTCGCTGGCTGACAGCGCGAACGTCCGCGCGCCGTTGAGGCGATACCGCGTCCACTCGCCGTTCGGTTCAGGCAATCCGCTTGTTGCAAACGTTGGTCCCGCCTCAGTTGTTTTCACGTTCACTTCAAAGTCCGCCGCGTCGTACACGAGATGCTCGCCGAGATAATATTCGTCATGCAATATCCAACCACTGTTACCATGGGGCACGATGAACGGATACCAATCCGTGAGGTTGGTTTGACTCGCGTCATATCCATACGGATGTTCCTTGACCTTCGCTGGAATCGAAATACGGAATCGCATTGCCAACGTGATCTGTGAACCTGGCGCGAGCGGCTGAGGTAGATAAACTGTGAGTCTGTGCCCGCTCAGATCATAATTAAGTGAATTATTATCCAGCATAATATTTTCGAGTGCGAATCCGCCGCGATGCATAGGTTCTATTGCCATCACAAGTTCATTGAGTGAAATGCCTGTTTGATTGGTGTATCGAATCGTTTCATCCACGGCGAGTTGATGACCGTAATAATCGAGCAGGGCATAGAGTGTGTATTGTGTCCTTGATGACGATGGAGGCGATGTCGGTTGCGGGAGAGAGGTCGCGGTGAAGGCAAAAGTTGGAGGAGGTGTGTCAGTTGGAGGCTCAGGCGTGAAGGTTGGAATCAGAGTCGGCGGTTCGATGGAGGTCGGTGCCAAAGTGACGGGTTGAAAGGGCGTGGGCGTAGGCGACGCGTTGGGGTTCGCCGTGACAAGCACAAGCGTGGGAGGAAGCGTTTGTCCCTGAGGCAACGAGCAAGAGGAGAGAATCAATAAAAGGAAGACAAAAGTTAATCGAAGAAGAAGTTTCATAAAGAATTTATAACAACCCTACTCGGTGGTCGAGTGCCCGAAGGGCGTATCGAGACCACAGGTGTTCAAGTAGCAATTCATTTGCAGGTTACCTGTGGTCTCGATATGTCCCGCGAAAAGCACGCGGGACTACTCGACCACCGTGGTTGAATTTAATATGTCTTCTGAAAATACTCCGCCATCAAATCGGAAAGATCCGCGGCTGTGTGTTCGCGTAAGACGCGGAAAAAATCAACGGATGTAGCGCGTTTGCCCGTGTATTGGGTGTAGTAATCCTTGAGGAAGGCAAAGAAAATTTCGTCGCCGACGCGTTCGCGCAACTCCTCAAAAAATCGGGCGCCTGTTAAATAAACTTTATCCCAATACGGGCGTTGACCGCCGCCATCATAGACCTGCGTATCCACTGCACCCGCGTTCTGAAATTCAAAATAACGATAGCCCCACCACCAATCAACAAGATCGGGATAGACGGTTTCATAATAGATGCGTTCGCTATACGTGGCGAGCGCTTCATCGAGCCAGGGTTCGATGCCCTGGTCATTCGCAACCGAATCAAACCACCATTGATGCGCGGTCTCGTGCGCGCCGATTGCCACGAGATAATTCTTCGGCGTGTTGTCGTACAAATTGAAATAATCGCGGCTGATGAAATAAAACGCCGAGAACTCCATGCCATCGTTGAAATCGCCCTGCACCGCGGTCAGCGTTTTGTGGCGATACGGTCCGAACTTTTCGTTGAAGACCTCCAGCGCCTGCGCGGTGGTTTGTAGTAACGCTTCGCCCTGCGCGTCGTAAAACGCAAAATAATACGCGTAGACCGTCACATCGCCGACCTGTTGAGTTGCGACTTTGTACACCGTGCTGATGGACAAGGCAAACGTGCGCCCCGCTTCCAACGTAAACCGATGGCTGTCCGCTGACCCTGACGCCACCTCCGCCCCCGACGCGGCGATCTGTGGAGTTGTGCCATCAGTGAAGGAAACTGTCATGTCGAAGTCTGCAACATCATAGACCAGGTGCTCGCCATAGAACCAGGGGTTGTGCAAAATCCATCCTTCGCCTGATTTATACGGCACTACGAACGGATACCAATCCACAAGATTAATCTGCCTGTCCGAATATCCATAAATCTGCGGGCGGACTTCGTTCGGGTCGCTGTACGCCTGCATCTGCGGGAGGATGAGTCCGTAACTCATGGTGATTGTGATTGTTCCGCTTGGAGGGAGAGGTTGAGGCAACGGGATTTCGAGTCGCTGACTTTGATTCTCGAGGGTGTAATTGGTAATTGGTTGATTATCTATGGCGAGAGACCTGAGGTTGAATCCACCGCTCCACAAATTTGGCTCAACAGCCAGCACAAGACTCGTAAGTGTTTCACCTGTCCAGTTGGGATAGGTAATTGTCTGGTTCACCACCGCGGCTTTGGATGAGTAGTTGAACTGCAAGTCAATCACATATTGCGGGCGTTCCAATTCAGGCGCGAGTGTAGGGAAGGGAGTCGGAGTCTCAGATGGAAGCGCGGTTTCCGAGGACGCACGTTCCGAGGGCGCGGTTGTGACAGAGGGAAGTTGTGTTTCGGTTGGGAGAGGAGGAGGGGTGGAGGGAGAACAAGAGACGAGGAGAAGAAAGAAGAAGGCAGAAGGCAGGATGCGCGTTGCGATGGGTTTGAGCATGGAAGGTATTTTAACCGATGTGGGAACTTCCCCTACTTAATGACAAACCCTCCTGCAATGTTTCCGTGCGGGAGGCTTTTTATACCCAACAAATCAATGATGATCCACGCGTGGATTGATGGGAATCGTCCTGAACTCGCGCGCCATTTTGATGAAGCGCGTCACAGTGATCTCGAACTTCAACTGACCAAATTCAGGCGTCGCGGCGGACGCGACCTCGCTCCGATTTTATGGCGCGACGAATGCCATGGCGGATGATATCGGCGAAGTGATGCTCACCGGTGTGGAATTCCCAACACTCGGCTGTTGGGAGGTCACGGGGCAATATAAAAAGACGGGGTTAACTTTTGTGGTGTGGATCGCGCCGTAAAATAAAGTAGGGGCGACCCGCCCAGCGAAAGTAAATTACCTTGCCGATCCTGACGGGTCGCCCCTACTCAATCGCACCGCGCAGTTTCCTCGCCAGTTTCCCAAAATGGGACGTGTAGCGAATATCATCTTTTCTCGGGCGCGGCAGGTCAACTTCCACGTCCAGTTTTATTTTGCCGGGGCGTTGAGTTAACACCAATACACGATCAGCCAAGAATAATGACTCGTTGATCGAATGTGTCACCATGATGACGGTCTTTTGCCGCGCCTGCCAGATGCGCGAGAGCTCCGTCCACATGCGTTCGCGCGTCAGGGCATCCAGCGACGCGAAAGGTTCATCGAGCAGGAGCAGGTCGGGGTCATGGATGAGCGAGCGCGCAATCGCCACGCGTTGCGCCATCCCGCCAGAGAGGTCGCGCGGCAGTGAGTCTTCGAATCCAGTTAATCCAACCAGTTCGATCATCTCTTGGGTTTTCAGGCGCGCAGAGGCTTCATCCATTTTTATTACTTCGAGTGGAAGTTTTATGTTTTCGGTCACCGTGCGCCAGGGCATGAGGTTTGCCTGTTGAAAGACCATGCCGATGCTCGGCTGTTCGCCATGACCGAACAGAAACGAACCCGATGTCGGCGCGATCAACCCCGCAAGGATTCGCAACAGTGTCGTCTTGCCCGAACCCGATGGACCCAATACACATACAAATTCGCGCGGGCGAACATTGAAAGAGATATTTTCGAGCGCGCGCAGTCCACCGTTTTCGTTAGGGAACACGGCGGATAAATTACGAATGGTGAGAATGGGGGTATGAGGCATAATCACTTTCCGTCATTGCGAGGAGCGTTCGCTGCGACGAAGCAATCCCCTCGTGATGTTGGAGATTGCTTCGGGCTTGGTCTCGATACGCCCTTCGCAAAGAACGCTCAAGGCTACTCGACCACCAGCCCTCGCAATGACGTTACGGAATGAATTCGTTGGTAAACGCCTTGCTCAAATCCATTTTCTCCGAGATCAAGCCCATATCGAGCAGAACATCCTGCATGTTCTCCCAGGCTTGCGGGTCGGAGTAGCCGAGTCGTTCCGCTTTCCATTGTTCAACAGAAATTTCAAGCACCTGCTTTTGCACATCCGCATCAAGTTCGGAAAAATTCGGGATGTGCGATTCGCTCAACGTGAATGCTTCATCGGGATTTGCAATCGTATCGGATAAACCTTTGAGGAATGCGCCAATAAATGCGCGCACGAGTTCAGGATTCTCCGCGATCACTTTTTCACTCGCAAGCAATCCATTCGACGCGAGTTGGGCATAATCCGCCACGCGGATTTCGGTCACCGCGATTCCCTGCGCGCGCAACTGGATCGGTTCGTTCGCGGCATATCCGACGATAATATCCTGCTGACCCGCCGCCATCAATTCCACTTGATTGAATCCAATCGCATCGAGCGTTACATCCGCTTCGGTCAATTCGCCCGCGTTGAGCAACGCGCGCAAGCCGATGTAATTCGCGCCGAACAACCCGGGCAAGCCAATCTTCTTCCCTTTCAAATCCTGCGGCACGATCACACCCAGTTCACTCTTCGCGATCACCGAAACGGGAAATTGCTGATACCACGCGGCAACGTACGTGACGGGCAGTCCCTGCGCGCGCGCGAGCAGAACCTGTTCACCCGAAACGACCGCGAAAGGCAGTTCACCCGCGCCCACCAGCGGAACGCCCTCGGTTTCGAATTTGTAATCAAACTCGATCTCGATTCCCGCGTCTTTGAAATACCCCTTTTCGACCGCGACATAAAACGGCGCGTACTGGATGTTTGGAATGTATCCCATCGGCAGGCGGATGTGAGTCAACGCTTCATCCTGGACCTGTGAACTGCCACACCCTGAAATAACGAACGCCATCCCCAGCATGATCAAAACTAATTTGTGAAACATAGAATCTCCTATTATTTTATTTCGTCATTGCGAGGAGCGCACTTGTTCTTTGCGACGAAGCAATCTCCAACACCGCAAGGAGATTGCTTCGGGCGAACAGCCTCGCCCTCGCAATGACGGGGTATTAATTCTGCCACTTCAAAAATCTCTTCTCCATCAACGTCACAATGCCATACAACATCAAAGCCAATGCAATCAACGTGAACACAGCCACGAAGACCATCGGCGTGTCGTATTGAAAATCTCCCAACTGCAACAAAAACCCGAGACCTTCTTCCGCATCCACCAATTCGCCGACAATCGCGCCGATCACGGACAACGTCGCGCCGATCCGTAATCCGCCGAGAAACACTGGCAGTGACGCGGGCACTTCCACCTTCCATAGAATCTGCGCGCGTGATGCGTGGAGGGAATTCATCAGGTCATATAAAGCCGTTGGCACGGCGCGGACTCCTACAATCGTGTTTACCAGCACAGGGAAGAACACGATCAACGCGCAGATGACTACCTTCGAGAGAATCCCCTCCCCAAGCCAGATGACGAGCAACGGCGCAATCGCCACAACAGGGATCGCCTGGCTCGCCACCAAATATGGCGATAACACTCTTTCCAATGAACGAGACCTGGCAAGGGCGTATCCTACAATCGTTGCGAACAAGACGCCAGCCAATAATCCCAACACGATTTCGGTGAATGTAATCCACGTGTGATACGGCAGACTGCCATCACCAATGGCTCTGAGGAGTCGAGTCCACACGCTGAGAGGGGACGGCAATATGAAGTTTGGGATGCCGCTATAGCGTGTGATGAGGCGCCATACGAAAAGGAAGGCAAGTGTGGAGATGAGGATGGGAGTCAGTCGTTTGGTCATAGCATTTATCTCCCTCACCCGTCCTTCGGACACCCTCTCCCGCTGGGAGAGGGGCTGGGGTGAGGGTAAACAAAAACGCCTCGCATAGATAATTTACGGGGCGCAGAATCAGGACTCGGCTGAGTCTGAGGCGACATCGTGCTGTGCAAAAAATCCCGAAAACAAATTGCGTTTTCGGGGAATTAAGTCGAATCAGACTCGCGTGAGTCTATCTCCTTCTTCTATCCAGACTGTAACTGTCGGCCCCGGAGTTTCGCCGAGTCATGCTTCTTGTCACCCTGAGTGTAACGAAGGGTCTCCGAGATTATCTTAGAGATTCTTCGCTTCGCTCAGAATGACATTCCGCTCGTGGGCTGTACCACCGATCGGGAATTCACTTGCACTCCACTGCGTTTTGTGCAGTGCGAGTGTCACCCTGCCCCGAAGGTTTTTATTTGGTTGTTGTGATTATAACCCTTCTTCCATGTCATTGCGAGGGCTGGTGGTCGAGTAGCTCTGAGCGTTTGTTGCGAAGGGCGTATCGAGACCCTGCCCGAAGCGTCGCCGTGGCGCCGTGGCGACACAATCTCCTCTTCAACGAGGGGATTGCCTCACCTGCTACCGCAGGTTCGCAATGACATAGATTATTTCAACTGCGCCTTGATCTTCTCAGCCGTATCTTTATACACATTCAATTTATCACGTTCTTTTTGAACCAACGCGGCAGGGGCTTTGTTTGCAAAATCTCCGCCGAGCAGATTTTCGAGCCGCTGAATATGTGACTCGGCTTCTTTCAATTCTTTTTCAAGGCGCGCTTTTTCACTGGCAAGGTCAACCATACCCGCAAGCGGAATGTACACCTCAACAGAGCCAACCACGAGCGCGGCGGAGTCTTTGGGTTTTTGTTTTAGAGATTTGAGATTAGTAATTTGAGACTGGTCGAGTCCTGCGAGAATAGCAATAGTGGCAGATTGTCCTTTCAGTAGATCAGTTTTGTCGTTACTAACAATCGTCGCTGCGATGCGCTTCGATGGACTCACATTCTTTTCATTGCGCAGGTTGCGGATGGCGCGCACGATTTCTTGTACCAACTGGAAATCCGCAATCTTGGATTCTTCCCAGCCTTCGGGTTCGCGCGGTTCGGGCCACTTTGCCACAATCAAGGCGTCGGGCCAATCTTTGCAAATATCCTTCAATGGCGATTCGCGCAACGCGCTGTGCAAGTGACCCCAGATCTCCTCAGTCACAAACGGTGTGAAGGGATGCAACAACCGCAAAGACATATCGAACACGCGCGCGAGCGTTTCGGCTGTTTGCGCTTTTGTCTCGTCATTCTTCAATTGTTCCTTCGCAATCTCCACATACCAATCTGCGAAGTCGTTCCAGATAAAGTCGTAGATCTGTTGCCCTGCCTGCCCGTACTGGAAGTTCTGGAATTGGCGTTCCACATCGCGGACGAGTTGTTGCAATTTTGCCCAAATCCACGAATCAGCAAGAGTGTAATCTCCCTCACCCCCAGCCCCTCTCCCAATTTGGGAGAGGGGTGCCGAAGGCGGGGTGAGGGAAGAAATTGCTGAAATCACAAACCTTCCCGCGTTCCATAATTTATTCGCGAAGTTGCGGTTGGCTTCCACTTTGCCCAGGCTTAGGTTCATATCGTTACCCGGAGTCGAGCCAACCAGCAGGGTGAATCGCAATGCGTCTGTACCATACTCATCCATGACAGGCAGCGGGTCAATCCCATTCCCAAAAGTTTTACTCATGCGGCGACCAAATTCATCGCGCACCGTTCCATGAAGATACACAATGTTGAACGGCTCTTCGCCTGTGAATTCAAGTCCCATCATGATCATACGCGCCACCCAAAAGAACAAAATATCGTAGCCCGTTTCCATGTAGGATGTGGGATAGAAATATTTCAGGTCAGGTGTTTCTTCGGGCCAGCCTAACGTTGAGAAGGGCCAAAGTCCAGACGAGAACCATGTGTCCAACACATCTTCGTCCTGATGAATCTCTTTTAAGCCGCAGGTCGCGCATTGCGTCGGGTCTTCGCGGCCCGTCGTCATATGACCGTCCGCGCAATACCACACGGGGATGCGGTGCCCCCACCACAACTGGCGGCTAATGCACCAATCCTTGATATTTTCGAGCCAGTTGAAATACGTCTTCTCGAATCGTTCCGGCACGATTTTGATTCGTCCATCGCGCACAGAATCCAAGCCTACATTTGCAAGCGACTCCATCTTCACGAACCATTGTTCGGAGATCATCGGCTCGATGATCTCTCCACCGCGTTGCGAGCGCGGGATGGTTGTCGTGTACGGTTCCGTCTTGATGACGAGTCCGGCGGATTTCATATCAGCCCAAAGATTTTTACGCGCTTCGAATCTTTCCTGACCTTTGTACCTGCCTCCGTTTTCGTTGACCTTTGCCTCCACGTCTAGCACGGAGATGATCGGCAGGTTGTGCCTCTGCGCGATCAGATAATCGTTCGCGTCATGTCCCGGCGTGACTTTCAATGCGCCCGTGCCGAACTCCTGTGATACATAATGATCTGCGATAACAGGAATCTCGCGTCCGAGTATCGGCACGATGACCGTTTTGCCGATGAACTTTTTGTAGCGTTCATCATCGGGATGCACAGCCACAGCAGTATCGCCGAGAATCGTTTCTGGGCGAATCGTTGCGACGGGGATATAGGCGGTCGGGTCTGGAGACCCGCCGCCAGCGGGAGCGAGCATATATTTGAAGTAATACAACGTTACTTCTTCTTCACTATATTCCACTTCGAGATCAGAGACGGCGGTCTTAAGTCCCGGCGACCAGTTGATGAGACGCGGTCCGCGATAGATCAGTCCTTTTTCGTAGAGGCGGACAAAAGCCTCTCGGACTGCTCGACTCAGGCCCGGGTCCAGAGTGAAGCGTTCGCGGTCCCAGTCACAGGACGCGCCGAGGCGTCGAATCTGATTCGTGATGATGTTTCCGTATTTATGCTTCCATTCCCAGGTGCGTTTGATGAATTCGTCGCGCCCGAGTTCTTCGCGCGTCACTTCCTCTTTTTGCAGGAGGTCGCGTTCCACCATGAGTTGCGTGGCGATGCCGGCATGATCGGTGCCTGGCACCCATAGCGTGGAATAACCCTTCATGCGGTGATAGCGGACCATGAGGTCTTCGACGCTGACGAACATGGCGTGACCGATGTGCAGTTCGCCTGTTACGTTGGGCGGCGGGATGGTAATGACGAACGGCTTGATGCTCGGGTCGAAGTCCGCTTTGTTGGGGTCGTTGTGCGGTTTGAAGAATCCGCCCGCCTCCCACATCGCATAAATGCGCGGCTCGGTGGATTTGAAATCGTAGGCTTTGGGTAATTCCTGTTTAGTCATTCTTGCTCCTTGATCGTTTTGCTGTAACCTACCCAGCGAAGGTCTTCCATGTTTGCACGAGTTCCCAAGCATTCATATAATTCGCCAGCGTGCTGCTGGATATGCCTGATGTTGATGAACTGCAATTCCAATTTATTGACCGGATACCAGTGGAAACCTGATTCTGCCTCCAGGTCAGTGACCGGGACTCGCTCCCTTACCTGTTTCTCGGCAACCGCCAGATACTCAAGCACCTCTTCCTTTGTGAAGGGAATGTCTCCATCGGGATCATGGTGCTTTTCCCATTCAACAAAATCCTTCTCGGCATCTTGTAAATAAAAGTGGACGAAGAACACCGTATGATAAGCCCTGCTCCAGAATTTGAATTTATCATTCGGGTCATCCCACACGGTCTGCGGACATCTCTCAATAACCTGCTTTAGCATGGCAAGCGCCGCAAGATATTGAGATTGAATTACCTGTTTTATGTTCATTCGTTCTCCTTTTCAGCATCACATAAGAAATTCAAAGACCTTTCAAGCACCAGTTCAAAGTTATTTGGGAATTCATGTCCCAATTCTGAGTGCAATTCCTCAGTGAATTGAATATCGTTCTCCTTCAAAACCTTTTGAATCTCTCTTATCTTATCGAGTGTGCGATCTTTCTCTCCGGTAACGAAGTAACCGCGCACAGATTTTGATTCTCTTGCAAAAGGCGTTAACGAATCTGGGTCTGCCCAATATGTGCCGATGCCTATAAAACCCCGGACGTCAACCTTTCCGCTCAAAGCCGCGTAGATCGCCATGCCGCCTCCTTGCGAGAAACCTGCAATGACCACGCGTTTAGGATCAATCGCGTATTCTTTAGAAATCTTCTCGATATAAAAGATCAACTCTGTCACTCCCTGTTCGCCATCAATCCAGGAATATGCGCCGGAATGGAACGGCTGAGTGGATTGAGGCGAAAGCACCAGCCAGCCTTTCTGACGCGCCGCATCCCAATACTCAAGATTTGAATCCTTGTTACCGGCGCCGCCATGCAACGCGATCAATAATGGATATGAACCGGACTCAGGCGCTTCGGGCACAAGAACAGTCTGATCCCGTTCAATATGTTTTCGCGCCTCTTCATATTTTTCCTGTGAAATCGTCATAAGACGTTTGAACTCCGGCAGATCGCGCACTGCGTCCAGATCAGAATCTAAAAACTGTCTCTCTGCCCACCAAAGACCTGAATCCAGTCCCTGCTGAAAAACTGACATTACATCATCTGCACGACCGCACAGACTCAGCAAGCACATCTTCCAAAAGGTTGTACGAGCCGATTGCTCCGGGAAGTGGTTTGCGTTTTGCTCTACAAGTTCAAACGTATCAGAATATTTTTTGCCATTATAAAGACTCATCATTTGATCGGTCAGCTCACGAAAAGCTATGTTATTTTTCACAGGCGCCTCCAAAAACAAAAACACGCCTCGTCCAACAAGAGGACGACAAGCGTGTCGCGGTACCACCTCAATTCAGTCTTTCGACTGCACTCTGCAGCTGACAATCATCAGCCTATGCTGTAACGGGCATTCCCGTGCCGTTCTACTTTTTTGGAGGTCACGTTTGAAACGTGACTTACAAAATTTCTTCGGCATTTACTTCAGGCGACTTCAGCGCTGCTTCCCTGCGGAGACTTCCACCGTTTTGGTTTCGACTGCTTGCGTCTCAACCATCGTCTCCTTCTCTGTCAGTTTGCTTGACGCTTACTACTCCTGAATAGCTGGGATTATACGAGGGTGTATAGGGAGAGTCAAGAAGAATTCTTTCACGCGCCCGGCTTCTCAAATAAAGCCAGTTGAGCAGACAATTCTCGATCGGTCTCAGCCTTTTTCGACAATCGGGGAAGATCATAATTGGAAATAAAAAGTTCGTTCCCTTTTTCTGCTTTCCCTTGTTTGTAATTATTCATCCCATACTGCAATTCCCATTCATAAATTTTTGCAGAGGAAAAGTTCGCCCGAATTTCAGGCGAATCATCATAAGTAATCAGCCATGAATGCCCGCATTTCCTCATTGCGTGAGCAAATTCATCGTGATTAAAGCCTGTATGCAGAACGCCGTTTTTTCCATATAATCTTGATTTGGTCGCCTTGAAATAAGGAGGATCAAGAAAGGTAAACACTTCTTTGCCGCCGGTCGTTAAAAGCTCCCGATAATCCAGATGGGTTATTTTTATATCTTCCAGTATCCGACTAAGTACTGCAACGCGCTTAATGGATGATTCTGTAAACCTACCTTCAAATGCAAGTTGCGAATAACCGCCAGATTCTACGACACCAGAAAATGTGATGCGGTTTAGGATAAAGAAGCGAACAGCCCGTTCAAACTCTGTCAGTGACTTGATATCAACATTGACCAATTCATCAAATAGCTTTTGTCCATCTAATCGTTCTCTTTTAACTTTCGATACTTCACGCGCCAGTTTTTCCGGATCTATTTGAGCATGTTTCCAAAAGTAATATAGTTCAGGATTTAGATCATTAATCCAGATTTTTAGGCTGGGTTGTTTTTGTTTAAGATAAATAAAGAACGAGCCGCCGCCGACAAAAGGCTCGCGGTATTCCGCAAAGGCGTGCGGCAGAAGATGCTTCATCTGCTGAATGGCTCGTGACTTTCCGCCGGGATAACGCAAGGGGGGTTTGGTAATTATTCTCATATGAATTGCCCCATCATATCATTCAATAATATATTTCATTATTTTTTTAGCGACGTGTTGGGGATTCTTCAATTCGTGTTCCCATGCGCGGACTACTCTCCACCCTGTCTTTTTCAATTCCCTCGTCACAAATCTGTCTCTTGCCTTGTTTCCATCCAGTTTCTTTTTCCAAAAAGCCCGGTTGTTTTTGGGCATATTCGAGTGTTTTGGGCATCCATGCCAGAAACAGCCATCCACAAATAACGCCACCATTTGCTTTGGGAAAACAAAATCAGGCTTGCCTAAAACAGCCTGATTTCTCCGCCAACCTGAAATATGATGCTTCCGTAAAATCCGAATCGTCGCCAGTTCCGTATCCCTGTTACCCTTCCCCTTGATACGGGACATAACTTCAGATCGTTTTTCCTTTGTGAAAACATCAGTCATAAAATGGATTAACTTTGTTTAGCTTTTATGTAGTAAACAAACTCATTGAGACTCAATATACTTCTTTGTTGCATCTTGTTATAAGAATTGCGAAGTCTCTCTGGAATGACTAATCGAACATTTCTATTAAACATAGCATCAGTTTGATTTATGGAAATAGCCTGCTCCAAGGTACATAAATGCTTCAGCGAAATTCGGTCAGCCTCATCAAGGACCTGCCTCCAACGATCTTTGCAACTGGACTTTACAGCGAGCATATCAAGATTGCCATTTGCAAATGAAGGGTCATCATATTCAATTTTTCCGGGAAAAAGAAAATCAGGTTTGTTTTTTCCTTCTGTATATGCCTGAGCATTAAATCTTAGTCTGTGTTCTTGAAATATTCTAGTTAGTTCGTGGTGCAAAACTCAAAAAAGGCGGTCAGGTGCCAGGTTTTCATGAGGGTTTTGCACCAAAGTAAGTTTTTGGTTTTCTGTACTTTAACAAACGAATAGCTCCAAGGGGTTAGGTTCGTCC
>Ga0247727_10000331_pt1 | contig 114902 bp, 117 predicted proteins | sample WisWelCaveWW1625_FD_202498 | JGI IMG/M metagenome (GOLD analysis project Ga0247727, IMG submission 202498) | Biofilm microbial communities from Wishing Well Cave, Virginia, United States - WW16-25 | ecosystem: Environmental > Aquatic > Deep subsurface > Groundwater > Cave microbial mat... | reverse complement strand
CAAAGTACTCGCCAACAGCTTCTACGGCTACATGGGCTTTGCACCAGCAAGATGGTACTGCGTCGAATGCGCAGAAAGCACAACAGCCTGGGCACGATACTACATACACAAAGCGATTGAAACTGCGCAAAAAGAAGGATTCACTGTACTTTATTCAGACACAGACAGCGTCTTCCTTCTCCTCGAAAAAAAGACAAAAGAACAAGCGCTCGAGCTAATGCAAAAAATCAACAAAGACCTTCCCGGATTAATGGAACTCGATTACGAAGGATTCTACCCTGCAGGCATCTTTGTTTCTCTGAAAGCAGGAGATACTGGCGCCAAGAAAAAATACGCGCTTCTTGATGAAAAGAACAACATGAAAATCAAAGGATTTGAAAGCGTCAGGCGCAACTGGAGCTTTATCGCAAAAGACGTGCAGCGAAATGTGCTGGAGATTATTCTGAAAGAAAGCAATCCACAGAAGGCAAAAGCATACGTCCGGCAGGTAGTTGATGACTTGCGCAAGAACAAGGTGCCAATCAGCAAAGTCGTTGTGCATACAGCATTGTCAAAAGGAACTGGAGGCTATGCTTCAATTGGACCTCATGTTGCAGCAGCACAGCGCATGGAAGCAAAAGGGCAAATTGTCGGAGCAGGCAGCCTCATCAAGTATGTTGTAGTCAAGGGCAAAGGAAAAATCAGGGAAAAAGTCAAACTGCCAGAAGAAGCAATGCAGGAAGAATATGATGGAGAGTACTATATACAGAACCAGGTCGTGCCAGGAGTGGAAAGAATATTCGCAGTGCTGGGCATTGGAGTGGATGACCTGATAAGTACTACCAAGCAGAGCTCACTGGCCGGATTTTAAACATCGGAATTTTATCTTAGCTATTTCAATTGGATAAAATTCCGAGTGTCGGAAAGCAAAGCTTTCCGAGCATGCTCGGAAATGCCATGCATTTCCGACATGTATTCAAAAATCTTTTATTTTTGATATTTTATATAAATTCTACAGGTTAAATATAAAACGTCTTCTATGCGTATAGTGTACAACTTTATCTTAAAAGAGGAATAAGAGGCGAGTGGAGGGAGCGAAATGGAACCTATCAGATACTTTGACACAGTTGAATTGGTGGAACCCCATTGTAGAGGGTGCAAACACGTCATCCATTACGAGCGTGACACAGTCTTTGACGATAAGAAACAAGTTCTTGCCTGCGTGTTCTGCGGGTGTTCTCTATAGAAAGTTTTAAAAACAGACCACTACAAAGCCAAGCCAATATGGGTCTCTATAAGTACTTATCCAACAACTGGCGGGAAAACATCATGCCAGCAGAGCTGAAGCGCGAGCGCCTTATACAATGGCGACGCGAGCCAGTAACGCTACGCATAGAACGCCCGACACGGCTTGACAGGGCACGCGCACTGGGATACAGCGCAAAGCTCGGCATCTTTGTTGTCAGACAGCGCGTTTCCCGAGGCTCGCACAGGCGACCAGACTGGAGCGGTGGCAGACACTCAAGTAACATGGGTGCGCGGCTCAATTTAAGAAAGAACTACAGGCTTATCGCAGAAGAGCGCACAGCAAAAGTTTACCCAAATTGTGAAGTTCTCAACTCGTACTATGTTGTCGAGGACGGCAAGCATTACTGGTATGAAGTAATTATGCTGGACAGAGCTCACCCGAGCGTTCTTGCAGACAAGCGAACCAGCTGGATAGCTGGCGAGCATGGCAGGGCGTTCAGAGGACTGACGAGCGCAGGCAAGAAAGTACGCGGATTGCGGCACAAAGGTATGGGCGCAGAAAAAGCACGGCCATCACGACGGGCACACTCACGAAGACAATAAAACGGGGGTTTTTTCATGCCAAAAAAGAAGGAAAAACACCAAGAAGAATACGAAAAAGAAGAAGAGCCGAAAGAAGAGCAAGTAGAGCCAGAGCTTCCCAGCGACGAGGAAAGCGAATACGAGGAAGACCTGGAAGTTTCTGATGAAGTCGCAGAGGAAGAATCTGCCGAGAACTGGACTGACGAGTAATTTTTCCTCTAAAACTATATATAGTGTCCATATTTTTTGTTCAACATGACAAGACTTGAGCCCAACGATTCTTTGTACATCATTACCGGCTGGTTCTGGGACTCTCGAACTGAAGACGGTTCAGGCAGGTATCCATTTGGAGGATATTTTGGCCTTGATGAACAACGCCTTGAGGGCAGGCTGTCAGACGATTGCGGAACGTCGCGCATCACCGGCACGATGACACAAGGCGTCCTTGAATTTGAGAAAACATACAGGAAAAAAGTGTATCAAAAGAAACCCAGTGTCTGGCACTACAAATTCGAGAAAAAGAACGGCGTCTGGGTGGGCGGCTGGTCAGACAAAAAGATTGAGACGACCTACATTGACCATAATCCTTCCATGCAGGCGAGATGCCTCACCCTTCCCATTTGGGAGGCCTACAAAGCCCTGAACAAGAGGCGCCTGGACGGGCAATAGCCCTTTATAACGGCCCAATTCTGAAGCCCATTATATATACTGCGATATGTATTATTCTCCGGGCTCTTCTGTTGTCACTTGATAGTGCTAATAAATAGAAACCTTTATATAGTGGTAACATATTTACCCCTCTCTGGGGGTATCACAATACCATGTTTGACCAAAAAAACAGCATTCCATCAGAGCAAGATTCCGATTCTTTAGAGAACAGTACCAACAAGCACCTCAAGACAATGTCCCGCAGAGGATTCATCGGGTTGCTTGGCGGCGCGCTCGCAGGATGCTCAGCATCAAACTTTTTCCCGATAGACCCTGAAGACGAAAAACTGCACAAAGAATTCATGGAATTCGAATACGGGCAGTCAGTCGATTCATTCGCAAAAGAAAGCGTAGAAGTCCTTGACGCAAAAGGCGTCATCAAGCCATATGAAACTTCTGCTGCATTGAAAGAAGCGGCAGGCAAATTTGCTGCAACCAGCGATGAAGGAAAAGCTTTCGTCGAAATGGAAAGGCAAAACAAGTACCTCTCACAATTGTTTGACGGATTCAAGGTAAACCGCTATGTTCTGCATTCAGTCCAGAGAAACACGGACTATGAAGGATGGCAGTCACGCGGCGAAATGACCAAGGCAGACCTGGAACAGGTGCTGACTTCACTCAAAGATTTGGATACCTCATTACGAACACTGACATTTGCAGACAGGCAGAAACTGAGCAACTCACTCAAAGACAACAAAGACTACCAGGAAATGCGCACGTACAACGAGCGCACGCTCAGCTCACTCAACAAGCTTGCAGTTGCAATCGCAGACGGCGAATCAGTTGAAGGACACCTGCGCGAAGTCTATGACGCAAACAAGCTTTCTGCAAACATCATACGCTCAACCACAGGACACAACCAATATGGAGACGTCAAAGGCGAAGGCGCACATGTTTTGGAAGTTCTCTTGCAGCAAAAAGTAAAGGACGTCGTTTCTCCAAGAAGTATATTCGCAAAGACGTACAGCGATCCAGAAATGAAGATAAAGGACGCATATGATGACATAATGAAAAACATCTGGACAGAAGCCAAAGACTGGGATGACGGCTCACTGCACACAATCAGCAACACCTACCTCGCAAGCGCACTTAACATGGCAAAAGAAGCGCGCAAGAACGGCTTGATAACAAACAAACAATACCAGGGCGTTGTCAGAGTCATGACAAAAGACGCACTTGACAAGATTGGAAATGCAGTAACAGAAACCAAGGGCATCAATGCATGGAAAGATATTCTCGCACCAGCAATCCCAGGATACAGCATTGTCTCAATGTTTTTGAACGCAGGAACTGCATTCAGCAAAGACACATACAGACCAAGAGCAACAGACGCAAGCGAAGCTTATGCAGAAATGCTCGGCTACGGAAACGCAATCAAGAACGGATTTGCAACAAGATGGAACTACGCAGGAAACACAAACCCTGCAATTGTCAGATTCACTTCGGCAACAATCTCAACTGCAATGCAGGTTGGAGCAGGAATCTACCTGATAAACGCGAGCAAGTCAAAATCAGGCAGTGGCAGCTCAGGAAGCTCAGGAACCCCGCCAGTTGGCGGCGGAGAAGGAGGAAGTCCAGGAACTGGACCGAGATAAAATGAAAAAGCTCTTACTCGCACTCTTAACATTGCTGTTGGTTCCAATAGTCCATGCAGCAGTAGATGTCACGTACAATTTCAACCAGAATAATGTCAACGTTTCCATTTACAACTGCCTTGACGCAAACTGCGACCAGGTAGGAGCATTCTCAGGCAGCATTGTCAAAGGACCAAGCGTCACAGACGGAAAGATTACTATAAGATATCCAGATACTTTGAACACGCACGGTTACGGCGCATTCTTTGTCAGCAAAGGCTACAGACCATTGGAAGTCAGGGCAAACTGGCACACCTTTGGACAGCCAGGACTCGGCGCACCACAATCAGTTTCATACGAATTTACCAAATACCCAGTCACCTGCCGTGCAGTTGTAAGCGAGCTCATCTTTGTAAACGAATTACAGCCGAACGTACCTTTGATAGTCAATACAACCGCAACACTTGACGCAAAGACCTCAAGCGCATTCCAATTGACAAACAACGACGTCGGCTATGTGCCATCAGAATTCATGCAGGAACACTACGGCGCAGACACCATCGTCAAGATGGAAATTCTGAAATCAAACAGCGTTGTACACACACAACAGCAGGAATTCAGCGCTATAAAGGGCAATTCATTGATTGCAGACAGCACAGTTCCAGTACAATTCAGATACTTACCAAGCGAAGCAGGAAGCTTTGCAGTCAAGGTAACAGCACAGGTCGTTGACGACCAGTGTGCGGCAACAGAAGACCAGAGTGCACAGGGCACTTTCAGTGTATTGCAGGACCAGCCAAAAAGCCAGTTCTACACTATAATTAACGCACTTGCTGTAAACAACACGCACCCGCGCGTTGGACAGCCAGTACTTGTTACATTCAACAAAATAACCAACCACGCAGATGGTGTTCTTGGACCATTGACACCTGTACAGACAGACGTTGAATATGTTGTCAAAAACGGCGCGACTACTGTGTTTACCAAATCAGAAACACTTTACGCGAACTCAGATCCAGTAACACCAGTTACATACTCATTCACATTCCCGACAACCTCAGCAGGAGTCTACACGATAACTGTAAAAGGAAAAGCAAACTCGGTATTGCCGACAACCAACCCTGAAATTACTGACGAAGAAAGCATGCAGCTGACTGTCATCGGCTCACTCTCATACAAAGTTGTGTTCAACGTCAGAAACTCAGACAATGGCTCAGGCATCCAAAATGCATCAGTAAAGCTTGGCAGCTTTGGAACAAACTTCACAAACTCAGACGGCTACCTGACATTCAGCAATGTTCCAGAAGGAACTTACACGTACACAGTAAGCGCATTCAACTTCAGCTCAAAGACAAACAATGTTGATGTATTTACAGACAAGACAATTTCAGTCGTACTGCACCCAGGCGAAAATGAAAGTGTAGCGAACACTGCACCGTTCATGAACCTGCCAAACACATTACAAATACAGGCCGGCAGCACACGCTCATTCAACTACTTCGACTATGTACAGGACGATCAGGACCCAGACAGCGCACTTGTGCTTAGCGTCATTGGCGGAAACACCAGCATTTCAGTTGACGTAAACCCGGACGGACAGGTAACATTCATACCAGCAACCGGATTCACAGGAACAAACACCATTAATTTCAGATTGAACGACACGCAGAACGCAACTGCAACAGACAGCATAATTGTTACAGTTGTTGCAGGCGCAAACGCAGCTCCTGTCTGGCAGGCACTGCCAGCAATCACGACAAATGAAGACACAGCAGCTGTCAGAGTACTGAACTTACGAAACTATGTCACAGACCCAGACACGTCAATCAACAGCCTTGTATTCAGCATTACATCAGTTTCACCAAGCACACTTGCAAGCGCACAAATTGACGGCGGACAATATTTGACAGTCTATCCAAAGTCAAACGCAAATGGCAATGGCACAATCTCAGTCAGCGTTGCAGACGGAGTAAACACAGCAACAGCAAACGTAAGCCTGAGCGTTACTCCTGTAAACGATGCTCCTGTTGTAATCTCGGTTCCAAAGATACCGAACATCAACGAAAGCACAAACTACACACTCAACCTGTCATTGGTCTTCATGGACCCAGACGGCGACCCATTGACATACAACGTAACCAAGCCAGCGAACGTAACATTTGTCGTAAACAACTCAGGACCTTCAATCACGATAGTGCCAGACTTCAACGTAAACGGCACCAGAAAATTCAACGTAACAGCAATCGACCCATATGGCTTGAACGTAAAAGCAACATTCACATTATTCCTGAACTTCGTGGATGACGGACCATTCTTCAACATGGTAATACCAAACATCCTCACCTTTGAGGAAATCCCGAACAACATAGACCTGACGCCATACGAAAACGACCCAGAAGAAGGACCAGGCGCAAACGGAAACACGCTCACATGGAAAATGCAGCTCGCAAACCAGAGCAACATTACTCCAGTAAGTTCATTGTCAAACGCATTGTTCAACGCAACAATCAATACAGTAACAGACAACCTCATTGTCACGCCAAAACCAAACGCAACAGGCATAGACATGATTACTTTGTACTTGTTTGACAGCACCGGCAAGAACGCATCACAGAACATTACAATCAATATATCAAACGTCAATGACGCGCCTGCATTCATCAACCTGAGCAACAAGAACGCAGAAGCAGGAGTAGTCTTTGAATACGATGTAAACGCAACAGACTCAGACCCTTCAGGAGACAACCTGACGTTCAGTGTTGTAAACGTAACTCCGGCACTGCAGGGTTTTGCAATCGGCGCACTGAGCGGCGTCATCAATTTCACGCCATCAATCAATGGAGTGTTCAACATCACATTGGGCGTGTGCGACGACTTCAACGCATGCAGAAACGGCACGTTTACTTTGACCATCAGCGACACAACGGCACCAACACCAGACGGCCAGATAATCCCGCCAAACCCAAGCATCTATGCTCCGGGAGCAAACTACACGTTCAGCATCAACTGGACTGACAACGGAAACATCACCAATGTCACGTTCGACTTCGGCGGACAGATTGTAACCAATGTTTCACAATCAGGAACTGAATATACTGCTGTTGTCTCAGACAAGGCGGCAGGAAACTACACGTTCAAATGGAATGCCCGTGACGGCGCAAACAACGTCAACATGAGCAATGCCAGCAACTTCATTATATTGAAGGCAGCAAGCGATATGGTGCTTACACTGAACGGAACTGCAGGAAACATCACTGTTCCACAGAACAGCAATGTATCAATCACTGCAAACCTGACAAACACGACAGGACAAGTGGCTATTTTCAGAAACGGCACGCAGATAGCAACCGGCGCATCACCATTAACAATCAACCAGAGCTTCCCAACACAGGGATTGTTCAACATCACTGCAAGCTTTGCAGGCAACCAGAACTACACAGGAAACAACCAGACATGGTTCATAACTGTTCCAGATACTGTCGCGCCTTCATTCGGCAGCCAGACTGTAAGCCCGGCATCGCCAGCAATGTTCACGTCACCTTACAATTTCAAAATAAACGTAACAGATAACGTTGCTGTAGCCAGCGTAGTGCTTGAATTTGACAATGCAACAAATGATACCGCAATGCAGGTTGGAAACACCAGCACATACGAAGTAAACGTAACTGCACTGTCAGTCGGCAACCACACATTCAGATGGTACGCAAACGACACGGCAGGAAACACCAATGTCAGCGGCTTTACCAATTATACAGTCACGCCAGGAATTGCAGCCCTTACCTTGACGATTAACGGAGCATCAGGCAACACGTCAGCACAAGAGAATGACACTGTTGTCTTTGTTGCAAATGTAACAAACCCAGTAGGCGGACCAGTTCAACTTTACATCAATGGAACCCTTGTAAACGCCAGCGCAAGCTCACCAATGACACACACGACAAGCTTTGCAGTCCTTGGAACAATTCCAATCACCGCACACTTCCCAGGAGACGCAAACGTAGCAGCTGGAAATATCACGCGAATGCTCACAATAACGCCGATAATCATGCAGTCAAACATCACGCCAGCAAGCGGCGCAGTATTCAACTACAGCACATTCCTGATGACGCTCGACACTAATGGCGTCACCACATGCAGATGGGGCTTCAATGATGTCCCACAGGGCAGCATGACGAACAACTTCAGCACATCAAACGGTGTTGACCATACTGCAAACATCACAGGATACTCACTCGGACCATTTAATGTATCAGTCGCGTGCAACAACCAAAGTGCAGCATCCAACAGCGACCTGGTCTTTACGGCCCAGAACTTCCTTGACGGAAGCACGCTCATTGGCGCAAACTCAATTGATGGCACTGTAATGAGAAACAGCATACTCAGCGCAAACACGATAACCAACACAACAGGAATCAACAACACGCTGACAAATGTTACGTCAAGTGCAAATTCGGTCATCAACAACTCACTCCTGACAAACTGTGTTGTCACAAACAGCACGGTAAAAAGCATTGTCGCAAGCAACTGCGCATTTACAGACAGCTTTGTCGACCCAAGCAACCTGACAGGAAGCACAGTTGTCGCAGTCAGCACAATCATAGCAAGCAATGTCACATTCAGCAATGTAACAAACAGCACAATTGTGAACAGCAACATCAACAACTCAGATGTCACCAGATGCATGATAAGCAACAGCAGCTTCAGCAATGCAACAACACTGGACTGTGTGATAACCAACATGGTCATCTCAGCAGGCACAATAACTGTTCCAACACCAAATGGCACGTTTACCTATAATGCAACATTGAATGGCTCAGCAAACCTGTCTCAGGTCATACCTGTTCCGCCAGTTGCGAACTTCCAGCCATTGAGCGGAACCAGCGCGCCAAACACGAACATACAATTCACCAGCACGAGCACCGATGCAAACATCCCAGGACCATTGAATGACTCATTAACGTTCCTCTGGAACTTTGGCGACAGCACAAACAGCACACTGCCGAGTCCAATTAAATCATACACCTCAACAGGAACCTTCACAGTAACACTTACAGTAACCGACGCATTCGGCTTCACCAGCACAAAGACTGGCAGCAGAACCATATCAACCGCACCACCCCCATCAGGCGGTGGCGGCGGAGGCGGTGGAGGTGGCGGTGGCGGCGGAGGCGGTGGAGGCACTGTTCGCATTGCACTCAGCAACACGCCAGTCACCAAGCTCATCTACATAGGACAGCCAGTGCAGTTCACCAAGAATGGCACAGTGTTCCCGCTCAGCATGCTCTTGCGAAGAACAACAATCGCAACCAACAGCACAGACTGGGTCCTCAATGGGCTTTTCCACACTGTTGACCAGGGCGAACGCGCAACGTTTGACCTCAGCAGAGACAGAGTTGATGACCTTGACCTCGAGATAGTAGCTATTGCGCGAAACAGCGCAACCATAAAGGCAAAGCTGGCTGGACAGAGAAATGTCAGCACGGCACCATTACCAGTGTTCAACTTCACGCCAGTCCATAACGAGCCGGAAGTCGAGCCAGTTGTTGACGTGCCTCCTGCAGAAACTGATGAACAGGACGTTCCAGTTGAAGCAGAAGTGCCTGAAGGCAACAAGTTCGTGAACGCAATCAAGGAGTTCTTCACACAGAAGCTCGATGCACGCTCACCAGCAGTCAAGATAGGAATCATAATCGCTGTTGTCGTGATTGGACTTGCAGCTTATTCCATCTTTGTAAGATGGGAGAGTTTTTAACTTTTAACTTATATTTTTCTTCTCATGAAACAGGTGCTTGATGCAACCGTTGCACGGAATCAACTGATTGAACGTATACGGGTCGCTGTATCACGGGATAAAAAATTGTTTCTGTGCGGTGTAGAGCCAGAAGACTTTATTGGCGTTCGCAGGTATATTGAGATGGAGCAGATTGCCTATGAAGTAAAGCCGGAAGTCATCCTATTGGAAGGGGACACGCCAGACGCGCGCTATTATGCAGGAAAGGCAGAAGGCGCGTTCTGCCGGCAAATCAACGATCCACGCTGGGAATCACCAAGCCTGCGCGAAGTCAAAGAAGCAGCAGACGACCTTGGCTGTCTCGTGGCTGGCATTGATATTGATGAATCAAAGCGCAAGAAATTGATTAAAAAACGCGACATCAGGCCAGGAAGGCTTACTAAAACATGCGAACGATTGAACAAAAGATCAGAAGATTTGCACGCAGACAGCAATAATGTTTCTGATAGGGACTATAAGGAGCTTCAAAGTTTAAGTGATGCGTTGATAGACAATAATTACAAGCTTAAGACCGGTGGAAATCCTGTCATTGACTCATACCACAATCTTGAGATAATGTCAGGAATCATCAAACCACACGCGCATATTATTCTAAAATATTTCAGCAAAAAAATTTTGCCTGAGTTCAACGATTTTGTTCGGGATTTGGACGCATACGCAAAACAGGCAGACTTGCGCTTGTTTGAAAACATCAAAAAACAGTATACTGGAAAACAGCGTGTTTTATGTTTTCTGAATTACAGGCATCTTGCAAAAGATGCGTACTTGCCACAGCACTTGAGAAAAAGGAACATGCCCTTCATGTCATTTACCAATTACGGTTACGCACAAGCGGCACTAGAAGAAAGCAAATTCCGCGTTCTGCCAGGAAGCAAGCCAAGCGCCGGTTGAATATCCTTATTACTTCTGAGTAGTAAAATATGGGAAGTTTTTTATAAGCAAGTGCTCTTCATTCAGGCATGAGCAGTGAACTCGGAAGACGGGCATTCCTTACCTTATTGGGTGGAGCTGCTCTTGGAGCAGGCTGCCGAGTAGTCTATGAAGACGGTGTGCCGGTTGCACGCCCAACAGACGGCAAGATTGATTCAGGCGTTGCTGGATATTACAAAAGCACGGGGCGCGTACAAGAATACGATGCCGAACTCGCAGATGTAGTAAATGAGACATGGGTGAAAGAATTTGGGCATGGGATTGACAAGCATATAACAATCAGATTTGTTGATGACGCCAGCAAAGTGTGTGGGCATGATTTCAGCGCATGCTATGACTCAGGTCGCGATGTTGAATGGGACAAACTCAAGGAAGTCCGCTGGAAACGCATCTGGATGCAACGCGGACTTCCTCCAATCATAACCACAAATGTAATTGCGCATGAACTGGGACACCAATATGACCGTTCCGAGCTCATTCCAGAGCTGATGAGCTTCAGGCACGGAGTCAAATCGACAGTACACTTTCCCGCGTTCAGCAAAGATACGGATTATGGGCTCCTGAATCGCGCGTATGATACCATTGACGAAGCACATCAAGCGATTTGGACTTCGTACGAACCCCCATTAGGCAAAACACCACACAACATGGGAAAATTTGCAGCACTATTCGCGTTAAACCAAAACGACGGCTCTTTTGAAGCAGCTCACCAAGCGCTTTACACGAGCGGACACGCGTATAAAGACCTCACTGACCGTTTTATCGACCATGCTGCAGCACAACCAGAGGTTACGACCTTACACACTCTTCCAGACAAAACCACCTATACGGATACTGGCGTGTACTTCTTTCTCGCATTTGCCGACCTCATGAATGTGGTCACGCACCAGCTTATATCGAAATATGTCAAGTCAAACACACAGCTGGATGCTGGAACTAAAACAGCGCTTGAGCACGAGCTTCAAAAAACATCATTTGGCCACATGGGCAGCATCTATAACCCGGATATTGTCAATCCGTTCATTTTTTATCCATCAGATTACGATTACAGCATTCCCATGGGAACATGGATGCCAGAGCCAGATAGTGACCATCCGGTGCACCCGCCACGGCACTGAGAATCAGACAATCTCAATCTGCTTCTCGCTCTTCACGCCAACACCAAGCTCTGCAGCATGCTTAATCTGCGGGTACTTGAATGGGTCATCCCATTCGAGCAGGTTTTTTGCTTTATATCCCTTTAGAATACGGACTCCTACTGCGTCAATTGCCACTCTGTCGCCGCTGGCAAGAATGAGATTTGGATTTGCAATCTCTCCCTTACTTGGGCCTTCTGTAATAAAGCACTTCCTGCCATCGCAAATAATCAAATCAGGCCAGACAGCAGTGTTGATTTCAGCAATCTTTAGCTCCAGATCGCCCAAAAACATCAATGTCGGCATTTCCATGGGGTGAATAAGCCCTATTGTGTTCTTCAAAGACATGGTAAAACGCGCCAGGTGGTGGGTTTTCAGGCATGGCAAGCTGATTAAAACATCATGCTTCCAAACTTCCTCTGGCAGAGTAACACTCTTGACGTGCGGCAGGTTAAGGTTAACACTATACCATTTGCCTTCATCAAAAAAGACAAGTTCGGCGCCCGATTTCTTTATGGCCGCGCTCAATCCGAGCTTATCTGCAATTTCCCTCGTCGAATGCCGGAATGCCGCCCTTTCGCCAACAACAACCTTTCCAGCGCCGGCATCAAAGCAGGATTTGATAACTGCCTGCAGAAAATCTGGGGCAGTCGTGCACGGATTTGGCTGCGGAAAAACAAAATTCGGCTTCAAAAGCACAGAACTGCCTGGCGTTATTATCTTCTTGAAGCCACCAATCTTTTTGACCGCAAGGTCGACTGCTTTTTGAACATCTGTGCTGTTAACCTTGGAAACAAGCGCTTTGCCATCCTCCTTGAACTTGTTTGACTTTTTTGGCAAGGGCTCACGCTCGCCAGCGTAACCTTTGAAGACAGCGTATTTGAATGCCATGCGGATGGCAACTTAGAATATAGATTAAAAGCTTTTTGTGCTATAGTTGCAGCAATCTATCCAATTCTTCCGCTGCCTGGCGCATCTCAGTAATGGTGCGCTCCATATCACTGTGCAAATCCTCAATCAGCAAGGAAAGCCTGTCACCCCTCATCACATAACGATTGCCTTCATGGAGGACGATGCCGCGCTCCATCATGGTGTTCAAATGATGGATGACAGTGGCACGAGATAATCCCAATTTCTCTGACAGCTCATCACTTGTCAGACCGCCAGCCTCTTTTATCGCCTTGATAAGCTCGATAAAGATGCGGAAACAGGACTTGTCCTTGTCCCGCTCTCCAAACAATCCCAGTGAGCTGCCAAACCATTGCAGCTCCTCATTTACCGATGCTTGCTTTGGGCGGTTAACCCTGACAATCGTTATTCGGCGGACAAACATGCTCAACCCATGTAGGTGGGTACCTCGGGAACATGCTCGCCTGCCTTCTTGGCCATTTCCTTATGCTTCTTTTCAGCCTTGAGAAGAGATTTTGGCTTCTGAATTTTGCCAAACTCCTGCTCGTATTTGGTCACAACATTGCTTAAAACGTCAAGAAGAGCTTTCACGTGCCAGGGGTCAACCATTACTACATTATGCTTAAGCTGAAAACTCGGCTTTTTGCTTCTCGGATCGGTTCTTGGAGTGATGCATTTGAAGTCAAGCGTCATCTGTGTTGGTGTAAAGTTCACCGTAACTTCGTGCGCAAAAAAAGGTTCTCCATCGTTTATGTTCAGATTGATTTGGTCTTGTGCCATATGTTCACCTCGGCTGCAGGTAAGGATGCGAAGTATATAAATTTTGCTGTTTTAAACGAAACATTTATATATTAGTTACGTTTGATATCAACTCTGTTGACTTAAGGTCAACCAAATGTGGGAAGGGAAATGGACAAGAAAGATAAAAAAGAAACAGTGGAGAATGAACAGTTCAAGCAAGAGCTGGCAAAGAAAGATGCAGTTATTGCAGACTACACAGATCACCTTAAGCGATTGCAGGCAGAATTTGAAAACTACTGCAAGCGCGTGGAAAAACAGCGCACAGAATCAGCAGGAATGGCATCAGAAAAGCTGATTGTCAAACTTCTGCTGGTTGTTGATGACTTTGAGCGCGCACTGGCACAATTGAAAGACGTGCCTGCAGAAACGCGCAAAGGAATTGAGATGATTTTCAAGAATTTGCACAAGATTCTGGATGAAGAAAGAGTAGAGCCAATCAAATCAGTTGGAGAAAAGCTTGACCCGTACAAGCACGAAGTCCTTATGCAGGTTGAAAGCGAACAGCCTGACGATATTATTTTGGAAGAATTGCAAAAAGGCTACACTATGAACGGCAAGGTCATCAGGTATGCCAAAGTAAAAATCAGCAAGCACGGAGGAAAATAAAATGTCTAAAGAAAAAATAATCGGAATCGACTTAGGAACATCAAACTCTGCAGCATCCGTATTGGAAGCTGGCAGACCAAAAATAATCCCATCAGCAGAAGGAGTATCGATGTACGGAAAAGCATTCCCGTCATTTGTTGCATTCACAAAAGACGGACAATTGCTTGTAGGAGAGCCGGCAAGGCGACAAGCGGTTTCCAACCCACATGGAACAGTGTACGCTGCAAAGCGAAAGATGGGAACCAGTTTCAAATACCAGATTTATGGCAAGGAATACACGCCACAACAGATTTCTGCATTCATTTTACAGAAGATAAAGAAAGATGCAGAAGCATTCATCGGCGAGCCAATCAAAAAGGCAGTCATCACCGTGCCAGCGTACTTTGACGATAACCAAAGACAGGCAACCAAAGACGCCGGAACCATAGCCGGCTTGGAGGTTGTGCGCATTGTCAACGAGCCAACAGCGGCAGCACTGGCTTACGGACTGGACAAAGCAGGGAAATCGCAAAAAATCCTTGTCTTTGACCTCGGCGGCGGAACGCTTGACGTTACCATCATGGACTTCTCAGAAGGAGTGTTTGAAGTCGTTTCCACGTCAGGAGACACCCAATTGGGCGGCACAGACATGGACAATGTGCTCATCAATCACATCATAAAGGAGTTCCAGAAAGAATCAGGCATTGACATGAACGAAGATGCGGTAGCAATGCAACGTATACGCGAAGCTGCAGAAAAGGCAAAGATAGAGCTCAGCACGGTACTTGAAACTGAGATTAACCTGCCGTTCATCACTGCAACCACTGCAGGGCCAAAACACCTCCAGATGAAGCTCACCAGAGCAAAAGTCGAGGAAATGGTTGACCCGATTGTAAAGCGATGCAAGAAGAGCGTTGACCAGGCACACTCAGACTCAAAGCTCTCTCTCAAGGACCTCGACAGAGTCATCCTTGTCGGCGGACCAACCAGAATGCCAATCGTACAACGATACTTAGAGGAATGGTTCGGCAAGAAGGTTGAAAGGTCGATTGACCCAATGGAATGCGTCGCAATGGGAGCGGCAATCCAGGCAGGAGTGCTCGCAGGAGAAGTCAAAGATATTCTTTTGCTGGACGTTACTCCGTTGAGCTTAGGAATTGAGACCTTGGGAGGCGTGTTCACCAAATTAATTGAAAGAAACACGACCATTCCTGTCAAGCGAAGCCAGACGTTCAGCACTGCAGCAGACAACCAGCCAGCAGTCACAATCAGAATTTCACAAGGAGAACGACCAATGTTCGCAGACAACAAAATATTGGGACAGTTTGACCTTGTCGGCATCCCATCAGCACCCAGAGGAGTGCCACAGATTGAAGTTACGTTTGACATTGACGCAAACGGCATCCTGAATGTTTCTGCCAAAGACCTTGGCACAGGAAAAGAGCAAAGCATGAAGATAACTGCACCAAACAAGCTTGATTCCGCTGAAGTCGAGCGCATGCGCAAGCAGGCAGAAGAGTTTGCCGAAACAGACAAAAAGAAGAAAGAAGAAATAGAGACAATCAACCAGGCAGACACGCTTGTCTATACTGCAGAGAAGCAGCTCAAGGACTTTGAAGGCAAGATAAGCGAAAAGGAAATAAAGGACGTCAAAGAGAAGATAGACGATCTGAAGAAGTTACTGGCAGAAAGCCCACGGGACCCTGCCAAAATCAAGACAAAGCTTGACGAGTGCAACCAGGTACTGCACAAGGCAGCAACAGAGCTCTACCAGAAAGCAGGCAAGGCAAAAGCTGCTGAAACCGGAAAAGAAGATGTAGTGGACGCGGAGAAAGTGTAAATGGATTACAAAGTAATGGTGTATGCTGTTGTAGGAGTATTCGCTGCAGTCTACATCATCTGCAGATTACTTGGGCGGCTCGCGATCAAAAAGCTCATCCGAACAGAATACGAGCACGTTCTCAACAGCGAAGAGCATAAAGTCAAAGGTCGATATGAATGACCAATAAGGACTACTACAAAATTCTCGGTGTTGACAAGAACGCCTCGCAGGAAGACATCAAGAAGGCATACAAGCAGCTTGCGAAAAAATATCACCCAGACTTGAACAAAGAATCGAATGCTTCTGAAAAATTCAAGGAGATAAGCGAAGCAGCAGCAGTATTGGGTGATGCTGAAAAACGACAGCAATACGACCAATACGGTACCGCAGACTTCAACGGACAACAGTTTGGTGGCTTTGACTTCCGAGACTTTGCAGGTGGTTTCAATTTTGACGAAATATTCGACAGCTTATTCTCCGGCTTTGGCTTCAAAACACGACGCGGTGGAAGACCAGGAAGAGACCTGGTAGCTGAAGTTGATATTACCCTTGAAGAAGTCGCAAAAGACACAACCAAAGAAATTGAATTGCAGCGAATGATTCAATGCGATAAATGCGACGGAAAAGGCGGCAAAGATTTCACACAATGCAGCACTTGCCAAGGGCAAGGAGTTGTCAGGCATGCGCGAAGAACCGCGTTTGGCGTGTTTGCCACAACCAGCTCCTGCAATCACTGTAAAGGAAGCGGAGAAGTCGCTGAAGAGGTATGCAAAACCTGCGATGGCGAAGGAAGAATTGTCAGCAGAGAACCGGTAAAAGTCAAAATTCCAGCAGGCATCCATGATGGAATGAAATTACGCGTTGGCGGAGAGGGAGAAGCTGGCGAAACAGGAGCAGCATCAGGAGATTTATACGTGCTCGTCCATGTTCTTGACGATAAAAGATTCATTCGCGATGAAAATGACCTGATTGTTGAACAGCCGATAAGCTTTGCAACAGCGTGCCTTGGCGGCGAAATGGCTGTAGAAACGCTTTCGGGCAAGAAAAAAGTCGAGATAAAGCCGGGAACGCAGAACAACTCAGAGATACGGCTTGACGGAGAAGGATTGCCGGAACTCAGAGGGCGTGCAACTGGAGATTTTGTCATCCGGCTCAGTGTTGAAGTTCCTAAGAAAGTCAGTAAAAAACAACAAGAATTGCTCAAAGAGTTCGAGAAAGAAAACAAGAAGAAGTGGGGATTGTTCTAACCGGCCTGCTTCAAGAGCTCCTTCAGCTTCTTGCACGCATGCCTTTCAATCTTTCTGACTTCTGATACTGAGGTATGCAGAATCCTGCCAATTTCGTTTAATTGATGCGGTTTTTCCTCAAATAACCCATAGCGGACGGTAATCACGTACCGCTCGCGCAATGGCAAGGACTGCACTGCCTGATACAACTGCTCGTGCAGTGTTTGCTCCTCCTTATTGATTATATCGTCAAGCGGCGTTCGCTTGTACGCATACTCCTTCTCGTGCTGAAACAAATCAAACGGCACGAAATGCTTTGCCCTGCGCCTCTCAAATTTTGCCACGTCCATAACTTTATTATTGATGACTGTGCAGGCGTATGTGGAAAATGAAGCCTTCTCAGGATTATGTTTATGCGCAACCCGCCACAATCTGATGGAAGCTTCCTGAGCGGCATCATCGCGCAAATACAGCGGGCACCGCTTCTTTGCCATACTGTATGCCAGCCGTAAATTAGAAATCACGAGTGCTTCTGCATCAGGCGTACCATAGTCCCCACTCATTCAGGGAAGAAAGGAATCGTGCTATAAAAAGATATCGCGACTGAATATGTCAAAAGTTTTATAAAAGCCCGGCTTTGGCAGGGGCTGATGAACGATGGGTTAGTGGCGGTGCTCACAGAGTTGACGTATGCGCAGCTCAGCTGGAATGAAATTGCGAAACGCATGCATGAAGAAGTATTTCCTGACCAGCAGAACTACAACGGACAGGCAGCGAAACACGGATTGCGCATAATTCTTGAAAGACTTGCCGAACGGTCAAAGGACGTGAAACTCATAACACTTCCAGCTACTGATTACAGCACCTGCAAAGATACTGGAAAACAAATATTGGTGCAGGGAAAAAGCGGTAGCAGAATCATACATGTGGACTCCGCGCTTATAGTAAATGGCAGGCCGGCTACTGTCGACATACGCATTTCCCGCTGGACAAACCTGACCAACAAATATTTCAGAGATGGTGAAACAGACAGAAGAATAGTGCTTGATGACATGTTTGGCGCAAGTGCATATGACTGCGTACTTGTTGTTCCTGATGCTGAACGCAAGGTCTATCACGGTGTTCACATCGTTAAGCCCTCATTCTCAAGAGCAGGCTTTGGACAGGCAGCTGAGGAAACAGCAAGAAAGTATGGCTTTACGTTCTCACAGACGTCACATCCATAAAGCTTAAAAGCCGGAAAACAAGGATTTTCTCAATGGTTACAGTACAACTGCATGGTCCAGCGTGGTTCTTTGGCGCGGATGCAAGCTTGACTGCATTTGCTGCAGTGATTGCTTTTTGCGTCGCGGTAGCCGCATTAAGGGTTTACCGCGTGACAGGCGAGAAAAAGTACGCCTTTTTCACAGGCAGCTTTGCTTTGCTTACCCTTAGTTATCTCGCGCGCGCTGTTACCGATGCCCTCCTTGAGCAGCTCATCATCACTGTGCCCAGCACAATGACCGGAATGGTATTCTATTTCGGATATGTCTCCCACATACTACTTGCACTTGCTGCCTACCTGTTGCTTGTTATTATCACGCACAAGATTACTGACGTGCGAGTAATTTTACTGCTCTTCCTCACACTCATACCTGGCATGCTCCTCAGCGGAAGCTATTTCCTAAGCTTTTATGGGTTGAGCGCCATCTTCCTCGCGTTTGTCACCTTCTCATATTACCAAAACTATCGCAATGTGTGCAAGGCAGCAGCATGCATGGTGTTTATTGCGTTTTTACTGCTGACGCTTTCACAGGTACAGTTCCTGCTTGAATCGCTTCATGCATACTGGTACGTCTCGGCGCACATAACACAGGCAGTGGGCTATCTCGTGCTGCTTTTTGCACTACTCAGGACGTTGTTCAAATGAAAAGAACTAAGCTGGATATTGTGTATGACATGCTTCGGGCAATCGAGGACAAAGGAGGCAGAATTATTCCCACCCATCTTCTTTACAAGTCAAATTTATCCCACCAGCGGATGAAACTTTATCTTGACGAGCTCAAGCAGAAAAGCATGATACAAGAAGCGCGTGAGAATGGAAAACTGGTGTACAAGCTGACAGATGACGGCAGGAAGTTTGTCCAAAATTACAAGCAAATGAAAGAATTCACGCAGGCGTTTGGGTTGTAACAGGCTGCGTGACAAGCTCGTAAGTGTCTTTTTTGAACTGGTAAACATCTGCGCGGTCTTTTGGAATCTGAAATTCTTCGCGCAGGGTCAGAAACAGAGTGGCATGATGAGGTTCGGCAGTTAGGTAGGCAGCCCGCACCAAGTGGTCATGTTGTGCGGCCTCGCGCGGATGCGCGAGTGCATAAAACGCAGCAGTGGCGTTGTACAGCTTCATGTTCCGTGCTCGCGCCAACTCATGGCATCTGTAACGCAATGCTTTTTGGCGCTTCTTATCGATGCTCCTGGTGGCGCGTAAATCAAGCAACTCGCACAAATCCGTAAATAAACCGCTATTTCGTTCCTCCTTGCGAACCTCGTCTATTACAACCTTTGGCAAGGAGCAATTAGGAAAGCGCTTCAGTGCTTCAAAAAATTTTGCAAAACGTTCAGAATTCCATGGAGTGTACGGTGCCTCAAACCCGGTACGGTCTATAATAACAAGACTATAACCTTTGCAAATGGCTTCAAGTCCAAAATCACCCACCATCAGCGTCATGCGATCACGTGAATTTAAAAAGATTACTGCTCTCGGCTTTATTCTCAGACCACGCTATCAACTGAAGCATAGCAGACATTATTCCATGCATACGCAAATGCTTTTTCCTTTACAACACCCGGCATTTTGAGCAATTCCTTGAACGCATCAACGTTTTTTGCATGCCCGGCAACATATGCAGTATTTCTTGCCTTCGCGCGTTCAGTATCGCGCACAGTGGAAACCGCAAAAAACAAAGAATACCTGTCTTCCTCTGAAACAGCCAGTTTTCTGGACACCGACAAACAACGCTTGCGCAGCCAATACTGCCTCTTATGACCGACACCTGCATTTCTCCCATCAAAAATACGAGCCATTCTTGCCGCGATGTAATCATTATTTCTGCGCAAATTGTCCTTTTGCTTGAAACAATTCCATAACGCCTGCGCAACCATGCGATGCTGGCATTTCATGAGAGAATCGGCAAATGTGCCAAGGCAGGCATCATTCCGGTACACAACACGCCCCCTGAACGGAGAATATAATGCAGACTGGTCAAAAACTACCAGTTCATGCCTATTACAAATAGTTTCCAAGCCAAAATCGCCACCCATAACAAGAACTATGGTGCGTCATTATAATAATTTTTAGACACCTTTTTATACTCCTTTTCTGTCATCACCTCTATGAAAAAAGAGTTGCTGCTGATTGTGCTTCTGATAGGGTTGCCAACATTCTTCATCATGAATTTCGGCGAAACAAATGCAATCGGCAAACTGGTAGAAGAGATGGCAGTGCTGCGCACGCAGAGAATAGAGACTTACCTTGGATTTCCCGCAACACTGAGCACAACACACCAGGCAATTGTTGACAGAATAAGACAAGGAGTGCTGGCAAACTCGGATGCTGATTTCTACTCGCCAAGCGGGCTGCAGAACGGCGACAGATACTTCTACAACGAACTCGTACTGTTCAAAGAACTTCTCACACTGATGTGCCTACAGCCAACAGGGTTTGGAGTGAATGGCACGTATATAAGCCCGGACGGAATGCACGTAACCCTGTTGGACAACAGATGGCAGGGAGCAGAATTCAACAGAGCGCCATGCAGTCCGGAACTCCAGCAAATGGCAAAAAATGCGATTGTGCAACTAATCACTCTTGATATTCAATTGGTTCAATCAGCCATCCAGAGCAGCAGTTGTCCAAAACTGGCAACAAGCAATATGGAACGTGCGCGTACCGATGTAGCAATTGGCGCATTTGAGCCGGCACTTGTCAACCTCAGAAATGCCTGGAGCAAGGCAGTGAATTGCGCATGAAATTCTCAAAATTGGAAATAAAGGAGATAGTCAAAGCGTGGCTGGCGGTTTCGCTCATATTTGCAATAGCGATGGTCGGCATAAGCGCCAAAGTCATTATCGCATTGCCATTTGCTCTTGTAACTGCCGGAATCGGTTTTTTGCTGCACGAGCTTGCTCACAAGTATGTCGCGCAAAGATACCGCTGCTGGGCGGAATTCAGGGCTAACAATCAGGCATTATTGATTGGCATTCTCATCAGTTTCACCGGATTTGTGCTTGCTGCGCCTGGAGGAGTGTATATCCGCGGAGCAACCGCGAAACAGCACGGCAGGATAGCGTTTGCAGGACCATTGATGAACATAATTCTGGCACTGGCATTCTATGGGCTGACTGCCTTGGCATTATCTCCATTGCTCGCAGAAATTGCGAATTACGGCTTTAGAATAAACGCATTGCTGGCAGTCTTCAATCTGATACCATTCCCGCCATTTGACGGGTATTCTGTATGGAGATGGAACAAGGTCGTGTATGTGATAGGAATGCTTGCAGCAATCCTGATGATGTCAATACCAATCATGCCCTGAATCAGAAATACTTCTTTTTTTCGTCTTCTTTCTTTTTCCCGTCTTCCTGCTTGTTTATGTAGAATTCCAGCCGGTCGTGCATGTGTTCCTTGAACGACTTTCCTTCATAGATTTTGTCGAAAGCCGATTTCGCCAGCTTGCGCACCTGGTCTTCTGTCAGCAGCGCAAACTGCTTGAAAATTATGGTTTCCTTTCCCGGCTCAAAGCCAGTCAAGTCTATGTTAGCATATGTCTTTCTGTCGGCAAGAACATTGATACCAAAAATCATCACTGCCTGCGCTGCAGAGAAATGGTTCATGCCAAGCTCGGCCTTTTGGCTGCCCGCAAGCTTCAAAATCTGCCCAAGATACATGTGCGGATTTCCTTCATACATCTGCGCCAGCAATGCGCGCATTTCACCGTGAACCGTTTGCTCCATGAGAAGACTCATGAGATTTTCCTTTGTCAGCTTTTCCACTTGCGACTTGTCAAAATTGAAATCATCAAGGCAATTCATCGCGCCGCGAATTTCCCCATTTCGCTCCCACTGCGCATTCAACTTGGAGACAAAATCCGCTTCATCCTTCGCAGCACGGTATAAATCTCTAACGGCAACATGGTGCAGAATCGTGCCCATGCGGTCGAACAGCTTTTGCTGATTATCGTGCTTATCCAGCAAAGTATGGTCTTGTACTTCTTGGTCATACATGGCACCATCCTTCTTTTCAGCGCCATAGTACTGTTTTGAAAGAGTTTCGGCGTTCAACGCGCGAAATTCTACAACGTTTCTTCCTTTCCAGTGCAGGCTTATTACGACAGGCATGAGAGCGCTCTGCTTTTGTGCGCGATACATCAGGTGATTAAGAATCAATTCTGGCTCGATAACAGTTATTTTGGTAAATTTTGCTGTTTGCCCAAAAACCGTGCGCTCCTTTTGTTCTTCTTTTCCGAGCTTAATAAGCTCATAATTCGCCTTAAATTGTACCTGTCCAACCATGCCGACTTTTCTGAACAACAATCCCTGCTCTGCAAAGAACTGCTCCAATTCCTTGGATGTTGCGCCCAGCGCAATCTTTTCATACGTGTCTTTTGGCAAACCAGTGGCATTAAGTGCGTTCACCAGACGTTCCTCAAGCTGCGGATAATCCCTGCGCCGCTTTCCCATAAAAGAATCATATCCGGCGTAAATATAGTCTCTCAATGGCTCAACAACATCATTCCGGACAGGTTTGTATACCTTTGCAACAGGAGCAGGCGCAGAAATGTGTGCAGGCTCTATTGGAGTAATAGGAGTGTGCTGACGTGTAGAACAGCCGGTCAGCGCAAGTCCAGCAACAGCAAGCAATTCATGAAGTTTCATGTCATTCACCACCCACTGACAGTGGTTAAGAGGGACGCTTTTTAAAGCTTCCGACATATTCTATAGAAGGTCCTTAATCGCGTTCTGGGTGTCTGTTATAGTTTCATCAATTCTGCTAACATCCTTGTGCTGTCCATCCTCGGATTTCATCCTGGAAAATTCTCTCCTGATTCGCTCGAGCTCTGTGACTGCGTCATCGCGATTAATTGTCTCTTCTGAGATTTTTCCGCGCAATTCCTGCAATTCAAATGTTATATTGGTATACATATTCCTGAATCCCTTGTCATCACGCGGCTGCTCAAGCTGCCAGGGTGCTGGTGAAGCGCCTTTCTGCGCCAGCGCGTCATCAAAAATCTGCGTGGATATGGTTTTCAGGTCACTCTTTTCACGCTTGTAACGTTCGAGTTCATTTGACTCATTCTTCAGTACCTTATGAAGAAAATCAGCAGCAGTATCAACAAGATTTGAACCACGCGAAGTTGCGTAAGTTTCCAATTTGCCATCAGCCGTGCGCAGGAAAAGCATCAATTTGTCACGGGATTCATCATAGAAAAGCCGTCCATGCCGATATGCCGGCTCTGATTTGCCAATGTACGCTTTGATGAGCTCGTTGCCAATGGCTGAATCAACTCCTTTGTGCTCTTCAAGACGCCTGATAAATGGACTTATCGCATACCCGAGCATGGTTGATTCTAAATCAAGCCCGATCTTCTTGGCAACACTGAAAAATTTCTCTGAATCAAGCTTTTGAAAACTCTCGTATAACTTGTCTTTTAACTCTTCGAATTCCTTGTTTACCTGCTCTTCAATGCGCGCAAGCGAGTCCTGGGCGGTCTTTGCAAAATCTTCAAGTGTCGATGCAGTGCTACCCTGCGCCTTATAATCGACCTTTTCAGCCAGGCGCCTCGCTTCACGATCTTTGTAATCTTGCTCACGTTCTTGTGTGATGGTAATTGTGCGCTTTGCAATCTCTGTGCCAAACTTCTCACGCGCCTCGCGAATCAGACGGTCGGCAACAGGCGCGTTCACCAGTTGTGCAAGGGACACTTTCACCTTATCATTGATAAACAATACAAACCCCTCTTCCCGCAAAAATTCGTAGACATTCGGGTATTTGTCATACTTTTTTTTATCCGAACTGTTGTTGATAGAAAGAAATCCGTTCAACATGCTTCCGTAGATAAACCCGCTGAGCGGTCCAAAAGTCCGACCATGCAGTGCGTCCGTATCGCGCTTGAAAATCTCTTCAACCACTTCAGAAAAAGGAGTGATTTCCCGATAGGCGCGCGCTGCAAGCTCATCCCACGCTTCCTTTGCCCGCAGGTCCTTCAATTCCTTTGTATATGCGTCTCCACCAAACAACCCCATTATGGACTTGAGAATTTATGCTTTTTTAAGCTTTATGACATACTTTGTTCCTTGCAGGCGTACCCTGACCTTTCCCCATACTTTTTCATGCTGATGGGAAGCGAGGTTCCAAACAAAGGATATTTCCACGCGTTACGTGCAACAATGATTGTGCCGATAAGCTTTGTATCGGCATACTCCTGGATCGCATGCCTCATTGAGCGCGCACGCTCACTTACCAGTGTATACCCAAGATGGATATTGCCATGATTGCATAGAATCGGTGAAAACTTGAATACATAATACCTTGGAGGATGGGCATTGTTTGCTATGATAAGATTTCCGCGCGGGAAATGAATCTTTTCCTTTATGTCAGGGTCTGGCTGCACTTCAAGCCTGATTGACGCGTAAATGCGCTCATACATTTTTTCAAATGCAGACACTTTCTTCTCAATGGCTGATGAGAGCTTCTGCAGCTCTGCTGCGGCGATGTTCGGGTCTTCGAGAACAAAATTAAACGGAATGCTTCCAATGCTGCATTGAAGAATTGACCGGCTTCTGAGGAAAACGGTCATGCCGCTCATCTGGAGCAGCTGCTCAATGTTTGACGTGTACGGCTGGCTGGGCTCCTTCTTTTTGAGTTCAGTCAGCGTATTGTTAATGACCCCATGTAATTCATATGCAACACACTTGAAAGGCTCGACCTCGTGTGATTTCAAAGCGCGGTCAAACACCTCTGTATGTATGGTGACAAGCTCCTGCAGGTCCTTCAGGTCGTGCTCTGCGCACTTCTGCTTGACACCCATAATACGGGAGATGAGCTCTGCCTTTGCGTCCATTCGCGTGTTGCACGGTTGGTGGTATAAAAAGATTCAGCTGCTATTATTGGACAAATCACTGGACACGCGCCAGTAACCTTTTTATATCGACGATATGGCGTATGATATAGGCAAAGCAGCAATAATTATTTGCAATATGGAAGATAATTTATTGAAGTGGAAAGAAAAACCCGACACCCAGAAAGAAGTAGAGGCAATACTCAACCCAACTATCAAGAAATGGTTCTTCTCACGCTTTACAAGCTTCTCACTGCCACAGCTGTATGGCGTGCTTGAAATCCACTCCCGCAACAACATAATTGTTTCAGCGCCAACAGGAGCAACAAAAACGCTCACTGGTTTTCTCTCAATCCTGAACGAGCTGGTTGATTCAGCGGAAAAAGGAATCCTGAAAGACAAAGTATACTGTGTTTACATATCGCCACTCAAGGCACTGTCAAACGACATTTCCAAAAACCTGAAAGAACCATTGCAACAAATTGAGCAACTTGCGGGAAAGGAGCTTGGAATAAGGGTTGGTGTGCGCACAGGCGACACAACTGCAACTGAAAAAAGCAAGATGCTCAAGCATCCGCCACACATTCTGATTACAACACCGGAAAGCCTTTGCATAATGCTTACGTCAATGAAGTTCAGAGAGCACTTGAAGAACGTTGAGTGGTGCATTGTTGACGAAATCCATGCACTTGCCGAAAATAAAAGAGGAGTTGATTTGTCGTTGTCACTTGAACGCCTGCAGCACCTCTCAGGGCACATGTGCAGAGTCGGATTGAGTGCAACAGTCGCTCCAATAGACCAAATAGGGCAATATCTTGTCGGCAGCAAGAGAGCATGCACGATAATAGAAATCCAATTCCTGAAAAATCTTGATTTGAAAGTCATGTCGCCAGTTGACAATCTCATAGATACGCCACATGGGGAAGCCCACCATGCGATGTACACCCTGATTGATGAGCTCATCCAGCAACACAAGACAACGCTTGTCTTCACGAACACGCGCGCAGCCACTGAAAGAGTGGTTGACCATCTGAAAACACGCTTCCCGAAAAAATATGTGGGCAATATTGGCGCGCACCATGGCAGCATGAGCAAACGTATGCGCCTTGAGATAGAGGAAAAATTGCGAAACGGCGAATTGAAAGCGGTTGTCTGTTCAACGTCACTTGAACTCGGCATTGACATTGGATATATCGACCTCGTCATCTGCCTTGGCTCGCCAAAATCAGTCGCCAGATTTTTGCAAAGAGCTGGCAGAAGCGGGCATAAACTCCACGAAACGGTCAAAGCACGCATCATCGTTATGGACAGGGACGACCTTGTTGAATGCGCAGTGCTTATGAAAAACGCCATTGAGAAAAAAATCGACAAAGTGCACATACCAATGAACGCACTTGACGTACTTGCCCAGCAGCTAATCGGCATGGCATTGGAACAGGTATGGGAAGAAAAGGAATTGTATGAAACCGTCAGAAAAAGCTATTGCTATAAGGATTTGAAGCTCAAAGACTTCAACCAGATACTGAGCTATCTCGCCGGCGAGTTCGTAGACCTTGAAGACAGGAACATCTACGCAAAAATATGGAGAGAAAACGGCAAGCTTGGCAAACGAGGCAAAATGGGAAGGGTCATCTACATGACAAACGTCGGCACGATTCCAGATGAAACTTTTGTAACAGTCAAAGTCGGCACTGAAACAGTCGGCATGCTTGACGAAGGATTTGTCGAACGCCTGAAACCAGGAGACGTGTTTGTGCTTGGCGGAGAAACATACATGTTCAAGTTTACACGCGGAATGGTGGCACAAGTCTCAACCTCTGTCAACCGCCCGCCAACAGTGCCAAGCTGGGTTTCTGAAATGCTACCATTAAGCTTTGACCTTGCAAACGAAATCGGGCGCTTTAGACGGCTTATGATGGAAAAATTCACCGCAGGAGAAAACAAGGCAGCCATTCTCAAATTTATCAACGAACACCTCTACGTTGATGAAAAGGCAGCAAACGCAATCTATGTTTATTTCAAGGAACAATATGACTATTGCAAAAAAATGCCGAGCGACAAGACCATCCTTATAGAGTATTACAATGACGAGCGCGACCAGAAAATCATCTTCCATTCGCTCTTTGGAAGACGGGTGAACGATTGCCTGAGCAGGGCAGTCGCATTTGCGTTGAGCAGAACAGAACACAAAGATGTCGAGCTTGGCATAAATGACAACGGATTTTACATTAGTGGCACAAAAAAACTCAATCCTGTCAAAGCAATAAAACTACTCAAAGCAGACAAGCTTGGAATGGTCATGAACACTGCCATTGAGAAAAGCGAAGTATTCAAACGACGCTTCAGGCATTGCGCAACACGCTCGCTCATGATATTGCGCAACTACATGGGCAGGCAAAAAAGAGTGGGCAGACAGCAAGTAAGCTCGATGATACTCATGAGCGCGCTCAAGCAGCTCGACCCGGACTTCGCCATACTAAACGAAGCAAAGCGGGAATGCCTTGAAGACCTGATGGACATTGAAAATGCAAGAAAAGTGCTTGAAGGCATAGAAAAAGGAACAATAAAGCTTGTAGAGATTGAAACAAACATACCATCGCCCTTTGCTTTGAATCTGGCGCTGATGGGCTACATGGATGTTTTGCGCATAGAGGACAAATATGAATTCCTGCGGCGCATGCACGAGCAGATTCTTGCCAAAATTGCCGGCAAAGAAACCAGGCACGTAAGCGGTTCATCATTTGTCGAGAAATCACGCGGAGAACGCAATGAACTCAAAGAAATCCTAAAACGCGAAGCGTGGAACGTCAAACACGTTCCCAAATTCGCGAAAGCAGAGCTTGTGCGCATCATTGACGGCGAAAGAAGCAATATCGACCCGCGCTTTATAGAAGGATGCAACAAATACCGCGCGGAAATTGAAGCAAACTGGCCGGAAGAGCTCAAAAAATTCCTTTTTACAGTGCTTGAAGACCTGAAAACAGGCGATTTCTCGTATGAAGACTTCTGGACAGAAGAATCGGCAAAAGAAGAAGAGAAAGTGGAGGAAGAAAAGCAGAAATTGTTCGAACAGTTCAACACAGCTGCGAAAAAAGCCAAATTAGACCCGCAAATACGCTATGATGTCTACAAGATGATTGCCGGCGACAAAGAAGGATTCCGCGATGATACCATCAAGTGGTTGAAACAGCTATTCAGCAAGGCAGTGCCTCGCATGTGGGAAGATGAAATAGCGAAGTTCCTGCAGAAGAAGATGAAGGAATTGGGTTAGTTTTTGTAACTGTACAGTGAGGAAAGGTTTATATACTGTCGTATCATTAGTATTCCAATGGAACTCTTGGATATTCAAGAGAAAGCTAATGGGAAAGTCTGTTCGAGCAACTTGGAGCAGTCTTCTTCGGGATTAAGATGAACAAAGAAACTCTTGACGAATGTGTGAGTAGCATAGAAAATTACATGCGCCAGGACTGCTGGGAAGATGAAGCAAAATTTGTCTGTGACTTTACTGGTTATTTTGATCTCGCGTGCAAGGCGTTTGGAATTAAAACAAACAAGTGCAACGTCGGGCCTGATGAGTACATATCTGATTTTCTTTATCGTAGGATGCCCAACATTCTTTCCGATAAGCACATAATATCAACCATCTCAGTATCGTTCGACCAATCAACCTATCTGATAGAAGATTTGGTAAAATTGCTTGAAGAAAATAAGGCGTGCCACAACCGGAAGTGGCTCGTATTTGGCGCATTAGAGCTTTTCAAGAAAAAATATTATGAAAAACAAAGGAGGGGTGCTGAGCTATTTCCACTTATGGATGAAGTATACAAATATATCGGGTATTGCGATTCATTTACCAGTTTTTTCTCAATACTGCCAAACGGTTCATGGGAGGATACTATCTTTAAGATTGTAAAGCATCATGACGATGTGCCCGCTTTGCAACGAATTGCTAAATTTAAGTCAACATTTTTAGAATCAAAATACGCGTATGACAAAAATTTGAAGGGTATTCACGAGATAATTGACAACCAGCACGCGATAGAATTAATGAAGCGCGGTGAATGTAAAGATCTCGGGGAGCTTATTGAGGTCGCCTCACTAGATCTACCTGACTGGCTGCAACCATTGCACAGAATCGGAAAGGGAAATGTTGGAAAAGTTTACCGTGCCAGAGACACGTTTTTGAATTCTGACGTGGCAGTGAAGGTTGTTGGAGATACTTCAGAGAAGAGCAAGAGAACTTCTGTCAATTCGATACCTAACTTGTGGAACGTTTCCAACCCCTACGTTCTAAAGCACCATATTGGACTTCCGCACAAAGGAAAGACCGTCGTTATTATGGACTTGTTTGAGAAAACACTTGAACAGCGTCTTGTAGAGGCAGGCGGCAAACTGCCGTTTTTGGAAGCCATGAAATATTTTGAACAGATTGCAGATGGATTAGCGGCGTGCCATAAACAAAAGATTACTCACCCAGACTTAGCGCCTTATAACATAGGAATCGATTCCAAAGGCGACATCAAAATAGCTGATTTTAATGAGGGAATGTATCCTGAGACTGGTGAATTAAAGTACGGAGGAATACGTTACTCGGCACCTGAACGATTCAAAAATGAACCATTAACGCCAAAAAGCAATCTATGGTCCCTTGGCGTCATTTTATACGAAATGCTTACTGGCGAGCTATTGTTTTCTTCAAAAGAATATAATAAAATGGAACGTGATGAACAAAGAGCTCATGTTATACACAACCAGAGCAAATTTAATTCAGCATCAATGAACGGACCAATTGATAAGATTTTCATCTCAGAGTCTGACGCAGTTGAATATTGCCAGCAAAAAATCGCTTCCGACCCAACTACAAAACTAATGAGCATTCAACCGCAGGATATGGCCACCGGTACAAAACATTTGCTTAATCAAGTTTTTTTCCACTGCTTTGGAGAAACTTTTTACATGCACATTCAATCGTTAGGCAAACGATCAAATATTGATATGATTGATACAGAAACCGCAGCCGTTTTCGCAAGAATCTACAAGGACTTTGCGGAACACCCTTCAACTTGGGTTGACTTGAAAAATTACTTTAAGCACGGTTCGTCTCCGACTCAGGTGAGATACTACCCTACAGCCAAAGATGATACATTTCCGCCGCAATCGCCTTAAATTACACATTTGCCTTATTGTTGTAACTTGATAGTGGCGAATTTGAGAAAGGTTTATAAAGGCCGCAGGATAACTAACTGTCGGGGCTTTAAACATGGACGATCAATCAAGGCTTGAAGCGGCGCAGCAACTGAGAAAGCATTTGAAGGAATTGGGTTTATGGCGATATTATGTTAAAGTTCCTGGCGTGAAAGGTGGAATAGCAGGTGTTTTGAGTATAAGTTTCTCAAAAGAAGGAAAAATTCGATTGCTTAAAGAGCAAAACCAACGCCACGGTTTTTTCAAATTGTTTGAAACCTACAAGTTCACACTTATGACCGATGCTGTAATGAAAATAGCAACTAACTGGGTATATGGCTATATCCGCCAATCAACTTTTGAAACCCATGATTACGACAGGCTTGTTGGAAATATAGAAGACCTAGTCGCCTGCAAAGAAGCGCTTTGTAAATTGCCACAGGATGTAGCTAAAACAATTCTTGAAAACATGCAGGTAAGCAAGCCTGGATCGCAACCTAAACTTTTGCCTTTGGCTGAAAAACTGACTGAACTTGAATACAGCCCTCAACCATCAAGGAATAAAGAGTTCATTGATGCTCTTTTTGCTGACAAAAAAATACAAGAAATATTGGCACGCAGTGCGTGCAAGAGCATAGAAGAACTCTGTGAAATGGCCAAAATTTCGGTGACAGACTATTTAATTCTAAAGCGCCTTGGAAGCGGTGCTATCAAGAAAGCTTATCTGGCACAGAACGTGCATTCAGGAGGAGAGAGTGTTCTTTTGATGATAGATCCAAATTCCAAAGGATTTCAGCATTATGCGAACATCCACAAAAACTTGAAACCGGATCAATTGCTTGAGAAAATATATGCAGAAGAGTTCTCAGGAATAAAGCTAAGAGAACTAAGCGACACGCGTTTTATTTCTTTAATCAATCCTCCAATTGCAGGAACCTATCACGGTGAAAATGTATTCTTCATGGAAACCCCGCAATATGAAACTACTCTTGAGGCCACGTTAGAAAAAGAGAAGACTGATAAAAAAGCAATTCCCAAATACATTCATCAAATGGCGATTGCCCTCCAAAACTGCCATAAAGAAAAAGTTGTGCACAAAGATTTGAAACCTGATAATATCGGCATAACAAAGAAAGATAACATTGTCCTCACTGATTTCGGCTGCACAAGCATGTTTTCTGAAGGAGATACAAGATACCAGTATCCGCTATTGCTCAGACCACCTGAACTGGCACACGATGAGAACTATTGGCAAGAAAAAGGACTACAACTGCAGTCAGAGCTATTCACGCCTGAGGCAAACGTTTGGACACTTGGAGCAATAGCGTATTGGATGTTTACAGGAAAGCACTTATTTGAACTTGGAGAGCCACGTGCACCAATTGGAACAGAGGAATATCATAAACAGAACAAGATAGTGTACGATAAGATCCGCGGCTTTAAAGAAAACGGGTATCCTATGATTCCTGATGATAAGGGTCCGATTTTCATCCCGGCCGCGTCAGAAATTGTACATTCTTGTCTCAGAGTTAATCCGGAAGACAGAAAGGGTGCGCTGGAAAAAGTAATAGAAATAACAAAAAAATACACTTAAGAGGCCAAAATATGTCCATATCAGATTTTGACGATCCGGAAAAGTCACGCAAAGAAAGAATAAAAACTGCGCGTGAAGAATTTAATAAAACAATAGTCGATCTCTTTCATGCAATAAAGGAAGGCTGGATCCAAGAGGAAAGGGAAGATTTGCCAGCTGAACAAAAAGAACATTACCAAAGAACGTTTAGATTCGTAAAATTGTATGTCGATTCTCCCCTTAAGGACGATGTCCATGGGTCAATGCTCATGATGGCTGCGAGATACGAAGCGGTACAATACACGCTGAGACTTTTGCACAACGATGAGACAACGGCAAAATTAAATGACGAACTTGACAAGAGAGCAATAGCCGGTCTTGACGCACTTTTGGAAACGCTTACTGTAATGAAAGAACCTCTTGAAAAAATGACCAAAAAAGTCTCAAAAGAATTCTTCAGGGCAATCAACTTACTTTTTTCAAGTGGCAGAGACCTGCCATATAATAAATTTATGAACGACGAGGACAAGATGCCGGATAAATTGCAATTCATAAAGGAAACCGCACTCTTCTGTGGAACAACCGCATATCGGGCTGATGCAGAGTTTTCAAAAGCGGTGCACTTGATTCTGACAAACAAAAATATGCGGAAGATACTTGACTGCATGAAAGAAGAGGATACAAAAGAAACACGAACGCCATTATCTGAAATGATTGAAGTAGCAAGCGTGAAAATCCCTAATTATCACATTATGAAACGCATTGGCGAGGGCGCAATCAAAAAAGTATACTTGGCACGCAACATTCATTCAGGGGATGAGAGCGTATTATTGATGATAGATCCGTCTTCTAAAGGGTTTACGCACTACGCAAACATTCATAGAGGAATGACTCAAGAGCAATTGGCGCGCAAAATATACGAGCAGGAGTTTTCAAGTGTGAAGCTGAGAAACCTGGATGATTCCAGGTTTATTGCAAATATTGCGCCTCCAATCAAAGGAAAAAGTGCAAAAGGCGAAGAAGTCTACATACTGGAAACAAGAAAATATGAGCGCACGCTCGAAGAAAAGCTTCAAAAAGAAAGACCGAATGACAAAACCTTGTTTAAATATGTTGAACAAATTGCTACAGCACTATCAAACTGCCATTCTGCAGGTATTGTGCATAAGGATTTGAAACCTGATAATATTGGAATAACCTCCAATGATAACATAGTTCTGACCGACTTCGGCTGCACAAGCATTTTTTCAGAAGGTGACACAAGATATCAATATCCTCTATTGCTCAGGCCTCCAGAACTTGCACATCCTGATGAATATTGGCGAGAAAAAGGAATACAATCACAGTCAGAATTATTCACTCCGGAGGCAAATGTGTGGACATTGGGCGCAATGGTTTACTGGATGTTTACCGGCAAGCATTTATTCAGTTTTCCAGGTGAACGCGCTCCAGCGGGAACACCAGAATATCATGCGCAGTGTGAAGCGGCGTATGAACAAATAAAGAATTTCCCTAAAATAAGAGAAAAAGTAATTGAAGATGCATGGAAGGAACACAAACAAGCTGGAAAGATAGTAAAAATCTGCTTACAGATGAATCCTAAAATGAGAAAGGACGTACTTGGCAGCGTGTTAGACAAGGCAACTGATGATGAGCACATACTGTAGAAAAATAAGTCTTAGAACAACTCTTCACTCATATGATTTATCAGGTCAAGTGTGTTCAGTAAATGATGATAAACAATCAAGTTCTCCTTTTTTAAACTGAAAAAGAGCTTTTTTTCTGACTTGAATAAGTTTCTAAGTGTTCTCTGCTCACGTGCAAGGTCAGCCTGAAGCGCGTGGTCCCTCTTATTCATGTAATTGTCAATCTTTTTCATAGTTACATCAAGACATTTTTGAATTGCGTCGAACATTTTGTCAAAATATGTATCATATTTGTAGCCTTTATGGCCATTTTCCTTGAAAAAGTCCGCTATCATGCCTAATTCGTCCCCAACCTGCTCTGCAAGACAGGCAACATGATAGAGACCGGTATTATCGTACGTTTTGCCACTCACTGCGTCCTTATTTATGACTCTTCTACAATATAATGATAATTTATCGCATGTGTACTCAATATCAAGAATGCTCTCAATGTCGGTATGCGGGTTTTTCAGATAATTCTTCAAATCGTTGGACAATGAGCGTAAAACATGGAAAAGGCGAAGAATCAGCTGGTTGAACTTCTCCTCTGTTCCTTTGGTGATTTCCTCAATCCTGCACATTCCTTCTTTTTGTTCAACTATCTCAAAACCAACAATGTTCTTCATCGCTCCCAATATCTTGCCATACACTCTTTGATCGTCATAGCGAATAGTAATGGAATCGTATCCCTTCAGAAATGGCGAGCAAATCATGCGTCCCATGAAATGCTCAGGAACTTTGACAAAAAAAGAAGCAGAACGCCGTTCATTCGACTTGCCCCCAGTAAGAATTCTCAAATTCCTTCCTTCTTCAACAACCTCGACCTCATCGCCTGCCTTCAGCCCGCTCAAATCAGCCCACTTGCTCGGCAGTGAAACAGTCAAGGTAGAGGTTCCAACCCGGTTAATCTTGCGTTTTGCCATATACGATATGGAAATCTTCCAAGTATATAATTCTTTCTAAAGTAATTACCTATTTACGTGTAATAATTATAATTGAACAAAGTATATATTCCTGCTGTCCTTGTAAATCTTACATGAAGAATGTTAAGTTTACAAGGTGGTAAAAAATGAACAAACTGGCAAAAATCGTGGCGGGATTGAGCATTGGACTGGCAGCGGGATGCGGCAAAACTGAAACAGAGACAGTAACCGTTCCTGTAAACCCGGTAATCGCGGATTACCGTGCCATGAACAGAAACGGCAAGAAAGTGCTCTTGGAAGACCACTTGCTTGGAAATGAAGGAAACCTGATTGTTTTTGATGCGCAAAGCGGCAATACAAAGACTCTTCTCCAAAGACAGCAAAACGTTTACAATTCTGTCCAAGACTCCACAATAGACAGGTCAGCCATTGAAAAATGGGAATTTGGACCAAGCTACTTTGACCAAACAGACGTCGCCTTTGCGGACCTGAACAATGGCACCATAGGATTTGATACAAACACGCCAGACAGAAGCGAGCGTTTCCTCAAATTTGTGAATAACGGGCAGACCGCACTCATAAGAGAGACAAAATACAACCCCTATTCGAGTAGCACTCAACGTGTTTTGGCTGTTGATATGAACACGTTTACAGCCCAAAATCTCTTCCCAGATGAAACCATAGAAAATGTTTCAACATACAATGACCTGACAACAATCATCGCAAAAGACGTTGCAGATGTTTCCAGATTTTACACAATCGACAAAAATGGCGTAAAGCAATCAGTCTTTGACACGACAATCTTCCCTGGAACGTCATTGCACAATAAGTCAACTCCGGATGTAGCCATCTACACAATGGGTCCGAATTTTACATTTGAATCCGTGCAGAATGGAACATTCTTCAATTTTGTCCTGCCGGACTATCCCAACAGATACTACGACATATCAGGCATCTCCCAGAAAGAAGCCATAATTTCAGAATACGACCCCAATACCGGCGATGCAAATCTGTTCTACATCGACCTTTCAACAATGACAAGCAAAACAATAGACTTCAACTCTTTTCCAGGATGGCAACCTGTTACTGGAGGAGAGCCAAACCAGATAATAGGAAACAGCAAAATCCTCATTCAGGGATACGGAAATGAAAATCCGCCAGTATTGTTCTACAACAAGGCAACTGGCACGCTTGAAGACCTTTTAACGCCCTTAACGAATGCAACAAGCATAGACATCCTGGATTTTCCAGGACATCCTGGCTACAACGGCAAGGCGTTGATTGAAACGTATTATCAAACCGACTTTGATACATTTTTCACAACCCTATACTTCGACGGAAACAGCCTTTCAACCATCGGCAATTATGAGTATCTCAGAGTGGAGGAACTTTCACAAGATAAACGCTATGCTTTGCTGAGCGGAGATTCGAACAACAACGAAAAACTAATCTTTTTCGACATTGACACCGGACTGCAAAAGATAATCGATGCAGACTATGTCTATCGTCCAAAGTTCTCACCGGATGCGACAAAGATATTCTACACAAAATATGACAATGCAACTAACGAATACGTGCTGAAGTCACGCGATGTTGCTGCCAGCAGCAATCAGGAGCTGGCGCGGGCAAATGACTTCATACGGATTCTCGATGTCAGCAAGGATGGCAGCACGCTCGCAATCGAACGCAATGATCACTTGTACAGAATAGACACGACAACAGGAGAAGAGACATTTGTCGCGTACAGGTGAGGAAGGGTGGAAGAAAATGAACGAAACCTGCTCAAAGCGCTTCGTGAGAACTCACGAACAAGCCTGCTGGCACTCGCCAAACAGCTGGGAATGCCGGCCTCAACAGTGCATCAAAAGGTACAGCGGTATCATGGCAACATTATCCAAAAGCACACAACCCTGCTGGATTTCGGCAAACTGGGATACACCAGGGCATTGTTTGCAATCAAGGCAAAACCAAACGGAAGAGACCGCCTGCAAACATACCTTGCGAGCAGGTGGGGCATGAACAACCTGCACAAAATCAATTCAGGATATGATTTCCTCGCAGAGTTTGTCGGCACAGACCTGAAAGTCATCGAGGATTTCGAGGCAGCACTGAAACTGCTGCCAGATGTCGCGGGAGTGCAACGATTCAACATTATAGAAGATATCAGCAGAGAAACATTCATGGTGGGGGGCATAAAATGGGAAAATACGGAGCTTTGAAAGTTCTTGGAGATGCATCATGAGCGCGCGCGGAATAGGAGCAATGATGTTCTTCTTCGGAGGAGCAGGACTGGCACTGCCGTTTTTCGGACTGCAATTCAGACTCCTTAGCATCTTCGGTGAAGCACACCTGTTGGTAGCAGGAGCGTTGGTAATCGTCGGCATTCTTGCCATGATATTTGGGGGAAGAACATGATAATCTTCGGCTCAAAGACAAAACCCAAGGTGCTCGGCGGAATAAGAGCAGCATGCAAAGGATGCAAGAGGCAAACAGAACACGGTTTTGTAAAGGTCACTGAATGGTTCACGCTGTATTTCATACCACTGATTCCATTGTCGAACGACCTCTTCTGCATTTGCGGAGCATGTGGGGCAAAGGCGAAGATTGAGGGGGAGCACAAGAAGCGTATCATGGAAATAGCAAGGAGTGCGGAAGCATGATCGCCATCAAAACGCAACTGCCTGGACCCAAGACAAAAGAAGCGCTCTCTCGTTTTGAAAAGCATATCGGATTATTTGACCCGCCTTATCCGTTTGTCTATGGAGGAAAGGGCAATAGAGTATATTGCGAGGACCTTGATGGCAATGTCTTCATGGATTGGGCATCGCAGATCGCCTGCCAACCGCTCGGCTATAATCACCCGCGCATGCTTGCTGCAGCGAAAAAATATGCGAACTCTGCACCACTCAAACTTGCAGGCCATGATTATTACTCGCTTGAGCACCTGGAACTAATGGAAGAGCTTGCCACTATCACTCCAGCAGAACTCAACAGGTTCTTCCTTATCAACTCGGGCGCAGAAGCAGTTGAAAACGCGATTAAAGTTGCCTACCGGAGGAAGCCAAACGCAAAAATAGGCATATCAGTGCAGGGCGCGTTCCATGGAAGAACTCTTGGAGCGCTGTCGTGCACCAACTCAAAGACCGCACAGAAGAAGCATTATCCGGAAATACCAATGCGACGGATTACGCTCAACAGCATTGACGACCTTCACCGACTATTCAGGCATGATGTCGATCCAGAGAATGTTGCCTTTGTAATCGCAGAAGCAGTCCAGGGAGAAGGAGGCTACCGGTTTGCCAGCAAAGAATGGTTGCAGGAGCTTCGCAAGATAACTGCAGAGAACAACATCACGCTCATATTCGATGAAGTGCAGAGCGGCATGGGTCGCACGGGCAAATGGTGGGCATTTGAGCACGCGGGTATTACTCCGGACATTATCACCTCAGGCAAAGCACTCCAAGTAGCGGCAACCATCGGCAAAAAGGAATTCTTCCCGACAGAATCAAGCTCCATATCAAGCACATGGGGCGGTGGAGACCTCTTTCACATGGCCATGGGGCTTGAGATAATCAAGACCGTCAAAGAAGAAAATTTACTGGAGAATGTCCGCACTTCAGGAGCTTACTTGCTGAAACGCTTGCAAGAACTACAGTCAAAGTATCAAATCCTCTCGAATTCACGCGGCCTGGGTCTGATGATTGCCATTGACTTGCCGTCAGCAGACATACGCAACAGACTTGTCAATCTGAACTTTCAGAAAGGATTGCTCACTCTCGGTTGCGGCTCACATGGTCTCAGAATCATTCCGCCATACATAATCTCCAAATCAGAGATAGATGAAGGTATGGCAATTTTGGAAGAAAACATCAAAGCATTATCGAGGTAAACAACATGGCACCAACAAAACAACCAGCAGGAAGCGTCGGCCCGATGTGGCCACCGCAGTATGAACAGGGAAACGACCGAGTCAAAGGATTCTATCTCAGCGTAGTTGACGACATAAATGAGTTTGTATCTTTGATTGACCAGCTACAACAGCTGCAACAAAGCCAGAATGCCGGCCGCGTGACAGCACGTATGATTGCCAAGGACGGCAACACTTACGTTGATGGAGAGCAGCTAGAAGCACGCATACCGCTTGGTGGCAGATGGCAAGGCCATACGCTTCTCTACTATGGAAGGAATCACCCGAGCAGAAAAGAGCAAAAAAGAATCAAAGAACAAGAGGAACGAATAATAAAGACCATCGGGGAGTTTGATGAGACAACAACCAAGGACCAGGCATTTAGACGTGTTGTTAATAATCATAACATGGACTTGCAAATTCTGAAAAATCCGACTTCCTCAGACATTGCGAACATTGTAGAACTATATGCGTCGTGTTACACGGAGTACACGATTCCGTTGGACGCAAATGGTGTTAAGCAGCTTGTAACAAATCCAGGTAACCTTGTCGGAGTAGTCCGTAATCGGAGAAACGGAAAAATCGCATCAATCGGAATTGCCGAATGCAATTACAAGCAAATCAACACTATCTCTGGAAATCGTGAGTTCAAATTTGCTGAAATCAGCGATGCTGCAACGTATTCAAGCGAGGAAGGAAAAGGATTCTATACTGGAATTGAATTCTTTCTTCTTGAACAGTTGGCAGAGAAAGAGTTTGACCTTGTCTACGAAGAAGCACGCGCGTGTGAACCGCCGATTAACTATGCCTGCCGGCGGACGGGCATGAATCATTACGGATGGCTTGAGAAGCATTGCGTCTTAAATGGCAGACGCCAGATACAAGAGGTCGGCAAATACGAGAATCTGAATGTCTGGGCGCTAACTCAAACTGAGATACAAAAACTATTCAAGGAGTAACCATGGCAGAAGAAAATTATTCCACGCGAGTCAACAAAATAGAAGCACTGCAGAAGGAAGGTAGAAATCCGTATCCAACTAAAGTGGATTCTGGGGTTCCGCTAAGCACATATGCGTCAAAATACAGTGCACTTCAGCCAGGGCAGTCTTCCGGAGAGCATGCCATTGTTGCCGGGCGCGTCGTAGGCATCAGAGACATCAAAGGAGTGGCTTTTATCGACATCGCGCAGGAGCATACCTACCTGCAGCTCTACTTGCGCAAGGACCACATTGGCAAGGAATATGATCTTTTTGTTGGTGCTGTGGATCGCGGTGACTGGGTCTCGGCAAGTGGACAGCCGTGCAAAACAAAGCGCGGAGAGTTGTCTCTGTTGGTCGACAACTGGAGCATGATGTGCAAAGCGGTTAAAGAAATCCCATTCGGCAAAATTGATAAGGAAACTGGAAAAGTTTACTCAGGAGTGAGTGATCCCGAACTTTTGCGCCGCTATCCGGAGTTAGCATTCGCTACCGACCCAATTGCATATGCTGCAGCTGTAAAGAGATCGAAGATAATCAGCGCCATTCGCCGATATTATGAGAAAAATGACTTCCTTGAAGCGCCAATTCCGGTAATTGAACGCGAATATGGGGGCGCTTCTGCTCGACCGTTCTTAACACGTGTAAATGCGTTAAGTGCAAGCGAGAAAATAAACTTACCACTGCGCATTTCACACGAATTAACTCTGAAGCGCTTGTGCGTCGGAGGAATGCCACGCGTTTACCATCTTGGACCTGCTTTCAGAAACGAAGGCATTGACGCAGACCATCACCCAGAATTTTTGCTAACCGAGTCATATGCGTTCAATCAGGACTACTTTGATGTCATGAGCTTCTATGAAAGCCTGATTGCAACAGTGTTGCAGGAAGTCAACGGTACCACAAAAGCACGTTTTGGCACCAATGAGATGGACTTCAAGCCACCATGGACGCGCATGACGATGGTCAATTCCATAAGAGAGATTGGCGGACTTGACGTCATGAACATGGGTCAATTGGAGATAATGGCAGCAGCAGCTCGGTGCAATGATGACGTGCTCCGAAGCCACAAGATTGATTCAAAACTCCCTGACGGCGAGCTGGTCGAACGTGTTACAAAGGAAACAAATCTGCCAATTCAAAAATCATGGGGAAACCTTGTTGCGTATTTGTTTGAGCAGGTTGTTGAGCCCAAATTAACGCAACCGACCATAATTTACGACCACCCTTGGGAAACAACACCACTGTGCAAACGCCACCGGGATCCAAAGTTGGCGGACAAATTCATCGAGCGCTTTGAGGCATTTGGCGGCTGCGGTCTTGACTCAAAGCTTGGCATAGTCGGCAGCGAGCTGGCAAACGCCTACACAGAGCTCAATGACCCTGTTGACCAGCGCAAGCGCATGGAAGAACAAGCCAAAGAGCGCGTGGAAGGAAATGAGGAAGCATATCCGCCACCAGAAGAATTCATCACATCAATCGAATACGGCATGCCACCGCTCGGCGGACTTGGATTTGGAGTTGACAGACTGACCATGATGGCGGTTGGGCATCTTTTCCCACCTGAAGCGCCTCCGCGTATCCAGGACATTGTGCTTTTCCCGCTGATGATACCATTAAGCAAATAAACATGGTGGGCTAATAGAGCGCAAGATGGATGCCGTTGAATTCCTGCGGAAACTTGTATCAATCAATTCAGTCTTTCCAAATGAGAAAGAAATAGGCGAGTTTCTCATAAATCATCTGAAACAACTTGGATTTAGCGTTAGAAAACAAGTATTCAGCACTAATCCTGAACGATTCAACGTTCTTGCAGAGAAAGGGCAGGGAAAAGCGCTCCTACTCTATGGGCATATGGATACTGTACCGGTTTATGAAGGCTGGAAAACAGACCCTTTTGTTCTAGTTGAAGATGGTGACAAGTTGATAGGTCGCGGAGCACTGGATATGAAAGCCGGATGTGCCGCATTTCTCAAAGCGGTTGAAGGATTTGAACCTATGGGATACAAGCTAAAAATAGTTTTTGGCGCGGATGAAGAGAATATATCTGAAGGAGCGCACGCGCTGGTGAAAGATGATTTCATGAAAGATGTGGTTGCAGTGCTTGTATCAGAGCCTGCAATCGGACCAGCAGACCAACACGGTCAACGAACACTGACGCTTGGAAGACGCGGGCGATGTGATATCGTCATCGATGTACGAGGCAAGAGCGCCCATGGAGCTTACGGCACTGGCATCAATGCAATCGAAGAGGCGAGCAAAATTGTACTTGAACTGAACGCCTTGAAGTTGGCCGAGCATGAGATTGGCAAGGCAACTCTGTTTTGCAGAAAGATACACGCGGAATCCGGCTCTCTCAGCGTTCCCGACAAGTGCGAGATTCTTGTAGACAGACATCTTGTACCTCCTGAAACACCTGAGAGTTCGGTACGGCAAATCAATGATTTGATAGCTGCAATGAAAAAAGAGGGAAAACTCAGAGGTGATGCATCAGCAACGCTGCTGAATAGAAAAACGCCCTTCTTGAAGCCGTATTCAACGCCAAAAAGTCATCCGTTCACAAAGTTCGTTGAACGCTGCGCTCTGGAGAAATTTGGAACAATTGCTTACAACTATGGATTTTCAGTAGCAGATGACAATATTTTCGGCGCAGACCTCAATTTGCCAGTAATCACAATCGGACCAAAGGGCGCAGGTCCGCATGGGCCCAATGAGTATGTCCTTAAATCAAGTTATTTGGAACTTGTTGATGCGTACAAGCACATCCTTGCCAACTTCTCTGCAAATGTTCAATAGTTCTTCAATTCCGCAACTTTTTTAACCTGAAACTCAACAGTCTGGCTTGTGATTACAATAATCGGTGCGGGAAAGTTCGGTCAATCAATCTCAAAACTTCTGGGCAGCAACAAGCACGTGCTTGTTGACGTTGAAAAAGACGGAACGTACAGCGCTGACACTGTTGAAAAAATCAAAAAAGCAGACAAGCTCATCATCTGCGTGCCGTCTTCATTTCTGTCTGACTGCATCAACATGATTTCGCTCATCATCAACCCAAACGCACAGATACTCAGCTGCACCAAAGGATTGTATGAAAACCTGAAAACACCGACAGAACTGATAAAAGAACAGCTAAAAAATCCGATTGCGACGCTTATGGGACCGAATCTGGCAGCAGAAATCATGCTCGGCAGGCCAGCCATGGCAGCCATGGCAGGCGACCACGCAACAGAATGGGCAATGCTGTTCAAATCAAAGAACTTTGCAGCAATAGCAGAAACAGATGCAGTCGGAGCAGAATTTGGTGGAGCCATAAAGAATATTGTAGCACTCGGAGCTGGATTGCTTGACGGGTATTACGAAAATAATGCCTGCAATGCAATGGGAAGCTTCATGGCGTTCGCGCTCAAAGAAATAGAGCATCTCTACCAGCACAAGGCAAACGCGCCAATACCGCAGCTGAGCTTTATCGGAGACTTATTCGCCACCTGCATGAGCGAAACCTCCAGAAATCATCACTTTGGACACCTGTTTGGCACGGCAATGCGGGAAAACAAGCCATTGCCAAAGCCAGAAGCGACTGTAGAAGGGTACAGAACGCTACAGATTGTGCAGGTATATGCCGAACAGCACAAGATTGCCATACCTTCCATACTCGCTTTGCACAACGTCTTCTTCAAGAAAGGCAAAGTGGAAGATATAATTGCAAGCTGGCGGTAATTTCAACCAGCTCACTTCTGATTTAAGCCATCAAACAGCTTGGAATCAAGCGACTCGTCCCCTGAACTTTTGAAGAACCGTGTAACCTTGTTCCACTGCCTCACAAGATTTTTCTTCTTCTTTTCGTAGAAATTGCCGTGCGCCACAGGATTCTTTTCCTGTTCATCCGGCGCCTGGGACATCAGCGTGCCATACACCGTAGAGCCGATCACCGTTCCGACCAAAAAAATAGTCACGTAAGTGTGCCTTCCGAGAAAACCTGTTACCTTGCCATACTGCCGTGCGACAAACTCGCCTGCCTTCTGAAAGCAATTGTTCACTTTGTCGTGGAACAGCTCGGTATCGATTCCAAGGAAAATATCGCGCTCCTTATACTCAGCGCGCGCGGTTTTCCGCAGGTGTGACTCTGCTTCAGAAACGCCCTTGAAGTCGTACGTTTCAATGGTCTGAAGAGGACGAGAATCGTACCCTGCGATAACATCTTCATATGTCCGTTCCGGTATCCTTGCTGTCTTCACTATGTCTTCAATCACAACAATATATGTAAGAAAAGTACGCTTTTAAGCGTGATGACAAATTTAGGTCATTTTGACATAATTTGACATATTTAATTCCAGGAAAACTTGTCTTTGGCATCCGCAATCTTTCTGCCAACCCAATAGAGAATTCCGCCGACACACATATAGACAGCTGCCACGCTCAAGATGGTAGGCACGCTATGGCTTATGTAAAATTTCGCTGCCGGCTCGATGACCGCTCCGCCTGTGATTCCACGCAATGACGCAAAAAAACTCTCCGAACTGAAAAAACTGAACAGGACATTAAATGCGCCGGGAATAAACATCATCTGACCGAGACTCTGCATCACTTCAGGAACGCTATCTTTCATCCGGTGCAGCAAAAATGCGCTCACTACAATAAGAAGAGCGCCAGCCATGAAAACAGCGGTAGAAACTTGCCACGGAGGAGTTTTGGTGTCCCATGCAGTTGTCATCACCGGAACAAGCAGCGCAAAACCTGTGAACAAAACAAGATGGATGAAGAAGTGCGCAGCCGTGTGTTTGACAAATCGCATGCACGGATTTCATGAGTAAAAGTTTATAAAGGTAACGATTAGAAAGTGTACCATGAAAAAATTGGCCATTTTGTTGCTGTTTGCCACAGGAGTTTTCGCGTTGCCACATCCAACCGGGTACGTCAACGATTTTGCCGATGTTATCGAGCCAGAATGGGAAGAAAAACTCAATGCGCTTATCGGCAAGATTGAGAAAAATACAACAGTCGAGATTTCGATTGTAACAGTGCAAAGCCTTGATGGGCAAGCTCCAGAACAACTCGCCCTGCAATACCTTGAAGAATGGGGCGTGGGAAAGAAAGCGAATGATAACGGGCTTGTCATTCTGGTTGCGCCAAACGAGCGAAAATACCGCATAGAAGTCGGGTATGGACTGGAAGGTACTATTCCGGACAGCGTTGCCGGCAGAATTGGCAGGCATGAACTGCAGCTGTATTTCAAGCAAGGCAAATATGGAGAAGGATTGTACAATGCTGTAACAATCATCGGCGGACTGGCTTCCGGCAATCCGGAAGTTGTTGCAGAGACGCAAAATAACGTCGCTCCGCTGCGCGACTGGCTTGGCGCAATCGTGTTCATCTATGTCTGGTGTTTGTTTTTCTTTGTCGGCTTTATCGAAATCATACCCAACAGGAAAGCGCGGCGAGGAGTTGGCTTCACTGCATTCACACTCGGCATCCTTGGCTCAATCTTTGTCACACCATTGACACTGGCATTTGCGCTTGGCGGATTCACTCTATTTTTCCTCATCGCATTCTTACAAATTGACGCACGACGACCATCTCACCTACCCGGGCATCCGCGCGTCTGGTGGGGCGGACCAGGAGGATTTGGAGGACTTGGTCGCGGCACAGGAGGCTTTGGCGGATTTGGGGGAGGTCACGGCGGCGGTGGCGGAGCCGGCGGCGGATGGTAGCAGAAACTTAATAAAACGGCAGAGAGAGACTTACAGACATGGGCGAGGCAGAGAATATTGTCAAAGTCGTAGAGGAACTTCTCAAACGACTGCTTCCCGAAGACCGCGCACAGGCATTCCCACTGCTCAAAGAGCTTGCAGAAAAAGGGCTGGTGACAAGCCAGGATACTGTTGTGCTTCCAAAAAAAATCAAACCGCCTGCAGCAGAAGTTAGACCAGAAGCACAGAACTGCATCCCAACAAATTATTACATCATCAAAGGAGAGAAGCTCGGAGAAGGAGGCATGGGCACTGTGTACCGTGCCTTCGACGCAGAGCTTGAGCGTGATGTTGCCCTTAAAGTCCTCAACAAAGATGACAAAGAATATTTCGAGCGCTTTGTTCGCGAGCGCAAAATAACCGCAGAGCTCGACCATCCAAACTTCGTTCGCATACTGACCACTGGCGAGTTCTCGACACCCAATGGACCAAAACCGTTCTATACCATGCCGCTCATCCAGGGAGAGACATTGGAAAAGCTCATCACCAGGCGAACCCTGCCAGGAAAGGACGGAGAGCGGATACGAAATGAATTCACGCGCGTCAGACTCCTGCAACTGGTACAGCAGATTTGTTTGACAATGCAAAGCGCGCATGACAAAAGCATCATCCACCGGGACATGAAGCCGCCCAATATCATTGTAGGCCCATACGGCGAATCATATGTCATGGATCTGGGGCTTGCGAAACGGCTGAAAGAACCCATGCACACGGGACATTTTGAATCGAAGCTGGAAGAGCGGCTAAAGCGAGCAGAAGATACAGACCTGACGCTTGACTCCGGAATCGGAACACCCTTTTACATGGCACCGGAACAATTGCTCGCGCCCCAGACAGTAGACCATCGCACGGATATTTTCGGGATTGGCGGAATACTATATTGCGTTCTAACCGGACAACGGCCGCAATACGTTGAGCCAGAAATCGACCGTGAAACAGCTGATTTGAAAAGAATGAAAGTCATCCGGGAACTCCAAAAGTTCGGCAAAGCAACAGAACTGGTGCTCATGCCTACACACCAACTCGCTCCTGAAGTACGGAAACTGGTTGACAAATACCTGGAATACGACGCGATACTCAACGATTCCTTCTATGGAAAATTCAGCAAAATCATGCGCGATTGCAACATCATTCCACCAAGCAAAGTTGTTCAGGAACAACGGGAGAAAATCATGCAGATGCCGCGTGATGTCCTCAGAATCCCATTGCCCGACCCCGTGCAGACAGAACTCGATGCGATTTGCATGAAAGCCATGGCAAAAAATCCAGATGACCGCTACCAGAGCTGCAGGGACATGTGGCAGGAAATCCAGCAAGTGCTTGAAGGAAAGCCGGAGATGATTCTTGAACGCGAGGGAAAAGACATTGCACGCGTAATGTCAAGAGACAACAAAGAGAAAGGACTTGAGGACTTTGAGCTTGCTGAAATACAAGTTCAGGAAACCATTGACAAACTCGAGAAAATGGGACGAATGGCTCTTGAGGAAAAACTCAAGATGATTGATTTATTGCTTGGCAAGGCGAGATTTTACGAGCGAGGCGGGCAAAACGAGCTTATTGTTGAAAGCTTTGAAAAAGCAAAGCATCTCATTGAAGGACCTTTGAACACAACACAACGCCAATACATACGGCTTATCATTATGGAAGGACTTTCGCAATTCAATCAGAAAAAATATCACGAGGCAAAAGAAATACTGCTGAAAGCCATCGACTTCTGCAAGCCGCACCCTGATAAAAAACTCCTGCTATCAGCATACAACAATTACGGTCTCGCATGCCTTTACGACTTTGGGAAAAGACGCGATATTGCTGATTTCACCAGCGGACATGGTGCGCTGACAGAATGCTTCAAACTCGCAGACCAGCTTAAAGATACACTCAACGCTGTGCACGCGCGAGCATTGCTGGCATATTTATTCATTGAAAAAGGATTGCTTCCAGATGCAAAAGCAGTGCTTGAGGAAGCATTGCCAAAATCAAACAATGATTCTCTTATAGCAGAGATCCAAACCGCATTTAGCTTCTACTATCTCAAATTGAAGGATTATGAGAATTCAATTCACCATGGAGAGTTGGCAGCAGAGCACGCTGACAAGGCAGGCAGCGAAATCCATCTTAACGAAGCACGACTCGCGATAGGGCAGGCATATCACCATGCAGGAAACGTCCAGAAACGCATTGAGAACATGAAACCTGTTCTTCTGTTCAAATATCCACGCGAGCCGCCATACGAGCAGGAAGTCAGGGAATTCTACCAGAAACACAATTTGAGCGTTTCAGAGCTCGAGTAGAAAGATTTAAATATACTTTTTTGTAAACTGGTGTACAAAAGAGGTGAAGACATGAAAAAAGGAAGCGCCTTAATTCTCAGCATAGTCGCAGCGGTTGCAGTCATTGGACTTGCATTTGTTCTCACAAGCCCAATCCAGAGCCCAACAGGAGGAATCCCTGGAAGCGGGCAAATTATTCCGTCGTTCAAGGTTGCCATTTGTCACAAAGGAACAACATTATTCGTTGCCCCTGGCGCTGTCCCCGGACACCAAGGGCATGGAGATGCCATAGGACCATGCGGAGCATTTACACCTTCTCCAACAGATACGCTTGTGCCAACGCCAACAAGTCCGGAGCCAACAGCAACGCAAGTAGGACCCACTCCAACACCAACATGCGTACCATTCCAAGGACCATGCACAGACAGCACACAATGCTGCAACGGAGCATCATGCGAAGACGGACAATGCGTAACGCCATCACCGACGCCGACAACACCGCAGCAAAGTCCAACAAGCACGCCATTTTAGAAAACTAAGAGGTGACTACATGAAAAAAGGAAGTGCATTAATTCTAAGCATAATCGCGGCAGTTGCCATAATTGGTCTGGCATTTGTCCTAATGCAGCCAACACAAAATCCGACCGGTGCCATTCCAGGAAGCGGACAAATCATCCCGGCATTCAAAGTGCCAGTCTGCCATTCAGGAACAACTCTGTTTGTATCGCCAGGCGCAGTCCCTGAGCACCAGGCACACGGAGATGCACTCGGCGCATGCGGCGCTGTTCCGACTCCGACAACTCCAACGGAAACGTTAGTGCCTACTGAGATGCCTACAGAAACGCCAGTGACCCCGCCTGAACCAACCGGCACACCATTTTAATTTTCTTTTTTTAGAGTAAAGTTTTTAAGCAGCAGAAAATACAGCTGAAACATGGCAAAACAATTCTACCAAAAACCATGGTTCTGGATAGTAATAGTTGCGGTTATCCTCCTATTATGGTTCTTTGGAAGCTACAACAAGCTTGTCAGGCTCGATACAGAAGTGTCAAAGTCATGGTCGGATATACAGGTACAATATCAAAGAAGAATGGACTTAATACCAAATCTCGTGAATACGGTCAAAGGATATGCAGGATTTGAGGAACGAGTCATTACAGAGGTCACAGAAGCGCGAAGCAGATGGCAAAGCGCAGTAAGCACTGGAAATACTCCAGAGGCAATTGCGGCAGCACGCGCAGCTGACGCAGGATTGGGTCGCTTGATTGCTGTAGCAGAGAATTATCCTGACTTGAAAGCATCAGAAGCGTATCTCTCACTTATGGACCAACTGGAAGGCACAGAAAACAGGGTGGCGGTAGCGCGAGAAAGATATAACAAGGCAGTGACTGACTATAATTTCGCTGTACGAAGGGTTCCAACAAACATCGTAGCGGGCATGTTCGGATTTGGCAAAAAAGAGCTCTTTGAGGCACGCCCAGGAGCAGAAGAAGTGCCAGTGGTGAACGTATGAGTCTTCGCGTCATCACTTGGAACAAGCCCCGAACACCAACAGAGAAAGAATTGCGCACACTCATGGAAAAAGAAGGCATGAAACCATACGTGGCAGTCATGGAAAAAAATGAGTTCACCAACGTACACCTGCACGATTACGACGAAACAAGAATTTTAGTCTCAGGCAAAGTCGAATTCTGCGCAGAAGGAAGAATGCACACACTAAAGCCCGGAGACCGCATTGATTTGCCAAAAAACACCGCGCACACTGCAAAAAACCTCGAACGAGGGCAATCAGTCATGCTTTGCGCGAGCGTTGTAGAACGGGTCTATATTGAAAAGTATTAGCGCGTCTGCTGCAGAGCGGCAATAACATATTCTTTTGGAACTTCAGAGGCATACGCGCCATTAAAATCACACATCTTTCCTTTATGCTCTGGCAACGAATATCTCGTGCGACCTGCGCGCGCCTTTTTGTCAAGCAATGCCTTTTCAAGAATGCTCTCTTCAGTGATTTCAGCAGGGATAACAGTGGGCAAGCCAAAACGCTTAAATAAAGATTCCAGTTCTGCAAGTTCTTCATTTGAGAAATGATTCATCATGATTGCCATTCGCGCTTCAGCCATCATCCCAATCGAAACTGCCTCACCGTGCATCAATCCCTTGTACTCAAGCTGAGTTTCCAACGCGTGACCAATAGTATGCCCGTAATTCAGAATCTGCCTAAGACCTCTTTCATTCGGATCCTGCTCTACAACAGTGCCCTTGATTCTGACATTCTGCTTTGCGATATAGACCAATGTTTCAAGGTCCCTCTTCAGAATCAAATCAACATTATCCTGCAAATACTTGAAAAAATCGGCATCCTGAATTATGCCGTGCTTGATGGTTTCAGCAAAACCCTCGCGATATGCACGCTCTGGAAGCGTTATAAGCGTCATGACATCAATACAGATTAATTTCGGCTGGTAAATCCTGCCAAAACGGTTCTTCGCAGCACGCGAGTTAACTCCTGTCTTGCCACCAATCGCAGCATCTGCCTGCGCCGCCGTTGTTGTCGGATAGAGCACAAGCGGAATTCCACGGGCATAATTCGCAGCTATGACACCAGTCATGTCTGTCACAACACCGCCACCAACACCGATAAGAACAGAATCACGTCCGAACTTCAGCTCATCCAGCCTGTCAATTATTTCCTCACAAGTCTTCAAACTCTTGCTCGCCTCACCTGCTTCAAAAGGAGGAATAAGATATGCGTCAATGCCTTCATCTTTCATCGCGTCATAGAGGTCAGCGCCATACGCGTACACATTCGAATCAGTAATGATGCCGTGCTTATGCCCAAGATTACGCGTCCGCAACTGGCACGCGAGCGAGTTGGCAAGATGCCCATCTATCATGACATCCACAACAGCAGCAGAGCCACCTTCACTTTTCAGGTTAAGCCACATCATATTGCCGTTTACCGTGACCATTTTACTCTCGAGAAAAAAGCCAGTTTATAATCTTAACCCGCAAAGTATAAAAAGCCAGCACGAACCGTTATTTCAGGTGATACCATGCCATACACAGCTCAAAATTTCGACCATCTGATTGGAATAAACGGACTCAGCGACCAACTGATGAAGAATCATTTTACCTTGTACCAGGGATACGTCACCAACACAAACAAAGTGGCGGATGCCATACAAGCATTGCTCAAGGAAGGCAAGCAGGCAGCTCCGGAATTTGCAGAATTAAAGCGACGCTTTGGCTGGGAATTCAACGGCATGCGATTGCACGAAGTCTTCTTCAGATGCCTCTCAAAAGAACCAAAAGCGGCAAGCGAGAACTTCAAAAAGAAAGCCAGCGCTGAATTCGGCAGCTGGGAAAACTTTGAAAAAGACCTCAAAGCCATCTGCACCATGCGCGGCATTGGCTGGGCAGTCGTCTATTACGATATTTCAACCGGCAGACTGTTCAGCTGCTGGATAAACGAGCACGATGTAGGGCATCTGACCACCTGTGCTCCCCTTCTCGTCATAGACGTGTTTGAGCACGCGTTCATGATAGATTACGGCTTGAAAAGAGCAGATTACGTTGAAGCGGTCTACAAGAACATCAATTGGGCAGAAGTAGAAAAGCTGTACTCGCTGGTCGGCGGAAAATAAAACTGCAATGAAAATAGCTGTAGGCTCAACAAACCCAGTCAAAATACAGGCAGTCAAGAATGCAGTCAGCAAAATCTGGCCCTCTGCTGAAGTAATCGGCACTGAAGTCGACCACGGCACTGGCGTACAACCGAATTCTGACGAAGAAGCAATACAAGGAGCGACAAACAGGGCAAAACTCTCTCTGCAGAAATTAGGTGCAGACCTTGGCTTTGGACTGGAAGGAAACACGCACGACACAAAACACGGCATGCTCATGAACGGCTGGATTGTCGTTGTTGACAAGAACGGAACAACAGGCATTGCGAGCGCAGGAGCAGTTCAGCTGCCGGAAAAAGTCGCTGCAGAAGTCAGAAAAGGAAAAGAGCTCGGACCTTCAATGGACGCATTTGTCGGAACGCACAACGTCAAACAAAAACAAGGCACGGTCGGCGTTCTTACAAACAATCTTGTTACCAGGACAGACGCATTTGAGAAAGGAGTCATCTACGCGCTCGCAAAGTTCTTAAACCCGCAGTATTACAAATAGGTCAATGTCAAAAAAGAGGACTCTTGTTGCCATTCTAATCGCAGTACTTGTTGTACTTGGTCTTATCGGCTTTTATGTCTACCAGCGCATCGCAGCTGTCCAGAACCTACAGGTATCGCTTGTTGATGTCAAAGCAGACCAGATAACCTGGAAAGGCCTGCGATTGGGCTTCACCCTCCAAATATCAAATCCTAACCCTGTAGACGTAACGGTAGGCAGATTCAACGCAAGCCTATACGCGAACAACATACACCTTACTTATGTTGAGCTTCTGGAACCAATACCATTGCGCCCCCAGGAAAGCGTGCAGCAGACATTTTATCTGACCGCCAGCTACCTTGACCTCGGAGCAGTAATCCTTGAATCAATCAAGAACAAACAGACAAACTGGATAGTACGAGGAGAATACATCCTGCAACTGCCATTTGGAATCACCTATCCTTACAAATTTGAGATTTCTCCAGAAAACAGATGAAACGCCTGTTCCTCGCATCGTGGAAGAAAACGCCAGAAATAAAGCCTGTTTAGATTCTGAAAATGTCATCAGCAGAAACCTTCAGCGGCTCTTCCATGATGAACGCCTCAGCGTGCTCAACACCATTGAACAGACCGGTTGCCCTTCTCTGCACAAGAAGGTAATCAACCAGTTTTCCATGCCGCATCTGCAGCTGCGATTCATGACACTGCCACAGATTTCTCAATGCGTCAACCACCTCTGAAACATCTACAACAAATGAGGGCTTCCGGTACTTCGGAACCATATAATACACGAGCTTGTCAGCCGTGTGCGCTTCACCTGCAATGTCCGCATTCTTGAATTTCGCAAAACGTGCAGCTTTCCGCGCCAAGCTGCCCAGTGCAGTGTGGTCTGGATGCGCTGCACCATCCTTGTGAGAAAAATTATTCGTATGGTATGGCGCAAATATAACTCTGGGCCTATACTTTCTGATGACCAGTGCCAATTTTTTGGCGTTTTCAGCAGTATCTTCAACATGGTTGTCCATGAAATCCAAAAATTCCATTTCCGCCTTGGCGAGCATCGCAGCGCGTTTTGCCTCCTGCTCCCGAACTTCAGGAGTGCCATACGTTCCCGCTTCTCCATGGGTCAAAATGACATTGACAACCTTGTGCCCCTTGGCCAGCTTAAGCAACGTTCCACCCATCCCGAATTCTGCATCATCCGGATGCGCTGAGAAAATCAACACGTCTGCCATCACCAGGCATCAGGCAAAAAAGTTAATAAACCTTTCTTATAACAGACACGCTGTGGAACCAAAACTGTTCGTTGCAACCAAAGCGTTCATTGTTCATAATGGCAAAGTGCTCATTCTTCGCGAGTCAACAAAATACCAAAGCGGCGCAAATATCGGCAAATTTGACGTGGTAGGCGGCAGGGTTGAGCCAGGACAACGGTTTGATGAAAGCCTGGCAAGAGAGATAAAAGAGGAAACCGGTCTCAATGTGAAAATTGGCAAGCCGTTCTTCGTCAACGAATGGAGACCTGTTGTAAAAGGCGAGCAATGGCAGATAGTGGGCACGTTCTTTGAATGCGTTGCGGACTCGGACAACGTAAAACTCAGCAATGACCACGATGACCACAAATGGATAGACCCGAAAGAATACAAAAACCATCCGCTGATTGAGAATTTGCAACCGGCATTTGAAGCTTACTTGAAAAAATGACTATCTGATTGCCTGAAGAATTTCTTTGACAATTTCAGGCGAGTCTGACCGGTTCTCACCTGTATCGTAAACAACATCCGCAAGCTTAAGGCACTTATCAACCATGAAAAACTCATTAGACCTATGAACCTGCATTTCGAGATCAGAACAATCCGCGTCATCCGCAAGTTTTCCAAACCGCCGCTTTACCTGATTTTCAAGAGAACAATTCAAACCAACAACATAGTACCCCATGGTCTTCAAATACTCAACATTTCCAGCTTTGGCAACATTGTCCAAAAGATTTGGGCGTTTATCAACGGTAAAAGGAGCCACCACGTCCAATATGATCCGCCTGCCATACGTGCGAACAAGATTGTATGAAAAGTTAAGCATATCATCCCTAGAAAAGTCCCTGAGTTCAACAGAATGGGTACGAACAATTGCATCAACATAATTATTCCGTGACAATGAAAGCAAATCAGGATGACCATCCGCCATCAAGGTCATCGGTATCCTTACTGCGTATTTTGACACGTAAACGTAATTAAGTTCAGGCAACTCACGCTGAAGGGCATTAGCCAGAGTGGTCTTTCCAGAGCCCGTTCCGCCCACCAAGACAATATTCTTCATCATAATTCACGGCAAGGAAGCGGCTTAAATATCTTACGATTGATACTACTCCAGAATAGAAATGCATATAAAACCTTTTTAGGTAGCCAAGGCGGATAGCTGAATGGGGTGGAAGATATGGAACGCCTATTAGTACAAACAAGAGCTTCAGATAAAGATCCGGCGCTTGCTGACCAAAAGATTGACGATGTGCCATTTGTTGAATTTTTCCGCAACCAGGGCATCAAAGTTCTCAAAGAAGAATTAGTCGCATCCTGCCACGGCAACACTGCATATTCTCTTGCTGCAGCAGAAGGAATGCAAAGACTTGCCGATGAGGGTCACCATGTTGTATCGATTCAATCAGGCGGCTTGTATTTTGCGCGTCCAAGCCTGGAAGCAGCACAAGCACCAACTGTTCCGATTATCAGCGTGCCATTAGGCGGCATTGATGCGTTTTTAGCTGTAAATTTGCCAGCAGGACACGCGGCAATAGGAGGAGTGGCTCCTGGAAATTACAGAACTGCTGCCAACATTGCCGAGCGCATTCTGACAAGAATATGGGATGGTGTATACATATTTGGCACCCAGTCAAGCGCGCTTGAAAAAAAGCTTTCAGAACTGCACGTGCCAATCTATGGAAAGGCAAACTTGCCAAACCCAGAATACAATCGAGGACTCGTCATCGGGGAGGCAATGCTTGCAGACCTGAAAAATTTCGACGACACCTGCCTGCTTGGTGTTTATAGCTGCAACGCAGAGCCATATGCGCACATGAAAACGGCTGGCGAGCTCAAGAACAGTGTTTACACGCGCGGCGCGGAAAACGTCGCTATTCTGGCAGCAAAAATTATTGCAGCGCACAGACCGGAAACTGCTGAAGCGCTTAAGAAATTGCGTGCAGACAAAGCAGCAACATATAAAAAACCAGACTTGACGCTTGAAGCGTTCGCATGAGGTGAACACGATGGTAGAACTCTTAACAGAAAGCGAAGCACGAAAGATTGTTGATGTGTACATGGAGAAAGAGGGTGACATAACCTCAACCCAGGACGTTCTGGACTCAGGAGCCGTTCCGCGATTAAAGGGATACAAGGTGCGACTGGGAAAAGTTTCTGACTGTATTTTTGGCGGAAAGGGCAGCTATATTGTTGACAAGGAGAACAAGGCAACGAAGCGTACTGTGGAATTTGAAAACCCGCCCCTGCTGACAAAAACCGGAATACCTCTCATTTCAATGGTGAGAACTGCCAGAATTTCAACGCATGACAAGAACAGGGGCAGCATTCCTTTCAAAGACCAAATTGTGGCGGAGATCCATCATTATATGAGACGATTGCTGAGTGATTGCCTTGGCACTTCACAATTTGATGTGCCGGGTCTCGGAGACAGCTCGGTGGTCATCGCTGCTGAGCAGCTTAAACAAATTGGTGTTGAGAATGTGGTGCGCGGTTACATGGCAAAAAGCTCAACCTCGACTTCACTCTACCAATGGTACGTTGTACAGGGAAAGCGCGGCATATTTGCCGGGCACCTTGTCCCTAATAATCTATTCACCAATGGACCGCTTCCATATGTGATGGATACGCCTTCCACTAAATCTGAGGAAAACGATGAAACAATAACTCCTGAATTCCTATTTGACACTGGCGTCTGCACGCCACAGCAATATAGACAAATACGCAACGCCGGCATTTTTGCATATGGCAGAGTATTTGAGGCACTAAAAAACCGAGGAACCATTGCTGTTGACACAAAAACCGAGCATGGAATAAATCATCTTGGGCAAATAGTCTCGCAGGATGAAATCTGGACCCCTGACTCAAGCAGGTTCTGGCCAGCCGACGATTACAAAAAACAACTTCAACTATTCTTAGCTGGAAAAGACGAAGAGCTGCTGAAGTACATCAGGGAAACGCAGCCAGACGCAAAGGAAAAGGACTACCTGGAAGGAGGAAGGGTTGTAATTACGCCAGTTTCGTTGTCCAAAGAATTTGCGCGTGGAAAAAGCGTTGGAACTGACGTCTATACACCACAGCAGCGCGCAGACATAGCAGTGCGCTACATTATGGTTGTCCAACAACTGCTCGGCAAGCCATTTGTTCCTGACATGACTCCCCGAGATGAACGCGTTATCAAAGGACTTGAAACAGTCGTGAGAGAATTGGTTGCATAAACCCTTGAATTAGAATAAAAGAAGTGAAACTCGCAGCATGACACTTGACGCACTGGTAATAAAGCCATGGAAGACAGATTACCAAAGAAATGAATATCAAGCAGGATTCTACAAAAAAAGCGCTGAAAATTATGAAGCGCTGACATTTGATGATGTCCTCATCGCCCCAGGAAGCTCTCAAGTCAAGCCCGGAGAAGTTGACGTGCAGAGCTACTTCAGCAGAAACGTGCCGCTGAAGATTCCAGTTGTCAGCGCGGCAATGGACAAGGTAACAGGGCTAAGAATGCTCATCTGGATGGCAAAACTGGGAGGATTGGGAATCCTTCACAGACACATGTCAAAGGAAGACCAGGCACAAATTGTTGAGAGAGCCAAGTATGCGCTAAACGTGCTCATTGAAAAACCAATAACATTCCGTCCGCAAACAACAGTTGGAGAAATTCTCGAAGCAAAACGCAAGCACAACTACGAATTCAACAGTTTCCCCATTGTAAACGATGAAAACAAACTCGTCGGGCTGGTAACAGGACACCATATGTACTTTGTTTCAAGGGAACCCGGCAGAAGAGTTGAAAGTTTCATGACTCCTGTTTCAAGTCTTGTGACAGGACCAAAAGACATGGACCATGAGGCGGCATACGAATTCATGATGAAAAATATGCTGAAAAAGCTGCCGTTGGTTGACTCGGATGGCGTACTCTCCGGATTGTACGACATGGATAACCTGGAAGAAGTCATCACGCACAAAGACACGCTCAACCTCGATAGTAGAGGACAGCTGATGGTTGGAGCTGCAGTCGGCGTGTATGACTACGAAAGAGCAGACATTTTGGTAAGAAAAAACGTCAATGTACTCGTGGTGGATTCCGCACACGGCGGGCACAAAGACGTAGTTGCGACAGTCAGAGAGCTCAAGAGATTATACCCGAACACAGACTGTGTCGGCGGCAATATTTCAGCAATACAGGCAGCACGCGATTTGATTGCAGCAGGAGCTGACGGGCTCAAAGTAGGACAAGGACCTGGCTCGATATGCGACACGCGAATAGTGGCGGGAGCAGGAATGCCACAAATAACTGCCATAATGAACGCTGTTGAAGGCACGCAAGGAGCAGTACCGATTAATGCCGATGGAGGAATCCGTTATTCAGGAGACATCCCCAAGGCAATCGCTGCAGGCGCACAATCAGTCATGCTCGGCTCGCAGCTTGCCGGAACAGATGAAAGCCCTGGCGAGCCAGTATTGCACAAAGGACGAAGGTACAAGAAAATCAGAGGCATGGGCAGCGAGAGCGCAATGCGAGAACGCGAAGAAGCAAAAGAAAGATATGGACAAGGCGGAGAAGCAAAATTCGTTCCAGAAGGAGTAGAGGGAATTGTGCCATACAAGGGAAAACTCGCGGATGCATTGCACCAATTTGTTGGAGGACTAAGGGCAGGAATGGGATACGCAGGAGCAGCAAGCATAAAAGACCTTAATCGAATTGCAAAACTTGTGAAGCCAACTGCCGCTGGAGTGCGCGAAAGCCACCCGCATGACATCATAATCACAGAAGAAGCACCAAATTACCAAACGCCGACAGAAGGAGGATAGAGATGACAGGAGCAATTGTTGTAGTGGGAGGAAGAAACGGAGACGAAGGCAAGGGAAAAATAGTGGACATGCTTGCAAATGGAGTGCGGCATGAAAATAACCACTTAAAGCTCATAGACATAGTCGCAAGATACCAGGGCGGACCAAATGCAGGACATACTGTTGTTACAAATGGAAAAAAAATCGTGCTCCACGGAATTCCAAGCGGCATAATGCATGAAGGTGTTGTAAATGTCATTGGAAACGGCTGCGTGGTAGACCAGAGCGCGCTATGCAAGGAAGTTGATGAACTCTCTGCAGCAAAAATTTATGTAACGCATGACAATTTTAAAATTTCAAGCAGAGCGCACCTCATCATGCCATACCACAGGCTTATCGAGCAAATCAGCAGCACGAGCAAGGCAATCGATACTACGCGACGCGGCATCGGACCCTGCTACGAGGACAAAGTGGGCAGAAAAGGCGTGCGATTGTGCGACTTATTGAGACCGGAATTTGCAAATCCGCGCATAATAGAAAGAGTTGCAAACTACAATAAAATGGCGGTAGAATACAATGAGCACGCTGAAAGACACAATAAACTGGTAGCCCTGGAATCAAACAAGATGAAACTCGCTGAAATATTAGACGGCATGACTGTGTTGCATGACACTTATGCTCTTTTCAAGCGCACTGCACCATACATGGCTGACACCAGTCTACTGCTGAACAAAGCGCTGGAAGAAGGAAAAGGAGTGCTCCTGGAAGGCGCACAAGGAACATTTTTGGATGTCGACCATGGAGACCAGCCATACGTGACCAGCTCAAACCCGACAGCATGCGGAGCACCAAATGGAACTGGAATTAGCCCGCGCTGGATAACAGAAATCGTCGCTGTATTCAAAGCATACGACACCAAAGTCGGAGAAGGACCCTTTCCTACAGAGCAGAGAAATGAGTTCGGCGAGAAATTGAGAAAAGAAGGAAGCGAATACGGCGCCACAACAGGAAGACCGCGACGCTGCGGACATTTTGACCTCGTGGCTGCACGATACTCAGTCAGGCTGAACCATCCAACCGATATTGTTTTAACAAAACTTGACGTACTTGACAAGTTCCCAGAAATGAAAGTATGCGTTGCGTACAAAAAAGATGGTCGGCTTATTGATGAGCTGACAGAAGATACAACTGGCATAGAGCCAGTCTACGAAACACTGCCAGGCTGGCAGTCTCCCACATCTGGCTGCAGAACCTGGAAAGAACTGCCGGAAAACGCCAGAGCATACATCAAATTCATTGAAAAAGAACTAAAAGTGCCAATCAGCATTGTTTCTGTTGGCTGCGACAGAGAGGCGACAATATTCAGATGAGCAACGTCCTTGTCTTATTCTACGACAGAAAAGACCAGCTCAGACCAGCACAGGTTGAAGGCAAGGAATGGACACTTGCCGATGCAATAAAATTAGGATTTGCAGGCACTGGAGTAGGATATACTGTAAGAACCGCTTCTCCACGACACGAGCCATGGCTCGTCCAGTATTACATGAACGAAAAAAAATATGACGCAATGCTCATCGTTGGAGGACTGTCGTGCAGCCTCGACATACCCAACATGCTCATGGAAGAACTGTACGACAACCGCGAAATACGCATGGCACCCCGCGACTGGAAGAGCGCAGTGATTGAAGAAAGCCATCTCGAAGGAAAAATAATGCAGAGACACGAAATTAAAATCAGCGAACAGCACCTCAAATCAAACTATTTCGACCAGGAACGCCGCATACCGGTGCTTGGCATACCCACTGCAGACCCGCACACATATGGAGAAATCGCATTTGCATCCATGCTTATGTCAAGCAGACCAAGCGAGGCAGCCTGCGTAGGCGTAGAACAGGGATATCAGGGAGCCAAACTTGTCACCCGCATGCTAACCAACAAATGGAACGATATCAAAGTTATTGTGCCGGAAAAAAACAACGCTTTCAGGGGCACGGGCTATGGAATCTGCACGATGCTTGACAAAGAATTCAAGTCATACGAAGATTGTGGAATCTCATTTGGAGTTGAAACGTGGAACGATTACAGACCTACTCCTCTAAAGCCCTGGACGCCAAAGCCAAATGTGCTGCACATATGCGTTTACGATGAGTTCACGCAATTGAAGGAAGTCAGCGAACTTGCCGACTTTGTCATCGGCGTGGCACACTTTAGTGACAAAGACGTCGCACCTGAAGGAAAGATAGATTTCAAGCATTTTGTCAAGAAAGCAAGCGAATTCAGCAATGTCATCCATGTCAGGCCGGCAGTGCCTGAAAACGCCGCAAAGTTTGCAGCGCAATGCCTTGCTCTGCATTCCTATCAGAAAAAAATACCTGGACAGGACAAAACTGAAACAGTCTGGCTCAAACCAAGCAGATTCCCGGACTTAAGGAGAAAGAAATCCTGGCCGAACGTGCAGGAGTTTTTGAAAACGCTTGAAGGATAAAATGACACTTGGCGATCTCATCATTGTGCTGGACAACGGCTCGCAGACAACACAGCTGATTGCAAAACGCCTGCGAAAGCGCGGGTTTTACACAGAAGTATGCGCGTATAACAAGCCGCTCGAACAGATAATTGCTAAAATGCCCAAAGGAATTATTCTATCAGGAAGTCCTGCAAGTGTACACGACGAAAAAGCACCCACAGTGCCAAAAGAACTCTACGACCAGGCAACCCTTCTGGAAATATCTCTCATGGGAATCTGCTATGGCACCCAGCTAACTGCACACTTGTGGAACGGGGAAGTTGAACATTCTTCAAAACGCGAATATGGACGTGCACCAGTAACTGTCGATAAATCTCATCCACTCTTCGAAGGACTGCCGAAGAAGTTCATTTCATGGATGAGCCACGGCGACAAAGTCACAAAGCTTCCTCAAGGATTCATGGAAATTGCAAGCACTGAAAACTGCAAATACGCTGCTATAGCAGGACCAAATTTTGTTGGCTTGCAGTTCCATCCAGAAGTCACACACACCGAGCATGGCTCTGACATTTTGGAGAATTTTGCACGCAAACTGTGCAAAATGCAGCCAACATGGACGCCTGGCAATTTTATAGCGAGAACAACAGAGGAAGTCAAAAAGCTTGTTGGTGATACATTGGTTGTCGGCGGAATGAGCGGCGGAGTAGACTCAAGCACGATGAGCGTCTTGCTGCACAAGATATTAGGCAGCCAGTACAACGCAATTTTTGTCAACAACGGGCTGCTGCGTGAAAATGAAGCGGAACAGGTGCAGGAGACGTTCAAGAGACATTTCAACATGAATCTGATTTACGTTGATGCCTCTGAGCGATTCCTTGATTCCCTGAAAGGCGTCACGAGCCCTGACGAGAAAAGAAAAATCATTGGCAGGGAATTCATACATGCCTTTAACGACGCAGTCATAAGGAATTTTGGAACAATGCCCAAATACCTGGCACAAGGCACTTTGTATACTGATGTCATCGAAAGTGTCAGCGTCCATGGCGGGCCGACTTCAAAAATCAAACGACACCATAATGTCGGCGGACTTCCACCTGAAACGCTGGCATTGTTCAAAGGGCTGGTAGAACCATTCAGATTCCTGTTCAAAGATGACGTTCGCGAAGTCGCACAGGAACTTGAAATGCCGTATGAAATCATTGGCAGGCATCCGTTCCCCGGACCTGGATTGGCTGTCAGAATAATCGGTGAAATCACTCCTGAAAAACTGTACATTGCACGAAAGAGTGACGCGATTTTTGTTGAAGAGCTCAAGAAGCATAACTTGTATGACAAAGTCTGGCAGTCATTGACCGTTGTCACGGATACGCGGACTATTGGCGTACAAGGTGATGAGCATTCATATTCTTACGTTGTCGCACTCAGGTCTGTTGACAGCGTTGATGGCATGACTGCTGACTGGTCGCGCCTGCCACATCCGTTCATAGCAGACGTGTCCACCCGGATAACAAATGAAGTCAAAGGAGTGAACAGAGTAGTCTACGATGTAACCAGCAAGCCACCAGGAACAATCGAGTGGGAATAATCAGCTGTTCTTTACTGCGTATCTCGTATCAGATGCAGACGCCACTTCAAGCTGGGCATATTTCACGCAGGCGATGGAGTGACTTTTGAAATCCACGATAACTTCATCAGCAACCGTTCGAAGCTTCTCCACTCCACTCAGATGATACAATACGCGCATTGTATCTCCATACTCACGTGCACGGCTCTTTGCAACAGAATGATGCGAATCGCGGTCGGCATACACGATAACCATTCCCTTCGACCCTATCATGCTTGTCATAGCAGCACGCGCGCCAGCTGTTGGCGGTGCATTCGTTGCCAGCTCCCTGATAATGGTGTTCACGTGCTCATAGAACCCAGGAGGGCTGTTACGCACCACGCTGCCATAGAAGAACGCAAAACGGTCCTCAACACTGCCAACGTCAACCTTGGTCGGCTCAAACAGCAATCTCAATTTATATTTCTCGTCGATATTTTTCACTAAGTCATTTATGCTCATGTCTTCACTCTCCTAATCAAAAGAGATTCTTGCGCGCTGGCGGTGGTATTTAAAGCTTGCGAATCATGAGTGAAGAAGCTTGGAAAGCAGTTTTGCGCCCTCGACGAGCCGCGGTCCAGGGCGGTTCAACAGAGAATCATCAATGACAAACAATTTATTGCTCTTTATTGCGCGCAAATCATTCCAGCCCTGTCTTTCAATGATTTTTTCCTTTGGAACACGCGTGCTGACGCCGCACCAGGAGATGATAATGACCTCCGGATCAAAGTCTTTTACATCTTCTGTAGTGATTTTGTGGCTCAAAATACCGCTTTCTCCCAAACTGATGCCGCCGGCATGCCCAACAACATCAGGAACCCAATTGCAGCTCACAGTCATCGGCCATTCCTCGACATAGACTTTAGCTGAAGAATTCTTATGCAGCTTTGCAAGCTCTTCCTTGCTATTCCCGACCAATAATTCCGCCTCCTTGCCTTTACCGACAATTTTGCCGATTGCGAGCCAGGAATCAAAAACCGACTGCAAATTTCTGGGGTCAGTATGCAGAATGTTCATCTTCATTGCCTCAAGTTCCTTCGCAAGCTTTTCCTGCACGACTGTTGACGTGAAAATGACATCAGGCATTGCAAGCCGCACTTTAACCAGGTCAACATCCACCCAACCACCCATTTTCGGCTTTGCAGTGGCAGCCAAAGGATAATCACAATATTTTGTGACGCCAACGATTTCCTCATCCATTCCAAGAGCAAATAAAAGCTCGGTAATGCTTGGAGACAGAGAAACTATGCGCATGATTCATGCACTTGTTAGAAAGTATTAAAAAGTTTCTTTAGGCAAAAAGGCATATGCCCACCAAGCTTGCAGTCGGCGTTTATGCAGTCGATTTATGCACGTACCTGCCGGACATAAAGGCAATCATCATCTCAGACCTTCACTTGGGATTTGAGGAGTCCTTAGGCAAGCAGGGCGTTTTAGTGCCACGCACACAGTTCAAGCGTATTATCAAGCGATTGGACTGGATAACCAGCCATGTGGCAGTCGAGCAGGTTGTTCTCAATGGAGACATCAAGCACGAATTTGGAACAATTTCAAAACAGGAATGGAGAGAAGTATTGAGATTAATAGATTATTTTGAAAGCAAGAATATCAAAATTCTTGTTATAAGAGGCAACCATGACACTGTTCTTGGACCAATCTCGCGAAAAAAGCAGCTCAGGGAAGTAAAGGAAGTACGGCACAAGAACATTCTAATCACGCACGGTGATTACATTCCCCGGAAACTCGCACCAATCATCATCATGGGACACGAACATCCTGCAATCACGCTCAGGGAAAAGGCAAAATCAGAGAAATTCAAATGCTTCCTCAAAGGAAAATTCAGGAAGAGCACGCTCATCGTGCAGCCGAGCTTAAACCCCCTGACAGAAGGGACAGATGTTTTGAAAGAACAAGTGCTGAGTCCTTTGTTGTCTGATGTTCTGAGCTTTGAAGCGTTTATCGTGGACGATAAAACGCATGAAGTATTGCCGTTTGGGAAAATCAAGAACTTATGATTTACGGAAAATATGCTCTCTGAAAAATCCCTTTACATAATCAGCATTTTTACGCCTTAATGGATAGAATTCCTGAGCTCTTATTGTTTCTGCAACGCCTGCTTTCACTTCAAAAGGAATTTCAGGTTTTTCAGCCCATGCTTTGTCAAACCATACCAAGTCGTCTTTTGTGCGCAACGGATAGAAAATCACTTTTGAACTGACAAGCTCACTGATTGTTGCCTCAACCGCAGCAGAATCTGTTTCAAGGTTGTCACAGCGCTCAAAGAATCCTCTTTTGTCAGCTTTAAAAAATTGAGCAGATATGCGATATCCAGGTCTTGGCTGAACAATTGTGGAATATTTAATCCTGTCCCAATAGTCATCGCTTTCATCTGGATTTCTGTTCTCGCTGACGAGCTCTCTCAAGCCATACCCAAGAGTCATGAGATCTCTCTGCTGCATCTCTCCGCGATGCATGAAATATACTCCGCTTTCAATCTCCTCTACTTTGGTGAATAATTCATTTTCATAATGCTTATGAAAACCTGCCTTTGCCATCGCCACACGCAGCTGCCGCGTAGCACGTATCTGCTTTGGTTCCGGCCAGGAAGAGAAAAGCTCAGAAGCAAAAGGAAGTATTTGTCTGTAAGCAAGAGCGCCCTCTTTTTGCAACGAACACACTGCCTCACGTTTTCCAGCAGCATCAATATCTCCCTGACGTGGACATTTGGCATAAATCTCGCCCAATTGCCCTGCAGTCTTTTCCAATTTCCCTGCTGCCAAAAGCAATTCGTCTTCCAACGAGCCAGATGAGTCCATTACAACGAACACACTGTAACACTTTTATAAATGTTTCCTTGCTAGTCACAGAGAAGTAGTAAAAATTCATTACACTGAAGAATTCTGAGCCCTGAGAACACATGCTTTGCCACTGGCGTTATAATACCCGCACACCCTGTCGAGCTGGCCCTGGCGGGTACAGTCAGGGCTTTTTATGCCGGTCTTCTCACTGCCCTTAATGCCACATAAAATCCTGTCAATATAGCGAATACATACACAGTCTGGAGGCATGATGAAGTTGCCCTGTGTAACGCACTTCACCTCCTGACAGGCAGGATCGACACAATAGCCATTCTCGTATGCAAATGGCGCAGGGCACTCGACAAATACCTGTCCTCCAGTCATCCTGTCCGGGAAGACAAGAATAGCTGCAAGGGCAAGCACGGCTATTACTCCAAACAGGACAACCCCTTTTTCTTCAGCGTTCACACAACAAGAAATAACCTGTCAGTTAATAAGCATTACTCAAGGTCCTTGAATGGAATATCTTCATCATCAAGGTTGAACCAGCGGTCGCCACCGGTGTTGAAGCTGTACATGCAATTCTGACAGAAACTTCTGATTTCTCCTACCGCAATCGTACTGCATTGTGGACATCTCATCCCATAACCCCCTTTGTCACAAAGAACAAGTCCCGCCGGCCCTTACGAACCGGCGGGATTGTCGTAGTGAGTGAAGACTGTGAACTATGATGCGTCAAGCCATCTGTAGCGCGGCACGCTCGATTTCTCGCACGTCCTGCAGACATACGCATCATGTACTGCACTCTTGCCAATAATTTCCCCGCACCCCACGCAGTGTAATCGTTTCATGCTGATTTCCGCATCAGTTTTTTCATGACTGCATCAAAATATTCTTCGTCATGCCGCTGGGATCTGACGAACTCCCTGATTTCTTCCACGTCCCGGATGAACACCTTACTCGAATTCATCTTCGTCATCCCAGCCTTCAATCATCTCCTTGTCGGCTTGTTCGACTCCCTGCTCAAACGCGAGCTCCCACGGCGCTTCATCGTCTATCTTTTCTTCAACCAGCTCTATGTCGTCCTCTTCTTGCACCCAAACAGGGTGGTCATTAAAGTGGGCACGCTCAAATACTAATTTTTGTTTCATAGACCCCACCTCCCCTTATACTTCTAACCGCATTCTTCATAAATGAAGGAATCGATTTATATTTTGTCCTGATATAATATAAAATTTATATAATAAGACAAATTTTATAATATGTAGAAAGATTTATATAGAAATGTCATATTTATCAACATTTATTAGCTCAATATAGAGCATTATAGAATACAGCAATACTATATAGGGGGATGGAACAGTGCGACGCAAAATCATTCAGATTGCCGAGTCAACACAGCTTATTTCTCTGCCCAGAAAGTGGTGTCTTGCAAATAACATCAAGAAGGGCGACGAAATCAACCTTGACGTTGATGGAAGCAGGGTAATCATCTCCTGCCAGCTTGAGCCACAGATCGAGAGAGCTGAAATCAAGATAGCAGATTACGGTCTTCTTGCGCCACGCATGATTTATGCATTATACAAGAAAGGGGTTGACGAGGTCAGAATCAATTTTGAAAAGCCGGAAGACGCCATCATGGTGCAAAATGCCCTTCGCAATGAAACAGTAGGATACGAAGTCGTTGAACAGGATTCGAAAGGATGCCTCATCAAGAACGTTTCCGGGCATATCGAAGGATTTGACAACATGCTCAGACGGACGTTCCTGCTGCTTATCACCATGTCAGACGAGTGCTCAAAGGCGCTGCAAAACAAAGACACTGAAAGCCTCAAAAACCTCCTGGTGCTGGAAGAGAGCAACAACAGGTTTACCACGCTGTGCAGGCGATACCTGAACAAGCACGGAGCGCCTGACGGCAAAAAAGTCGGGCCATTATACCGAATCCTGGAGGAACTTGAAAATATCGCGGATGAGTTCAAGTATCTGTTCAAGGCGTTGTCTGTTGTCAAGGGAGAGTTCAAAGTCAGCAAGAATGTGCTCGACTACTACGAAGCAATCAACAAAATGCTGCGCAATTATTACGAGTCATTCTACAAGCTTGATGCAAAAAAAATAGCAGAAGTGGGAGCATTGCGAAAGGAGATTGTTGCAGACTGGCTCGAGCATCTCCCCAAGGTGAAGAATCCTGTAGAATTCGTTTTAATGCATCATGCACTGGTCATCGTGCAGAAAACATTCAACATTATAGGCCCGTATTTCGTCCTGGCCGTAACAACGAGTCAACAATCTCCTTGATGCCGTAGGGACCGTTCTCAAGAGTATAATCCGCGTACGTTTTTTTACTGTAGGGAATGCGAATTCTCATGTCCTGGTCAGACTGGTTCCGTTCAGGCCAGGTAACCAATGCTGTTTTCATGCCTTGCTGCCTTGCTGGCCTGAGGTCTACGCTTGGCCTATCGCCAACAAACAAGATATTTGGCGGCGCCACATTTGACTGCGCAATAATTACACCAAATCCCTCATCTCCCATCCCTTTTGGATACGCGTCCCCGTAAATTCTGATTTTAAAATTTGTTGGCTTCAATCCGAGCTTCTCAAGTACCGGGTCAACAGTTGAGGCATGGTTATTTGAATACAGAGAGTAGGGCATATCGATGATATCAAAGTACGCAAACAGGCCTACGAGGCGAGGCTCTCGTCCTACATATTCAGGGATGTTAGGTTTATTGTATGCATCGTTTGCGAGTTTCCGCTCCAACCCCAACGCCGCAAACACCCGTGAATGCGAATCAAGCCCCTCGATTCCCTTGCTTTCATCGCCATAATACAGGCCATCATAAATTTTTTCAAGGGCAGCCAAAATTTTACCTACTGCAGATAAACTATTACTTTCTTTTTTCTCAAGCTCGGCCAACTGCGCTTGAAAATGTGGGTTCAAAGCAGCTCTCTTGTCCAGAACCGCGTTATACATTTCGTTAAAGATGCGCGCTTCCAGCCTCGTACCGACCATCTGATAAAGGGTATTGTCCACGTCAAACCAGATATGCGACAACATTATGACCCCTCCTTATAGTCCATCTTCTTGCCAGGCGGACAATATTTCAATGCGGTCCGTTCGCGCTCATCCGAAAAGCCCGTGCCAATCTTGAGGAGCAAACCGTGCAATGCGTATGTGCGAATGAAATTCAACTCCTGTTCAGGAATCCCTGCTGTAGTCAATTGTGTAAGACAGGCATCAACTTCCGTGTCAGTCAACGGCGTCACACGGGAATCTATTTTGAACGGATTAATTCGATCACTCATCTTGTACTTTCGGTTAAACTCGTGATTGAGCCGGTGGCACAGGTGCCTTGCCAGCAAGTAATGATGTGTTATGTTATCGGTAAATCGAAGCCTGCGGTCCTCGTACTTGTTTTTCTTAATACCTTCATTCACCCTTTCCTCGCACGTGCGCTCCCAGTAGTCCGTGAACAGGGACATCTTTCGCACAGCACGATACCACAGCATCAGGTAGAATGTCAGATTATCATTTCTCAGATCGGAAATGCTGTCCTTGTTATCAACGCCATCGAAGAATCTGTCCCTCATCTTGAAGATATTCTGTGTGGTGAAGCTGCCATCCTTGCTTCTCAGCACAAACGCGGCTTCATAGAATGTCGCAATCTGGGAGAGGTCTTCCAGTACATGACCATAGCGGTACTGCATGTCGACATGGTATGATGTCCTGTCAACTTTATCCATGTCAATTTTTTCCCTTGAAGTCACGCCAAATTCACTGAAGTAATCGTCTATTGACATGGTGATTTTAGGAAGACGGAGTTTTATATTCGCCAGCGAGGAGTCCAAATTTCTCACAATGTGCCTCTCTTCCATTTTCATTTCGCCAAGAACCTTCGTTGCCTCGCTCCACAATTTTTTCTCCTTCTCGGTAAAGGATACTGTTGTTCTCCGCGTGAACGCATCAGGAATGTCATCTATCCGCTCTCTATAGTATTGAACCAGTTCATTCGGCGATGGCTTTTTTACAAACGTTGTTGTACAACTGTTAAGCCAGAATGCGCAATCATCAACGTATTTTTCAACAAGCGACTTACGCAGAAGATGGATTTTTGCCTGCCTGTTCTCATCCTTTTCACCTTTCTTGTTTTCTTCATCAGTATGCTCCTTATTCAACTGCAGGAGCACTTTATAGAGCGGAATCCCGTGAACGTACTGCATTATAACGAAAGAAGTATTGCGCCTATAACCTGGAAAATCCTCAAAATGCAATGGCCTAAGAATCAATGGTGTTGCCCTCAGTGGTCCCCGGTTGTACATATGCTTGGCATCCTTCACACGCTGTTCAGCAATCTGTTTGGACGGCAGACTTCCCCGTGGCTGTATTTCACGGAACACGAGAAACGGAAGCGTGCTTTGGTATGCGGCATGATCTGTAACCTGCGCCACACCGCCTTCCCCTATTTCCCCTTCTCCCAAGTGGAACACAGACTTTGCCAGAACATAATCAGGATATGAGTCCAAAAATGAAGCAACGACCGGAGCAAGCTTTTCTGCAAGCTTTGAGTCTTCTGTAATATCATACTGGAACATTGCCGTCTGGATTGTTCCCCATAAAGCACTGTGAATCGGCAGCTCCCGGTTCAATTCATCAAGCGACTGCAGTGACTTTTCATACCTACTGACAACAGCGAGCGCGTTCCTGAACTGCGGAGGATTTTGCCGGGCAAGAATCTTGTGCCCCTCCGAATTATTTTGCAGGTATCTGTCAACCCTGCTTTTTGCCTGAATCGCAGCAGCAAGGGATGGATGGAAAGTCGGGTAATCAACAACTTCAAATAGGTTGTACATTGCAATGAAATGTTGCTTTTTCTTCTCCATTTCATCCGGCGCACCCTGCAACTCGGACGGACGGCTGTCCGGCTCTGCATAAAAGATAACAGGTGTCCTGAAATTGGTCTGCAATGCCGGATGCTGCACTTCATCATGTTTGGTGATAACCACCGCATCAAAGTCGTTCAGTGTCAGCTCATCCAGGGCTGGCGAATGAACAAATTCCTTAACTGAATCGGATTTTGCAAACTTCTCAAATTTTGAGAATGTTATCTGGTCAGAAACTATTGCAACACGCCCCTCCAAAGTAGTTCCAGACATATGCCCCCGTTGTAACTTTACAGTAAATAAGTTACCTCAATGCTTTATAAATCTTACTGAAAATGTATACTACGGGAGAAACATTTATAAATGCTCAAGATTTAATGTGATAGGTGGTAGACGATAAACTAAACGAAGGAATAAACGCAGGTGCCAAAGGATTAAGTGACAGTACTCCAAGTACACCCATCGATTTAGAAGTGCAGCTGCGCATGCTCTACGAAATAGAGATAAAGCCGCGCGATGCTGACCTCATCGTAGAATGCGATGACATGTGCAGAGGAAACTTCGACGCACTCCGCACAGCATACGTGAACAAGTTCCGTGCCACCCACAACATGGAATATGCACAGGACATTAACAGGATAGAGCGCCTGCAGAAAATTCAGAGAGAACTCAAGGAGTCCGGCTTCAAGTTGGACGACAGACCAGTCGACCTTGTCTACCTTGCAGAACGCTATGAATCAGAGAGACCCAGCTTCCAAGAACGCGAACCGGAAACAAAGGTCATACGCAAATATCTCAATGGCGATGCTGCAAAAACCGGCACTGGCGGCTAATTCTTCACGCAACCTTTAAAAACACACTTCTGATTGTACGCAACAATGCCAACAGAAAAAGAGCTGATTGACGAGCGGAAAAAGAAAAGAGAAGAACTATTGCGCTTAGGCATCAATCCATACCCGTACAAGTACGAAGTTACGCACAGCGCACGGGATATTCTTGACAAGTACAAAACGCTTGAAGCAGAACAGAAGACAAACGATACTGTGAAAGTGGCTGGCAGGATTGTTGGCCTGCGGCGCATGGGCAAAGCAACCTTCATGCACCTCCTTGGACAGACCGGCAAAATCCAGATTTACCTCAAGTATGATGACATGCCGAAAACATATGAGCAGCTCAAGCTCACAGATATGGGAGACTGGATAGGAATAACCGGCATAATCTTCAAAACGAAAACAGGAGAAATCACGGTATGGGCGAACAATTTTGAAATTCTCTGCAAATCATTGCGGCCCTTGCCCGAAAAGTGGCACGGCTTGACAGACATCGAACAGCGATACAGAAAAAGATACGTTGACTTATTCATCAACCCTGAAGTGCGCGAGGCATTCTTCAAACGCACAAAAATAATGGACTCCATCAGGGAGACGTTGAACAAGAAGGAATTCCTTGAAGTTGAAACACCTATTTTGCAGCCAATCTACGGGGGCGCAAACGCAAAACCATTCAAAACTCACCTGAATTCCCTAAAGATGGACGTGTATTTGCGCATTTCAAACGAATTGCACCTGAAACGGCTTCTTGTCGGCGGGTTTGAAAGAATATATGAATTCGCCAAAGACTTCAGAAATGAGGATATTGACAGGACGCACAACCCGGAATTCACCCAGATAGAAATCTACCAGGCATACGGAGATTACACTGACATGAAAGAACTCGTCATGGACCTTTACATCGCTGCAGCAAAAACACTGCATGGAAGCACCAAATTCGAGTATCAGGGAAACGTTATCGACGTCAAGAAACCATGGCAGACATACACAATGATTGAAGCGCTAAAGAAATTTGGCGGTATAGACGCAGACAAGCTCACGCTGCAGGACATGAACAAGCTCTGCGAGCAGCACAAGCTCGAAGTTACTGCAAACCCGACCAAAGGACAGCTCATCCAGGCACTCTTTGAAGAATTTGTAGAAGAAAAACTCATCCAGCCGACATTCATCACACACCATCCCATCGAAAGCACGCCATTATGCAAGCCATGCAGGGAACACCATTTGCGCGAGCATTACATTGAACGCTTCGAACCATTCATAGCAGGAATGGAAATAGCAAACGCATACTCAGAACTCAACGATCCGGTCTTGCAGCGTACATTGCTTGAAGATCAGGCAAAACAATTACGCGCAGGAAGCGCAGAAGCGCACCCAATGGACGAAGACTTCATTGAAGCAATCGAGTACGGCATGCCACCAACAGGCGGCGTCGGCATAGGCATAGACAGGATGACCATGATACTTACAAACAACCCAAGCATCAGAGACGTTCTCTTTTTCCCCTTTATGAAACAATGACACACAAAATAATCATCGGGCTGACAGCGAGAGTGGTGCTGTTCGGCAAAAAAGGAAAAAAAGAAGTAATCGCGCGCATAGACACCGGCGCAACAAAGAGCAGCATAGACAAAGAACTCGCAAACGAGCTGGATTTGGGGCCTGCACTGGGGCACGCCCGCGTCAAGAGCGCGCACGGATCACGTTATAGGCCGCTGCTGACTGCCGACATAATGATTGCAGGAGAATTAATGCACGCAGAATTCAACATTGCTGAAAGAGAGCATATGAAGTACAAAATCCTGATCGGACAGAATATTTTAAAGAAAGGATTCCTGATTGACCCTTCCAAAGGTGGATAAAATGCCGGTTGGTGGACAATGAAAGCAGCACTCATTTCGCTTGGCAGTATTTCATCGCGCTGGACAATAGACGCATTGAAAAAACACTTTGATACTGTTGACCACATTGACATACAAGAATTGGAAGTTTCTTTAGGCGGAAAGAAGGGGCAAGTTCTCTATCAGGGCAAGCCGCTGCCTGAATACGACTGCGTTTACGCAAAAGGAAGCTTCAGATACGCAACACTACTGCGTGCAGTGACCACACTTTTGCAAAAAAATGCCTATATGCCACTCAAGGCTGCAAGCTACACCATTGGCCACGACAAAGTCCTAACACACCTGAAATTCCAGGAATACAACGTCCCGCAACCGACCACGTATCTCGCATCAACAGCAGACGCTGGCAAGAAGATCATCAAGAAAATACCCTTCCCCATCGTAATGAAAATGCCATCAGGCACGCACGGAAAAGGCGTCATGCTTGCAGACAGCCCTGAAAGCGCAAGCTCCATGATAGATGCTCTGGCATTGCTCAAACAGCCATTCCTGATACAGGAATACATCGAGACGGATGGCAAGGACTACCGGATTATTGTTGTCGGAGACCAGGTGGCAGCTGCAATGAAACGCATTGCCGCAAAAGGAGAAAAAAGAGCAAACATCCACTCGGGCGGCAGAGGAGAAAAAGCAGAGCTGGATGCGAAGACCACAAAAATCGCAATCGCCGCAGCACGAGCAGCCGGCTGTGACATCTGCGCGGTCGATATCCTGCCCGGCATAAAGGAACCTCTTGTGCTTGAAGTCAATCTTTCTCCAGGACTGCAGGGCATCACAAAAGTAACCAAGATAAACGTTGCCGAAATCATCGCAGAGTTCCTCTACAAGCAGACAAAGGCATTCAAGGAAAAAGGAAAGGAAGCCATCATCAGGGAATTGGCTCCGGAACAGGAAATACACGGTCCTCTTGACTTCAGAGGCAACAGAATCCTCCTGCCAGAGGTCGCGTCCATGGCATCAAAGATAAAAGAAGATGATGAAGTCGTTCTCAAGGCAAAAAAAGGACACATTGAAATTCAGAAAACAGGAAAAATAGAAAAAAAAGAATAATCAAGCGTAATTGCAGGGTCCTGAAACCGTATTTGTTATCTGCGCTTCTGAGCCACACACTCTCTGGCAGACCACCTGTGCCTGACCATAATTATCAGCAGTAATGCCTTCTGAAGGACAGCTGCATGAGTAACACTCCTGCCCCAACTGCTGGGTATAGGGCACTCCTGCCTGACAGTCAGCCAAACACTGGCGCAAAGCTGCGCCGCCAAGCCCCTGTTGACCAACATAAGACTGTCCAACAGGACGTCCAAAGCACGTTGACTGGCAGTTCAACATGGGCATCTTCATCATGCCCGGCTGGTCTTCAGGCGGAATCATCAGCATACCTGAAGAAGCGCTGCCCGGATTCAGAACATAAACAACTCCGACAACTGCAAAAAAAGCAACAACCAACAAAATACCTGTTTCAACGTTCCCTCTTTTATGCATACGCTCACCTCTTTTTTATCGGCACGGACCTGCTTGAACAGAAGATATAATTCCACCGCAATTGTCACGGCAGACTCGCTCTGCAGCCTCTCCAGTAACTGAAGTAATGCCTTCGGTCAAACAACTGCACGTGTAACAAGACTGTTCGCCCATCGCAAACGCTCTTCCGGCGAACGCGCGCCCGCCAGGGCCTGAAACTCCGCTGATAGAGCCTCCATATACTTTTGCGCCGGGAACAGCAAACGCGCCAGTCGGCTTTGCAATCGACTGATATCTCGTGCCCGGCTCGCATTGCGCATTCGCATACTCATTGCACATGAACTGTGCTTCCTGGGAAGAAGTTGTCACGAACCACTTTATTTCAACAGGCTTTGGGGGCTGGCACTCGACAATGCACTCAAAATTGTAGCCGGTTGCGCGCCCTGCACCCTTGAAAACGAAATAAATACCGACAATGGCGATAACAAGGACTAAAAGAAGAATCCACAAATCACTTGCTCCTCTTTTACTCATGACACGCCTACAGATGTGCCTGTATAAAAAGGTTATGCCTTTGTCTTATTCAGGAACAATACGAGCGCGACAAGAATAAACCAGATGATGAGCAATACGGCCATGAACGGCGTTATCGGGTCTGTGCCTGGAATTCCGTACAATGCGCCACTGACCTGCAATTCCGGATTAGAAACATAATACCAAGTGAATACAAAAGCAATCCCTACAAACACGGCAAACGCTGCAAGCAGATGCTCGTTTTTCACAGAAGGAGTTATGGGAACTGTTTATAAAAAGGTTTGCCTACGTGTAACCATTCCACTTGTGATGAACGCGCGCCAACAGTTCCCGGAAAAACCAGCGTGTTGCAGAGATTGTCCACCGCTGCCTATCATCACTGTTGCTCCACTGCACTTCCTGCTCAAGAAAAGGCACGCCTGAAAGGCCAACTTTCTTGCCAACCTCAATCACCCGCTGCATATGCGCAGGATGAGCGACGTACACCAGCCGTTCGCGGTCAAGATAGTTCTCATCAATGATGTCCCTCGCTATGCTGAGCACTCCTTTTGTATCAATTTCAGAAACAACTGTGGAAATATCCTTGTTATTATCGGTTCCTACACTTATTGTCTTGTGCACACCATACAGTTGAACATACCTGTCAAAAATCTCCTTTTGCAAAATCGCGGGAAGCTCAGGGTCAAAGTGCATTCTGGCACCATACACTGTATCAGCAAGACGCTCATTGCAGGACGTTGTGCCAAAAGCAGTTCCGACAATGACAGAACGCTTTTCCGCAGGAATGGCTCTGTATTTCCTGTCCGCTGCAACTATTTCTGTCAATGAACCGTGCGAATAATCCAGCATGTTCTTCCACAAGCCCATAGCACATTTGCGGATAGCACGGAATTATAAAGGTTTTGATTGACGATGCAAACTCTTATACCAGTCTGCAATCAAAATATCGCAACATTTTAGGACGCTGGCCGTGCGTGGCACCGTCTATCGGCTGCAATTCTAAATCAGAAAGCCGTGCACCTTTACTAAAATGTCCGAACAAATAATCGTCCAATTCTCTATCATTCCAATTCGTGCTAAGGTTGTCTGCTTCACAGCTTGCAATTGCGGCATAATCTTTGCGATTTTCATGAAGTCGCAATTTTTTCAAGAAGGATCCGCTATGGCAGGCGTAGACAAAAACCGTTTTCTTGCCACGTATTTTATCCAACTCCTCAAGAAATCCTTCATAAGACAAGCGTACACTTCCCATTTGGATTGTTTCAGCTTCGCCATGAGAAAAAACAATTACTGTGGTCAGGGTATTATCATCGCTCACTCCTTCAAATCTCTTTACCGCCTTTCTAAATTCAGGCAAGACTTCTGTTGTTCCCGGCCATATTTTGGCGACTTCCCGATAACTTCCATTTCTCAACTCCCCCTTTTCATATTTACTAACTACATCTGCCAAACTTGAACGAACAATATCTTTTGGTCTTACAATCTGCTTTACGCCGCCTTTACCTTTGCACGTACCTGCGATTCCATCAATCGCGTTGAGCGGTGAGCGTTCACCAAAATCCAGCGTTCCTGTCAATAACAATTCCCAGTCATAGAGATTGAGATTGCCTGAAATAAATGAACTCCATCGGGGGAGATTTGGAACGTTGTCGGCATATCCGCTCAGAATATTTTTACCTACAGCAAGGATTGCATATTTGTCCCTGGGTTCAAACAATTTGTCTGAGATTTCTTCATCCGCCGGGAATGGAATTATTCTGACCATGTTTCTGTATGTGACACCGTGCCCTTATAAATTTTACTGATTTAGCCACTTTTAAGTAGTTAATTATTGCAAATTTTCGGCATACCAGTATCACCGCAACCCTTTTAAACCCTCTATTGACGAAATAATTCATGAAACTCGGCGTACTCTACTCAGGCGGCAAGGACTCGACACTTGCGCTAATGAAGGCAAAAGAGCACCACGAAATATGCTGCTTAATCAGCATTGTTTCTGAGAACAAGGAAAGCTACATGTTCCACACGCCGAATATAGATGTAACATTATTGCAATCGCAGGCAATGGAGATACCATTAGTCAGAGTTGTGACAAAGGGAGAAAAGGAAAAAGAGCTTGACGATTTGAAAAAGGCAATCCTTGAAGCAAAACAAAGATACCAGATTGAAGGAATTGTCACAGGAGCAGTCCGCTCAACCTATCAGGCAAGCAGGGTGCAGCGCATCTGTTATGAACTTGAGTTGTGGTGCTTTAATCCTCTTTGGCTTAAAAACCAGGTGGAACTATTGTATGAAATTCTTGAAAAAGGCATCCACGCGATAATTTCCGGCGTATTCGCAGAGCCGCTGGACAAAACATATCTGGGAGCCGAGATAAACAAAACAATGATAGAAAAACTGTCAAAAATAGCTTCAACACACCACATCAGCCCTGCAGGAGAAGGTGGCGAGATTGAAACAACAGTGCTTGACGCGCCGGTTTTCATGAAAAAAATAAACACAACGAAGAGCGAAATTAAATGGAATGACAACTACAACGGAACATTTGCCATACATGATGCTGAGCTGATTGCAAAATGATTCTAATCATCAGCACTTGTAGAGAAGAATTAAGCGACTCAGAGTTTGTCAGGCCGCTTGCGATACTCATAGAAGACCACAACATAATACATTATACGCGGGTCAGACCAGCAGACATCGCTGCTGCCAAAAAGATAATTATCAGCGGCACTGCACTGAAAGATTTCGAGTATCTTAAGCACGATTTCAGCTGGCTGTTGAAAACCAACAAGCCGGTGCTCGGCATCTGCGCAGGCATGCAAATAATTGCAAAAGCGTTTGGCATACCGCTTGAAGACCATACAACCATTGGACCACAGAAAGTTGAGGTTGTGACAGAAAACAAACTTGCAGAAGGCAACTTTAACGCGTATTTCCTGCACACAAAAACCGGAACAGGAAATTTTCAAACATTGGCAGTCAGCAACGGAAAGCCCTGCATGATTAAACACCCTCTTTCGGAAATATACGGATGTATTTTTCATCCTGAAGTCATGAACGAGGAAATTATCAGAAAATTCACGGAATAATCCGGAAAGTTCACGGAAATATCGTCGATACGCTTATTAAGCAGTTTAACATTCTATACAAACATGTACATTCGCATCGGAAGTAAAGAAATATCGGTTTGGCAACTGATGTTTTATGTTTCTTGGACGGTCTTATCCATATGGCTAATCCTCAAAGTCGCAGGAGTCATTAAAACACTCATCTGGCTCGAATATGGCGTTCCAGTAGCGAGCCTCATCATTGGAATTTTCGGATTGTATCATAACCTGATGGACAACATAAAAAAATTGTCTGTTGGATTTGCAACACTGAACATGAAATTTGAACATTTGGACAATGATGTTGAAGGTATAAGAAGCGATATGTCAGTGCTTAAACAACATGTATCTGAGCTCAAACAGGACACATCCGTCTTAAAAACAGACATGGAATACGTCAAGAAAAAGATTAACTGATTCTCCGAAATATAATCAATCGTTTTGTACATACACAAGGGTGATATAGGCAAATGGGCAGAAATATGATATGCTCCCATCAGTACCAGAATACAACAGAGCGCGTCTCAGGCTTGAATACGCAGTAAACCAGCTCGAGACAATAATAGAGACAGACCCTGTGCGTTACACCCGACTTCAAATTTCATTAAGGGACAACAAAAAGAAAATTGAGAAAATCGACATCATTCTAAGCGGGCATCCGGAAAATCCTCCAACAGCTGATGAGCAATTACAGCTCAAACGGTACATTATAGAAAATGAACTCAAAAGAATAGAAGGAGGGCTGTGTTCTGTCTGCACGTATTATTTGCCCAACCGAGTGAGAGCAGAGCATGGGTACATGAGCATGGTAAAAAGACTGGAAATGCTTCCAAAACACACGACTGCATGCATTCCTGAAGATACAAGGATGTCGCAACCAACACGCTCATTATGCGACTCATATGCAGAAGACTCAAACGCCCTACGCGACGATGACCTGAAAGAACTACCAGACAGAATTGCAACCTGGCGATGGCTGCAAGTAAAATATTCTTCACCGCAACCCGCTGGCAAACCTGCTGCGGATAAGCCTCCTGCTGATCCTGTGCACAAAGAATAAATACCAGTGAACATGCCCAAAGTGCATGAGATGGGGCATCATTGCATTATTGTTTCTTATTAGTTGCGCGCCAGCAGCGCAGGAAGTAATGACAAAGCCAAAGGTTGACCAGCAGCCAATGCAGCAAGTCATTGCTCCACCAGTTCTGGAGCCGGAAATCAAGGCACCGCAACAGGTCGTTCAGCCGACCGCAACACAGGCACCAACAACGAAACCTGTTGTTCAAAAAGAATTATCTCCATACGAAGAATGCCTGCAGGACTGCGACGAAAGCTGCGCTGCCACAGCACAAAATTCGTGCACGCAGCGGGACCGGTCAGGCTGCAAGGATATCTGCAATGACAACCCAATAGTTGACCCGTCAGCATGCACACAAGCATGCTCCTATCTGCCACAACCAAGCGTGTGCAAACAACAGATGGACTCGTTCTGCTCAGCGCAGTGCGTTAACTATTGCCACTAGAATTTAAGCTTCGGACCGGCCTGCCTGCTTATCTTTTTCATCAGCTTCTCAGGACTCTCTCCTTTAAGCATCTTGACCATCTTCTTGGACTGCTTGTACTGCTTGATCATATCACGGATATCACTGGTAGAAACACCAGAACCCTTGCCAATCCGTTCAATCCTTTGCGCATCAATAATCTCAGGGTCTTCCAGCTCTGCCTTTGTCATGGAATTCATCGCGTGCTTCCACTTCTTCAGCTTGCCTTCCTGCACCTGCAGCATCTCCTTCGGCATCGACAACTGGCCAAGCCCTGGAATCATCTCCAGCACCTTGCCCAACGGACCCATCTTTGACATGGCTTCCATCTGGTTGTAAAGGTCGATAAGATTAAATTCACCTTTCAGCAGCTTTTTCTCAATGTCCTTGGCTTCCTCCTCAGTAATCGCTTCCTTTGCCTTTTCGAGCAAAGCCTCGAGGTCGCCCATGCCGAGCAGCCTGCCGACAAAACCCTTTGGATTAAATTGCTCAAAATCATCAACCTTTTCACCGACGCCAATAAATTTTATTGGAGCGCTGGTGACTGCGCACGCGCTCAACGCGCCACCACCCTTGGCAGTGCCGTCCATCTTTGTTACAATGACTCCAGTGATCGCGCCAGCTTCGTGGAATGCCTTTGCCTGAGTCTGTGCAGCCTGACCGATATCAGCAGAAATAACCAGCAATGACTCATCCGGCTGGGCAAGCTGATGCACATTCTTCAATTCCTCAATCAAATCCTGAGAAAGCGCATCCCTGCCTGCAGTGTCAATGATGACAACGTCAAATTTCTTCAGCTCCGGCTCAAAACTTTTGTAAATCTTAATTGGATCCTTTTCGCCTTTCAGAATGAAAACAGGCACGTTAATCTGCTTGCCAACCTGCGCCAACTGGTCCATAGCAGCAGGACGATGTACGTCCAAGCCGAGCAATGCGACACGCTTGCCCCTTTTCATGAAAAACTTTGCCAGCTTGCCAGAAGTGGTGGTTTTTCCAGAACCAAACAAGCCAACCAGCATTATCTTGTTTGGGGTTTTATCGCCCAATTTGAGCTCAGACTTGTCGCCACCCAAAAATTTCGTCAATTCCTCGTAGACAATGTTGATTAAATGCTCTTTCTTTGTCAGCGCGCCAGGAGTTTCCTCCTTAATGATTCTGTCCTTAATCCTCTGCGTCAGCTCAAACACCAGCTTGACATTAACGTCTGCCTGCAAAAGCGAGCGCTGGATGTCCTTGACAAGTTCGTTGATGAGTTTCTCATCTACAAACATCGCCTTCGCAATCTTCTGCAAGGTGCTCTTCAAGCCCTCAGAAAGCTTTTCCAAAACCATGCTCTATAAGCTTGAAGAAGGGTTTATAAAGATTATTGCTCATTTGAACACGTAACTTTGTTGCTACCGTCTGGGGATAAATTTATAAATGCCGAAGCTTCCGCAACCGTCATGGGCAAACGAAAGAAAGGGCAGCCAGAAGGACATGGATTAAGCAGGCGAGTACTTCTGCTTGCAGGCGCAGTAGCAGTCGTGGGCACTTATTCACTCTTAATCAACCGCAAAGAGCAGCAATCGCTGGCTGAATTTATGCAGTCAAACATTTTTGGCAAGCGTGGCAAATCGTTCACCCATCCTTTCTACGAGAACTCTGCAGGAGGAATATTTGCGGATGCAGCGGCACAGGAAATTGCAAACCGCGTGAAGCCAGTGCTTGCACAGAAATACGGCGACATAAGCGACGTAGGAATGAGGGTCCAAAGAGAATTCACCGAACTTGCTGTTTCAGACGAGGTATTCAGCCAGTTAACTAAGCGCCTTGAGCCAACTATAGAAGCATATTTCCGCGATTTAGAAATTCCAACACCCCGCATCACCTGGCAGAGGTTTACGCCAACGACAACTGTGCAGTATAATACAGGCATTACTGTTCTCATCGCGGAACGAACCGTAACAAACTACTTTTTTGGGAAAAAAGACGACAAGCTTGAAAAATACATTACTGCGGACAATGTTTTTGTGAATGGAGAAGCAAAAGGAAGCACAGAACTTAAAGTTACTGGAGACAATGTAACGCTTTCGCACACGCGCGGACCGCTTCTTATCAACCTTACTGCCGGCAGAAATGCATCTACTGAAACCCTTGAGACTGTAAATACAATTTTATCAGAACTTTTGCACTATCACACATCACCACGGTCTGTAACTTATGCAGAAAAGCGCATCAATGAACTGTTCAGGAAAAACAACAGTGTGCTTACCGGACAGATATTGCAGCCCGTTGTCCATCAGGCGCTCGCACAAGAGGAAGGTGTTGTCCACGCGGCGACATTCAAGTGGATACGCGAGAAGTGGCTGCCAGCGCAAAAAGACGTTACAGTGAAAGATTTTGAAACAGATTTTGCAAGTTTTGTACAAAAGCCAATGTACTCAAGCTTGAAACGCATTTATGAAATGCCAAAAACGCCGAAAGAACTGGTAAAAGCGTACATGCTCAATCCCGAAATGAATCAGTGATGCGATAAACTTTAATACTCCTTTTAACAGAATTCAGGCATGCCAGCTGCAGAAGAGGTCATCCAGAAGCTCGACGAATGCATTAACGCAGCAAAAGCAGTCTTTGAGCAGGAATATGAGCGTATGGCGCTGGCACGAACCTCAAGAGAAGGTCCCATTGGATTCTCAAGCACCAAGCAACTCACGCAGCAATGCCTCAACTGCGGCAGAGCGGTCGTGGATTACGCCATATTCGGCAGATGGGTGGAAGGAACACAAGAAGGAGAGGCAAACGTGAGCTGGAAATGCAGCACCTGCCAAAACAGATTTGTGTTCAGAGGATCGCGAAGCACCGTCATCAGACAAATCGTATACCTGTCAAACAGACCAAAGAAAGCAGCGTGATTATTTCTCTTTCGCCGCATGAACCGCGTGCTCAATAATAGAAGGCGTCCAGCCTTTGCCGGCAAGCTCCATGCGGATGTCGCGCAATGACTTATCATGCTCCAGCTGATGACCAACATATGCAATAAGCTCTGGCGGCGCAGGATGAATGTGCTCTTCCTTATGCGTCTCGCGATGAACATAATACTGCTCTCTCAGCCAGAAAATCAAAACAATGACGATGACCAGCAAAAAGATGTTCACGCCGAGCAAGACCAGCATGTACGGCGGAAACTTAATCTCGGCAGGAACAGCAACTTCCGGAGGACTTACCGCTCTTCCTGACAAGCCGTCAACCGAATTCTGCAATTGCGCGACCTGCGCAATAATGGAACGCTGGAAGCTGTCAAGACTGCCGCGAATCTCAGACATCTCACGCGAGCGCTGCTCCTCATACGCGCGCAGCTCTCCCTGAAGGGCAGACACGTTTCCACCAAGGGCAGACGCTGCCTGCTGCAATCTTACAATATGGATATTGTCCAGCGGGAAATCATCATAGCGTGGAATAGTCTTGGTATAATTCGAGTCCAGATTATTTTGCGCAAACACTGCAGTTGCGAGCAATAATGCAAGCAACACGAGCCTCTTTTTCATTACAAGGAATTTCGGAAGTAAAGGTATTTAAAGGTTTGCCAGAAAATATGTGTATTTATACACATAGTAACGGGGCTGTCTGCCAAACTTTTAGTTAAAAGTTTGATCAAAACAACTCAAGTGGGGCATGAAGCCCCACGACATACGGCACGCACCTTGTGCTGTCTGGACAATATATTCGGGGCTGTCTGCTAGTGGTAGGCTACACCCTTGGGGTGGGTGTGACGCGAGTTCAATTCTTGCCAGCCCCATAATCAGCATCTTTAAATATTATTTTCAGTTTCTCTGGCAGATGGTCGTAATTACCAGTTCAGCAAGCCATCTTTTGCGCGGCGAAAAGAGATTGCCAGTCACAGTAACACGGTTCAAGGATGGCGAGCTGTATGTCAAAATACATGAAACACGGCTGAAACACAAAAGAGTAACGGTTATTGCAGGATTTCAGCCACCAGCAGATAACCTGATGGAATTGCTGCTGACTCTTGATGGACTCCGGCGTCTTGGAGCGCGCATAAGACTGATTGTAACCTACTTTGGCTATGCACGGCAGGACCGCACAAAACCAGGAGAAGCGCTCGCTGCAGCAGTTGTCTGCAGGATGTTGCGGCGCTATACCGATAACATCACCGTCATTGACATGCACAGCAAACGACTCAACAAATATATCACCTACAAAAATATTGTTCCCATCACACCATTCCTGCCAATCATTCCGGCAGGCACGGTTATAGTCGCACCAGACAAAGGCGCCATCCCGCGAGCCAGGCACTGGCAAAGAGCGCTAAGAGCGCCTCTTGTCTTCCTCCAGAAAACCAGACCTGTGCAGGATGTTGCTGAAATACTCTCCATAAAAGGAAACGTGCGCGGCAAAAACGTCCTCATCGTTGACGACATGATAGCAACAGGAGGAACAATCATCGAAGCAGCACGAGTGCTGAAACAGCACGGCGCGAACAAGATTTATGTCGCCGCAACGCATGGGCTTTTTGCAGGAGACGCGCTCAAAAATCTGGCACAATCACCCATTTCCAAAATATTTGTAACTAACACGCTCCCACAGAAAAAACATCCATTGCTCACTGTTATTCCAATAGACGAACTTATCAAACAAAAACGCATATAAATAAGTCACACACCGCAAAGAGTGAAGCACAATGCAAGCAGTCATACTGGCAGCAGGGGCTGGAACGCGATTGCGACCCCTGACACTGGACATCCCAAAAGCAATGATTCCAGTAAATGGCAAACCAATGCTGCAGATTATAATAGAGCAGCTGAAGACAGTGGGCGTTACAGAAATCGTCATCATCGTCCACTACCTGAAAGACAAAATAATCAACTACTTCGGAGACGGCTCAAAGCTCGGCATAAAAATCACGTACACCGAGCAGAAGGAAATGAAGGGCACGGCGGACGCCGTACTGACCGCAGAGCCGTTCATTACAGACAAAAAATTCATTCTCATCTACTGCGACTCCCTCTTTGAGACAGACCAGCTGCAACGCCTGCTCGCACACAAAAAGGCAGATGGAGTATTTACCGTACGGGAAGTTGAAGACCCCAGCCGCTTTGGAGTAATAATCACTGAAGGAAAGAAGATAGTAAAGTTTGTTGAAAAACCAGAACAGCCAGTCAGCAACCTAGCAAGCTTCAGCGTCTTCATAATGCCAAGAGAGATTTTTGAAACGTGCAAGCTCATCAAGCCAGGACCAAAAGGAGAATACTGGCTTACAGACGCCATCCAGATGCTCATCGACAGAGGACTGACCTTTGAGTACGAGGTCAGTAAGTACATTCTCGACATCGGCACACACGAGCAATATACAGAAGCGCAGGAATTAGCCAAAAAACTTCATCTTTAAGCAAAAGAAGGCAGAATAAAGCTTCTTCAAGCTTCATAAAGCATCATCTTGCCTTTTTTCTGAAACTTTCAAAAGCATATATAAAAGCAATTTCATCCTTAACAGCATTGCAATCACAGCCGCGGAATTCCTGCGGCAGCGGAGGCCTAAGGTCTCCGCTTTACTATCATGGCAAACAAACAATCGAAAACGGAATCATTGGACTCTGAAACAGAGTCAGGACTTGTACAGGCAATATACTTGAGAATTGTCACGCTTTCATTAATCAACGGAGGTGTTGAAACATGAAAAACAAAATTTGGGTATTTTTGGTGGTAGCAAGCCTGTTAGCCCTGCCGATGGCAGTCGCACAGGAAGCAACCCCAGAAACCACAACCGGGGAAGGAACAGTGGACGCATCCGGAGATGCAGGAACAACTGACACCGGCACGACAGAAACAACGGCTTCTGGTGCAGGAACTGAGCCAAGTACAGATACAAGCACAGGCACAGAATCAACAGATGCCGGCACAGCAGACACGAGTGCAGGAACAGAAAGCACTGAGACTGGCAGCGAAACAAGCACGGACACAGCAACCGAGACTGGCACAGATACAACTGCAGACCAGGGCACAACCGAAACTGCACCAGCAGAAAGCACGGAAACAGCGCCTGTAACACCAGAAGAAGTTGCAGAAGCGCTTGAAGAGCCAGCAAGCCCTGAAGAACAGCAAACAGTTGCTACAGAGCTTGAGCAGGAAGCACAGGCAGTAAGCATCAGCCTGCCCGGAGGATTCAGCAGATTCCTCGCAGGCATGGGAGATGGCTTGACCTTTAACAAGGCTGCCAAGGCAGAGCGCGCACTGGAAAGAGCGCGTGAAAACAAGCTGCGAATCCTGCGCAAGATGATGGAAAAGCAGACAGGCCTTGCAAAGTCCAAGAAATGGGCTGCAGAAGTGCAAAAACTCCAGCAGTACATCGAACAGGACATGCAAAAGGCAGAGGAAGCTGTTGAGAGCGTTGATGGCGCAAGCGAAGCAGAAATGGAAGACCTGACAGAAGTCAATGAAGAATTGAGCGAGCAGCAGGTGCTTGACCAGATGGTTGAGCAGGAAGCACAGGAAACCGCTGCGTCAGGAGAACTCAGCGCAGAGGAAGCCGCGCAAGTGGACGCCGTCAGCACACTGGACGAAACAACTGCAAAGACAAAGGCAAAAGCAAAGGCTGAAATCGTCGAAACTGCAGGCAAGCTTGTTGCGAAAGGAAAGTCCCTGAAAGACGTGAAAAGCGTCAAGGAAAAGGTCGCGAAGCACAAGGAAAAGCGCGACACAGGGTCAGCAAAAGCACCCAAGACAGAGAAGCAGAAAGAAATCTCTGACAAGGGCAGCAAAGGACCTTCAAAAGCAACAGGAAAGGCAACCGACAGCCAACCAAAGGGCAAGGGCAAGAAGTAAACCCTTTTTTTTATTTTATTTTTTGATTTACTATCATCACCTCGCACGGTTCCCGCGCGCTCCCTCTGACAATTCTTTGCGCGGGGACTTTATCCTTCACTCATTCTCACACGGAGTTAACCAAAACCAAAGAGATTTCTAACAAACGACCACAATCTGCTGAAAACAGGAGTTCTGAGTTGTTCAAAACTTTCGCAACGTACCCGCAATGCGGATTCATTAAAAATCTCTCTGAACTCGCGCACATCAAGCTCAAGATCGATATACGCGGTTTCATAAGCATCATGCGACTCCTGTATCGAGCGGGATACATCTGCGAGGTATTCCGAGAACCGAGGGTCGTTAACACTGCACTCCAGAAGACTATCCACGCTGAGGCATGCATGATACGCGCCCGAAGTGAGAGAAACACCATAATTGCAAGCGCCAAGATTATAGTTAATAGCGCCCAGACGCTTGTTAAATTCACGGCCAGGCCACTCTGAATAATTCGGATGATAAACACGCACCATTGGCAGCGTTACTGAAATCAAGCTTCCTAAACAGGGCTCAGAAAAGCCAGACCCTGTTTGCGGAGGAAAGAAAATTCTTGGAATTTGAGCGCTGAGATTGCTCATAAACCGATGCGCGCGCTCAAAATCAACCCTGTTCCGCTCCCGGCAATTGGCAATATGCCCTTCAACACTCCGCAAATAAAGGTTTATGCTCTCAGATCTGTTAATAAGAATACAATCGGTACTGCTCGCGTTAAAGGGAATATCGGACGGCAGTTCAGGACGGATATAGTCCTGGTCCCTCGGATAAATTATCGGACCGCACGAGAAACGACTGACACCAGGCAGTCGCTCTGAAATATTTGTCGGTGGCAGGACAACCTGCGTTTCAATACGCGGCAACGGAACGCAGCCTGCTCTTGCGTCACACCTGTCATTTGCACCACAACGCTGCGCAACACGCCAGTCATTATTGCTGCAAATAAGCCATTCCCCCTTTGCGCATGTCGTTATCCCTTCAGTGCATACACGCTGTTCTGGAGGAGGAATGTATTCGTTAACAGACTGATCCTTTGCTGCCTGATCTTTTGCATACGCGTCTTTTGCATAATCATTTGTATACTGAGATGGGTCATACGTGTTGTACTGGCTTTGATCATATGCGTCCTTGGCATAGTCATCTTTTGAGTAGTCTTGGGCACCAACCATTAACGCAAGCAGTGCCGCTGCAAAAATAGTTCCCAGTTTATTCATGCTAATCACCCATTTTTGGCAACACAAAATATGCGAAACCGCCGATTACTATCAACAAAAACCAGAACAAACGCCACGTTATAAAACCTGCGCCTACAAGCACCAACAAAATAACACACACTATTATGCCGACCAATCCCAGCCCTTTTTTGAGCGTCCACTTCATTTTGCCTTGTTGACAGCAGCAATAGCGACTTCTATCTGCCGTGCAGTCGGCTTTCTGGTGGTTAATTTTTGCGTCCAGATGCCTGGATACGTGAGCCATTTGAGCCAGCTGAATTTCGCGCTGAATTTCAGCAATTCATATGAAATGCCAGCGACCACAGGAAGCAGCAGAATTCTTGCGGGCACATTGTAATACCAATGCGGAGTGCGAACCACTGAAAAAAGGATAATTGAAACAGCAACGACAAATATCAGCAAGCTTGTGCCACAGCGAGGATGCTCTGGCGGATATTGTTTCACATTCTGAACTTTCAGCGCCTTCTTGTGCTCATAACAATGCACTGCCATGTGCTCTGCGCCATGATATTGAAACATCCGGCGCACATCTTTCATAAAGCCAATAGCGAAAAGATACAGCAGGAACACTACAAGGCGCAAAATGCCATCCAGCAAGCCAAATGCAACTGAGCTTGGCGAAAATACGAATTTCGCACCATAATAGGGCAGAATGATGAACAAGCCGACAACCAGCAAAATCGCAATTCCGAAAGTAATGACCCACTCCCACGTACCAAGCTCGCCCTCATCGCCCTGCTGCGCGGCACTCCAGTTCAAAGCATTAATGCCAACCACCATCATGTCTCCCAGCTGAATGACTCCGCGCACAAACGGCAGGCCCAGAATTTTGTACTTGCTTGCCAGCGAGACATGGCGCTCGCGCTTTGAAACAATCTTTCCAGAAGGAATACGGGCTGCCATTGAAACATTGTCAGGCGCTTTGATCATAACGCCCTCAATCAATGCCTGTCCGCCCAATGGTTTCATACTTCCACACTCTCCCCCTGGTTTAATATTTTAACTGGAAAACGTGAGAGCTCGCTGAACAACTCTGCATCATCCTTTGTGCCAACAACACCACCCCAATGGATGGGAATTGAAAGTTTCGGCTCGATAATGGAAGTTATCTGCGCGGCCTCCTTTGGCGCTGCAGTATACGTGCCACCAACTGCAATGAACAAGACATCCGGCTTCATTGACTGCAACTGCGGCATGACATCAGAATCAGCCATGAAATAAACTATCTTGTTCTCAGCAGCAACAACAAAACCAATCGCGCCTGTCTCTTCAGTATGACGCCTTACGTCAGCGTGAGGGTTTCTCACCTGCATACCAACGATTTCAACACCCTCAAAGGTCCTGCTCTCGCCAACCCGCAGCACACTGGATGGGAAAATCTCGCGCGCAACTTCCGGCGTGCCAAAAACAACCGTGCTATCAGTAGATACTCTCCTTACCTTTTCAATGCTGCAATGGTCAAAATGAAAGCGGGAGACAAGAACAATCGTGCCAGGAGTATACCACTCGTCAGGACCAGCATAAGGGTCTATGTAAATCACCTGGCTGCCTGTTTCAACCTTAACAGAAGAATGACCGAACCACGTCAAACGCATTGCACGAAGACATCGTCGATTCTATATAAACATTTCTTTACAACAATCTTTATAAATCAGACAGCCGAGCATGCTGATGGGGATGGGACACAAAAGACTCGAGCCATTAAAACTTCTTGACCTGCAAAAGTGCAATACGGTCAATGACATAGTCACCGGTATGTCAAAATGCTCTTTTGGCGCTCGGATGCTGGGAGAAGTGGCAGATACGCTCACTTCCATGATTCAGAGCAGGCACAAGCCCGTCCTTATCTACGACGGAAAGCCGGACACGCCATTGGGCAGGCTGCTCAGGGATATGCACAAGAAAGACTGGTTCTCCAGAGCACTGACGCCTGAAGGATTCTCCCAGCAGCACATAAGCGGAACAAATCTTGTGGTTGTCGGACCGTATTCTGAAAGACATGAGGATGGGCTCTACAACGGCAACCGCACAATCTTCATCAACCAGTTTGATCTGGCAAAACCAGGACAAGTAAGAGACGGCTATTTCCCGGATGCCGTGTTTGCTGACCCGCGATTTGTGATGCCTGTGCTGAATTGTGTCCTTGAAGAACGACTTGAAGGTCATAAGGAAACACTAACAGATTTCGTTGAAGAGCTTGACAGATATGGCGGCGTGGCAGAGCAGGTTTTCAACGGCGCTGAAACATTCCGGCAGATGGTTGCAGACAAGGACTGCACGGTCTTTCTGACACTTTCAGGCGCGATGACCATCGCACAAATGGGGCTGGTCATCTGCGACATGATTGACAATGAAATGGTCGACTACATTGCGAGCACAGGAGCGCTCATGGCACATGGCCTTGTTGAAAGCATGGGACTCAAGCATTACAAGCACAATCCGCGCCATGACGACAAGATGCTTGCACGAAGAAAATTGAACAGAGTTACCGACACGCTCGAGCCAGAAACGAACTTTGACCACATTGACGAAGTGGTTGACGCTGTACTGAAAACATATTCCGGAAGCAAGCCAGTCGGACCCAGCCAGTTCCATCGCGACATCGGAGCATACCTGGCAAAAAAATTTCCCCATGAACGCGGCATACTCAAGTCAGCATATGAAAAAGGCGTTCCCGTGCTGGTGCCAGCTTTCCATGACTCTGAAATCGGAAATGATGCATATGTGCACAACCTGTGGAGAAAACTGCACGGCAGGAAACCAATTGTGTTCAACCAAGAACTTGATACTGAAATCCTCATGAAGATGGCAACAGGGTCGAAAAGAATGGGAATCTTTAGTGTTGGCGGCGGCGTGCCACGCAATTTCACGCAGAACGTAGCACCACTAATCGAGATAGCTAACGGAAGATTGAATTTGAAACTCAAGACCGCGCAGTTCTTTTACGGAAACAAAATATCGCCGGACAAAATGCACTACGGACATTTATCAGGATGCACGTACGATGAAGGCAAATCCTGGCGGAAGATGGACCTCAATGGCAGCTTCAACTCCATCCAGGCAGACGCAACACAAACCTGGCCGTTTATTGTCAAGTACGTGATGGATTCCAAGCATACGCTTTGAATTACCTGTACCCTCTCAACACCCACCATTCTATCAGCCACTTCAGAATCCCTGAAAAAAAGCCATTTATTGACCAGCCATTCGGCAAGGTCAGGATGCCAGTCCAGTCACCCAAGCTGATTACTAACGGAGCACTTCTCGGCTGATGAGCGAGTAACGGCTTACCTTTTTGCAATTTATCAAGATTTTTCACGATTAAGTGCGCGTGGCGCTCCGCATTTTGAGCAGTCTTTTCTTCCTGAACGCTGTTGATGTCACCACCAACAAAAATGTTTGGATAGCCCTCGAGCTGCAAGAATTCATTTACCTTAAGCGCCTTCCGTTCTGTGAAAATCGAGTCTGGGAAGCCCTTCATAAACCACGGATTACATCTGATGCCAGCACACCAGATTCCTGCTTCTGCATCGATTTTCCTGCCTTTGTCAGTCATGAAGATAGTGCCCTTGTGGTCAATGACCCTTTCGCCGAAAATAATCTGCGCGCCATGCCTTTCCAAGAGTTTCCTGGCATAATTTGATGCCTTTGCCGGATTTCTTTCAAGCAGACGGTCATGCGGGTGGACGATGATGAGGCGCTTGCCTTGTGTTTTGGTAACAAGTTCGCCGGCAATTTCAACTCCAATCAGCCCACCGCCGATAATCAGCAAGTGCTCCTGTGCCAGAATCTTGGCGCCCATCTGCGCCGCTTCCAAACCAGACTTCAGCGTGCACACGTTCTCCTTGTTGTTGAGAAAAATCGGGTAATCAATGCCTGTTGCGATTACCAGATAATCAAACCTGATTTTTTCCCTTTCGGTTTCGACAAATCTGGGAGTTACCTGAACCAGCTTATCTGTCACAATCCTTGTGCGTTTCAGGAAATGAGAAAAAGGAACTGTAATTTTCTTGTGGTACGCTGCATTAAAGATTACTTTGTGGATGCTTGGAGTGTATTCAAAATAGTCCTTCTTGTCGATTAACGTAAGTTCTATGTCCTTGCGCTTATCCAGCAATTTGGCAACAAGCGCGCCGCAAAAGCCTCCGCCGAGAATGACCAGTTTCATTAAATGATAAAAATAAAAACTGTTTAAAAACCTAAGCTTTGCTTAAAGCCCACTTGCCGGGACCTGACAGCCATAGAGAGACAAGGCCTGCCAGCAAACTGATGCCAACCATTGCCTGCTCAGGGGCCACGCTGATTATCACAACCGACACAATCGCCAATGGAATTGTTGCCCACTTAAGCTTGAAGCCAAGCAGAACAGCGGCACCGCACAAAGTCTCAGCTGCTATCAGCAGCCATGTCCAGAACGCAGGGGCAGGAAAACCCAGTCCTCCGAGCATTCCAGTTACCATCCCGGTGTCAAACAATTTCATGATGCCAGCGAACACAAAAATGCCACCGACACCAATCCTCAACGCAAACGGTCCAAATTCTTTCATTAATACCACCCTTGTTTTCTGAAAAATCACCTGTTAATAAAGATTATTGCGCTGAACTATGCGTTTTTCTCAAGCTGGCGGAAGACATGCGCTGCAGCGATTATGCTGAGAGGAATGGTTACGATAATGCCAATGCCAAGCGCAATAACACCAAGCAAATTGATTCCAAACAAGGCAAGAGCAAAAGTGATAAGCCTGCCCTTTACCCCAGAAGTCAGATTAGAGCTCTTTCTCAATGCCGCCAAAGGCCACATGCGCTCTTTCACGATAACAAACGGATAAAAGCCAAACTGAACAGCCCAGATAATTCCAGGAATGACGAATAACGCAAGACCGACTGAAACAACAACTGTATACAACACTAATGCGATCAGGTACTTCAGCAACAGAGAAAAGCACGAGAATAATTCCTTGAATTCAGGGGATTTCTTGTCTGCAATGTCGATGGCGACTTTAATATAACCCAGACTCATCCCGCTGACCAAAAGACCGAGAACAATCCGCGTGCCGATTGCGTGCGCATTGGAAATCATAAACGAAAGCGCGGCAAAAAGCAGGAAAACACCGATAAAGAAGCCAAGATGAGACTTGACAGAATTCCAGCCAAACTCAATCGCTTCGCCAATAACAATTCTGTGTGCTTTGCCTCTTGTTTCCGGCTCAGACTCTTCTTCCGTCTCTTCTGTTTCTGCAGGCGCCTCAATCTCTTCTGTAACTTCGGGCTCTTCCCTTGGCTCTGCCTTGACTTCAGCAACTTCCTGAACCGGCTGAGGAGGAAGTTCACGCGTTTCTGCAGGTTGAATAGCTTGAGGTTCCTTGCTTGCTGTCTCCTTTTTCTTAGAAATCTTCAACTTCTGTGATTTAGGCTTTAGTTTGGCAACTACCTTCTTCACCTTCTTTTTCTTCGCCATAGGCACTTTCAAGCAGAAGTCATTTATAAAGGTAATGAACGGTTTTACTTATTTCACCCGCAGAAAAATTTATATACTCCAGAATATATTTTACATTTTATGAACGCAATTACAGAGGCCGGAAGCGCAGTACGCGCTGATTGTCTTCACTGTTTCTAATAGTTTAAACTCTTATTTCCAAGTTGGTGGTTTAGTTCATCACCAGTTATACGTTTATTGAATTCTATGGCGGTTGTGGTGTAACGGCAGCACGCAAGACTGTGACTCTTGAGGACTGGGTTCGACTCCCAGCTACCGCCCTAAACATTTATAAATTGCAGAGGAACAAAAAATGACAATGCAATTCCAGCGCATAAAAGGGGCAGAGGACTTTTACCCGGCAGAACAGGCAATACGCGAAGCGATATATGCAAAACTGGACGAACAGGCAAGAAAGTTCGGCTTCCAGCGAGTGGACATGCCTGCAATCGAGACAATAAAATTGCTCACTGCCAAAAGCGGGGAAGAAGTCAGACAGCAGATTTTCGTTCTTGAGAAAAAAGGAACTGAAGAGCTCGGGTTAAGGTTTGACCTCACTGTGCCGATGACAAGAATGTTTGTTGCCAAACAGAAAGAGCTGCCAAAGCCGGTCAAATGGTTCTCCATCAACAAGATGTGGCGCTATGAAGCACCGCAGGCAGGCAGACAGCGCGAGTTCTCTCAATTGTCTGTCGAATTGTTCGGCTCAGACAAGCCGGAAGCAGACGCGGCATGCATCAACCTCATAATTGCGTGCATGGAAAGCCTTGGACTCACAAACAAGGACTTTACGCTACGCATAAACAACAGAAAACTGCTGGAAGGACTGCTTCTTGAAGTAACATCGCAGGACAAACTGCCGGAAGTTGTGCGCCTTGTCGACAAATCAAACAAAATAGGAGAAGTTGAGTTCGCACAGGAGTTGAAAAAGCTCGGAATTGACCTGCAAAAGATAGAAGTCATCAAGAAAATCACAAAATGCCAAGGGCCGCCAAGCATTCTGGCAACGATAAGAAGCGAATTGAAACCAAACGCGCTTGCGATGGAAGGACTTACAGAACTGGAGAATGTATTGCAATTTGTCGACAAGAAATACATCACCATCAATCTGAGCATTGCCAGAGGACTTGCATATTATACCGGAAACGTCTACGAATGCTTTGACAAAGAAGGCAAGTACAGGGCATTGGCTGGAGGAGGAAGGTACGACCAGCTCGTGCAATTGCTTGGCGGAGAACCAACACCGGCAACTGGATTTGCAATCGGCATGGAAACGTTGCGGTTATTGCTTGAAGAGAAAGGAAAACTGCCAAAGGTTGAGATTGGCACTGAATACTACATCGCGCCAGTCGGCGAAACCATTGCAAAAGCAATTGAAATAGCCACTGCATTGAGAAAGAAAAACACGGTTGACATTGACCTTATGCGAAGAAGTCTCACCAAGCAAATAGAATATGCTGCAACGATAGGAGCAAAAAAGCTCGTGATTGTTGGAGAACGCGACCTCAAGGAAGGAAAGGTAACTGTCAGAGAGCTTGCAACGGGGAAGGAAGAGAAGATTCCTCTGGACAGGATTCAGGGATAACACTTATGTTGAAAATTTCCTCATAATCAAAATTCATCATACTTTCTTCGATAAGAACCTTCGAGGTCTGTGGCTGTTCGTGAAGTTGAAGAGAGCTGTGAAGGAATGCGACAGCAATAGCCAGCAATAACACCAATCTCAAGTCCACACGAATTCTCATGCATCTGCACTAATAGGGAAACTCTCATAAAGGTTTCTCTTTGTCTTGCAATAAGCCCTGGAACTTCTCCTTTTTGACCTCCAAAATATACCCGAGCACCAATGTATAATGCTCACGCCAGCCGGCAGCATGCAGTTTCGCCCATTCTGCAGCAATGCACTCATAATCCTTTGTCGCACGATACCAGGCTTCCTTTTTGATTTCTTCCACCTGCATTCCAATCTCAGCACGCGCATCAATGGACTTTCTCTGCAAAAGCAACAGCTTCAACGCAGTCATCCTGTCGGCTGAAAAACGCTTCTGCACGAGCTCAATCGTGTTTTTGTGCTGAGAAACAAATCCGGACAGCTTTTCCTCAAGCAACCTGTATTTCCCTGCCTTGTAATCATGCTCAATTTTCAAAATCTCAGGATTCTCAAAACGTGCATATCTTTTATTCCAATCTTCAACAGCGGCAGTGTAGCCAATATCTACACCTGCCTGCTCGGACAAATACCACTTGTGCTTGTCAATATCATCAAGCAAACATTTTGCCTGTTGGACAAAATCAGCACCGTGCTTCTTCATAAGTTTTCTAAGCACAAGCTCAAGCTCAGACATTCCTTCCAGCCCTCCTTAAAATATCCACAATGTCCTGCTTGATTTTCTCGTGCGGTTGCGGACCGAGCCCGCGTATCGTTTCTATCACTGTGTGATAATCACGTCTCCCCTGTTCAAATTTTCCTTGAAGATTATCTATATATTGACGGAGCTCAGGAATTTTGTCGATTTCTTCCTTGACAAAGAGATATGAGTAATGCTTATCTTTGTCTATAGAAAGACGATTATCGATGTGTATACTACTGCCATCCAAGTGAATTCTTCTGTGATTCACTCTAATTTCTACCTGTTCTAACACGCTAACGCAGAGTGGTGCCATTAAAGAATGATAGTTGTCCTCATCATCATGGTAATGCGCAACTACATCTGCACCATAGGTGATGATTTGGCCACTTCCGCAAGAACCTGCAAAAATAGTCCCCAACTTTCTATTTTCGAGATAATTGATGACCAATCCATCGGCCCGCGTTCCGCTCCTATTATAACCATTGCCCCTGTTTATGAACACTTTATCATTCGCCAGAGAATAGGCAAGATTCCAAACTTCAGTTTCCAAATCAAACACTATTTCTTTCGCCTCAGACTTATTATAAACTGCTGACAAGAAGAAGCCAGCGATTTCCTTTTCTTTGCCCTTCAATTCACGGACGAGCAAAAGACCATGAGCCTCCTCAGGTGTCGCCATGATATCTTCTAAGAAATTTTTTGCGTGCCTATCAAAATAATCAAGAGTTCCAGAATAATCATAATCATTATGCAAATCCAGAGGTCCGGGAGTCAAGCCCAAGTATCTTTCAAACGCATCTCTCAATCTTCTGCCAGGCTCCGGATATTTTCTTCCAGACGCAGGAGCTTCATGTCCTGCATTGTAAGCAGAATCAGACATTCCTTCCAGACCTCCTTAGAATGTCCACAATATCTTGCTTGATTTTCTCGTGCGGCTCCGGACCGAGCGAGCGCACGGTTTCTACAACTATGTTGTAATCAAGCCTCCCCTGTTCAAATTTAGACTTAAGATTGCCAATATATGCTTGTAACTCGGGAAGTTTGCTGATTTCCTCTTTGCTTACGCTTTTTGTGTCAGTACATTTGCCATTCCATACGCCATATGCAATCCCGTCATGTATTTGCGGATTTCCACAAGGCCCCCTGATCATCAACTTCTGCTCAAACAAGCTGAATTTAGTATTCCCTGTTTCAACGTAATCATCGTCATAATTAACGTAATATGCGCTTGCCTCAGCACCATAACAGACCACTGAACCCTTCGCCTCAAAGCCGGAATCAATTCCCCTTAATTTCTTATTTTCAAGATAATTGATTACTAACCCCTTCGCACGTGTTCCGCTGAGACCATAACCATTGCCTCTGTTTATGAACACCTTATCAGGAGGCAATTCGTAAGCAAGATTAGAAACTTTGATTTCCAAATTATAAAAGATGTCTTTTGCTTCAGACTTATTGTAGACTGCTGATATAAAACTCCCCGCAAACCCTCTTTCTACATCACTCAATTCCCGCGTAAATAAGAGGCCGTGCGCCTCCTCAGGCGTGGCTTGAATGCCTTTCAGAAGACGGTCCGCCTCGTAATACAGGTGATAACCACACATATAATCGTGATAGTTGCCTGAATAATCCTGTTTTTTAGCAAAGTCCAGAAACTCATCAAACAAGTCTTTCAGCTTTTTGCCAGGTTCGGCGTAATTTGGCCTTACATCTGATGACAAATCAAGCGGTTTTGGCATGATAATCAGCCCTCCTTAGAATGTCAGTTATATCCTGCTTGATTCTTTCCTGCGGTTGGGCGCCAAGACCGCGCAAAACATCCAACACTATACGATAATCGCGCCGTCCTTGCTCAAATGTTGCTTTAAGCGCGTCAACATAACCGCGAAGTTCAAGAATTCCGTCAATTTCCTCCTTCAGAATTATGTTCCTTGCATATCTGTTACGGTTTGGATTGATAAAAACATTATTATCGATTATTGGGTCACCATGAATTCCGCAAATGACAAGCTCTTTCGTAAAACTGACCTTCAATGGCACTGTTTCTATTGTTTCCCCATCATCATCTTCATAATCAGAGTACGCTCTTGAGCCATATGTTACGACCGGACCACTACCGGCAAAACCCGCAGTAATGCTCGTCAGATCCTTGTTTTCCACATAATTGATTATTATTCCCGCTGCCTGAGTTCCGCTGTAATCGTAACCATTTCCCTTGTTAATGAATGCCTTATCCTGCAATAACTTGTATGCAAGATTTGGAACTTTGGCTTCCAAATCATACACGATATCCTTTACCCCTGACTTGTTGTAAATTGCGGATAAGAAAAAGCCAGCACACTTCTTTTCCAACTCATTCAATTCCCGCTTTGATAAAAGACCGTGCGCATCCTCAACAGCAACAGTACTTCCCTCAAGAAGACTGCCTGCAAATGCATACAAATCATCACGACAGGAATTGCAATACGCATGACAGCGCCAATTGGCCGGGTACTCCATAGTTACGGCTGACTTCAAATAAGTCTCAAACAATTCTTCCAGTTTTCTGCCCGACACAGACTGCGTTCTTTCAGATGGCCTTCCGGCAGATTCAGAGCCGCTCATTTCAGGCCGCCTTTGGAGGCTCATTTGCTTCCTTCTGCTGCCTTTCAATCACTGGCTTCAGCATCTCTACAAATTTATCCTTCATTCCTTTCCTGGCAACTATCAGAGTAAGCGGGTCGTTGTTACTCTTGTACATGTCCAATGGATTTCCATGGATGTCTGAAACTTCCAAACCGCAGCCGAGCGCTATAGGAATGACTCCTGCAACATCGTATGGATAGAGCATTGCGCCATTTCCCGGCCAGAGCGCTCTCGGGTCAATATACGCGTCAGACTGGTTCCTAATGATGTTCAGAACGTCCTGGGCTGTCGCGCGGCAACCTTCATACACTCTGTAAAACTTCTTGTTCTTGTCAGCATCTACGATGGCCTGTTCAATCTGCGCCTTCTTTCCTCTCTGCGTATGGCAGTAGCCGGCAACCATGATGCGCATACACGAATCACCATGTGGCTCAGCAAAATCTTTTGGATTAAGCACTGTTCCATTATGAAACGCCATATAGCTACCTTCAACCCTCATCCCAGACCACGCACTCTGCTCGTACATGTCAAACAAGGTCCCAAGCACAATCGAACTCAGGCTCAAATCCTCAGACAACGCCATAGAAACAGCCGACAAAGGCGCATAGCTAAATTTAGAAGCGGCGCGTCTCTTTGCATTTGTCGTTCCATCAATCTCATCAATACGCAAATAACCTTTGACGCTGCCAGTCTTGCCCTTAAGATCCTGAAATTCATGCGATTCAAACAGATATTTGCCAACAAACCTGTCTTTTTCGGGCAATCTCCTCATACGCTCCTCAAGAGCGCCCAACACAGTTTCAAATGCAAAGATGTCGATATTGGACTCTTCGCTGCCATGCCTGTGTTCGGTATCACCCACTGCGCCTCTGTATTCCAAAATCTTCCTGCCAGCAGTTCTCGCCACATCTTCCAATGCGAACATATATTCTCTTTTCAAATCAAACGAATTAAACATACAGACCACCTCGCGTTGTATTTTTTGGACTCACCATCTCAAACATATTTTCCAAACTTCCGAATTGCGGTTTTGACATTTTTTTCCTCCCGCGCAGAGCTAACGCTAGCTTGATGCGCACTACACGTTCAACTAAAACTTATACTCAAACTGCAAAAAGCCAAGTATTGACTTAATGTCAGACTTCTCGCCTCCGAATTCTGCATCAAAGTGCTCGTAACCCAGAGAGCCTCCGGCGCGCCAACCATCTGAAATCTTGTACAAAACATCTGCCTTAATGTGCTCGCCCCAACCTGCCCACCTGTCCTCCTGAACCTTTTCGAACTTGCTGTAACGTTCATGGCCTGAGCGCACCTTGAAACCTGCGTACGGCAGCCCTGCCTCAACACGGAAAGTGAATTTATCCAGAGTCGCCTCTAAACCTACCAGCGGCAGAACAGTGTATGTTGGTATGAGCTGTGTATCCACAAATGAACCCTGCTCTCTTGGACGCGTATCAGAATCCTGCTGCTTTCTAGCGTCGATGAGAGAAAATACTGAATACCTCAAATCGCCTCCCGCATACGCCCGAAACTGAGGAACTCCTGCCGAAGCAACAACTCCTACTTTGGGAACAACATCAAACCCACTGGGATTGCCTGTTGTTGTTGAGCCAGAGAGAAACGGGTCATTGGGATGCGCTGGCGTTGTGCGAAGCTGCCTGCTCACGTTCGCTTTTGTGTAAAATCCGTCCATTCCAACTCGATATTCTGGGCATACCGAAAAGTCCTGCGGAACATCTTTAGGTTTCATATATATTCCGCAGCCAGACAGCGTTAAAGCAGCCAGCCCTGTAATAACTCCACGCATAAGTTTTTTTATCATTGTACACCACGCCTCCGCAGATTTTCCTTGAGCTTCTCGTAAACATGAGTAGTTCCCGTCGTGAGATACATCAATGCAGAACCACCACCGGTTGAAACGACGGCATCTTTAGCTTCCACTTCCCTCGCAGTATCACCGCCAAGAATCAGCGCGTTACAGCCGATTTGCGGCATCCAGGATTTCAGCTGATTCGAAGCGATGCTATCACGCATACCTGGAATATCCGGCGTTCCTGCAACAGCAAGACGGCCTTTCTCCTGAACAACTTTGGCAAGCGCAAATGTCGCATCAGAAGGCATCACGTAACTGACAATCATGCAATCTTCAGGCACACTCCCGAATTCTGTAAAATTAATCCTGCCAACATACTCGAATTTGCCATCATTCTGACTTGCCACAATGACTTCTTTCGGAACAATTATTTTTTTAGGATATTTCTTAAGAGCAGACTTGACCTCTTTTTCAAACGTCTTTCCATCATCATCAATCTTTGAGCGGCCAATGTGCTTGTACTTGAGCTTCAGAATCGTGTTCAGCACTATCCCGCCGGGAATAATATGGTCATAAATTTCCGCAAAGCCAAGAAGGCCTTCTGTTATTTTTTCCTTTTTTATTCCACCAATAACCGCGACGGAATACTCAGAACTGCGCCCGCTCCAGCGCTTAATCTTCTGCATTTGCTGTTCCTGGCTTGTTGAAAGAAAACCAGAACGATAATCAAGAAGTCCAACATTAGAAGCATGCATGCGGTGGGCCTTGCCAAATCCGCCTACAACGACCTTGTCGCCCAAATGAGCGTACAAATACGCAAGCTCGGGAGCGTTTCTCTCCTCGCCCTCGTTAAACCTCGTATTGCTCATCAAAACGATCTCACCGGGAGTTAGTTTTCCAGCAAAATCAATTGAGGCGTCCGTTATCGGCCTGTCATAATAATTGACTTTACGCTGCAGCTTATCAGACAAATAGGTAGCAACAAATTCCAGACTCTTCGTCTTGCCATAACGACCTTCGTGAGCGAGAATTACTGCAATTCCGCCCGAGTCTGAAATTCGTTGAATATCACTAAGCTCTTCGTCCACGCGATACGGATTGACAGTATCTTTAACATTGAAATCAGCTGATAAAATCCAGCGTTCACCGCGCTTGATTTCTGCGTCCCTGAAATGCCTGACTTCTTCATGCCGTATCATTCTAACCTGTCCCCTTTCAGCTTGAGTGCGAGACCGTCAAGATATTCGTCGGGCTGACGAACAAGAGCATTGTGCACGTACTTTTGCAGTTCATTGTAGTATCGAGAAGCTTCATCCAATCTCTCAATATTCTGCCTATTTTGCTTTAGGCGCCTCTGCTCGTTAAAATGCTGAAAATATGCTCCTCCAACAACACCTGCAATGCCGAGCGCAATTAACGACTCAGGCATGAATCTTGGAACAGTGTCCATAAGATACGGTTGAGAAAAACGCAAAAGAGCCTGCATGAAACCGAGTCCGAATGGAATAAATCCTGCCAAAGATATGCATCCTCCTACTGTTTCATAATCATGAGCAACAGGAGCGGGAAGTTCATCAAAATGCCGCTTTTCAGGCAAAGGCATTCCTGTTAAGCTCTGTGCTTCCTTAAGAACAGAGTTAAACTCTGCATTGCCTCTTCCCAAGAAATAATACTTGTTTGAAAGAAAGTCGACATAGAAATCATGCAGGCAAGTTTGCAATTGTGAAAAAATCGTACCTTCAAGCGAATAGCTCTTGGCATCAGACTGGTTTTTCAGCAATTGCCTGACATTCAGATATTTTTCATGAGGTTTTGGAGTGAATGAATTTATCAGAAAGCTAGGCAATTTCTGTTTGTACATGTGCCTATTTATTTCCGCTTCAATGCGTATGTCATATGGAACCGGCTTGCCATCAATTACGTTCAGGAAAGCTCTGTAAAGAATCTTGTCCAGACTTTCCCGGACAGGCAACTCTGGCTCGTGGATTTCAGCAGGCGCTTCAACCGGAGTGCTGTCAGTTACTGAATCAGACTGTGTTCCAGACGTTCCTTCTGGCCATGGCCAATAATCTTCAAAGCCCATGAGAACACAATACTTCTACAGATTTAATAATAGAAATGTTCAAAAATTTTACAGAAATGTAAAGATTTATATATAAAGTTAGTATTTAGTAAAATAATGGGGCAAGGGTTATTTTATGGCTATATGGCGCCAAGCCAGCCTGGTGTGCTGGAAAAACTTGATGCCATAGACAGAAAGATTCTCTGCACATTGGACTACAATGGCAGGCTTTCAACAACAGCGGTAGCTAAAGCTCTCAAACTGAGCAGAGAAGTGGTTGACTACAGAATAAAACAATTGCACAAAAGAGGCTTGCTGACTGGAGTTACAACACTCGTGGATGTCAAAAGACTGGGACACATCAAGCACGTAATTTATCTGCGCTTGCATGATTTTACAAAAGAGAAAGAGGAAGAACTGGTTGACAAGTTCAGAAGCCACAAGAACATCACCTGGGTCGCGTCGTGCGGAGGAGGCTGGGACATGGGGTTACTTGTAAGTTCCAGCAATATGGAAGAATTTTCCAATGTCTTTAATCACGTAACAAGCTCCTGCAAACAACATTTAGGAGATTACCTAATTCTAGGAGAAATAAAAGAAGGCTACGCTGGCAGAGGATTATTGTCAGACAATTTCGCGCCGAAAATAACGGATAGAGAAGGAATCGCATTCCAAAGAGCGTTTAAGGACAAAATGCCCAGTAAAGAAGTGATAAAACTGAAGCCAGTGGAGAAAGAAGTCTTGAAAACACTGATTGAAGAGCCATTAATCAGCATGACCGACTTGGCAACGAAAACAGGAGTTTCAGTGCCAACAGCAAAGGATATCGTAACTCACCTGATAAAGGAAGAAGTTGTGTTTGGATTCATGCCAATGCTGTCGTATTCAAAACTAGGATATCAATGGCACATGACTTTCCTGCGGTTTAATGAGTGCACTGCTGCAGATGAGAGAAAATTAATTGAATATTTCCACCAGCACCCGAACATTTTATGGTACATCAAGACTGTAGGATCTTGGAATATGACAATAAGTGTTTTCGCAAAAGACGCAACGCATTATCGCGAAATACTGAATGGATTGAGAAAGGAATTCTCGACAGTTATCAAAGATTACGATAGCGTGATGATATTTAATCAGCACAAGTATTTACATCAAATCTAGACGTGCGGCCGAGCGCTTTCCCGTTTTCCAATGCTTCCCATTCATCTTGAACGTCAACTTCAATGCCGCGGCAGTAGCCTATACCGAGACTCCAGCAAGGCTCAAGTTGACCGTGCTTGTCTTTGAAATAGTCTTGTGAATGTTCGCTCATCCATGCACGCGGGTCAAAATCTTCTTCTCGTGTGGGCCATGTACGGTATGCTGAGCCTACAAACTTGGCCCAGGGAAAAAACGTGTCAAATAACCCCTCACCATTCCACTTACCCGATGCTCCTGCAATCTTCGCAACCAGCTCAGGAGGAAAGGGAGACTTCTTGAGGAAATGAGTATACTTAAATTGCTTCACCTTTTCTTTTCCACCATACACTCGTGCGTGCGCGTCAAATGATGCGAAAGAACCGTCTGCGGTCAGAGGATCTTTCATCAATTGATGTGTATCTTCATTCCATATTTCTCCGTTTCCGGTGAACCGCATGATCTCATTAAGTGAATGACGCACGCTGTATTGCGTCCGTTCACTGTGCTCGGTATTGATAAACAATTTAGGAATGCCTAAACTCTTCGCCGTCACTAGACCAAGCGCATAAATAAGCTCAGGCAAGGAGCGAGGAGTATGAGGAAGTAAAGTGTATTCAGGCCCGAAATGGGAAAACTTACGCAGTATTTGGTAATCAGCAGGGCTAAATCTCTCAGTAAGTCTCAATCTCTCAGCAATAGGATTAGGCAACGCGACATTCCACGAAACATCAGGGAAAGACTTCTGCACTTTTTTGTACTTTTCTGGTTTTACTCCGTTAAGCTGATTAATGTGACAAGTTTTATACACATTTGCAGGAAATCCCTCAAGAACCAAATAGTCTTGACTTTTCTTTTTTGAACAATGGTGTCCTTCTGCTTTGAAGAAAATTCCGAGACCGAACGGAAGATTTTTGTCTACCGATTCATCGCTCACATTTAATGCATAAAACTCCCAAGTGTATACTGCCGGGTCAAGCCAATACAGCATAGTTGCTGTGCGATGTTTCCCGTTTGGTCCAGTAATGCAACAGTCAACATCATTTGTCATTATCTTTTCCGGAGAATTATTCAATTGCGCAACGAGTATATCCGAATGCTGCGTTTGCTGAGTTGACGCGAAGAATCTAACTCCATTTGTAAAAGCAGGCACAAGAAGTGCGTCTTGATGAAAGTCATACCCCGCTCCATAGCACAGTTCGCGACCGAGCATATTTAACCGAGCAGCTAACAAGTTAAATTCTGCATGCGATTTAGTGTCGTAACGCACATAATAATTCATCCAGAACATAACCCCATACAGAAATGAGCGGGCAACACTCATCGAGCTAGATTCCGAGAACACCCCATCTCTGCGGTTGAACTCCCGCATAATCTTCTTAATGTCGTTTTCGACGAACATCTTTTTGAGGTCACCACGCAATCCGTTAACCAACTTTTCTAAGTTGTTGTGCTTGCTAAATATTGCGAGCGCAGGGATACATAAATTAAGATCTTCAGGTGAAAAATGGGAGCTCTCGCGCATCTGTCGCGCATACGCATCGATTTGAGTCCGATCGCTCGTACGATATACCTTCTGCGCAACACGCATAAGATTTTTGATGCTTTCAATAGCATATTTTTTTGGATGTCTATCTCTATCACTAAGGCCATATAACTCCTGTTCAAAATCAGTCCCGATTCCTCCCACAAAATTCAACTTTGGACGCCTGTCAAACTGCAACGCGCGCGTCCAGCCATAGTCAAGATTGACTTTGTCATCAGAAAAACCTTGAAGAAAGAGTTCCCGCTCATCGGAGAGCTTCCCACTAACCGCTTCATCCAGCCCCATACTACACGTATATACTCCAGAATATAAAAAGCTTTTCAGGAAATGCCCAACCTTTCGCACTCCTTCGCGACGTCAACCTCGAAACCCTTGCAATAACCGATGCCGAGGTTCCAGTAAGATTCGGGGTGCATGTCATTCTTGCGTCTCCATTTTGCCCGCTTTGAGACACGCGCAGCATATGGATGAGCCTCCTTGAGGGCTTTTGGCCAGTTATCATAAGTATTTCCTATAAATACGTTCCACCAATACCAAGTATCGAAAACGCTTTCGCCGGACCATTCGTTGAAACAGTTTGTTTCAATTACTTTTCGATATCTGGTTTCATCTTCCTTACAAAGTTTTGTAACGAGGCTCGCATCAAGACGGGGTTTCTGCAAAAAATGAGTGTACTGGAATTTTTTGTCTCCGAGTGATATGCACTCCATCGGTCCGTTAGTAAGTGGGTCTTTTATCAAACATTTTCTTCCATAGTCCCAGTTATTTTTATTTCCGGTTATTTCGAGCATCTTCAAAACACTATCATCCACACTTTGCTGCGTTTGCGGGCTATGACTTGTATTGATGAATAGCTTTGGAATTTTAAGTTCACGGGCAGTGATTAGACCAAGAACATAAACAAGTTCTGGCAGAGAAAACTCCCTTTCCGGAAGACTCATACATGAATCGGGAAACACAAATGACTCGTCTCTATCAAAACTCAGAACATCCTCGCACACAGAATCAAGTTTTCCAATGCGAGAATACTTTTTCCGGTTGGCTGGAAAACCCTCAAAAACAAGATACTCTTCCTTCTTCTTTGAAAAATGATTTCCTGTTGCTCTGACAAAAATCGCAAGCCCGAACGGTTCGCGCCTTGGAACTTGCTCGTTCAAGATCTCTGCACAGGAGTACATTTCCCATGTAAAAACAGATGAGTCAAGCCAGTTCAACATAGTTGCTGCCCTGTGGTCCCCATATGGTCCAGTTATGCAGCAGTCAACATCGTTAAGCATGACCTTCTCAGCGGAATAGTTAAGTCGTGCAATCAGAAGCCTGTCGTAATCTGTCTTGAAATCCTGAATCAGCTCATTAGCTCCTTCAGGATCAACATCAACAACTATTTCACGACAAAGTCTCTCAAACTGCGAGATGAATTTGTTGTATGAAGGACCTTCTACAAATACTGTATGCTTAACTTCGTATTCTAATCGCGGCAAGCATTCATTTAATCTCTCCAGAAATTTTCGGGCCATTATTTGAAAAGTTCTATCTTTACGTTTATCAAAAGACGACAAGGACACTCCACCTTCGATCAAATCAGCGAACTCTTTTGGCTCCAAATTATGCACTAACTGGTCAAAACCTTCTGGCTTTCTTTCAGCATACGCTGAAAATAAAGTAACGGCTGGAAGATAAAGCTCAAGATCTTCTGGAGAACAATTTTGACGATTGTTTAACTGCTTTTTATAACCTGCAATCTGAGATGGCCTGTCTCGTATCTTGTAAACCTTCTGAATAATGCGAACAAGACCCTTAAAGTGGTCAAGTGCCTGATTTTCAATCCTTTCAATTGTTTCGGGACCAGCATTTTTGATTGAAAGACGGCAATCAATTTTGGGATTCCTGTTAAGATCATGAGCCATTTCAAAGCCCAAGTGAGGATCGATTCTGTCTGTAGCCGGATAACTTCCACGAAAGAAGTAGTTTTTAAAGGCACTATTGCGCTTACGAATACGAGTCCGCTCCTCATCACTGATGCCTACAAAAGAGGCGGGAAATTTTAGAATTGGCTGTTTTCCTCCCTTGGCAATGTAACGAAGAACTTTTTGGTCTAATTCATGCTCAATTCTTTCACGCAAACTATCCAACCCCATAACACCACCTATATACTTCAGAATATATAAAGTTTCTCAGGAAATACCTAACCTTTCGCACTCTTTCTCGACGTCAACCTCAAAGCCCTTGCAATAGCCGATGCCGAGGTTCCAATAGGATTCCGGGTGCAGGCCTTGGTCAAGCCGTGATTTTGCTCTCTCCCAAACTGAACCGGCATACGGATGTGCCTGCTTCAGTTCAGGTGACCAATCAGCATAGGTTTTTCCAATGAACTTGTTCCACCCGTACCACGTGTCAAAATAACCTTCACCATTCCAGCTTGGATCATTTTGAAGCTCTGACACAAGCGCTGGGCTTAAAGGCTTCTTCTGCAGAAAATGCGTGTACTCAAAACAACGGTTTCCCGCTACAATATGTGCAAAATTTCCACCAGTCAATGGATCCTTACGCAGAATGAACTTTCCATCCTTTAAACTCCACCTGCCCGCTTCCTTCACATTCGCGCGTGCTGCTTCAAGAACCACGTCTTCAACACTCTTTTGCCTTCCTGTGTGCTCAGCGTTGATGAAGAGCTTTGGGATTTTCAAATCTTTTGCCGTTTTCAACCCAAGAACGTATACAAGTTGAGGCATGGATAATCCATTCCGGATATTCAAAGGAGACGTTCCTTTTCCAGATTCGGGATTCTTTAAATTCACTTTGTCAACGCAAGAATAATAATTCTGGTTAATCGGGCAACCCTCAAGCAGCAAATACGTTGTACTTTCATCAGGAGATGATGCATGATACCCTTCTACCTTTGCAAAAATCGCGAGACCAACAGCGTATTCACCTGGAGTGAACCTAATCATGTGAACATCAGGATCAAGTAGATATAAAATGCTGGCTTCCTTTGACTTTCCGAAGGGACCGACAATGCAGCAATCCACATTATTGATGAGCAGTTCCAAGCCACATGGATTCAGCACGACATCAAGAGTTTTTGTCAAAGAACCTTGCGTTGACAGCATGCCCTTGCTAACTTTGTTTGCCTGTGCGGCGGTAAAGTCCATATCTTTATGGAGTCTTTCACCCAAGTTATTCAGGTGATAAGTTTGAATTAAATATCTATTAGAAGGAGTATAGAAACTAGTTTCCTGAAGCCGATTGAGAAGAACTTGAACTGCCTGTCTAACCAAAAGCAAATCGTTACTGTCAGCGCTTTTACGATCTCTCAATATTTTATCAAGAGTAGCATTAAGGGCGTTGTCCAAGTAGCGGGCTTCCAATAGATCATCCTCACTCGAACTTAAATCTCTCAAAGTACTGGAAGTATCCAACCCTTCTTTTGGATCATAGCGGATCGGAGAGAACAGTCCAACTATTTTTCCGAAGAAACCATATATAGAATCAAGGAAACCTTCAGCTAATTGGAAAAAATTTCTGTCGGAATGCGTTTTAAACTCTTCAGCTTGCTCATCGTCATCCTGACTTGATCCGGAGTTTTTGAAAAATTTGGGCCTATCCAATACCTCTCTCGGAACATAGCCGAACGGCTCGAACAAACTGTGGCGTCCAACTATTTTACCGAAAAAATCATAGAGAGAATCAAGGAAACCTTCAGCTAATTGAAAAAAAGTCTCATCAGAACGTTGCTTGAATTCCTGAACTTGCTTTTTAGTTACCTTGCCCTCAATTAAAAAATCAGAGGATACTGATGAATTCGCAAGAAACAAATCGAGAGCATGATAATGTGCCTTAAAGAAACGCACCAATGGCAGATAAAGATCCCTATCCTCATTTGAGAAGTCAGTTCTTTCATCATATGATCTAATCAAGTTTTCAAGACGATAGGGAACACCCTCTGTATTCCTCAACTGCCGAATTATATGAACAAGTCCTTTGAATCTGGAAAGATATTCACCCTCCACTGCTGACACTGCTTTTGTTTCCAGTAAAAAACTAAACCGCTCACCAGGACTTTTAATCGTTTCTTTAACCAGAGAAATAGCGTTAAGGGCTTTTATTTTGCCATAGTTATTTGAATAACACTTACCTATTATTTTTTCCAGCGCTATTTCAGCATTAGAATAACCCCTCAGATTGCTCATTTGAATAACCCGCCCCATATGTCAACTATATACTCAAGAATATATAAAACTTATTGCGAATTAGATAATCGCGATTTGACGTACTCTGGCTTGACACCGTATCTTTCAGCGTATAGCTCCATCATTGCATCCTTTCTAATTCTTGCCTCCCAGCTGTCTAATTTGGGATCGCTGGGCAAATTCCATCCGACCATCATTAGAGACACGTATACTGCTAGCCCTGCATAAACAGTATATTTTCCTGCGTCTTCCGCTTTAGGATGGATTAAAGACTCAAGCATGCCACTTATTAGTAGTGTTGATGGAAATGCGAAGAGAAGTCCCGTTGTCAACTTTCCACGGAATGTTTTATCAAAGGCTGCTACTTCGGTCGCCAGGATAACTTCACGTTCAAAATGCTGCCTGAGAAGATCAGAAAGCTCATGGTTACTAAGAAATGACATTTCTTTCTTTTTCAACTCGATCTCTTCCTTTCTTTGGGCTTCGTCTATGATGGAAGGCGTGGGTCCATATGGCATGATTTGCTCTGGGCATTTAGAACATATAAATCTTTTCAGGAAATGCCCAAATCTTTGCACGCCTGCTCAACGTTGACCTCAATTACTGCAATATACTGAACGGATTAAGGAAAGAATTCTCAACAGTCATCAAAGATTACGACAGCGTGATGATATTCAACCAGCATAAATATTTGCATGCTATTTAGAATTCATTTACCTTCGTATAAATGAGACCTGACATACTTGGACTCTATTTTGTGCCTTTCAGCATATAGCTGAATCAACGCATCCTTGCCAATTTCTGCCTCTTCGCTGGTTATTTCAGCATCATCAGGTGACTTCGCCATGGCATAAAATGCAGTGCCCAACATGCCAAGACCCATGCTGAACGTGTATCCGACTCCCTTCGATAATTCTTGCTCCAATAGACCCGCTGCTACAACCGCAGGCATTAGCGCGAACATTAAATTTCGTGCTAGTTTTCCTCTGAAAGAGTGTTCGAACGAATCACGACGCGATGCCAATATATCTGCACGCGAAAAGTATTGCTTGAGAAGATCAGAAAGCTCCTGATTAGTTTTAGGAGATAATTCCTTCTTTTTTGAATTAACATCTTCCTGATGCAACCATTCAAGCGTTTGGATTTCAGGCCCCCAATACATACCGTTAGTATATACTCCAGAATATATAAACCTTTTCAGGAAATACCCAGTCTTTTGCACTCTTTCTCGACGTCAACCTCAAAACCCTTGCAGTAGCCGATGCCGAGATTCCACTGCGGATCTTTGCCACGTTTTGCCACAAATTCGGCGTATGGATGCTGCTTTTTGAGCTCTTCAGACCACTTGGGATAGGTATCCATAATAAATTTGTTCCAACCATACCACGTATCGAAATATCCTTCACCAGACCATGAAGAATCGCTCCTTAGAGTTTGAACAAGAGAACCCTTCAATTGAGGCTTTTGAAGAAAATGAGTATATTCAAATTTCTGACCATCAATTTCAAAAGATGCAAGAGGGCTATTTGTCTGAGAATCCTTCAGCAGCTCAAATTCTCTATGCCTAGACATCTTCCATACCTCCCCGCGAGGAAGCGATGACATCGAAGCGGCTGAACGTACCAAGTCCTCTACACTTTTCTGCCTTCCGCTATGACTGGCATTCACAAAAAGGTAAGGAATCTTAAAGCGCTGTGCAGTCTTGAGTGCCATCACATACATAGCTTCAGGAAGACTTAATGGAGGACTGGAAACCTGCCAGAAAGCATGCTTTTCACCATATTGGGAAGCGGACTGCCAGCGTGGTGACATAAGACTCTCAATTTCCGCCATATATTCCTCTGCCTTACTTAGGACTTTCCCTCCATAAGGCTTCTGCGGATTTTTAAGAGTTTTAATGAGCTCATAATAGTCCTGGTTTGCAGGGAATCCTTCGAGAATCAAATATCGCTTCTCATTCTGAGGCTCGGATGATGTGTGACCTGCGCCCTCAATCATGATAGAAATGCCCAAAGGTTCAGCGATGCGATTAAAAGACAAATCATTCATACGCATATGGGCACTCCAAATATGGACGGCCGGATCAACAGAGTACAAAATAATCGCTTCCCATGCTTTTCCATGCGTAATGCAACAATCAACCATGTTATCAAGATAATTCCGGTCACTCAAATCTGAACCATTGAGTTGGAGCACAACATTATCAAATGTCCATTCAGAAAAATTACTCCAATAAAACATAATTTCATTCTCATAGCCATGGCAAATTGAGGAAAGTTTTCCCTTCAATTCTTTTGCAAGCACACTATTATTCTCATTTGAAGAATGGTCTAAAGCAAGTGGAAATACTCTGGCAGCTCCCTTAACAACACCTAAAACCTCCAAAGAATCAAAAGCTCTCTCATAAAAAGCCTCTTTTCTAAAATTCCCATCAAGTTGGAGCCGAGAGAATATCTTTGAACCATCCAGAATATCAAAAAAATTCTTAAAGACTTCATCTGAATTGAAATAAGAAATCAAAGGAAGGTATAAATTAAGGTCATCTTGTGAGAAATTATGCCCTTTCAGCTTATTTTCCGCATACACCTGATGAAGAGTCTGCAAACGGGATTGCTGTCCCCCCGTGTTCTGTATTTGCCTGATCAAATGCATAAAGGCGAGAAACTCTTTAAACGCATTTTCCTTTAAGAGAACATCCACAACAGGTTTGCTGTTTTTTTGAACTGCAAGCTCAATCCCTCCCCTTAATTTGTCCAGCTTATGCGTCAGAAGTAGCGCACGACGGCAATTAACTTTTCCATCATTGTCAGGGTATGCTGCACAGAATTCTCCATAACTCATGTTTGTTCTAAGACTTTCAAATGCTGCACGCTCGTCACGCAAGCATAATTCAGTCCACTCATCCAACCCCATAACACCACCTGTATGCTCCAGAATATAAAAGACTTTCTCAAGAAATGCCCAGCCTTTCGCACTCTTTCTCGACGTCAACCTCAAAACCCTTGCAATAGCCGATGCCGAGGTTCCATTGAGGGTCTTTTCCGCGCTTCCAGGCAGATTCAGCATAGGGATGCTGTTTTCGCAGTTCTTCAAACCAATTGGGATAGGTTTCCATAATAAACTTGTTCCAATCATAAAATGTATCAAAGACTGACTCGCCGTCCCATTCAGGATCTTTGCGAAGCTTTTTCACAATATCACTATCCAACCGGGGTTTTTCCAAGAAATGTGTGTGCTCGAACTGCTGATTCCCAACTTTATTTGAAAATGCTCCACCCGCATAAGGATCTCTCAAGAGTTTAAATTTTCCATGCCTGTCATATTTCCACACCGTTCCCCTTTCCAGACCTGCAGATTGTGCAATTTCACCAACAGTCTTTTCCACACTATCTTGTCTTCCACTATGCTCAGTATTAACAAATAATTTCGGAATGTTTGACGTCTTTGCGGAAATTAGTCCAAGTATGTATCCAAACTCTGAAAGTGAAAATTCTTTTTCACAGGATATAAACTCGCGATTATGAGTGGATAAAATCATTGTCACCCTGTGAATTTGATCGTAATATGCTTGATTTGCCGGAAATCCCTCAAATACAAGATATTTTTTCCTATCAGTCGGAGTAGATACGTGGTATCCTTCTGTTTCAACAAATAGTCCAAGTGCAAATGGTTTAAACGATTCTTCAGTCGGGCCTATTTTCCAAAGCTTGACAGCTTTATCAATATCATAAATAATCGAAGCTTCCCTCCACTTCCCGTCCGTGCCAGTTATACAGCAACCAACATCATTAAGCAGGGCTGTTTCAGCAGGAAAGCGCGCATCTCTTGCACGGAGTATAAAATATGGAAATCTGCGTAAATAATCATCGTCTATTTCACCTTCAAGTGCTTGCAAAGCAGAGCGAACCTCATCAAACACATTTCTGAAATCAGCTTTAACTTTCTCCTCCAAATCATCCATAATAGCACTCATAATAATTTCTGCTGACTCACTCATAACATGACCAACATCATAGCAAAATCCGATATCATGCCGTTGAAGATCTTGCATTATTTCCTTTTTTGATGCTTTAAAAACGAAATTTTCGGGAAGAATCTTGACCAGTTTAGGCCCTATTCCGGGCAATAAGGCAAGATTGAGCACTTTAATATACAAATCAGCATGCTTTTTAGGAAACTCTTTTTTCTCGGAATAAATTCGGTATAACTTTTGAAGACGGTCAGGTTCGCCATTTGTGTTCATGATTCTTTTAAGCAAATGAACAAGATTTTTGTAACAGTCAAGCGAATCATTCGGGTGCGAGGGAGATTCGGCATCACACACCATGCATACGACATGTGTGAAGGACTTGTCGTTCAGTTTATTAGACAGATCAAAAGCCTGACGGCAATTTATTCTTCCAAAATCATCGGGGCATATTTTAAGAAAAGTCTCATAGTCCATTTCCCTCTGTTCAAGACTATTCTCCAACCCCATATTCATTATATATACTCAAGAATATATAAAACTTATTGCGACGCAAGCTGGGGAGACGCGACTGATGCTGCCTGCTCCTTCCTTCCGTACGTCTTGCGAACATAGTTCCGCTGCACACGGGCAAGCAAATCACCGGCAGACAAAGAAACATATTCGGGTTCGACTTTTCCCCGCCGTTCAGGAGGAAGGTATGCCAGCTTTCTCTCACTCGGATCGTATGGCGTCGCGCCAATGCGAAGATGCGTTTCAGCAGATGCACGCGCAAGCTTTTCGAGCGCAGCATATACTTTATGCTCGTTTCCGACCGGAACAATCACTCCAATACTGTTGCCTGAAGCATGCCCATCAACCAGTTTCTGCACTTTTTCAATTTCGCCGACATCAACAAGTATGTGCACCAGAGAAAATGGCTTGCTTTCTTTGATATGCCCATTCAAGTAATGGAAAAATGTTGTTCCTTGGGATGATGCAGCCGGCTCTCTGCGAGGAGAGGGAGGTGTGTGCGTGAAATGTTGCCAAAAGCCCATTTTTATCCTTCCTTAGAAATTAACTTTGCTGCAGCATCCGCGCTCTGGGTTCGTGCAACGTTTCCTATCTCATACGTCACCGGACGCTCATACGCTTTCTGAATGAGTTCAAGCGGAGATTTTCCAAGAGCATACTGGCACAAGCCGACACGCGCGACTAAGTTAAGATTTTTCAACCGCGGCTCAACCCCCATTCCAGGACCGCCAAAAAACTGTGTAAGCTTCAGAAAGCAGTCTTCTTCTGTGCCGCGCAACAGCAGATATAATTCATTCGGCTCCTGCCCCCGCACTATCTTGTCTGACGGAACACACTTATTACTTGTCTTGATATAATCTCTCAAATCTCCCAGAAAACGGTCTGCGTCAGACACGTGGCGAACATCGACAACCGCAACGGTCCATTTATAATCAGGAGCAGTCTCCGCTATCCGACCGCGGTAGATGGCTTCAGCCTTGAATTCGTCCGGTAATTGCATAAAAAAATTAAAGCATCTCTATGCCGAGTTCGTCGTTGAGCCGCTGGTTTTGCGGACTTGGCCTTCGAGGGTCAGACTTGCCGAGAATCCACGGGCTTGAAACTCCGGTGATTATTGTCATCACCATCAGCTTGCCCCTCATCTCTTCACTGACACGCGCGCCCCAGATAACGTTGGCATCCTCGTCCATGTTCTCAGTCACCAATTCGCCAACTCTGTTGATTTCCTCCAAAGTCATGTCGGGACCGCCCCAGACGTGAATGAGTGCGCCGGTTGCTCCCTTGTATGAGATGTCGAGCAATGGGTTTGACAATGCTCCACGCACTGCCTCATCAACCTTATTATTTGTGTCAGAGCTGCCGACGCCTATGGCTGCAACGCCACCATTAGTCATGATTGCCTTGACATCAGCGTAGTCAAGGTTGACAAGCGATGGAACTGCGATTGTCTCAACAATGCCCTTGATCATGGTAGAAACCAGCTCGTTCGCTACAGCGAATGCCTGCTGGATTGGCAGGTTGCCTGCAATCTGAACGAGGCGGTTGTTGTCGATGACGACAACTGTATCTGAAACCTGCCTCAATTGCTGCAGACCAAATTCTGCCTTGTCGATTCTTGCACGCTCAATGTTGAACGGCATGGTCACTGTGCCGATAACGATAGACCCTGTCTCCTTTGCAACGCTTGCAACGACCGGAGCAGCACCAGTGCCCGTTCCTCCGCCCATGCCTGCGCAGACAAAGACCATATCACTTCCGCGCAAGGTCTCCTTGAGCTGCATGATTGATTCCTGCGCCGCCTCAGCTCCCTTCTGCGGGAAACCGCCACAGCCAAGCCCTCTTGTGAGGTCCTTTCCAATCATGAACTTCTTGTCAGCCTCAGAAATGTCAATATGCTGCTTGTCAGTGTTCACTGCAATAATTTCAGCGCCCTTTATTCCTTTCTTGTACAGCCAGCTGACCATATTGTTGCCAGCTCCACCAACTCCAATCACCTTAATATTTGCCTGCCCGAAATCGTAGTTTTCAGATTTAGGGGTTTCGTGTGCCATTGCGCTTTTCACCAGGAAATCCATGTCTTCAGCCTCCTTTGTTCTATTTAAGTAGGAAAATAAAGGCCCT
>Ga0247727_10000330_pt1 | contig 114931 bp, 91 predicted proteins | sample WisWelCaveWW1625_FD_202498 | JGI IMG/M metagenome (GOLD analysis project Ga0247727, IMG submission 202498) | Biofilm microbial communities from Wishing Well Cave, Virginia, United States - WW16-25 | ecosystem: Environmental > Aquatic > Deep subsurface > Groundwater > Cave microbial mat... | reverse complement strand
TCGGTTGGTTGAATGCAGTTCATCCGATCGAAGGGAGGTCACCGTTGAACCGACCCTATCTTACCCGATACGCCCGGGCTCTCCGATCTGTCTTGGGCTACCGCCACCTGGTGTCCCGCGGACGGGAGACCGGTCACTGCCGCCGGCTGCGCGACGTCACGCCTCAGCGCCTGGTGTGCGCGCTCGTCGATGCTCTTGTCCAGCCACAGCCGGCTGCAGCCCTTCGTCCGGTTCGCCCGCATGATCCGCAAGCACCTGGACGGCATCTTGCGCTGGACGCAGCTGCGGGTGGCGAACGGGGCGCTCGAGGGGATGAACAACAAGGTCAAGGTCGTCAGCCATCGCGCCTACGGCTTCCGGATGGTCGAGACCTACATCACGGCCAGCTGGCATGCGTACGGAAATCTCCCGCTGCCTTGATCACTTTTCGGAGAGGAGCCGATTTTTCCTTCGTTGGGCTTGAGGTCGCCTTCATGCCCGGCAACGACCCTGGAGGTCTGCGCCTCGGGGACGTCCGGTGGGATCATGTAACGCGCCAGGGGATACAGGATCGAGGCGCACATCGCCCCGACGGACGTCCCGAGGAACCAGTTGAGGAAGCGGCGCCGCGCTGCGACGGGTGCCGCCTGGCTCACTCGCCGGCCCCCTTTTGAGGATTCGGGTGGGCGATCTGCGCCAGCGCGGCTTTGTAGTCGAAGCCCTTGAAGGTCGGGCTGTCGGCGTTGTGGCAGGTCTTGCAGGTGGCCTCGTCCGGGACGATCATCCCGGCGGCCTTTGACTTGGCGGCGTCCTTCATGACCGACATCTGCCAGTAGTCGCCGCCGGGACCGTGGCAGGCCTCGCAGGAGACGCCTTCCTCGGCCTTGTACTTGTCCGTCAGCTTGGCTGCGGACACACCGTGACCGGTCACGTGACATCGCAGGCATTCGGGCGCCTTCTGCGGATCGGCGATCCCCTTCGCGGCGGCGACCTTCTTGGCCTCCTCCCCGGCGAGGGCCTGGAAAGCCTTGGAGTGCTTCGACCCGGTCCACTTGGTGAACTGGGCCCCCTTGGTCGGCGCGTTGTGGCACATCTTGCACTTCTCCGCCCCCACGTACGCGTGCTCGGGGACGGCGGAGCGCGCCGGAACGGACCAGCACATGAGCAGGATGGAAGCGCACCCCAGGGCGAGAGATCGGTGATGAGTCATCGAGGGTCCTCCTGACAAGTTGGTCGGGCATCCCGCGGTAGCGAAGCCCGTGCCAGTAAATGAGGAAGAGCGGAATCCCGGAGCCCGGTATCCGTTCGGTTCGCCGGCCGCTCAGGAAACCGTCGTGGCGGTGGCCGCCGGGCGCCGCGAGCGGGGGAATCGGCGCAAAATGAAGCGTTTTCGACCCGCGGGAGGGTGGTCAGCGCCGTGCGCTGAAGAATCGGCGAAGAAGAACCGCGCACTCCTCGGCGCGCACCGCCCCGACGGACGCGAAACGATGGTTGAGCCCTGCGAGGTACCCCCCGGACATCAACGAAGAAATTGCGCCGACCTTGGGATCGGGGGCTCCATGGACCAGCCGGGCGACGCGGGCGTGGACCATCGCGCCGACGCACATGAGGCACGGCTCGAGGGTCACATAGAGGGTCGTACCGATGAGGCGGTGGTTCCCGATCGCCCGAGCGGCGCGGCGCAGGGCGACGATCTCGGCGTGGGCCGTGGGGTCACAGGAGCGGAGCGTCCGGTTCGAGCCGGCGCCGATCACCCGCCCCTGATAAACGACGACGGCGCCAACCGGGATTTCGCCCCGCCCCGCCGCGTCCTTGGCGAGTCGCAGGGCCCGTCCCATCCATCGACGGTCTTCGGCATCGGGCGGCGCGGCCGGATTCTTGCGCACGGAGCATCTCTCCGTGCCACTCTAGCATGCCGTCCGTGCGGCTCCGCCGTGCTCCTACTTCGTGACGACGAGCGCCCCGTTGTTGTTGAAGTGCTTGATGCCCCAGGTCCGGGTGCAGCGGAACTCGAAGGTGCCTGACGTCTCGGGCGACAGCTCGACGACGATCGGCCGCTCCGGCGTCAGCTTCTCCTTGATGCCGAAGTCCTTGAAGCGGATGCCGTAGGTGTCGTCGCGGCTGACGAACGTGATCCGGACCTTTTCGCCGAGCTTGACGCGGATGTGGCCGGGCACGATCTCGCCCTCGGAGGCCGTGATCTGATACCTGCGCACGTTGACCGGCTCGGCCGGCTTGGTGGAGACGGTGCGCGCTTGGGGCCGAGCCTCGTCCTGCTGTTCCGCCAGCAGGATCCCGGCGGAAATGCTGACGCCGACAAGGGCCGCCAGCAGCGCTTTCGAGATCGGATTCAGCATGGCCCCTCCCTCCCTGTGAATATGAATGGGGGGAGGGGAGGGTCAAGCGGAGTGCGGAATTGCAACCAATCCGCAACGAGATCCCGACGGAGACGGCGGTGCGCCGTGATCAGCCGTTGGACGTCCCGCGGGAACCTCGCAGGGGATTCGGGAACCGCCGGACCCCCGGCTCAGCGGCTGATCGTGAACTCCACCATGACGCTCGCCTGCACCGCGACCGGTCGCCCGCCGAGGAGCGCGGGCCAGTAGCGCCACTGCTTGACCGCCTCGATCGCAGAAATGTCGAAACCGTAGCGGGGGTCGGGAGAGCGCAGCACTTCCACCGCGCCGACCCGGCCGTCGCTCTCGATACCGATCAAGAGAACGACGGTGCCTTCGACACCCGCGCGCCGCGCCATGTCGGGATACCTCGGCAGCCTCCGACTGGAAGGGATGATCATAGGGGGCGTGATGCGCGGATCTTGCTCGTCGAAAGCACCGCCGCGTCCGGCTCCGGGCCCATCCCCGTTCGCGTCGCCGAGGCATCCCTCACAGCCCGTTCCGCCTCCGCCGCCGGGTCCGGAATCCTCGCCTCCGCCGGGTCCGAGCCCGCCGTCCTGGTAGAGACTCCCGTGGTCCACCGCCGCTGCCGCGGCCGCCTCTGATGCGGGAGGGAGAATCGGAACCACAACCGGACGGGGCGCCGGGGGGCGCAATGATGGCGCGGGGGAGTGCGCGGCGGCGTCAGGGCCGCGATCCCCGCCTCCGCGGCGCGGCTGCCCAGGTGATCCGGCGGCCCGGTCCGCCGAGGCGGGGAGCAGGGTCTGATGGAACACCGGGATCCGGTCGAAATCGGCCCTGGGGGGGTCGATCGACTCGACGATGAGGAGCTGCGACATGAGCAGCGCCGCGGCCAGACCGAGGTAGAAAGCCGCCGCCAGGCCGAAGGCGCCGAGTCTCCGCGCGGCACACGGTGCTCTCCGGCGGGACACGATGAGGTTGGTGAAGATCGCGGCATTGTCCATGCGCGGGCCTCCATCGAGGCAGGGGAGCGATGGTCGGTCCGGCGGCCCGTCTCCGGGCGGCCGGTGCGGATAGGGCCCGGGGACGGAACGCCGATCAGCGCCGGACCGACCGTGCTACGGCGGGACAGTACCGCGAGCGCGCCGGCCCTCCACGCTGAAAGGAGGGGCTTCTGGTGAATCGGCACCGCGGCTCCAGCGGTTCCTCAGCAGCACGCCGGCCCGGCGATGACTACATGATTGTCACAACGTCCCGCCGGGGCGTGGGGGGGCCGGCAGGTGTTGAACCGGCCCGGCTGCGCTCCTATATTCCGCGGCGTCACGCTCGCGGCGGGACGGCTGCGGGGTCCGGTACGGGTGACACCAACATGAGGATCTTGCCGGGAATGCCGGGAGGGACGACCTGGGGAAGGTGGCTCGCGGGCAAGGCCATGCCGCTTGCCATCTGCGCGCTTCTGGCGCTCACCGTCGGTCAGGGTGTGCGTGACGACGCGGCCAGGCTGATGCGGGAGGGACCGGGTTTGTTCCCCGCGCTCGGCCTCGTGCGCCGCTGTCTGACCCTGTTGTTCGTGGTCCTGATCGCGTCCTCCTACCTGACCCGTGGCCGGGTCGTCACCGCAGCGCGAGGCTTTGGGGAGAGGATCTTCCCCGTCCTTGTGTTGCTGGCCGGGCCCATCGGAGTGGTCTTTCTCGGTCGTCATGATCTGCCGGATCGCCCCGGCCCGGCCGCCCTCGGCCTCCTGATCGCGATCCCGGGCGCCGGATTGAGCCTATGGGCCCTGTGGCATCTCCGGGACTCCTTCTCGATCATGGCGGAAGCCCGGCGTCCGGTGACCACGGGACCGTATCGTCACGTTCGCCACCCGCTCTACCTCGGAGAGGCGCTCATGATGCTAGGACTCTGCCTCATGATCGGCACCCTGACCGCCCTCCTCTTCTGGGCCGCCCTCAACGCTTTCCAGGTGGTGCGGGCGCGCATCGAGGAGGGGAAGCTCGCGGGCCAGTTCGAGGAGTACCGCGCCTATCGTGAGCGGACCCGCTTCATCATCCCCGGCGTCTACTAGGGGCCCTTCCTAGCCCGCCGCGACGCCCTACCGATCAGGCCGGACCGAATCGTCATCGCCATATCGTGATCACGGCGACCATTTGTCCCTTCTGGACGGGAACAGTTTCGCGATCGAGATGATTCCGCTTGCCTCCTGCCGTGTTCGGCCCATCATCACTAGCGGGGAGGAAAAGGAGTTGGAATTTGACGATCCCACAGCCCAGCAGGTCGAGAGCCGGCGGCCGCGCAGAGCAGCGAACATCCTCCCCGGAGGTGGCGCGCCCCGCGCCACAGGAGCCGGGCGCGTCGCCGGGCGCGGATGGCGGCGGCTGGCACTATCTCCGCAGCCGCTGCGCCTCCATGAACTCCGTGGAGCAGCGTGCGCTCCGCGTCGCCCCCTCCGACGAGACAGTGTTGATCCTGGGCGAGACCGGGGTCGGCAAGGACATGATGGCGCGGTTCGTCCATCAATGCTCCTCCCGCCATGATCGGGTCTTCGTCCACCTGAACTGCGCCGCACTCCAGGAGAATCTCCTGGAATCCGAGCTCTTCGGTCACATGCGGGGGTCGTACACGGGCGCGACCGATAGCCAGCCCGGACAGTTCGAGATGGCGGCCGGCGGAACCCTCTTCCTGGACGAGATCGGCGAGCTCCCGGGCCGGCTGCAGGCCAAGCTCCTGCATGTCTTGCAGGAGAGGAAGATCTACAGGGTCGGAGGGCGGCAGCCTCTCAACGTCGACGTGCGCGTGATCGCGGCGACCAACCGCGACCTGCCCCAGGCGATCCGTGCCGGCGCCTTCCGCCGCGACCTCTTCTACCGCCTCGGCGTCGTGACCCTGCGGATCCCGCCGTTGAGGGAGCGCGCCGAGGACCTGGAGGACCTGGCGCGACACCTCCTCCGGCGGTATTCAGGTCTCTACAATCGACCCGACCTGTCCGAGCCCGACGAGCGCTTCCTGCAGTGTCTGCGGACCTCGCGCTGGGAGGGGAACATCCGCGAGCTGGAAAACTTCGTCAAGCGGATGGTACTTCTGGGCGGTGTCGAGCATCTCGACGAGGAGCCGGCGGCGGCAGGCGCTCTCGAGGCTGGATCGGACATGGAGACACGGGCGCCGGCGCCCGCTCCGTCAGCGCCCCGCCCGCTCAGGGAGACGGCACGCCTCGCCGCTGAGCAGGCGGAGCGCCAGGCGATCCTGAGCTCTCTGGCACGGACGTCGTGGAACCGCAAGCAGGCCGCCCGGGAGCTGCGGGTCAGCTATCGCGCCCTGCTCTATAAGATCAAGGGCTATACGCTGCGTCCCGACGTGCCGCTCGCCGACGAGGACTGGCCCACGACGTCGCACTAGGAGCAGGCTCCTAGGCGCCGCTTTGTTCCGGCCGGCCGACCTCGCGCAGCAGGTCCTCAAGCCGCTCTCCCTGCGCCGGACAGGCGGCGTATGCGAATTGCAGGGCCGAGCGCGCGCGGGTCTCCTGGGACTCCAGGCAGCGGGAGCGAACGAGCCGTTGCCGGAGGACCTGGATCGCCTTCACGGCCCCGCAGGCGTCGGCTTGCGGCAAAAAAATGAGGAGATCCCCCGTTCCCCACGGCGCGACCAGATCGACGGGCCGGAGAACTCCGCGGATCATCCTGAGGACCCGTGGTGCGTGGAGGACGGACGGGCCGGTGCTGCCTCCGGGCTCCGGACGCCAGACGACCCGCAGCAGGCTGCAGGGGCTCGCCGTCAAGCGCGCCATCTCGATCTCCGCCTCGACCTGTCGCTCGATCGGGGCGCGGCTGGCGGATGGTCGATCCGGCGGACGGGCCGGCGGTTGATGAAGGGCGCGCCCCGGCCCGGCCAGTCCCGTCAGCGTCCCCTCCAGAATAAGGGCGTAGATCCAGAGGAGTATCCCGTCGTCCTCCCCGAACCGCTCCTTCCGAATGAGCTGAATCACGCCCCAGGGCTCGCCGCGTCTGAGCATCGGCACGCTCAGGCAGGAAGCGGATCCCATCAACCGCAGCGCGCGCGCCAGCGCCAGGGTTCCGTCCCGGCGGACCAGGAGCGGCTTGCGGCTTCGCATCGCGGCCGCCCCCATGGCGTTGACGGACCGCAGCCGCTCCGGAAGGCCGGGTGCGAATCCGAAATCGGCCGCCGCCGTCACGCGGTCCGCGGTCCCCTCGCACAAGTAGAACAGCCCGCGCTCCGCCGACACGATCGACCGCGCCAGCTCCAGGATAACGCGACCAAGATCCCCGTCGCCCGCCTGGCTCTGGAGCAGCAGCGGCGAGCGGAGCATCAGGTTGATCTGCCGCCAGCGCCGCGCCGCGATTTCCGGAGTGAGATCGGGCGGGACACGCAGCATGAAACGCTCCAGCAGATCCTCCCCAGTGTCCGCTTCGAGCATTCTTTCCCTCCCGAGGACCGGGCGCGCGGCGCGGCTCGTCCCGTCGTGACCAGGCGCCGCGGGAGATTGCCATCCCCATGCCACCGGGCAGCCCCGACGGGTGGGTCGGAAGCGCGCCTTGAAAGCGGGCGTTTCCGCAGGCGCGGTCGCGGCGGCCGGCCGCGTGAGAGAGCGGCACGACACACCTCCGCTGCATCCGGGTGCAGCACCGTGCAGAGAAGTCGCAATTGTCTGCAACCTCCGGGGTCGTGGCCGGGATCTCTCCTCGAGGTCCCTCCATTCGGCCGAAGCGCCTGTGGGCCAAGCATTTGCGGGAGGTGCAGCCGGGCTCGCCGCGCTCCGTCCGGGCATGGCACCGGGATTGCCTATGTGAGCCGCTGTCGTTCAACCAACTGTCTCTTTCAAGGAGGGAACAAGATGGCGCTTTACACGTGGTTGTGGAAGGACGAGTCGGGGCAAGACCTTGCCGAGTACGCCCTGCTCGTCGCGCTCATCGCGCTCGTCGTCATCGGGGCGGTCACGCTGCTGGGCACCCAGATTAGAACGGTGTTCAACAACATCGCCAACGCCCTGAACCCGTAGTTGTCCGGGCAGGCCCCGGACGCAGGCGGAGGGGGGCCTGAATGGCCCCCCCCGCTGAAAGGCGGACATGAGGATCGATCCGTGGTGGGTGCGGCGAATCGAGGACTGCGAGGGTCAGGACCTGGCGGAGTACGGCATGCTCGCGGCCCTCATTGCAGTGGTGGTGATTGTTGCGGTGGCAGCGTTGGGCGGCGCCCTCGTCGCGCTGTGGGGAAACGTCACCGCGGCCTTTGCCGCACTGCCCTGAAAACCGGACCGGGACGATGACGGAATATCGAGGAGACCAATGACGAGTTTCGGAGTGCCGATCACGGCCGCTGCCTTGCTGCTTGCCGCGCTGGCCTGCTCGACCGATCTCCGGTCGCGCCGAATTCCGAACGCGCTGGTCCTCTCCGGACTCATCGCCGGGCTGGTCCTGAACTCCCATGTGGCGGGTCTTGCTGGTGTCGGCGCCAGCCTCGCCGGCGCCGGCCTTGGTCTCGCGATGTTCCTGCCGTTCCTGCTGCTGGGAGGCATGGGGGGCGGGGACGTGAAGCTGATGGCCGCTCTCGGGTCGCTGGTCGGGCCCGCGGGCGTGGTCCGGCTGGCGTTGGCCACGGCCATTCTGGGAGGTGTCCTGGCCCTGGCGCGCGTCCTCTGGGAGGGCCGGCTGCGTGAGACGCTCCAGGGGATCGCGGGGCTTCTCTGGCTCTGGGCGAGCACCGGCCTGCGCCCCTCGCCCGATCTCCACCTCGGGAACCCCGCGACGATCCGGGTCCCGTACGCCGTCCCGATCGCGGCCGGGACGCTGCTCGTCACCTTGGGACGCTGGAGCTGACTATGGAAACCCGCTTGATTCGTGTGCTGCGGCGGCTCCGCCGGGAGACGACCGGCCAGAGCCTGGTGGAGTTCGCCATCGTGGCGGTGATGCTGATCCTCCTGGTGGTCGGGATCTGCGAGTTCGGCCGGGCCTGGAACGTTTATCAGATCATCACCAACGCCGCCCGCGAGGGAGCGCGGCTGGCCGCCCTGCCGGCCGGCTTCACCACCGACGCGGAGGTCCAGAACCGCGTCTCGACGTACATGGCGACGGGCAGCCTGAATCCCGCCCAGGCCACGATCGCGATCGGCGGATCGGGAGTGAACGGCGGCACCGGGACCCAGGTCACGGTGTCGGTGGGATACCCCTACCAGTTCGTCTATCTGGGGCCGGTGATCCGGCTCATCGATGCGGGCGCGACCGCCGGCGCGGCGGTCACGATCCAGACCCAGGTCGTGATGCGCAATGAGTGATCCAAAGGAGGCGACACCGTGAAGAGGTTTCTCGTTATCGGGATGTTGGTCCTGGCCGTCCTGTCAGGGACCGCGGCCAGCGTGATGACCTACAGGGTCCTGCAAACGCGCGCGGCGCCCATCGCGCTCAACGCGCCCCGTCCCGCCCCGATGCTGCCTCTCGTGACGGCCGCCGTGCGCCTGCCGTACGGCACCGTGCTGCAGGAGGAGCACCTGAAGCTCGTGGGGTGGGCGTCGCTTGAGCGCCCCGACGGATCGTTCTCCGATCCGAAGGGCGTGATCGGCCGGGCCCTCATGGCCGGCGTTGTTCCGGGCGAGCCGATCCTGGAAGCGCGCCTGGCCCCCAAGGATGCGGGCGGCGGCCTCGCGAGCGTCATTCCGGTCGGCAAGCGGGCCGTCAGCGTGCGCGTGAACGAGATCATCGGCGTGGCCGGCTTCGTCCTCCCGCGGACCCGGGTCGACGTGCTGGTGAGCGTGAACCCGGGCGGCGAAAAGGGGCGCAGCGCCAGCCGGATGATCCTGCAGAACGTCGAGGTCCTCGCGGCCGGCCAGAAGATCGAGCAGGACGAGCAGGGGAAGCCGGAGACCGTCAACGTGATCACCCTTCTCGTGACACCCCCGGAGGCGGAGAAGCTGACCCTGGCCAGCAACGAGGGCGACCTCCAGCTGGCCCTGCGCAACAGCCTGGACCTGGACTCGGTCGCCACCACGGGGTCGGTCCTCTCGAACCTGATCCATCAGGAGAAGCGCCCGACTCCCGCCCCGAAGGGCGAGAAACCGGTCAGCCGATTTTTGCGGGTCGAGGTCATTCGCGGCAGCCATCGTTCGACGGAGACCTTCTAACATGAACACCCAGCGCTTCGTGCCTCGTTCATCCGATCCTCGATGGATCGCCCTCTGCCTCCTCCTGTCCGTCGCCGGCGCATCGTCCCTGATGGCGCAATCGGCCACCCTGGATCTGGCCGTGGCCTCGGGCCGGTCCGTCAGCCTGATGCTGGATCAGCCCGTGACCCGGGTTTCGGTGGCCAGCCCGGCGGTCGCCGACGCGGTGGTGGTTTCACCGCAGGAGATCCTCGTCAACGGGCTCGCCCCGGGCCGCACCAGCCTGGTCGTCTGGCACCGCACCGGCGCCGCCCGGCACTACGAGCTCACGGTCCACCTGAACGTCGACCCGCTGGCTTCCCAGCTCAAGGAGCTCTTCCCGCAGGAAGGGATCGGGGTCACGGTTTCGAAGGAGACGCTGGTCCTGCAGGGCACCGTCAGCAACCCCGAGATCGGGGAGAAGGCCGTCAAGATCGCCTCGGATTACTCCGCCAAGGTCGTCAACAACCTGACCTTTCCGATCGGCGGCCGCCGGCAGATCATGCTGAAGATCATGTTCGCGGAGGTGGATCGCCAGGCGGTCACCGAGCTCGCGGCCTCCTTCTCGCGCATCGATCCCAACAACCTGCGCGGCGATCACGAGGGAATGACCTCCACGGGCATGCCCGCAGCCCTGGGCAACGTCATCAACGACCCGCGCGGTCCGGACTTCACCTTCAACGACGCGATCAACATCTATGCCTTCAATTTCCAGGACAAGATCAGCGCCATGATCAAGGCGCTCAAGACGCGTGGCCTGGTCCAGGTCCTTGCGGAGCCGACGCTGATCGCCGCCGACGGCCAGAAAGCCTCGTTCCTGGCGGGCGGGGAGTTTCCCATCCCGATCGCCCAGGCGGGCGCCGGCTTCACCTCGGTGACCATCCAGTTCAAGAAGTTCGGCATCAGTCTCGACTTCACCCCCGAGATTCGCCAGGACGGCACGATCATCCTCGAGGTGGAACCCGAGGTCTCGGCGCTGGACTTCGCCAACGCGGTCGTCCTGTCCGGCTTCACCGTGCCCTCTCTCAGGGTCCGGCGTGCCTCGACCGAGGTCGAGCTAAAGGACGGACAGAGCTTCGTGATCGCCGGCCTCTACTCCGCCGAGCTGCAGCAGACCAAGAGCAAGGTGCCGTGGCTGGGGGACATTCCGCTCCTCGGCTACCTGTTCAAGAGCAAGAACCTGACCAAGAACAAGTCGGAGCTCCTGGTCATCGCCACTCCGACTCTTGTCCAGCCGACACCGGCCGGCACAGCGCACCGTCTCCCGGGCTTCGATCTCCCCTTCGACGTCGACAAGAAGAAGGTCGAGGCCGGAGAGGAGCCGAGAAGTCCCGCCGAGTCCTCCCCAGAGGCCGAGCCCTCGCGATGACAACGTCGAAGCCGGGACGGGCGGGCGCCGGCGAGCGCGGCTCCGTGATCCTCCTCGTGGTGCTGGCCATGACGGCCCTCCTGGGGATGGCGGCGCTGGCGATCGACGTCGGCGTCCTGCACACGGCGCGGGCGCAGTGCCAGAACGCCGCCGACGCGGGGGCGCTGGCCTGCGCCGGCCACATCCTGACCCTCGGCAACAACGTCAATCAAGGCCAGGCCGGCCAGATCGCGGCCCGCGGTGTGGAGTACGCCAACTACAACGGCGTCCTCTCCCAGCCGGTCGCGATCATCTCCTCGGATGTCACCGTCGACCTGAACCTCATGCGTTGCCGCGTCTGCGTGCCGCGCACGGCGGCGCGCGGGAACCCCGTGCCCACTTACTTCGCGCGCGTCCTGAACCGCCAGTGGGTCGATGTCTCGGCCTGCGCCACAGCCGAGGTCGGAATCGGCCAGATGGTCAACTGCCTCAAGCCCTGGGCCCTTCCCGACGCCTACGACGACGTCAACGGCAACGCGGTCTACGACGCCGGCGACTACTATGCGGCGGGGGCCACCTCGTACGGAACGAACTACCGCGGCAACAACTACGATCTCGGGATCCAGCTCGTCGTCAAGCAGGCCGATCCACAGAACGCGATCGCACCCGGGCAGTTCTTCCCCATCGACCTGCCGATCCCGGACTCGCCGGACACCGGGGGCGCCCGGTACCGAAGCAACATCTCCGAGTGCAACGCCAGCCCGGTGGGCATCGGCGACGTCCTGTACACCGAGAACGGCAACATGGTCGGTCCCACAAGGCAGGGGGTGCAGGACCTGATCGACCTCGACCCCGGGGCCTACTGGGACACGTCGTCCGACACGATCGCCGGCAGCGCCTTCGGCCCGAGCGGCAGCCCCCGGATCATCCGCATCCCCTTTTTCGATCCCGCCCAGCCGCCGACCTCGGGCAAGACCACCGTCGAGATCACCAACGTCGCCAGCCTGTTCCTGGAAGGGATCGACGGGGCCGGCGTGGTGACATCCCGCATCCTGCCGGCCACCGGAACGGGCATCGGGAACACCCCGGGCGGCCTGCAGAGCGTGAGGCTCGTCGAATGAAAAAATCCCAGACCTCCATCATCGACCTGATGATCGTCAGCGAGCGCCCCGCCTTCGCCGTCGACCTCAAGCGCCTCCTGACCGAGGCGGACCCCGTCCGCCTCGGTGTCCTGGAGATCGGGGCAAAACGGGGAGGGGCCGCGGCCTGCCTCGCCGCCCTCGAGGCCCGGGACATGGCGGTCCTGCTGATCGACGCCGCCTCCGATGCGGCGGCGGCGCTTCTCCTGGCCCGCCAGATCTTCGACCGGCTGCCGTCACCGCGGGTCATCGTGGCGGGTCCGGGGAGCGACGCGGCCCTCATCCTGGGCGCGCAGCGCGCGGGCGCCAGTGAGTTCCTTCCCAGCCCCTTCGACCGGGTCAGCCTGATGGACGCGCTGCAGCGGCTGCGCCGGCGAGTGGCGCCCGAGTCCGGGGCCGCTGGCCAGGGGCGCGGCCGCATCTTCACGTTCCTCGGTTCGAAGGGCGGGTGCGGGACCACGACGGTCGCGACGAACCTGGCGGTGACGCTGGCGCGCCGTGGCCAGACGACCCTGCTCGTGGATTTCGACCTCACGGCCGGCGACGTGGCGCTCCTGCTGGACCTCACGCCCTCCTTCGGCGTCGCTGACGTGCTGGAGAACGTTCACCGCCTCGACCGCGACCTTCTGAACGGCATGATTCTCACGCACAAGTCGGGGCTCCGGGTCCTGTGCGCCAGCGAAGACCCCGACCGCGCGACGGACGTCGACCCGTCCCGCCTGCCCGCCGTTCTCGCCTTCCTGCGCGAGCAATTCGAATGCGTCATCGTGAACACGCGCGACGCCTTCGATCCAATCGCCCTGACCGCCGCCACCCATGCCGACGCGGCGCACGTCGTGGCCTGCCTGGATCTCCTTTCGCTGCGCCGGACCCAGTGGGCCCTGCGGCGCCTGACCCAGGCGGGCATCCCGGCCGAACTCCTGCGTCTCGTGATCAACCGCTACGACAAGGACCCGTACATTTCGCTCGGCGAGGCGGAGCAGGTCCTGGGGATGAAGGTGGCCTGGACGATCCCGGCGGACCTCCGAACGGTGCGCGGCGCTCTCAACGAGGGCATCCCGGCCGTCAGCGCCAGCCGCAACGGCCTGCACGCCTCATTCGAGACCTACGGAAGCGGGCTGGTCGGCCCGGCGAAAACGGCCGCCCCGGCCCGCCGCAGGCTGCTGGGCCTCTTCTCGTCCCCCGGCGCGAAACCGTCCGCGGGAAGCAGCCTCCGATCATGATGAAACCCTCAAGGAGCCGCCCATGAAGCCGATGATGGACAACGCCGCCGTCCCGACGACGCCGCAGTTCCAGGCGCTCAAGACGAGGCTGCACCGCACCGTCCTGGACCAGCTGAACCTCGAGTCGCTCCAGCAGATGAGCCGCGAGACCGCGACCCAGGCGATCCGCACGATGATCGGCGACCTGATGAACCAGGAGGCGACCCCCCTCAGCACCGCGGAGCGCCGGCTGATCGTCGACGAGATCATGGATGAGATCTTCGGTCTGGGCCCGCTGGAGCCGCTGCTCGCCGACCCCGCCGTGAACGACATCCTGGTCAACACGCACGACCAGATCTTCGTGGAGCGCGACGGCCGCCTGGAGCGCTCCACGTTCACGTTCAAGGACGATCACCACCTCATGCAGATCATCGATCGCATCGTCTCCCGCGTCGGGCGGCGGATCGACGAATCGTCCCCGATGGTCGACGCGCGGCTGCAGGATGGGTCGCGGATCAACGCCATCATCCCGCCCCTCTCCGTCGACGGGCCCCACCTTTCGATCCGAAAGTTCCGCAAGGACGCGCTCACCGGCGACGATTTCCTTCGATACGGCTCGCTGACGGCGCCGATCCTGGAGTTGCTGGCGGGGTGCGTGAAGGCGCGGCTCAACGTCCTGGTCTCGGGCGGCACCGGCGCCGGCAAGACCACGCTGCTCAACGTGCTCTCATCGTTCATTCCGTCCACGGAGCGCATCGTGACCATCGAGGACTCGGCCGAGCTCCAGCTCCGCCAGGAGCACGTGGTCCGGCTGGAGACCCGGCCCCCGAACATCGAGGGGGAGGGCCAGGTCACCCAGAGGCAGCTCGTGATCAACAGCCTGCGGATGCGTCCCGATCGCATCGTGGTCGGTGAGGTGCGCAGCGGGGAGGCGATCGACATGCTGCAGGCGATGAACACCGGCCACGAGGGGTCGCTGACGACCATCCACGCCAATACCCCGCGCGACGCGCTGTCCCGGCTCGAGACCATGGTGGCGATGGCCGGCTTCCAGCTCCCGCCGCGGGCCGTCAAGGAGCAGATCGCCTCGGCGATCAACCTGGTGGTGCAGGTGGCGCGCCACGCCGACGGCGCCCGTCGCGTGACCAGCGTCTCCGAGATCACCGGCATGGAGGAGGAGGTCATCACGATGCAGGAGATCTTCGTCTTCGACAGGGAGGGGATCGACGAGAAGGGGAAGGTGGTGGGCCGCTTCAAGCCGACCGGCATCCGCCCCCGCTTCGCGGACCGCCTGCGGCTTTCCGGGGTCCTGCTGCCGTTCGACATGTTCGAGGACGCACGCGAGCCGGAGACAGCCCGTCGGGGCTGGAGGTCATCGTGATCCTGATCCCGATCCTGGTCTTCTGCTGCGCCTCGCTCCTGACCCTGGGGATCTCCCTGCTGGTGCTGAGCCGCCAGAGCCGCTCGGTGGAGAGACTGATGCGGGCGCGGCTCGCCACGGCCGTCGCGCTGACGCACCCGGGGGACGAGGAGCTCGACCTCCTGCGCGACCAGAGCCTGAGCGGAATCCAGCCCCTGCAGCGCATGCTGACCGGGTCCCGGGCGGGCGGCCGGCTCCGCCGGCTTCTCGAGCAGGCGGACGTCCGGATGAAGCCCGGCGCCCTGGCCCTGGCGACCGCCGTTCTCGCGATGACCGGCCAGCTACTCGGCTACGTCTTCCGGCTCGGGCTTCCCGTCACGGTGCTGATCGCGCTGATCCTGGGCTCCCTGCCGATTCTCACCGTGATGCGCGTGAGGGCCCGGCGCATCAAGCGGTTCGAGGCCCAGTTCCCGGACGCCATCGACCTCCTCGCCAGGGCCATCCGGGCCGGCCACGCCTTCAACACGGGGATCAAGATGATCTCCGAGGAGATGCCGGCGCCGGTGGGCAAGGAGTTTCAGAGGGTCTTCGAGGAGCAGAACTACGGGCTGCCGCTGAAGGCCGCCCTGATGAACCTCCTGGACCGGGTCGCGCTCCTGGACCTCCGGATCTTCGTCGTCGGAGTCCTCATCCAGCGCCAGTCGGGTGGGAACCTCGCGGAGCTCCTCGACAAGATCAGCCACACCATCCGCGAGCGGTTCCGCGTCCTGCGGCAGCTCCGGGTCCATACGGCGCAGGCGAAGCTCACCGGGATCATCCTGTTGTGCCTGCCTCCGGTGATGGGCGGCGTGACGATGGCCCTCAACTACGAATACATGAAGATCATCTTCTTTGACCCCTGGGGTATCCGGATGCTGATCGCCGCGGCCGTCCTGCAGCTCGTGGGACTGGTCTGGATCCGGAAAATCGTCAACATCCAGGTCTGAGGAGGACTTGTGGACATCGTCATTCTCGAAGCGCTCATCCTCACCTTCGTTCTTTCGGTCGCGGCGTGGAGCTACCTGACCCTGCGCCCGCGTCGCGCCGCGATCGAGAGGCTCCAGAGCCTGCCGGTGTCCGATGCCGGGCCGCAGGCGGAGGCCTCGGACGCCGCGGGTGCGCCCGCGGCGGTGGACCAGCGGACGATGAGGATGATCCGGAAGCGGTCCCTCAAGACCCCCATCTCGATGGGGAATGCCAGCGAGACGCAGAGGCTCCTGCACCACGCCGGCCGTCGTTCCGGGACCGCCCTCTATACCTTCAACATGATCTGGCTGATCACGATGGCGGCCCTCCCGGTCCTCTTCTGGCTGGCGAGCCGGCACGTCGTCATGTCCCCGGCCGCGCGGCTTCTCGGCATCGGCGGCTTCCTCCTCGTCGGATACATCGCGCCCCGATTCGTCCTGAAGCGCCTGGCGCGACGGCGCCAGCACCGGCTCCGGCTGAGCCTGCCGGACGCCCTCGACCTTCTCGTCATCAGCGTGGAGGCCGGGATGGGCCTGAACCAGGCCATCGTCAAGGTCGCCGAGGAGCTCGAGAGGACCCACCCCGAGATGAGCGATGAGTTCAAGCTGGTCAACCTGGAAATCCGCGCCGGCCGGACCCGGACGGAAGCGATCAGGAACCTGGGGGAGCGCACGGGCGTCGACGACATCGTCTCGCTCGCCGCCATGCTGATCCAGACCGACAAGTTCGGGACCAGCGTTGCCCGCTCGCTGCGCGTCCACTCCGACGCCCTGCGGACCGAGCGCGTCCAGCGGGCCGAGGAAGCGGCCGCCAAGACGACCATCAAGCTGATCTTCCCCCTGCTGTTCTGCGTCTTCCCCGCGCTCCTTGTCGTGATCCTGGGTCCGGCGTTCCTGAACCTCGCCCGCATCTTCGGCGAGGTCGTGGTCAACACGCAGTAAGGCTGGAGGCGGCCGATGCTCGCGATGAACCGGGAACGGGGGACGACGCTGGCGAGCCGCGTGGAGCGGGCCGACACCTTCCTCAGGCGCCTGCGCGGACTGCGCGGCCGCCCGGCGCTCGAGGAGGGTGCGGGCCTCTGGCTCGTCCCCTGCCGTGGCATCCATACGCGGGGGATGAGCTTCCCGATCGACGCCCTGTACCTGGATCGTGAGCTGCGGGTCATCGCGATCGAGCAGAACCTGTCCCCCGGGCGGATCGCGTCGGTCCTCTTCAGGGCCCGCACTGTGCTGGAGCTGCCGGCGGGGACCGCGAGGCGGACCGACACCCGCGTGGGCGATCGAATCGAAATCTCGGAAGCGGAGGAGTCATAGATGAGCGCGAGAACGAACGAAGCGACCATGAGCCTTGAGACAGGCGTCCAGGACCCGCGGGCGCCCCGCACCACCGAGGAGACGGGGCTGTCCGCCTCCTTCCTCTTCGATCTGACCCTCAAGACGCTCTATTACCAGAGCGAGATGCGGGGGACCGAGATCGCCGATGCGCTCAGGCTACCCTTCGCAGTGGTGGAGGAGTCTCTCGAGGCCTTGAAGCGCGAGCGGCTGATCGAGGTCAAGGGAAGCGAAGGGGCCCATCGCGCCGGCTACCGCTACAGCATCCTGTCCTCCGGCCGGGACCGCGCCCGCGAGGCGTTGGCGGTCAGCCGGTACGTCGGTCCCGCGCCCGTGTCGCTGGCCGATTACGGCCGGCTTGTGCTCGAGCAGAACCGCGGGCTCGAGCGGATTCCCGCCGACCGCCTCCGCGACGCCTTCGCCCACCTCGTCCTGCCGGAGGGGACCGTGGAGCGCATCGGACCGGCGGTCGCCGCCCGGAGGTCGATCTTCCTGCACGGTGCCCCGGGCAACGGCAAGTCGGTGATCGCGGATGCGATCGGCCGCGCCCTGGGAGAAACGATCCACGTCCCGCACGCCGTCGAGATGGACCAGCAGGTCGTCAAGGTCTACGACCCGGTGTTCCACGGAGACGAGGAGTCATCGGCCGACGCCGCTGGCACGCCGCTGGCGGGATCGATGTCCGATCGACGCTGGGTCCGGGCGCGCCGACCGGTCGTCTTCAGCGGTGGAGAGCTCACCCTGGAGATGCTCGATCTGGTCTTCAACCCCCGCGAGGGGTTCTATCAGGCGCCGCTGCAGATGAAGGCCAACAGCGGCGTCTTCATCCTGGACGACTTCGGGCGCCAGATGGTCCAGCCGCGGGACCTCCTGAACCGCTGGATCGTCCCGCTGGAGAAGGGGATCGACTACCTGACGCTGCACACCGGGCGCAAGTTCTCGATCCCGTTCCGCACGCTGGTCATCTTCGCCACGAACCTGCGGCCGCACGACCTGGTCGACGAGGCGTTCCTGCGGCGCATCCGCTACAAGATCGCGGTCCAGGACCCGAGCCGCCAGGAGTACCGCGAGATCTTCCGCCGGGAATGCGAGCGGGCCGGCATGCCGATGAGCGACTGGGCCGTGGGACACCTGTTCCGCGAGTACTACGAGGGTCAGGGTATCCCGCCCCGCTGCTGCCATCCGCGGGACATCCTGGAGAAGCTCGTCGACGCGGCCCGCTTCGCGGAGACCGACCCGACCCTCGATGCCGAGACGCTGGACCGCGTCTGCGCCTCCTACTTCCTCACCGACGAGTCGGACCTGAGCGTCTAGAGAAGACCGAGGTAAACGAGCAGGTCCTCGACCTCCTGCTGGCCGATCGTCTCCGTCGATCCCATCTCCTTGAGGAACTCCAGCTTGGCAGGGATCAGGGCGCGAAGGCTCGGGAAGCGCCCGTCGTGGAAGTACGGGGCGGTGGTCTCCACGCCGCGCAGTGAGGGGACGCTGAAGCTTCCCCCGCTCCCGATGTCCTCGTTGTCCGCCTTGAAGAACACCGGTGGCTCGTGGCAGATGTTGCAGGAGGCCTTCATGAACACCTGGTAGCCGCGCCTGGCCGCCTCGGGGGCGGCGTCGGAGGGGCTGCCGTCCGAGTTGAGATTGGGGTTGCCGGGGAAGTGGAGCGAGTTGACATAGGCGGCGAGCTGGCCGAGCTGGCCGTCGGTCGGCTCCTTGCCCTTCATCCGGTTGACGATGATCCCCTTGATGTTCTCCCGGAGCGTCTTGCCGCCGGCCCAGGAGTAGGGGGCGGTGTCCTTGACGCCCCAGAGCAGCGGCGTGCTGCGGCCCTCCGGCGTGCCGTCCTTGACGGCCTCGAGCCCGACGTACGTCCTGTTGTCGGTGTGGCCGCCGCGCGGGTGGCAGGTGGCGCAGGAGACCTTGCCGCTCCCGGACAGCGCCGGATCATTGAACAGGCGGAGACCGGCGCTCGCCGGATCGATGGGGGCCGGGGGGGCCTCATGGGCGCCGGCCCGGCCGATGAGGGAGACCGCCGGCAGGACTAGTCCCGCGGCGAGCACGGATGCCGTAGCGAGCCAGGCGAGACGCTTCATGGGGATCCTCAATGGCCACGACAGGGCCGATGGCGTTCCAGAAAAGAGCGGCTGGTGCGCCCAGCAAGACTCGAACTTGCGACCTTCGGATTCGTAGTCCGACGCTCTATCCAGCTGAGCTATGGGCGCACGTGCCACTCTTGTTGACGGCGGGAACGGAGTTTACCACAGCGCTGTCGGGCCGCGGATCGGGGCGGCCGGCACGACACCGGGACTCAGGCCCCGAGGCGCTGGGCGCGCCAGTAGGCTTTCCCGGACTCCGGCAGCGTGGAGACGGGGTCGTAGTACTCGTAGCGGCGCGTCAGGGCCTCGGGGTCATCGGCCTCGATCCCGGTGCGGTAGTTCTTGGTCCAGTACGTGATCCCGGTCTCCCGGTCGTACTCCTTCACCTGGTTCACCCAGCGCTTCCCGACGAACGGCACGTCGCACACGATGCGGGGTGTGGCGAACCCGGGCAGGTACCCCATGAGGTCGTGCTGGAGCTTTTGCGCCTCGTGGATCGCCAGGCGCCAGTGCTCCGAGTTCGGGATGATATCGCACTGGTAGAAGTAGTACGGCATGATGTGCGCGCGATCGAGAAGGGTGAAGCAGAGATCGAGCAGGCTGTCCAATGTCGTGTTGACGCCGCGCAGCAGCACCCCCTGGTTGCGCACGTCGCGATAGCCCATGTCGAGGATAGCGCGGACCGCCTTCGCGACCAGGGGCGTGAGCGACTGCGCGTGGTTGACGTGCGTGTGCACGGCGAGGTCCACGCCGCGCTCGCGGGCCTTCCGTGCCAGCCTCTCCAGGCCCCTCAGCACGTCCTCCTGTAGGAAGTGCTGGGGGAGGCCCATGAGACCTTTGGTCGCCAGGCGGATGTCGCGGATGCTGTCGATGTCGAGAAGCGCCGCGACGAACCGCTCGAGGACGGCGATCGGCAGGTTGGCGACGTCACCGCCGGACACGACGACGTCCCGCACCTGGGGGTTCCGTCGCAGGTAGTCGAGTATCCGGTCGTAGCGGTCCTGCTGCTTGATCGTGAAGCGGTGCTTCTCCACCTGGGGAACGTCGTTGCCGACCAGGTCCATGCGGGTACAGTGCCCGCAGTACTGTGGGCACGTGGACAGCAGCTCCGCCAGGACCTTGGTGGGGTAACGGTGGGTCAGGCCTTCGACCGCCCACATGTCGGCTTCGTGCAGGGAGTCCCGCTGCGATTTCGGGTGGCTCGGCCACTCGGGGTCGCGGTCCTCGATCGCCGGCAGCATGTAGCGGCGCACGGGATCGTTCCACAGGTCCGCCTCGTTCATGGTGTTGAGCATCTGGGGAGGGATCAGGATCGACATCGTCGCCCGATCCCGCTGATCACGCTCGATGTCCTGGAGGAGGGACTCCGGAATGAGGTGGCCGAAGACCTGCCTCAACTCCCGCAGGTTCTTGACCGTATGCTTGCGCTGCCAGAGGGCGCTCTCCCATTCCGCCGCCGTGACCTCTCGATAGCCCGGGAGCCGCCGCCAGTCGGGCTCGGTGAAGGCCCGCTTCAGGGGGTAGTGAAATGGCTGCTCGCCGGCGCGCACCACCTGCGCCGCCGCCATCGAAGGTGTCATCGCGTCCATGGCCCGGTTCCCGCGCACTCCATCGAGATCCCGCACCGCGCGGGAGGTGTTCCGCATCATGGAACACGGTTTCTCTGACGGAACGATTCTAAGGGGTCCCCGCCGGATGCGCAAGACAGCGCGGGCCGGCGCGCTATAATCCGCGGCCACCATGGCCATCCTGACTTTCTCGCACCTCCACAAGACCTACGCCTCCACCGTGGCATCCGAGGACGTCAGTTTCGAAGTGCGCTCCGGCGAGGTGTTCGGGCTCCTCGGGCCGAACGGCGCCGGCAAATCGACCATCATCCGGATGCTCATGGACATCATCGCCCCCGACGCCGGGGAGATCCTGCTCGATGGCCATCGGCTCGGGCCGGGGGAGCGCGACCGGATCGGCTACCTTCCCGAAGAGCGCGGCCTGTACCGCAAGGAGAAAGCGATCGACGTCCTGGTCTACTTCGGGATGTTGAAGGGGCTCCACCGGCGTGCGGCGCGCGAACGGGCGCTCGCATGGCTGAAGCGCATCGACCTCGCCGATCTGGCGGACCGGCGCGTCGACCAGATGTCGAAGGGGCAGCAGCAGAAAGTGCAGATCGTCGGCACGCTGCTGCACGACCCGGCGATCATCGTCGTGGACGAGCCGTTCTCCGGCCTCGACCCGATCAACACCGCCCTCGTCCGCGATCTCCTGAAGGAGAAAAGCGCCGCCGGCTGCGTCGTCGTGCTGTCGACGCACCAGATGCCGCTGGTCGAGGCGCTGTGCGACCGCGTGGCGATGATCCACCAGGGGCGGCTGGTCCTGTACGGTCCGCTCGACGAGATCCGCCGCCAGGACGGGGAGGCCTCGGTCCTGGTGGAGACCGAGGGGGCGCTGCCGGAGCTCGATGTGGCGGCGCGCCTGGAGCGGCAGGGTCCGCTCGTCCGCGTTTTCCTGAAGGCCGGCGCCCGGCCGCGCGACCTCATGGAACGGATGGTGCGGCACGGCGTCCAGCTCCATCATTTCGAGGTGGTCCGCACGCCGCTGGAGGAGATTTTCGTGCGCACCGTGCGGAGGCTGGAGGCGGCCCCCGCCGGGAACGGCGCGCTCGCGGGAGCGCGGACATGAGCAAGATCGGCGTCGTGATGAGCCGCGAATTCCTGTCGACCGTCAAGCGGCGCTCCTACCTGATCGTCACCTTCGGGATGCCGTTCTTCGTGTCGCTGTACCTCGGGATCGTGGCGTTCCTCCCTGCCATGTTCATGGCACAGCGCGGCGCATCGAGAAGGGAGATCGGCCTGGTGGACGAGGCCGGTGTGGTGCGCGAGGCGGAGATCTCCCGGCTGGCGAGCAGCGGCCCTCAGGCGGAGGTCCAGGAGCTGACGAAGCGCCTCGGGGCGGGATCCTCGTCGGGAGGTCGAATGGCGGCGGCCATCCTCGAAGGCGTGGCCACGAATGTGCGGTTCCGCATATTCGCCTCGCGGGAGGTAGGGATGGAGGCGCTCCGCGCCAGGACGATCGATCGTCTCTACGTCATCCCCGAAGAGTATCTCGATTCGGGCGGCGTCGAGACCTATCGGTCGAAGGACGCCTCGTTCGGCTTCGGACGGACGCGGGCGGGCGAGTCCCTCGAGAAGCTCCTCAGCCGGTCGCTACTCGCTGGTCGCGTGCCGGACGAGCTCCGGCCGCGCATCGAGGAGCCCCTCCGGGGCGCGGCCGCGCGCCAGTACACCGTCGCCCGGGACGGCCGGATCGAGCCGCTCGACCTGCAGGTCCGCATCGCGCGCATGGCGATTCCGGGTGTCTTCGCGCTCCTCTTCATGATGTCGGTGTTGATCAGCTCCGGATACCTCCTGCAAGGCGTCTCGGAGGAGAAGGAGAACCGGGTGATCGAAGTGATCCTCTCCTCGGTGCGGCCGGAGCAGCTCCTGTTCGGCAAGCTGCTGGGCCTCGGCGCGGCCGGTCTTCTGCAGCTCATCGTCTGGATCTCGGTCGCCAGCCTGGCGACCAGCCTGCTCGCCGCCGCGGCCCTGGCGGTGCTCGATTTCAAGCTGTTCTCCGGCTGTCTGGTCTTCTTCGTTCTGGGCTTCCTGATGCTCGGCAGCCTCATGACCGGCACCGGCGCCCTCGGGTCCAACGCGCGCGAGAGCCAGCAGATGGCGGCCATCTGGTCCACCCTGACCATCCTGCCGCCGGCCTTGACATGGATGGGGATCCTCGACGCGCCCAACGGCTCTCTCGCCCGGATCCTGGGATGGTTCCCCCTGACGGCGCCGATCACGATGATGTTACGTCTCGGCACGGGCCAGGTGCCGTGGTGGGACGTCCTGGTCGGAGTCTTCTGCCTGGCGGGCGGGGTCTACCTGTCGATCCGCGCCTCCGGGGCGCTGTTCCGTCTCGGGCTCCTCATGTACGGCAAGCGGCCGAGCCTGCGGGAGATCCTCCGACAGCTCCGCCACGCCTAGAAGCCGCGTTCGGACGGGTTCCGGGCCGGCGCCTTCAGGCCTCGTCGCGCGAGGCGCCCTGAGCGGCGCGCCGCCCGGCGGCGATGGCGCGGGCGCCAACGTGCAGGTAGTAGAGGATGGTCATGTAGAGGATGACCGGGACCGCAACCACGGCGATCACCCCGAGCCAGAGCACGCCCAGCGGCACGCTGACAAACCGCCGGAAACGCGACAGCGGCCGCTTCACACCGTCTCCCCGAGGATGGCGGCCAGTGACGCCCTGGTGTCCGAGAAGTCGGCGAGAAAACGATCGGGACGAAGCGACTGGAGCGTCGCGGCGGCGGTCCAGCCGGTCGCCACGGCGACCGAGCGGGCGCCGACCGAGCGGCCGCACAAAACGTCGTGCTCGCTGTCGCCGATGATGACGAGCTGCGAGCCGGTGATCTTCCCGCCGAGCGCCGCGCGCGCCCGCCGCAGCGCCAGCTCCGGCAGCCGGTAGCGGTCGGCGTCATCGTTGCCGAAGCAGCTCAGGCCGAAGTCGAAGAACCCGGCGATCCCGAAGTGGTCGAGCTTGAGGCGGGCGCCCGCCTCGACGTTTCCGGTCAGGAGGGCCGGATGCACTCCCGGCCTTGCGGACAGCGCCTCGAGAAGGGCGCGGACCCCTGGGAGAATGTGGGCGCCCCGGGTCCGCGGCAGGTCGCCGGCGAAGTACCGCAGATAGAGCCGAATCGTCTCCTCGATCGCCGGCTCGAGCTCGGTGCCGTCGACCCCATGCCGTGTCAGAAGCTCGCGCGCGATCTGAGGGTCGGTCCGGCCGACGAAGGAGGCGCCTTCGAGCCCGATGCTCCGCCCCGAGGCCTCCTGGAGCGCCCGCCCGAAGGCCTCCCGGGCCGCCCCGCCCATCGACACGAGCGTTCCGTCGACGTCGAACAGCGCAATCGTCGTCACGCCAAGACTCTAGCATGACGTCCTTGACGCCTGGCGCACCGGGGGATTACCATGCACGCCCTTCCGACAAGTGGAACGCAGGAGGTGAGGGATGGCCAGTACCGGCCAGTTGAAGGGCAAGATCGACCTGCTCAAGAAGAAGATGGCGGAGAAGGGGAAGTCGCTCGGCCCCGAGCGGCACCGCCAGCTCCGCAAGCGGCTCAAGAGGCTGCAGCGGGCCCGCCGCGTCGCCGCGGCCGCCGAGACCCGCGCCAAGAGAAAGCCCGTCCAGGAGATCCCGGAGGGGACCCAGGCCGGAACCGCGCCGGCCTGAACCTGACCCCGGCCTAAGGAGAGACGATTATGAGATCGACGCGCGCTGTCTTCCTGCTGCCCGCGGCCGGGCTGGTCCTCGCCGCCCTGACCGGATGCCGCATGGACATCGACGAGATGGTCATGAACCCGACCACCCGCGACGAGATCATCACCAGGATGCTCGAGGAGAACGTTTCGAAGCAGACGATCATGGGCCGCCTGACGAGCAACGACGAGAGCAAGATGGAGCTGGCCGAGACACTTCTCGGGGATCAAAAAGTGAAGGGTCTGGCGATCGACAAGCTGACCGCCGACACGGGCCGGCGGGGCGAGTTGATCCAGCACCTGCTCGGCGACCCGACCGCCAAGAACGCCATCATGGAGGCGCTCGTGGGCGACGAAACGGCCCGCCCGTTGCTCCAGGAGGCCCTCAAGAAGCCGCTGCCCAAGAAGCCGGCCGCGCCGGAAGGCGGCACCACCGGGTAGGACCAGGCGCGCTCAGGTCCTTAGAATGCGCTGACCCGGACGGTGTTCGAGGTCAGGCGCCGACCGGCGCTGTCGACCATCGTTAGCCGGACGTGGAATTGCCCCGCCTGATCGAAGCGCAGATCGTGCTCGTAGGTGAACCAGCCGGCCGAAGCGACGGCCCGGCCGCTCACGCAGGCCGCTGGCTCCGCTGGCCCGGACCACGCCTCGGCATCGGGGCCGGACCGGGACGAGGAGCGGTCGGCCAGCGACTCGAACACCGGCGGAACCCGCAGCCGGCACAGCTCGATCGAGCCCGGCACGACGCCGCGAACCCGCCCGTACACCGTCACCGTGAAGGGGACGAACCCGGTCAGGCGATCGGCAGCGATCAGGAGCGCGGGGCCGACGTCGCCCGGCCCCCGGGCGCGGGAGGCCGCCCGTGATGTCGCCGGGCCCATCAACAGCACGGTCAGCAGCAGGCAGCCTGCCGCAGCGAGCCCCCACCGGGTCATCGCCAACCCCTCCCCATCCCGCACCCGCTTCGGAGCGTGGAATTACCACCAGACGGCGAGATTTCACCACGGCCTAGACGAATCCAATGTCCGGTCTGCGCCACAAATGGTCAACACAAGTTTTTGTAATCTTGACGCTGCATCGATGCCTATCTATATTGGCGAGGCTGGACATGCGCAAGACCTGAGTGTGTGACCCTTGCCGGCGGGAGGCAGCGCCGCGAAGAGTGCGATGGAAGGCCCCCAGCGCGAGCATCCCCCGGAGACCGGCAGCACACCCGCTGACAGCCCCGAAGATCTGTCCCGTCTCCTCGTCGCCCTGAGCGAGGCGGCCTGCAAGATGGGCCTGCTGCCGGACCATGGCGCGGCCGCTTCGCTGTTCCTTTCGACCCTGCGGACTCACTACGGGTGCCGGCGCGCCGTCCTGACCCAGACCGACGAGGATGGGAGGGACCACCAGTGGTTCTTCGCCGGATTGACCGACGCCGAGATCGATGATTTCCATGCGCATCGCCCCGCTCCACAGGTGCGCGACGCCTGCCTCTCCGAGAGGTACCGGACGGGACAGTCCTACTCCGTGCCACCGGCGGAATTCCCGGGGCTGGGGAGGCTGCGGCCGCCGGCCGGGCGTGGTGCCCGCGGCGCCGCTGCCCCGGAGCTGTTCCTCGTCCCGCTGCGGGGCGCCGCCGGCCATCTCCTCGGCACGCTTCTGATCGAGGATGGGCGCAACCGCGGGACGCGCAGCCCGGCGGCGGCGGCCGGCCTGGAGCTGCTCGCGGCACAGATGTCCCGCGTGGTCGAGAAAAGACAGCTGGACCTCTCGGCCAGGAGCGCGCTGCTCCGCCTGCGGAAGGCGGAGGACCAGCTCATGCAGTCGGAGAAGCTGTCGGCCATCGGGCAGCTCATCTCGGGCGTGGCGCACGAGCTCAACAACCCGCTGTCCGGGGTCATGGGCTTCACGCAGCTGCTGCAGTCCAGCGAGACAAACCCGAAGGTGCGCCAGAATCTGGACCGGATCTACAACGAGGCCGTCCGCTGCCAGAAGATCGTCCAGAACCTCCTGTCGTTCGCGCGCCGCCACCAGCCGGAGAAGAGCGCCCGCAGCCTGAACGAGGTCATCGAGAGCGTCCTCGACTTGCGCGCCTACCAGCTCCAGGTGGACGACATCGAGGTCGAGCGTCGCTACGACCCGGACCTTCCACAGACCATGCTCGACTTCCACCAGCTCCAGCAGGTCGTGCTCAACCTGGTCAACAACGCCCATCAGGCGATGATGGCCACGAGCGGCCGTCCGCGCCGGCTGACGATCGTCACCGAGCGACGCGAGGACCGCCTTGGCGCCACCTTCATCGACACGGGCGCCGGCATTTCGCAGGATCGGATGAGCCGGATCTTCGAGCCGTTCTTCACCACCAAGGAGCCCGGAAAGGGGACCGGTCTCGGACTCTCGGTCTCGCTCGGCATCGTCAAGAACCACCAGGGGACGATGACCGTCGACAGCGTGGTCGGGCAGGTGACGACGTTCCGTTTCGAGCTGCCGCTCATCGAGTGCAGCGAAGCCGAATCACCCGTCGCCGACCCGGCGCCACCGGCTGCGGCGCCGGGGCGCCGACTCCGACTGCTGGTGGTCGACGACGAGGAAGTGCTGACGGAGCTGCTGACCGACGTCTTGAAAGGCGCCGGGCACGATGTGGACCAGGCCCGCGACGGCCGGATCGCGCTGAGGATGGCCCTCGCGAGCTCCTATGACGCCATCCTGACCGACCTCAAGATGCCCGGTCTCGACGGCCAAGGACTGTACACGGCGCTGTGCCAGAGCCGGCCGGAGATGCGCCAGCGCTTCATCTTCTCCACGGGCGATCTCGCCAACCCCGATGTGCAGACGTTTTTCCAGCAGTCGGGCTGCGCCCGCCTGAGCAAGCCTTTCAAGCTCGAGGCGGTCCTGAAGATCGTCGAGCAGGTCGGCGGCCACCGGCGCGCGGCGTAGCTCCGGCCTAGCTCCGGCGTTGACTTCCGCAGGCGACCACCGTACCTTTGCGGTTCCGTGATCCGGGATTTTTCCAGACTTGCGGCCGTCGTGCGCGCGGCGCTCGCCGGCGCTTGCGCCGCCTTCTGCCTGGGGATCCCGGCCGCTGGCGCCGGCGTGGGCCCGGCCGCCCCACAGCGGCCCGCGCCGGTCGACGGGACCCGGCATGCGGAGCTCCAGGAGCTGGTGCATCGAGGCAACACGATGCGCCAGGCCGGCCGTCTTCACGACGCCCTGGAGGCCTATCGTTCCGCCGCCGATCTCGATCCCGGGCGTTACGAAATCCACATCCTGATCGCCGACACGCTCCGACGCCTCGGTCGTGCCGGGGAGGCGGCCGTCGAGTATGTCACCGCGACGGGGCTCGAGCCCGGGCGTTCCGAGGGGTACACCGGCCAGGCGTTGATCCGCCGGACGGAGTTTGATTTCGCGGGAGCCGCGGCGATCCTCGAGCCCGTTCTCGAAAAGACTCGGGGCGCGGCGCGCGCCGACCTCCTGGTGAGCCTGGGAGAGACGCGGAGGCGGGAGGGGCGGCCGGCGGAGGCAGGCGATCTGTTCCGGCGCGCCCTGGAAGCCGACGCCGGCGCCGCCGTGGCGCGCCTCGGCCTGGCGCGCCTCGCGGAGGAACGCGGCGACCTCGACGCGGCTCTCGGGGAGCTGGATCGCTACCTCCAGGCGAGGCCGGACGACGGGGCCGCGGCGCTGCGGCGGCAGGAGGTCATCGAGCTTCGGGCATCGATCCGCGCCCTGCGCGCCGCCGTCGAGGAGAGCGACGGCGACCGCTCCACCGGGGCCGGGCTTCACGCGGAGCTCGGGCGCCTGCTGGCCGTCGCCGGGGACGCGCCGGGGGCGGTCCGGTCGTTCCGCGCGGCGCTGCGCCTCGATCCGAAGCGCGTGGAGACCCGGCGCGGGCTGGCACTGGCGATGCTGCAGGCGGGTGACGTGGCCGGCGCCGGCGCTGAGTTCAGGCGCGTCCTGCGCCACGCACCCCGGGATGGCACGGCCCTCTACCACCTCGCCGACCTGGCACGGAGCGGCGGCGACCGGACCGCCGAGGAGAACGCCTGGATCGATCTCGTCCGGCAGCGACCGGACGATCTCTACGCCCTGCGGGCCTACGCCGAGTTCGTGAAGCAGGAGGGCAGGGCGGAGGTGCTGGCGCGCGCCCTCGATCTCGCCGGTCCCGGCGCCGGCGGCCGGCACGGCCGGACCCCTCAGGCTGCCCAGCTTCGCCTGCGGGCCCTCCTGTTGTCCCAGCAAGGCTCCTGGGCCGAAACCGAGGACACGCTCGACCGGGCCCTGCGCCTCGATCCGACCGATCCCTGGACGCTCGAGGTCGTGGACGAGGTCCTGATCCAAAGACCGCAAATCCTCGCGGCCCTCGCGCGGCGGTCGGGCGAGGCGCTGGCGGCGACGATCGAAAAGGGGACGCCGGGCGGGCTGCTGCCCCTGATCCTCCTGGCGCGCTGCCACGCCCTGTCGGGCCAGAGGGACCAGGCGCTGACCCTGGCGCGCCGGGCGGTGAGCGCCGATCCCGGCTCGCCGATCGCCCGCTCTTTCCTGGCCGAGATGCTGCAGGCCGCCGGCGACCCGGCGGCGGCGATCGGAGATCTGGAACGCGCGGTGAATCTCGACCCGGCGCGCCCGGCAGCGCATGTCGATCTGACGCTCGCGCTCCTGCGAGCCGGTCGCGCCGCCGAAGCCGAGGCGGCGGCGCGGCGCGGCCTCCGCCACCTGCAGGACGCGGCGCCGCTGCTGTCTCTCCTGGGGGCGGCCCTCGCGGAGCGCGGCGAGCTGGAGGCCGCCGCTCAGGCGTTTGCATCGGCGCTCGTGGCCGATCCGGCGGACAACCTTCATCTGGCCCGCGGCCAGTACCCGTCGATCCTCGCGGCCCTCGGCCGCAGCCTGGAGGCCCGGCGGGCGCTCGCCGGCGCCATGCCGGAGATCCCCGATCTCGTCTATCTCGAGGCGTGGGGCTTCGCGCGCGACACGTTCCGCGACCGTACTTACAACGGGCAGGACTGGCCGACATGGCGCGACCGCTACCGCGGCCGCCTGCGGACACGCCAGGACGCCCATCGGGCGGTCGCCGAGATGCTCGTCTCGCTCGGCGACCCTTACTCGCGCCTGCGCGATCCCGAGGAGACCGCCTCGGTCCTGCTGACGCGGCACGGCGGCCGGCCCCGGGTCGATGCCCTGGGCCGCAACCTCCCCTACAGTCCCACGGTCGTCGCCAGGGACCTGCCCGGCGGCCTCGGTTACATCCAGATCGCGAACCTCTCCGATCCCAACGCCGTTGCCGAGGTGCGCAAGGCGCTCCTGGCGCTGCGGGAGAAGGAAGGGATCGTCCTCGACCTGCGCGGCAACCCGGGTGGCCTGGCGCGGTCGGCCGACGCCGTGGCCGACATGCTGATCGGCCCGGGACAGAAGGCCGGCGTCGACGTCTCTCCGGCGGGGGAGACACCGCGCATCACCGGCGGCGAGGGGGCCTTGACCGACCAGCCGTTGACCGTCCTCGTCGACGCGCAGACCGGCAGCGCCGCGGAGCGCCTCGCCGCCAGTCTGGAGGCCACCGGCCGGGGCACGCTGCTCGGAGACCCGACCTACGGCAAGGGCCTGTTCCAGAATGCGCGCGTCCTGCCCGGCGGCTGTACCGTCCTGGTCTCCGCCGGCGAGGCGCTCGACCCGGATGGGCGGCCGATCCAGGGAATCGGGTTGCGGCCTCGCCCGAAGGCGCCGGCCGGGAATTCGGATCGTCCGCGGCCTTGAGCCCGACATGGTCGATGCTAAGATACGCGCCCCATGTCGCGTCCTGAAAGCCGCAGCGAGCCGCGTCGCACCGAGACACCGGCCCGGCGCCTCCTCTCCATCACCGGCGGGGCGGCGGCCGCGGGCGGAAGCCTCTGGAAGGCCGCCTGGCCGGCCCCCTCCGTCGTCTTTTCCGCGTTCCTGATCGCCTGGGGAGCGGAGTGCGCCCAGTTCTGGGTGTCGCGCGGCATGGCGCTGGCGATCCTCGCGTGGCTGCAGGCGCTGCCGGAATTCGCCGTCGAGGCGGTCATCGCCTGGTCGCAGCAGATCTCCTTCATGACCGCCAACTTCACCGGGTCGCTGCGCCTCCTGGTCGGGCTCGGCTGGCCGCTCATCTTCGGCGTCGCGGTGTTCGGCGCCTGGCGCCGCGAGCGCCGCCTGCTGCGGCGCATCGAACTGGACCCCGAGAACTGCGTCGAGGTGATCGCCCTGAGCCTGCCGATCCTGTATTTCCTCGTCATCTACTTCAAGGCGACCCTGACGCTCGTCGACGCCGGGATCCTCCTGGCGATGTATGTCGTCTATCTGTGGGTGCTCAAGAAGCTGCCGCCCCGCCAGCGGGAGCACGTCGAGGATCTCGAGGCGATCCCGCGCCGCATCATGCGTCTTCCGAAGGGCCCTCAGATCGCCGCCATCCTGGCGCTGTTCATCGGCGGCGGCCTGATCCTGGCTCTGTCCGCCGAGCCGTTCCTTCACAGCATGCTCGGCTTCGCCGTCTACTTCGGCATCTCCGAGTATCTGTTCATCCAGTGGGTGGCGCCCTTCCTGTCCGAGTTCCCGGAGAAGCTGAGCGCCATGTACTGGGCGCGGCAGAAGGGGAAGGCGTCGATGGCCCTGATGAACATGGTGTCGGCGAACATCAACCAGTGGACCATGCTGGCGGCGATGATTCCCATCGTCTACAGCTTCAGCATCGGCCATGCCACCTTCGTGCCGTTCGACGACCACCAGCGCAAGGAGATCCTGCTGACCATCTCCCAGTCCATGCTCGGCATGCTCCTTCTCTCCAACATGTCGTTCCACATCGTCGAGGCGTGCGGGATCTTCATCCTCTGGCTGGCGCAGTTCCTGATCCCCGGGCTGCACACTCCGGTCACCCTCATCTACTTCGGCTGGTGCGCGTACGAGATCGTCGTCACGCTCATCCAGCGCCGCCGCGTTGCCGCCCTGGATGCGTTCGGCCGCCTCTGGAAGGTCCACGGGCGCCGCCCTGAGCGCCACCGCGGCGGCTCCTGACAGGACGCCCGCCCGGACCGGGCCGGCCGCCGCGGCCCGTCGCCGATGCCCCGCTGGCAACGTGCGGCACAAGGGCGCGATACTGTTGGGGCTGACTCGGGGATTATGGGCCGGACCAGGAAGTTCCTCCTCGTCGTGACCGTGACGGCCGTCGCGGCCGCGCTTGCCGCGGCGGCGGCGCGGCCGCTGATCGTCTCTGCTATCGCCGGGCGGGCCCGGCGCCTCGTCGAGGCGCACGCCGCCGCCGGGCTGGGGGCCCCGGTGACGCTGTCCGGCGCCACCGTCGGCCTTTTCCCGACCGTCCTCGTGCTGCGCGACCTGCGCCTGATTCGTGACGGCGCCCTCGGCCTCCAGGCAGGCTCCTCGCTCGAGCGCGCGGAGCTGAGCGGCAGTCCGCTGGCGTTCCTGGAGTGGGGCACCCGGCCGGTCGACATCGTGATCGACCATCCGCGTTTCCGGATCGTCCTGCCGCCGCCCGGTGGACGGGACGGCGAGTCGGCGGCGTCGCCACCGGGTGTGGAGGGACCGTCCGCGGCCGTGTATCCGCCCGGCTCGTCGCTCCGGGTCCGCCACGGGGTCGTGGAGGTCGAGGCACAGGGAGGTTATCAGTTCCGCTGCGAGGGTCTCGGGCTCGACACCCACCCCGCCCCGCCGCCGTCCGTGATCGCCGGACGGGTCCGCTGCGGTGGCGGTGCCCTGGCGACACCTGCCGGCGAGTGGTCCGGGCTCGATGGACAGGTCGGCTTCGAGTGGACCCCGGAGCGGCTGCGTCTCGATCCGGTGATCATCCATGGCGATGCGATCGACCTGTCCGGCCGCGGCGAGGTCGAGGGGCTGCTGGCCGTCCGCGGCGCGATGCTCCGCTCCGAGGGGGAGGCAGTGCTCGGCGTCGAGTCCGCGAGGATCGCGTCCTGGATGCCGCCGGGAGCGGCGCCGGCGGGCAGGGTCGAGGCGCGGCTGCGAGGTCGCTGGAGCGATGAGGGGCCGCAAATCGAAGGGACGGTCGTCGCCCCCTCCCTCCGCCTCTACGGTGTCGAGGCGGCGGGAGTGCGGGGCGAGCTGCGCATCGGGAAGGCGATCGAGCTGCAGGCGCTCGAGGCCAGCCTCCTCGAGGGAGCGGTCCGAGGCGCGGTGACGATCACGCCGGTCCCGGCGGGAGGCTACGAGGCGCTTCTGATCATGGAGGCCGAAGACCTGCGCGCCGGGCCGCTGCTCGAAATGGCCGGCTGGAACGGGCCGCCGCTCGACGGCCGGGTGCGCTATCGCGGGCGCCACTCGATCGGCGCCACCGGACCGGACAGCCTGACGGGCGGCGGCGATGTCGCGATCCAGGGACGCTTCAAACCGGCACGGGGCGCAGCGCTGCCGCTCGAAGCGTCGGCGCGCGTCGAGACGGTGGGGCGGAGGCTCTTGCTGAGCGACGGCACGATGAAATCCCGCTCGGTGCAGGCGCGCTTCGATGGCAGCCTGTCGCCGAACGAGGGGCTCGTCTTGAGACTCGCGGGGGCCACGGGTAACGTCGCCGACCTCCTGCCGCTCTTCGAGCTGGCCTCCGCCGGCCGGCCGAAGGCCGCGCTCGAGCGGCCCTCCTTCCCCGGCCCGCTCCTTCCGGCGGGGTTGACCGGAAGAAGACCTTCTCCCGTCGTCGCGGCGGTGCTGCGCCGTGGCAACGTGCTGCCCGGCGCGGTGCATCCGCCGTCGGCCGCCGCCGGCGCTCCACCGGCCGCCGCGGGGGAGGCAGTGGAGGGACCGCTCGAGAAGGCCCTGCGCTCCTTGGGCGGCCGGTGGGAGTGGAACGGCGAGCTGCGCTACGACCGCAAGGGATTCCACTTCGAGGGGACCCTGTCAGGGGCCGACCTGGTGTATCAGGGCGTCGCCATCGGGTCTGCCGAGGCGGAGGTCCGCTACCTGGGGGATCGCTTGACCGTCCGCCGGGCCCTGTTCCGCTTCGGGGCCGGCGGCGCCGCGGGCCTGAATGGCGAGATCGGCTTTCGCGATGAGGGCGCGATGGACCTCGAGGTGGATCTCGAGGCCGCGCCGCTCGCCACGCTGCTGGCTCTGGCGGAGATCAGGATCGAAGCGGCGGGCGAGGTCCGCGGTCGGGCGCAGGTCGGCGGGACTTTCGCGTCACCTCGTGCCCGGGCGGTCCTCGAGACGGGGCCGATGTCCGTGCGGGGCGTCACGATCGATCGGCTCGCCGGAGAAGTCGAGCTCGACGGGGACATTCTGCGGGCCCGGGATCTGCTCCTTCGCCAGGGTGAGGGGTTGATCCGCCTGGACGGTGTCCTGCCATTGCGCCCGGGCGCCGACGGCGGCCGTGTCGGGGCGGGGGTCAGCCTGACTCTCAGCGGAGGCGGATTCGATCTGGCGCAGCTCGCCGACTGGTGGAGCGGCGTGAGCGTCGCCGGCCGCATCGCCAGCCTTGAAGCCTCGCTGGAAGGGTCTCTCCTGGAGCCCACCGGGAAGTTCAGCGCGCGGGTCGAATCGGCCCGAATCGCCGGTTTCCGGGCGGGCCCCGTGGATCTGCAGGGAGAGCTGCGGAGCGGCCTCCTCGCGCTCCGCGGAGCGGTACCCGATCGCGGCCTCGATCTCTCCGGGCAGGTGGGGCTCGGCGGCGACCACGAGGCGGATCTCGCGATCGGCATCGGCGGCCTGACCTTGCGTGGGGCGGAGCTCCTGGAGGGTGTTCCGGAAGACGTCGCTCTCTCGCTTGACGGCCGGGCGACGATCAAAGGTCCCCTCGCCCGCCCGGCCGATCTCCTGGCGACGGCGCGCTTCGACCGCGCCCACCTGGTCGCCGGCGAAGCGTCCGCGACGAGCGAGGGAGGCATCGAGGCCCAACTTGCCGCAGGGCGCATCGAATTGAAGCCGGCCCTGCTGATCGGCGACGGCACACGGATCGACTTGCGGGCCGGTGGGGACATCGATCCGGACGGACGCCTCGAGATCGAGGCCCGCGGTGAGTTCGACCTCGGGCTTCTGCGCTTTTTCGTGCGCGGGCTGCACGCCGAGGGGAGAGGCGACATCGAGCTGCACGTTGCGGGGCTGCGCCGCGACCCCGCGTTCCGCGGCGCCCTGCTGCTGCGCGCCCCGCGCGTCCGCCACCCGGACCTGCCGTTCCCGATCGACAGCCTGGAGGGGCGGATCGCCTTCGACGGCGTCGGCGCGCGCATCGAGACGCTGCGCTTCGCCGCGGGCGGCGGGGAGGTGGAGGCCACGGGCGAGGTACTCCTCGGGAAGACCGGTCCCTCCGCCGGACTGGCGTCGATCCTGGCCGCCGACCTGCGGTTCCGGGGAGGGGGGGTGAGCTCCAGTTTTCCGGCCGGGTTCCGCTCGCTGTCGGACCTCGACCTCCGGTTCGTGTTCGATCCGACCGGGCCGGAGCTCGGCGGCGTCATCACCCTGGCGCGCGGTGTCTACAGCCGCGATTTCCGGTTCGAGTCGACATTGCTGACGGGGCGCTCCCCGGCGTTGTTCGAGGTGCCGGAGCCGGAGGGCCTGCTGGGGCCCATGCGCCTCGATCTTGTCCTCCTCGGCCCCGAGCAGATCTGGCTGCGGAACGACTTCGGGCGGATCGAGGGCCAGCTCGATCTCAGGGTCACCGGAACCGCCGGCCGACCCTCGGTGGCCGGCCGCATCAACGCCGTCGAAGGCGGCAGCATCGATTTCAATCGGGTCCGCTACCGCCTTCTGAGCGGCACGGTCGACTTCGCCGACCCGGAGACGATCAACCCGGTGTTCAACCTGACGGCGGAGACCAACGTCGCCGAGTACCAGATCACGCTCCAGATCGAAGGCACGGCCGACCAGTTCCGCTACGAGCTGAGCAGCAATCCGCCCCTGGCGCAGCCGGACATCGTGGCCTTGCTTCTCACCGGCCGGGCGCCGGGCGGGGAGAGAAGCGGCCTGGGGGCCCTGTCGCCGGAGTACGTGTCGTCCTATCTCGCCGGCACCCTCGGCCAGCAGCTCTCGACACGCTTCCTCGGCAAGGCCGGCCCCGACGTCATCGCCATCGACCCGCTCGAGGTGATCAGCCAGGGCGATCCGACGACACGCATCACTCTCGGGAAGCAGATCACTCCCGATCTGCGCGTCACCTACACCGACATGCTCGGCACCAACCAGGGAGCGACCTACAGCCTCGATTACGCCATCGGCCGGGGCCTCGGGTTCACCAGCGAGCGCGACAGCGACGGATCGATCGGCGGGGATCTCCGCTACACCCTGCCGGGCCGTCCGCCCGATCCGCCGGGTCTCGAGCTGTCCGCGGCCGGCGCCGGCCGCGTGCGCCTCGGAACGGTCCGGATCGAAGGCGACCTGCGACTGCCGGAGGATCGCGTCCGGAGAAGCCTCCGGGCTCGGCCCGGCGCGAAGCGGGACCGGGTGAAGCTCAACGACGGCATCGATCGCGTCCTCGATCTTTACCGCCGGAAGGGCTACTTGACGGCGGACATCGATCTGCGCGAGACCCTGGCGGAGGGCGATCGCGTCGATCTGATCCTGCGCGTCCAGGCCGGGCCCCGCGTCCGGATCGACATCGAGGGGACGGGCGGCCGCGGCGCGCTGCGCGATGCCGTCGAGCCGCTCTGGCAGCAGGCCATTTTCGTGGAGGACACGGTCCAGGCGACGCGCGACCGGATCGAATCGCTGGTGCGCGATCGGGGCTGGCGCAAGGCGCGGGTCACGGCGGTCGTGCTGCGGGACGATCCCCAGGACGTGCATGTCCGCTTCCAGGTCGAGTCCGGGGTGCGCTCCAGGATCGAGAGCCTCGAGGTCGCCGGGGCCCGGCAGATCCGGGAGCAGGAGGTGCTGCGGGTGGTCCGGAGCCGGACCGACACCGCCTTCCACCGCGGCATCTTGAGGTCCGACCGGCTCCGGGAGGACGCCGCGGCCATCCAGGCCCTGTACATGTCACGCGGCTTTCCACGCGTCAGCGTCGCCGTCCCCGAGGTGATCGCCGGGCCGTCGGAAAGCCGAGCCACGGTCGTCTTCCGGGTCGACGAGGGCCCGCGCGTCTCGGTGCGGGCGACGCGCTTCGAAGGCGCGTCCTCCCTTCCCGAGGAGCGGCTCATGGACCTGACGGCGCTCCCGCAGGGAGTGCCATACACGCGCGACGTGGCGGAATCGGCGGCCCTGCGGCTCCGCCGCGCGCATGACGACGCCGGTTTTCCCGACACGCGCGTGCGAACGCGCACCGAGAGAGTCGGGGGCGATGCGGACGCGGAAGTGGTGGACTTGGTGTTCGACATCGAGGAAGGCCGGCGTCAGGTGATCGGCGAGGTGTCGATCGCCGGCAACCGGGTGACCAACGACCGGGTCATCCGCAAGGCGCTCACCGTGGAGCCCCACGACCCCCTCAGCCGCTCGGACCTGATGGCGAGCCAGGCCCGACTCTACCGGCTGGGAATCTTCCGCGCCGTCGAGCTTCGGCCGGCCCCGGACGAGGCCGCGGGACAGGCGCCGCCCGAATCGACCGGACCGGCCGCGGAGGCCGCCGCTCCGCCCCAGGAGAAGGGTCTCTGGGAGCGTCCGGTGCGCGCCACGGTCACCGAGGCGGCGCCGCTCCGCCAGGTCTTCGGCATCGGCTTCGACAGCGAGGACAAGCTACGCGGTCTGTACGAGATCTCTCATCGCAACCTGTTCGGCAGCGGGCGATCGCTCGGGCTTCAGATGCGCGCCAGCGCCATCGAGCGGCGCGCCGCGCTCCTGTACCGGGAGCAGGGCCTGTTCGGCGGGCGCTACGACCTGTTCGGCTCGGCGTACGGGCTCGACGAGGAGCGCCCGGCCTTCAGCGGCCGCACCGTCGGTCTCGCGGCGCAGCTTGGCCGCGACGTCACCCGGGCGACCCGCCTCAGGTACCGATACTCGCTGAAGGACGTGAACCTGTCCGAGGCGTCGGAAGGCTTCGAAGGATCGACGACGCGCCTCGCGAGCCTCTCCGTTGCCGGCGTGCACGACACCCGCGACTCGCCGTTCGGACCGCTGCGCGGGCACTACCTGGCGGCCGACGTCCAGGGCTACGGGGAGGTCATCGGCTCGGAGGCCGACATGGCAAGGCTGTCCCTGCAACTCTATGACTTCCGGGAGGTGGCGCCGAGACTCGTCTGGGCGCAGGCGCTCCGGGCGGGCGCCGCGATCCCTTACCGCCGCACCCGGAGCGATCCGGCCGCCACCGGCGACGGCGAGTCCGGCGTGCCGACGTCGGAGCGCTTCTTCGCGGGAGGCGACACGACGCTGCGCGGCATCGCCCGCGACCTCGCCGGCGAGCTGGACGACGAAGGAAATCCGTTCGGCGGCGAGGGGTTGTTCCTGCTCAACGAGGAGCTGCGGTTCCCGATCTGGCGCAGCCTCCACGGGGCCGTGTTCACCGACATCGGCAACGTCTATCGCACCTTGAGTGACTATACTCTGCGCGACCTGCGCTACTGCATCGGCGCCGGGCTCCGGCTGATGACGCCGATCGGGCCGTTCCGCATGGAGTACGGGGCGCTGCTCGACCGGCGCGAGGGCGAGGAGCCGGGGCAGTTCTTCCTCTCGATCGGCCAGGCGTTCTGAGGTGGACACCGTGAGCGCGGGACGGACCGTTCTGATCACGGGGGCGGGGCATGGGCTCGGCCTGGAATGGGCGCGGCAGGACCTGGCGGACGGCGCCGTGGTCTTCGCCACGGCGCGCGACCCGGAGGACTCGCCGGATCTCCGGCGCCTGGCGGAAGAGGCGGGCGCCGCCCTGACGGTCCTGCCGATGGACGTCTGCGACGACGCCTCGGTCGAGCGCTGCGCCGGCGAGGTGGGTTCCCGGGTCCGATCGCTGGACGGCCTGATCAACAACGCCGGAGTCCACGGGCCGAGGGACGACCGGGCTCTCAGGGCGTCGGCGGGGGAGTTGCGGCGCGTGCTCGAAGTGAACACCATCGGCCCGTACCGCGTGACCCGCGCCTTCCTCCCCTTGCTGCGCAATGGGCGCGAGGCGCGTGTCGTGTTCGTCACCTCCCGCATGGGATCGATCGGCGACACCCCGAGCGGAGGAAGCTACGCCTACCGGATGTCGAAAAGCGCGCTCAACATGCTGGGGGCCAATCTGGCGCGCGACCTGCGATCGGAGGGGATCCTGTGTCTGGTGCTGCACCCCGGCTGGGTCCGGACGCGCATGGGAGGCGAGCGGGCGCCGCTTTCGGCGCCGGCAGCGGTGGGCGGCATGCGGCGGGTCGCGGCCGGCGCCACGATCAGGGAGAGCGGCGCGTTCCTCGATCACACGGGCGCGCCGGTCCCCTGGTGAAGTGGAGACTACTCGCCCAGGATGTGCACCACGATGTCCCGCCGATGCCGCCCGCGGCGGTGATCCCAGACGTAAATCCCCTGCCAGGTGCCGAGCGCCAGCGCCCCATCCCGGATCGGGATCTGCTCGGAGGTGCGCGTGAGAGCCGACTTGACGTGCGACGGCATGTCGTCGTCCCCCTCGGCCGTGTGGGTGAACAGCGGGTCGCCGTCCGGCACCAGTCGGCTCAGGAAGGCCTCGAGATCGCTCCGGACCGCCGGGTCGGCGTTCTCCTGGATGATCAGGCTGGCGGAGGTGTGCCGGATGTAGACGGTGCACAGGCCCTCGCGCACGCCCGATTCCCGCACGACCTCCCTGACCGGCCCGGTGATCTCCGTGATGCCGCGCGTCGTGGAGACGGTGAAGGATCGGCTGGCTTGTCTCATGAGCGCCTCGACGGGCCTAGCGACCGCCCGCGTCATCGCGCCCGCCGGACGCGAGACTCTTCACGAGGTCGCGGGCCACGGGCGAATCAGGGTTCTTCCGGAGAAGATCCTGGAGTTCCTTCCGGGCGTCGTCCAAGCACCCGGCCCGGGCCAGGAGGACGCCGGTCGCCAGGTGCGAGCCGCCCCCGTCACGCAGGGCGCGCTCGAGTGCCGCGCTCTCCGCCGCCCCGAGGACCTTGAAGCGCGCCTCGGGCGAGGGCGGGGCGGGGGGCGAGCCCTCCTCCTCACCACCTCGGGCCACCACTTGCCAGATGTAAAGCCCGCCGCGCTTCAGGGGACGCGAGGGCCTCCACGAGGTCCGGGCCAGCGATTCGGACCGCATGACGGGATTGAAGCCGGCATCATAGACCGCCACGGTGTAGCTGGCGGCGCCAGGCTGCGCCTGCCACGAGAAGGTCGGCCGTGAGTCCCTCACGATCGTCGCGACGGGAGCGATCGGCAGGGAGGTCGCCTCCTTCCCCGTTTCTTCCCGGACGGCGCCGGGCGCCTCGATCAGGTCCTGCAGGTCCGCAGGCGTCTCGGCGTGGCCGCTCCGTAGGGCTGCGGCGATCATCCGCCCCGCGGCGACCGACAGGGTATCCAGCCCGATGAGATCGCCATTCGCGTCCAGGCCGACCGGGCCTTGGCGGTCGGTGAGTGTGACGGCCGCAGCCGGAGCAGCGGGATCCAGCGCCGCCGTCTCCGGGCTTGCCGGGAGCGGCGCCGCGGATTCGGACCGCACCCTCTCTAGCTCGGCGCGCAGGGCCTCGGCCTGGTCGGCCTGGAGCGACAGATCCTCATTGGCAATCCGTAGAGCATCGACCTGGGCCGTCAGGTCGCCGATCTGCCTTCGCAGCATCGCCGGGACGAGCCAGGCGGCTGCGACCGCCGCGATCAGACCCGCTGCCGCGAGGGTCAGCAGAACGCCCAGCCCCGGGAAGCTCCGGGCCACCTCCTGCTCCGGTCCGGCCGCTTCGGCTTCGGACCTCGCCGGGGCGGGCTGCTGGTGCTCGCCGTCGAGCCCCCGAGGCGCAACCACCACCGGGGCCGCGCGGCGCGTCACGGCCGCCGGCCTCTTGTCTCCGTCCGCCGCGTGGCCGCCTGGCCCGGCGCCGATGGCGGCCCGGGCCAGACGCGTGAACGCGGCGAAATCGCGCGCCTCGGCGGCGCAGAGGCCGCACCATCCGAGATGCGCATCGATAATCTCCCGCTCGGCCCGGCCGAGAATCCCCTCGGCATGCGTCTCGAGCTGCTCGTAGGTGAGGTGCCCGACATCCGGTCCGGCGGCCGGCTGCAGGGCCTGCTGCAAGGATTGGATCGCTTCCTTCAGGCCCGCCTGGTCACTGATCCGCTCCCGGCAGGGAGCACACGCCTCGAGATGATCGTCCGCGGCCAGAAGCTCGCCCGGCGCCAGGGCTCGCCGCGCGTATCCGTTCATCGCCTCGCCAGTCAGGTGTCCGGACATCGGGGCTCAGTCCTTTTTCATCCGCTGCGCCAGGCGCCGGCACGCCGCCCGTCTCAGGTCGATCACCTGCGGCCGGCTCAACCGCAGCCGGGCGGCGATCGCCCCATCGTCCAGGGGGAGGTCCTTCCACAACTCCGCAAAGCGCTCCGGGAGCATGCCGAGGGAGATCGCGATCCGGCGGATGCCGGCGGTGCCCGTGACCGGGAAGAGCCCGATCAGGCCACGGTCCTGGGCGTCGCGCAGGTTCAGGAGCAGGACCGATCGCTGCAGAGGAGGCAGACGCAGGATCTCCTCCCAGAGCCGTCTCAGGTGGTCACGATGATCGCGCGCCGTCTCCGGGACGGCGCGGGCCGCCGGCCGGAGGGCGGCCGGCCGGTCTTGATCGTGCCCTGCGGCCGTCCGGCGATCCGGCGACTCGTCCAGGCCGCAGCAGCGCGCGACGGCGTCGACCAGGAATTCGAGATCGACAGGCCGGCCGGAGCGCGCCAGGAGGTCGCGCGCCAGCGCCGCCAGCGCCGCGGGAGATGGGTCGGCCGGGATGGCCTGTCTCCCGGAGTCGTCCGCGGCGCGGGGAGCTTCAGCCGGCACGGGAGCCCCGTCAGGAGTCTCTTGTTCGCCGCCGTTGCGCATGCTCCGGACGTCCCGATCCGCCAGACCGCAGAGCCACCCTTCTCCCGGGGCAGGCCGCAACAGGAAGCGGGCGTCGTGGCTCAGGAGGTAGCGCAGGCGGTTCCTGAGCCGCGCCCGGCGCGGGAACTGCCGGCGCAGCCAGAATTGACAGTTCCGGAGAGCGAGCCTCGCCACGTACCCGCGCAGGTCGGCGATGGGAGCGTCCGCCCGGGCGGTGTCGCCCTCGCGCAGAGCCTCCAGCCGGGTGACGACTTGCAGCACGGTCTCCCCCTGGATCTCCGCGACCTCCTGGCGCCGGCCGGCGGTCGCTCTCCGACCGGCGTCGGTCCGCGTCTGCCGGGCGATCACGTCCTTGATGATCGGATCGGCTTGCCGCGACACCAGCTCGCCCAGGAGGAGCCGCGCCGCCGCTTCATCTTTCTCCCGAAGATAGGGAAGGATGAGGGAATCGATCTCATGCTGCGTGTCGGTCATCATGGTGCCGGAAGGTCAGTTCACGCCGCGGCGGGCCATCTCCGTGAGCCGTTCCTCGGGGAAGGCGGCGAGGATCTCCGTGACCGCGGCGTCGGTGGCCTCGGCCGCGGTGCCGGGCCGCTCCTCGGCGGGCCCCCAGGTGAAGCCGGACTGGTAGGCTTCCTGCGAGGTCTCGCCGGAGGCCATGGCCGCCGCATCGATCGCCTCCTGGAACCTCTCGGGGAGCTGCCGCGTCACCTGCCCGGAGGGGTCCTGCCCCCTGACGCCATAGGGGAAGTCCTTCCAGTATATGACGCGGACCTTGGCCATCGGCGCTCCCGCCCTTCGCTGGAGAGTTGTACGAGATCACCCAGCGCGAGTCAAATCAGGAGTTTCACGGCCAGGGCGATCACCGCCACTGTCACGGCGCCGCGCACCCACGCGTGCCCCTTCAGGAGGGTGAGGCGGGCGCCGAAGAAGCCGCCGAGGAGCATGCCGGCCCCCAGCGACAGCCCAGGAATCCATGAGACCTGGCCGCGCGCGGCGAAGATCGCGAGGGAGATCGGTGTCCCGATCAGCACGCAGAGGACCTTGAGCGAGTTCCCGCGGACGAGGTCGTAACCGGCAAGCGTCGTAACGGCGAGGTAAAGGAACCCGACGCCGGCCTGCACGAACCCACCGTACATCCCCGCCGCGAAGAAGCCGGCGCGCGCCGCCCAGCCGATCGTGACGATTTCGCCGCCCGTGGGCGCCGCCTTGCGCCCGATCGGATCCCACAGGGTCCACAGGCTCATCACGATCATCAGCCACGAGAGGATCTGGCGGAAAAGTTCGTCGGCGATCCAGGTCGCGAAAAGCGTGCCGGCGACAGCGCCGAGGGTCGAAGGAACGCCGGCAGTCCAGGCCCAGCCCGACTCGTGGACGCCACTGCGGCGGAAGGCCCAGACCGCGGCGACGTTTTGTAGAAGTATGCCGACGCGGTTCGTGCCGTTGGCCACGACGGGGGGGAGCCCCGCCAGGATGAGGATCGGCAGCGTCAGGAACGAACCGCCCCCGGCCACGACATTCAGGAGGCTGCCGGCGAGCCCCGAGGCGAACAGCAGCAGGTGCAGCGAGGCCGGTTCCATGACCTGCGCAAGCCCCGGCGCCTACTTCGACGAGACTCCCGTCTCGTCCGGGGCCGGGAAGCCGCGATCGCGCATCAGCGCGCCGATCCGTGCGTCACGGCCTCGGAAGGTGCGGTAGGCCTCGGCCGGGTCGACCGCGTTGCGCACGGCGAAGAGATGGTCGACGAGCTTCTTCGCGAGCGCTTTGTCGTAGAAGCCGCCGGGCGCTTCCTGGAAGGCCTCGGTCGCGTCCGCCGTGAGGACGTCCGCCCAGATGTAGCCGTAGTAGCCCGCGGCGTACCCCTCGCTGGAGAAGATGTGCCCGAAATGGGGGCTGCGGTGCCGCATGACGACCTCGTCCGGCATCTTCAGCTCGGCCAGCGCATTGCGCTCGAACGCGTCGGGGTCGAGGCCCGCCGGATCGGTCACGTGGTACTTCATGTCGAGGAGCGCTGAAGCGAGGTACTCCGTCGTCTCGAAGCCCTGGTTGAAGGTCGCCGCCTTCTTGATCTTCTCGACGAGCGCGCGCGGCATCGGCTTGCCGGTCTTGTGATGGACGAGGTAGCCGTCGATCACGCGATCGGTCAGCAACCAATGCTCGAGGAGCTGCGACTGGAACTCGGTGTAGTCGCGCATCCCGCCGTTGAGGGTGGGGTAGTCGACCTTCGAGGACAGGTAGTGGAGGGCGTGGCCGAACTCGTGGAACAGCGTCTCCGCGTCGCTCCAGGAGATCAGGACCGGCTCGCCAGGGGCGCCCTTCATGAAGTTGGAGTTGTTCGAACCGAGCACCGTCTTGAGGCCGTCGAAGGTCTCGTGATTGCGGTAGGTCGAGGCCCAGGCGCCCGAACGCTTGCCGGGGCGGGCGTAGGGGTCGAGATACCACAGGCCGACACGGTCAGAGGAGGTCCTGTCCGAGACCTCCCAGACCTTGACGTCAGGGTGGTAGACGGGGACCTTTCCCTCCGGCACCGGCGTGAACTTGAAGCCGAACAGCTCGCCGGCGACGAAGAACATCGCCTCGCGCAGCCGGCCGAGCTGCAGGTACTGCCTCACCTCGTCGGAGTCGAAATCGTACTTCGCCCGGCGGACTTTCTCCGCGTAGTAGCGGTAGTCCCACGGCGCGACCTTGATGCCGGCCCCCTCCTTGCCGGCGATCGCCTGCATGTCGGCGACCTCCTCCTTGACGCGCGCGAGCGCGGCGGGCCAGACCGCCTCCATGAGGGCGATGGCGCGATCGGGTGTCTTCGCCATCCGGTTCTCGAGCTGCCACGCCGCGTAGTTCTTGTACCCGAGAAGGCGGACGCGCTCGTGGCGCAGGCGCAGGATCTCGGCGATGAGGGCGTTGTTGTCGTGCTCGTCCCTGTTGTCGCCGCGGGCGTAGTAGGTGCGCCACACCTTCTCGCGCAGCGCGCGCGCGTCGGAGAAGGTCAGGAACGGGTCCATCGACGAGCGGGTGTTGGCGACGGCGTACTCGCCCTTGCGCCCGCGCTCCTCGGCGGCGGTTGCGGCGGACTTCACGAACGATTCCGGAAGACCGCCGAGCTGATCCTTTGTCAGGTAGGTGACGTACCCTTCCTCGTCGGCGAGGACATTGTTCGAGAAGAGCGTCTGGATCTCCGCAAGCCTCTTGTTGATCGCCGCGTGCCGCTCCTTCGCGTCACCGGTGAGCGTCGCGCCGTTGCGCGCGAACATGTCGTAGACAAGCCACGCGAGCCGCTGCTCGTCCGGCCGCAGGGAGGCCTTCTGGCGGCCGTCGTAGACCGCCTTGATGCGCGCGAACAGGGCCGCATTCTGCGTGATCTTCGAGCGGAACTCCGAGAGCCGGGGCGCCATCTCGGTCTGGATCGTCCTGAACTCCGGTGTCGAGAGGTTGCCGCTCCAGATGCCCCAGTAGGTGAGCACGCGGTCCATCTCCCGCCCGGCGCGCTCCATCGCGACGATCGTGTTCTTGAACGTCGGCGGGCTGGCGCTGCCGGCGATCGCGTCGATCTCCTCGAGGTTCTTCGCCATCGCGGCCTCGAGGGCCGGCTTCAGTACGTCGAGATTCATCCTGTCGAACGCCGGTACGCCGCCATAGGGGCCGGTCCAGACCGCCAGAAGAGCGTTGTTTTTCACGACCGCATCCCTCGGGGTTTCAGTGGGAGCCGGGGTGTCCTTCGCGTGCGCGACGGTGACGATCATCGCGGCGAGTCCGGCGAACATCAGGAGTGCGCTGCGCATCTCGATAACCCTCCGGCGGGGAATTCTAGCAGGTCCGCACGGGTTGGACGCACGGCGCCCCGCGTTGCCTGCGGCGCGGAGTGACCCGCTGGAGGAAGCGATGCGACGCAATGCCTGTCAGCCGTTACCGTGGTCCCCCGGGATCGTGCGACTGGGGGGCCAACGCCTGACCGCCCGGGCAGGGTGCGGCATCCCGTTCCGGGAGGCGCTCATGCTTGCTGTCGCAGCCGTCCTGGCGCTCGCGCCGGCCTCGGTTCGTGGTCTTTCGGCCGGGCAGCGGTGGATGCCATCAGTGTCGCAACAAATCACTGGCCCGATGTGGTTGCGGCAGGGACCACCGTCGCCGGGCGCGCCGGGAGCTTCGCCGTGGCGGGGAGGTCGGGACCCCGCCGCGGGGGCGGAGCAGCCGACGGCGCGCACTGCGGCATGAGTTGGATCGCCTGGAGGCCCTGAGTCAGGCGCACGCCGTCCTCGTAGCCGCGGGCCCAGTTCTTCTGCCGGCGGCCCTTCGCGGCATGGGCGGCGACGGGACCGCCGACCTGGACGGCGGGGCCGTTGCGCACGATGTCGGCGCACGCCCGCGCCGGCCCGGCCCGGCCCGCCTCGACACCGCGCGCGAACCCGTCGAGGTAATCCGGGTCGGTGCTGATCTGCCCCGACAGGCGGGTCGTCTGGCTCACCCACTGGCTCATGCGCGCCTCGTAGGCTCGAGACGCCTGCTCCACCTTCCACTCCTGGTGCGCGGCGACGGCCTCCGCGCGCTCCGTGGCGTACACCGGGTCGTCGACGGGGAGGAAGTTGGACGCCAGAAGCGCTGACTCCTCGTTGCGGTATCGATCGATCAACAGCTCGATGATCCCGTCGAGGCCCATGAGATCGGCTCCCTCGAACAGGCCCGGCGGCACGATGATCTTGAGGTCCACCTGGCAGCGCGCCTCATCGCGGAGGGTGATGTCGCGGTAGGTCCTCGTCACCAGCAGAACCTCCGACAGCGTCAGGCGCAGGCTGATCTGGGACCGGGTCACGTCAACGCTGTCGACGCGGGCCGGCGTCCCGGCCACGAAACGCTGGCGGCCGCGGCTGGCGACCCTCGGGCCGCTGGCGAGGTTGTCGGTGTAAACCCCGGCGCAGTCGGACCGGGTCTCGGTCCGGGTGACCACCCACCTTCCGGTCCAGCGATCTTCGATCTGGTTCCGGACCGCCGTCGGGCTCAGGATCTCCGTTCGCCTTCCGACCTCCGACGCGGGCGCGGACGCCACCGTTGCCGCCAGCGCCGCCACTGCCAGGATCATCCGTTTCATGGCCTCTCTCCATTCGGGCTGAAACCATTGCCCGGCGTGCGTTGTACGGGACCCTGGGATGTGAATCTGCGAAGGGGTGTTGTAATCGTCAAGGCCGGTTTTTGGATTGTCCCCGCCGGGGCGGGGTTACGAAATGCGTGCGCTCGTTACGATAAGGGCGGCGTCGGCCCGCCGGCACGCGCCACCCTCGGAAAGCAGAATCCGTGATGTCGCCGCCTATCAGGCGGCGGGGCCGCGTCCGACCGCCACGGCCACCCGCGCCACCTCGGCCATCAGCGCAGCGAATCCCTCCGGCGTCAGGCTCTGGCGCCCGTCGCTCAGGGCGCGATCAGGGTCGGGGTGAACCTCGACGATGAGACCGTCGGCGCCGGCGGCGATCGCCGCCCGCGCCAGGGCGGGGACCAGGTCGCGCCGCCCGGCCGCGTGACTCGGATCGACGAGCACCGGGAGGTGGGTGCGCTGGCGCAGGACCTCGACCGCGGCGATGTCGAGGGTGTTACGGGTCGCGGTCTCGAAGGTCCGGATGCCGCGCTCGCACAGGATCACGCGCGGGTTGCCCGCGGCGACGACATACTCGGCCGCGAGCAGGAGCTCCTCGATGGTGGCCATCAGGCCGCGCTTCAGGAGGACCGGGCGCGGCTGCCCGCCGACCGCCTGCAGGAGGCGGAAGTTCTGCATGTTGCGCGCCCCCACTTGGACGATATCTGCATGCCGCGCCACCAGGTCGGCGTCCTCGGGCGCGACGCACTCGGTCACCACCTTGAGCCCGGTGAGGGTGCGCGCCTCCGCGAGAAGCTCGAGTCCCTCGAGGCCGAGTCCCTGGAAGGAATAGGGCGACGATCGCGGTTTGAAGGCGCCACCGCGCAGCATGCGGGCGCCGGCGGCGGCCACCGCCCGGGCCGTTGCCAGGATCTGGGCGCGCGACTCGACCGCGCACGGTCCGGCGATCACCACCACCGGCCCGGCGCCGATGGCCACGTCGTCGATCTTGATGCGGGACGATGCGGCGTGCCGCGCGCGCGAGACCAGAGGATAGGCAGGGGCGTCAGCCCGGACCTCTCTCACCCCCTCGAGCGCCGCGATCGGGCCCGACAGGGCGTCGGCGCCAGAGCCAATTACCCCGATCAGGGTCTCGCTGTCGGTCTCGGTGACGTGCGCCCGGAGACCGGCGTCCTCGATGAAGCGGAGGACAGCCGCCTTGAGACGCAGCGGGCAGTCGCGGTCGAGGATGGCGATCATCGCTGATCCCCGGCTCGCCGCCCGCCGGCGGCGTCGCGCAGGCCGCGCAGGAAGGCCGCCGGGTCGGCGCCTCGCTCCAGCTCCTCCACGAGCGCGCTGCCGACCACGACGCCGTCGGCGCAGCCGGCGAGGTCGCGCACCTGGCGGGGGTTGCGGATCCCGAAACCGGCGAGCACCGGAAGCCGCGCGGCCGCGCGCACGCGGGCGAGGTAGCGCCGGACGCCCTCCGCGGTGTCCACCCTGCCGCCCGTCGTACCGGTCGCGGTGACGGCGTAGACGAAGCCGCGGCTGGCCCGGCAGAGCATCCCGAGACGGTCGTCCGGCGTGACCGGCGTCACCAGTTGCACGACCGCCAGCCCGGCCCGATCGCAGGCGTCGCGCAGATCGCCGCCCTCCTCGAAGGGAAGGTCGGGCACCACGAACCCGGCGACGCCGGCGTCACGGGCCGCGCGCGCCATGCGATCGATGCCGAAGGCGAGCAAGGGGTTGAGGTAGCTCATGAGGACGATCGGCCTGCCCCGGCCGCAGTCAGAGGCCGTCTCCAGGATCCATTCGAGGGTGACGCCGGCCGCGAGCGCGGCGCGGCTGGCCCGCTGGATGGTCACGCCGTCGGCCATCGGGTCGCTGAACGGCACTCCCAGCTCGACGAGGTCGGCCTCGGCCGCGACCGTTGCGATCACGCCGCCGAATCCGTGCCGTCCGGGGAAGCCGGCGGTCAGGAACGCCGCGATCGCCGGCCGCCCGGCGGCGCGCGCCGCGCCGATGGCGGTCTCGATACGGCGGGCACCGTCCATCGGCAGGCCGGTCACGGCGCGCCTCCGCCGTCGCCGGCCTCTCGCAGCGCACCGAGATCCTTGTCGCCGCGGCCCGACAGGCCGATCAGGATCGTGGCGCCCGGGTGCCGCGCCGCCCAGCGCCGCGCGCCCGCCAGGGCGTGCGCCGGCTCCAGCGCGGGGAGGATCCCCTCGAGGGCGCAGCATTCGCGGAATGCCGCCAGTGCCTCCGCATCCGACGCCGCCTCGTAGCGCACCCGGCCGGCGGCGCGCAGGAACGCATGCTCCGGGCCGACGCCCGGGTAATCGAGCCCCGCCGACACCGAGTGGGTGTCGATCACCTGACCATGGGCGTCCTGCAGGAGCATCGAGTACGAGCCGTGCAGCACGCCGGGGGTGCCGTGACTGATGGTGGCCGCATGTTGGCCCGGCGCGCTGCCGCGGCCACCGGCCTCGATGCCGAGGAGGGTGACGCCGGCGTCGGCCAGGAACGGGTGGAACAGGCCGATGGCGTTCGATCCTCCACCGACGCAGGCGAGGGCGGCGTCCGGCAGGCGTCCGGCACGCTCAATCATCTGGGCCCGAGCCTCGCGCCCGATGACCGACTGCAGCTCGCGCACGAGCCAGGGATAGGGATGCGGCCCCACGGCCGATCCGAGAAGGTAGTAGGTCCCCTCCGGGTCCGAAACCCAGTCGCGCAGGGCCTCGTCGATCGCCGCGCGCAGGGTCCGGTCGCCGACATCGACCTCCACGACCCGGGCGCCCAGGCGGAACATGCGATCCACGTTGGGCGCCTGGCGCGCGACGTCGATGCTGCCCATGTAGACCGTGCACGGCAGACCGATCCGGGCGCAGGCGGCCGCGACGGCGACGCCGTGCTGGCCCGCCCCGGTCTCGGCGACCACACGCCTCGCCTTCAGGCGAGCGGCGAGCAGCGCCTGCCCGATGGCGTTGTTGATCTTGTGCGCCCCGGTGTGCGCCAGGTCTTCGCGCTTCAGCCAGACCGACGCGCCCCAGGCCCGGCCGAGGCCGGCGGCCTCGGTGAGCGGCGTGGGCCGCCCGACCCAGTCGCGCAGCTCGCGCGCCAAGCCCGCAAGGAACGCCCGATTGGCGAGCGCCGCGCGCACCTCCCGCTCGAGGCGGTCGAGGGCGGGGACGAGGAGCTCCGGGACGAAGCGCCCTCCGAACCGGCCGAAGCGCCCGCGCGCGTCCGGGAGGCGGCCGGCGAGGAGGTCGTCCAAGGTGGCTTCGGGGGTCATGCGTCCGCCTCCTCGAGATCGGCCTCGGCGCGCCGCACCGCCGCGACGAAACGCGCCACCCGGGCGGGGTCCTTGAAGCCGGGGAACGACTCGACACCGCTCGCGACGTCGACGCCGTACGGCCGGACGCGGCGGATCGCCTCGGCGACGTTCTCCGGTGTGAGGCCCCCCGCGAGGACCAGGCGGACCCTCCTCGCCAGGATCGCCGCGCGTCCCCAGTCGGGAGTCACGCCGAGCCCGCCGCGTCCGGGCGCTTCGAGGAGCAGGATCCGGACCCCCGGTGGAAGGCTAGCGAGCAGATGGTCACCGTCGTGCACGACGCGCAGCAGGCCCGCCCCGCCCGGGAGCGGGCCGGAAGACGCGATGGCGGATTCGACCTCGGGTGTCGTCTCCGTCTGGATCCAGTGCGGCGCCAGCGCGGCCGCGATCCCGCGGATCGTCTCCGCGGCGGGGCAGCGCAGGACGGCCACGCGGGCCACGAACGGCGGCACCATCGCCGCGAGCCCAAGGGCGCGCTCAAGCCCGACGCGGCGGGGCGAGTCGGCCAGGACGAAGCCGACGGCGTCGGCGCCTGACTCGACCGCTGCATCGACTCCAGCGGGGTCGGTGATGCCGCAGATCTTCACGCGGACGCGCATCGGAACCTCGCTGCCTCGCGCGCCGCCGCGATCATGCGGCGTGCGACCGCCTCCGGGTCCGGGGCGGCCATCAGGGCGCGGCCCACGAGGGCAGCGTGGTAGCCCAGGGCCGCGACGGCGCGGACGTCGCCGGGCGACTCCATCCCGCTCTCGGCCACCCGCGGCACGCCGGCGGGGAAACGCCCCGCGAGCCGGCGGAGCCGGGTGCGATCCACCTCGAGAGTGGCGAGGTCGCGCGCGTTCAATCCGGCGAGGATGCGGACGCCCTGGCGCATCGCCGGGCCCGCGGCCTCGCCGGCGCGTTCAAGGTCCGACTCGTCGAACGCCTCGAGCAGGACGAAGAGCCCCATCGTTCCGGCCGAGTCCATCATCTCGGTGAGCCGCGATCGGTCGAGGAGGCGCAGGATCAGGAGGACGCCCCCGGCGCCGGCCGCGCGCGCCTCCGCCACCTGGTAGGGGTCGACGAGAAAGTCCTTGCGCATGGTCGGAGCCGACGCCGCGCGCGCGGCCGACCGGAGATCGGCCAGGTGGCCGCCGAACGCCGCCGGCTCGGTCAGGACGGAGACGACCGCGGCCCCCCCTTCGGAGTAGGCGCGCGCCCGTAGCGCCGTGGCCGCCGCATCCTTCCTCCGCGGGGCGTCGAGCCGGCCTGCCGGGGGCGACTGGCGCTTGATCTCGGCGAACAGGTCGAAGCCGTCCGGGTGCAGGACGAGGGGCGGGGCGGGCGGCGTGTCGTGCGCCCGGCGCAGGAGCGCCGCCTCGCGCTCGCGAGTGCGCGCCTCCGCTGCCCGGCGGGTGCTCAGGAGCGCCATCCGCGCCAGGAGGTCAGCCACGGGCGATCTCCTTCCGTCCGAATGCCGCGAGGCGATCGACGAGCCGCCCCGCGGCGCCGCCGGCGATGGCGGCCTCGGCGATCGCGCGGCCGGCGGCGAGCGACGGCGCGCGCCCCGCGACCTCGAGCCCGAGCGCGGCGCCGAGGACGAGCGCGTCGCGGTGCGGGCCCGGCTCGCCTTCGAGCGCGGCGCGCAGCCGCCGGGCATTCTCCCCGGGATCGCCGCCGCGGAGATCGCCGGGAAAGCAGCGCGCGAACCCGGCGTCGGCCGGGTCGCGCTCCGTCCTCTCCACCCGCCACGGATGCACCTCGAACTGCAGGAAGGGACCGACCGGGGTCGGCTCATCCCAACCCGGGGCGCCGTGAACCACGAAGGCGCGCTCGACAGGGAGACCCGCGAACGCCTCGGCCAGGATCGCCGCCGCGCCCCGGGTGCAGGCGCCGATCACGGCGTAGGGAGGCGCCGCGGGGTTGGCCAGCGGTCCGGCGAGGTTCAGCACCGTGCGCACTCCGAGGGCACGCCGCACCGGCCCCAGGATGGCGACCGCGGGGTGATAGTGGCGCGCGTCGAGGAAGGTGAACCCGCACGCCGCGAGACAGCGCCCCGCCGCGCGCTCGTCGAGGGGCAGCCGCAGCCCCAGCGCCTCCAGGACCTCGGCGCTCCCACAACGGCTCGACACCGACCGGTTGCCGTGCTTCACGACCGGGACGCCGGCGGCCGCGGCCAAAAGGGCCGCACCGGTCGAGAGGTTCAGGCTCCCCGATCCGTCGCCGCCGGTGCCGACGATGTCGAGCGCGGGGAGGCCGGGAGGCAGGTCGGGCCGCCGCGCCAGGCGTCGCAGCGCGACGGCGAAACCGCGAACCTCCGCCGCGGTCTCGCCGCGCAGCCTGAGCGCGGCGAGGAGGGCGCCGGCCACGGCCGGGTGCACGTCGTCGTTGGCGAGCGTTGCCATGAGGTCTTCGGCCTCGGCTTCGCCCAGACGCTCGCCCTCGAGGATGCGGGCGAGGACGCGCGGCAGCGTGCGCGTCGCGCCGTTGCCCGCGGAGAAGTTCATGCGCCCACTCCCGCCGCCGGGAGCGCCGGCGGATCGAGATCGAGGAAGTTGCGCAGCAGGCGCCCGCCCTGCGGTGTCAAGACGCTCTCCGGATGGAACTGCACCCCCTCGGCCCGCAGGCTCCGGTGTCGCAAGCCCATCACCTCGCCCTCGGAAGTGTAGGCCGAGACCACCAGGTCGGCGGGCAGCGGGTCGGCGGCGACCGCGAGGGAGTGGTAGCGGCCGGCGGGGAATGGGTTCGGCAGGCCCTCGTAGAGCGTGCGCCCATCGTGGTACACCGGCGAGGCCTTGCCGTGCACCGGCCGCTGCGCCCGCACCACCTGTCCGCCTAGGATCGCCGCGAGCGCCTGGTGCCCGAGACAGACGCCCAGGACCGGCATGCGCGGCATCAGGCGGGCGATGATCGCTGGCGACGCCCCGGATCGCTCCGGCCGCCCCGGGCCAGGTGACACCACGAGGTGGGTCGGGTCGAGACTCTCGGCTTCCTCGGGGGTGATGGCGTCGTTCCGGCGCACCACGACCTCTGCGCCGAGGACGCCCAGCGCCTGGGCGAGGTTCCAGGTGAATGAGTCGTAGTTGTCCACCAGCAGGACGCGCGGCGTCACAGCCCCTCCGTCGCGAGCCGCAGCGCTGCTTCGAGCGCCCCGGCCTTGGCACACACCTCGTCGTGCTCGCGCCCGGGGACGCTGTCGGCGACGATCCCGGCGCCCGCCTGGTAGGAGTACCCGCCGGCGGAGAAGACGATGGTGCGGATGGCGATCGCCTGGTCCATCGTGCCGCCATGGCCAAAGTAGCCGACCGTCCCGGCGTACAACCCTCGCCCGCACGGCTCGATGGCGTCGATCAGCTCCAGGGCCCGCCGCTTGGGCGCTCCCGACACCGTGCCGGCGGGGAACGACGCCGCGAACAGGTCGAAGGCGTCGGCCTCCGGGGCGAGCACGCCGCGCACCCCGCTGACCAAGTGCATGACGTGGCTGTAGCGCTCCACAACGCGGTACGGCTCGACGCGCACCGAGCCGGTGACCGCGACCCGTCCGAGGTCGTTGCGCGCCAGGTCGACCAGCATCACGTGCTCCGCCGCCTCCTTGGGATCGGCGAGCAGCTCGCACTCGAGCGCCTCGTCGGCGTCAGGCGAAGCTCCACGCGGCCGGGTGCCGGCGATCGGCCTGAGCGACGCCTCGCGCCCGACCAGGCGCACCAGCGCCTCGGGCGACGAGCCGACGACCGCGAGGTCGCCGAAGCTGCAGTAGTAGAGATAGGGGGAGGGGTTCAGCAGCCGGAGCGCGCGGTACGCCTCGAACGGCGCCAGGTTGCAGGAGCCCTCGAAGCGGATCGCGAGGACGAGCTGGTACACCTCGCCGGAGGCGATCTCCTCCTTCGCCCGCTCGACCGCCGCCACGAACTGCCGCCGATCCAGGCTCGCCCGGGGCGGCTCCAGACGCCCCGGGCGGCGCGGCGGCGGGAGGGGACCGCGCAGCACCTGGCGCACCTCGCGCCGGAGCGCCTCGCGCTCGGGCGCGGGGCCGTCGTGCAGGAGCGCCACCCGTCGCGTCAGGTGATCGAAGACGAGGAGGGAGCGCGGCGCGACATAGATCGCCTCGGGGCCGATGTCGCGCGCCGGCTGCTGCGGCGCGGGTCCGTCGAGAAGCCTCCCCAGCTCCCATCCGGCGACCCCGACCAGGCCGCCTGAAAACGGGACCCCGTGGATCGCCGGTCCCGGTCGCGGTGCCCGATCGAGCGCCGTGCGCAGGGCCGCCAGCAGGCCGTCCCGGTCGCGAGGCGCCGGGTTCTCCAGATGACCCCCGCGCGCGATCCCCGAGCCGCCGGTGCCGATCCGGAGGCGCCCGGCTTCGAGCCGCACCTCGAGCGCGTCACCGAACCCGATGAACGAGTAGCGCCCCAGCCGCTCGCCCCCCTCGGCGCTCTCGAGCAGGAAGCGGGGGTGGAACGGAGCGAGCTTGAGGAAGGCCGACACCGGTGTATCGAGGTCGGCCGGGATGTCAAAGGGTGAGTCCATGTTCCTCCCGGAGCCCGCGCCCGGCGTCCGGGAGGTGAGGGAAAACTAAAAAACCCACCGCCCGTCGTCCGGGGGTGGGTCTCTGGCAACCGTGATAGCCGCGCTACGGCCCGCCGTCACCCTCCACCGGGTGGACGCTGCGCCACCACAACGAGTAGGCGGCACGGACGGCCGGGCGCGAAACTTCATCGGCATTCATGACGGAAGAGAATCTACTGCGAGATTCCGGTCGTGTCAACTGCATTCCGCGAGGACAAAACTGGGAAATCCGTCTAAGATCCCGTCCGATGAGCCAGGGGGGCCCGGCCGACAGGAGACAGCACCGGCATCTCCACTCCCAGATCCCGGTTCGATTCGGGGTCGAGGGGCGGATGTGCGACGGGGCGATCATCGACCTGTCCGAGGGCGGGCTGCAAATCCGATCGTCCGACTCTTTCGCCGCAGGGGTCGTGGTCGATGTGTTCGTCCAGTTCCCGCGCCGCCGGCTGCGCCTGCGGGCGAGGGTGGCCTGGGTCCGCGGCGATCCGCCGGCGATGGGTCTGTCCTTTATCCAGCGGGACCGATCGCTGCTGGCGGCCTACGATGAGTGGGCGGAAGAGACGCGGGCGAGGTCCGAAACGCGGTCGCACAAGGCGATGGGGGCCGGCGAGCCGGCCGGGAGCGCGGCGCCGCCCGCTTCCCCGGCCGCCCAGATCATCGAGCCGGAGGGGCCCGTCGTGCGGCACCTCGAAACCGCCCGGGGGAACCAGTACGACGTCCGGATTGAAAAGGACGACGCGGGTTGGCGGGTGCTCATCTACACGAGCCCCCGCTCATTTCCGACGCCACGCCCTGAAGTCGATTTATCGTTCCCCGACTATGCCTCGGCCGACGCTGCCCTGCGGGAGTTCCTCAAGGACCACTGATGGGAATGCCGACTCCCGAGCGGGAGCCTTCCCTGCAGGTTTTGGCCTCCGGTCTCAGGGCAGCTTCGCGAGGAGGGCCTTGAAGCGCGGGTCGCCGCGCAGCGAGTCGTAGTCGGGGTCGTGCTCGATCCAGTCGCGCTTCCCCCAGCCGCGGGCGAAGGCGCGCTCCAGCAGATCGAGCGCTTCATCTTGGAGACCGGCCTTGGCGCGCAGGCATGCGCCGTTGATGATGACGCCTCCGTCGTCCGGGTGCAGCTCGAGGGCGCGATCCGTCCAGCGCATCGCACGCTCCCGCTCCCCGAAGTCGAACAGGGCCGTGCCGCCGAGCGACAGCGCCCGCGCGTCCGTGGGATTGAGCTCGAGGTGGCGCTCGGCGCGCCGGATCCCTTCACGGTAGGCGGCCTTCGATTCCTCGCCCCGGCCGAGCATCTTCAAGGACTGCCCCAGGAGGATCAGGCTCTGGAAGTCCTCCTGGCGCACCTCGCCGGCCTTCCGGAACAGCTCGGCCGATCGCTCGATGCGGCCCAGGGTGAAGCAGGTCCGGGCATAGTAGTAATAGGCGTCGTACAGGTTCGCATTGAGCCGGATCGCCTCCTCGAACTCCGGTCCCGCCTCGTCGTACCGGCGGCTCAGCGACAGGGTGAACCCCCGGGAGGCGTGCGCCTCGGACAGCTCCGGGGCCAGCTCCAGCGCCTTGCGGCTGGCCTGCTCAGCCGCCTCCAGGGCCTCATTTCCGCCGCCATACCACTGGTGAAGCCACGCGTGGCAGTCGGCGAGCCCCGCGTAGGCCGGCGCGTAGGCGGGGTCCATGGCGATGGCCCGCTCAAACATCCCCTTGGCGGTCTCGATGCTGACCTCCGTGAACCGTTTGAGCTGCTGCCGCCCTCTCAGGTAGTACTCGTAGGCCTCGACTGCCGTCTCGGGTCGGTGGAGCGCCTGCTTCTCCTCCTGACTCAGCACGCCGCGCAGGGCGGTCGCGACGCTCCTGCCGATCTCGTCCTGGATGGCGAAGACGTCTTCGAGTTTGCGGTCGAAGCGCTCCGACCAGAGGTGGTAGCCGTTGGCGACGTCGACGAGCTGGACGGTCACCCGCAGCCGGTCGCCGAGCTTTCGGACGCTTCCCTCCAGCACCGTGGCGACCCCCAGGCGCTGGCCCACCGCCCGGATGTCCACACCCGATCCACGAAAGAGGAAGGATGAACTGCGGGCGGCCACGCGCAAATCCTCGATGTGCGTCAGGGCGTTGATCAACTCCTCGGCCATTCCTTCGCACAGGTAGTCCTGGTCGCGCGCTTGGCTCATGTCCGTAAAGGGGAGGACTGCGATCGAGGTTGCGGGGTGCCGTTCGCCGGCAGCGGCCAGCGCCTCCCCGCCCATGGCGCTTCGCGCCGCGGCCGGCCGACAGCTCTCTCCAAGGATGCATTCCAGGGCGAAGATGAGATCGGCGGCGGATTGAAACCGGTCCTCCGGATCTTTTTCGAGGCAGTGGAGGATCAGGCGCTCCAGTCCGGGAGCGGCCGCCGACCCCTCCGGCAGCGCCGGGGGCGCCTCGCGCAGGATGGCGGCCAGTGTCTCGGCGCCGCTGGGCCTCCGGAAGAGGCTTCGGCCGGCCACGACCTCGTACAGGATCGCACCGATGGCGAACAGGTCCACGCGATGGTCCACCGGAGCGCCCCGCAGCTGCTCCGGGGCCATGTAGGCCGGCGTGCCGACCGGCCCGCCGGCCATGGAGCGATCCAGCGTCGCGGTCTCCGCCCCTTCCACCGGCTCACGCCTGAGCTTCGCGAGACCGAAGTCGAGGATCTTGATCGTCCCGTCCCGCGTAAGAAAGAGATTTTCCGGCTTCAAATCCCGATGGATGATCTTCAGGGCGTGCGCCGCGGCAACGCCGCGCGCGAGCATCAGTCCCATCCCGACCGCCTCCGCTGGCGGCACCGGCCCGGAGGCCAGCCGCTCCCTCAGCGTCTGCCCCTCCAGAAGCTCGCAGACGAGGTACGGCAGCCCCTCGTGGGTACCGACGTCGAAGATTGTCAAGATGTTGGGATGCGCCAGCGCCGCCGTCGCCCGCGCCTCCCTCTCGAACCGGCGCAGCTCCTCGGCGTCCGCGACCCTGCCCGCGGCCAGGACCTTGACCGCCACGTCCCGTCCGAGTCGCGGGTCCCTCGCCCGGTAAACCTCACCCATCCCTCCGGCGCCGAGGGGCTCGGTGATCACATAGGGGCCGAGTACCGTGCCGCGCGCGAGGCGCATGGCTGTTATTCTATCTCGCGGCCGCCAGGAGGATCGCTATTCAGGGAGATCCCCCGAGTCATCAGGACGATGCGCCCCCGGGTGTTGTGGGCGGCCGGTGGACGACCACGACCGTCTGGTCGTCGCTCGGACGCGTGCGTCCTGAAAAGGCCTCCACCTTCTGGAAGATCAGATCGAGCAAGGCGCGCGCCGGCAGTTCGGCGTGGGAGGCGATCAATGCCTTGAGGCGCTCCACGCCGAACGCCTCGCCGCTCCGGTCCGTCGCTTCGGTGATGCCGTCGGAGTACAGGGCCAGGACGTCGCCGGGGCGCATCACGACATAGCCGCGCTCGTAGCGCGCCTCTGGGTCGGGCCCCAGCACCATCCCGCCGAGGTGGAGCTCCTCGAACCGCCCCTCGTGGTAGTAGAGCCCGGGCGGATGGCCGGCGCTGCAGTAGATGAAATTGCCGTTCGTTTCCAGCTCGCCGTAGAAGAGGGAGATGAACCGGGTCGCCAGCGTCGACCGGTTGATCACCTTGTTGAGCTTCTCGATGGTGCTGACGATCTTGAGGTTTTCCTCCAGCCCCATGCGCAGACCGGTGATCACGTCGCGCGCCTGCAGGGCCGCCGGCAGGCCGTGGCCGGACGAGTCGGCGACGGCGACGCCCAGAAGGCGGTCGGAGAGCGGGAGGAAGTCGAACAGATCGCCGCCGACCGCCTCGGCCGCCACCGATCGCCCGTGGATTTCGTAGCCGTGAAACACCGGAGCGGCCTTCGGCAGGATCGAGAGCTGGATGAGGCGCGCCTCCTCCATGATGTCGTAGAGGCGGCTCTGGCGGATCTTCTGCGTCACCACGTGCTGCACCGCCGACAGGAGATAGAGCAGCCGCTCGCGGTCGTACTCCCCCTCGATGCTGAACGACAGGATCCACCGATTGTCCTCGCCCAGCGTCATGGCGGCGAACGCCTCGACACCCAGAGGATCCTCGATCTGCGGATCGAACTCGGGATCGGTCTCCTTCATGATCATGAGACCGCGGTCCAGGAGGAGCTGCACGGCCGGGTAGGTCATCGGCACGGTGTAGCCGATCCGGGCCGGGGCGCTGTCGCCCTGCCAGCGGCGCAGGACGTACTGGTCGTCGCCGACTTTCTCGTAGAGGCGGCCGGCGACCAGGTGCAGGTCCTGCCGGTAGTCGCCCAGCAGCGTCTTCAGGATGAGATCGAGGGTCGCCTCGACGTCGCGCTGCGCCTCGAGGGCGCCGAGCGTGGTGTCGAGCCGGCGCCAGAAGGACCGATACCGCAGGGAGCGCTCGACGCCACCCGCTGGCCGGTCGGTGCCGGCCGGCTTCTCGGCGGCGGTGGGCGTTGTCTCCATGATCCGGGGCAGATTGTAGTGGACCTCCGCCTCCGCAGTCACGCCGCTCTTGCCTTCAAGGGAGACCGACATTATCGTGCCGGTGATGAGCGGACGCATCACGCCCTGGGCCGCGTTCACGGTCCTGCTCGCGATCGGCGGCCCGGCGCGGGCCGAGGTGCGCGGCCTGGAGTTTCCGGTGCGCGGCATGGTCTGCCCGCTCTGCACCCGGGGCGTGGAGGAGTCGATCAAGCGGCTCAGCGGCGTCGCCAGCGCACGCGCCGACCTGGCCTCGGGACGGGTCGAGGTGGAGGCCCAGGACGGCCGGGCGCTGAACATCGACGAGGTCCGCCAGCGCGCGGCGCGCGCCGGCTTCCCGGTCAACGGCGAGACCGATGTGGTGGCCCGCGGCCGCTTCACCATCGGGACGGAAGGGCGGATCACCTTCCGGGTCACGAGTAGCACCTACGCCTGGCAGGTACTGGAGGGCCAGCAGCTCCTGGCCCTGTTCCGCAGCAGCCCGAAACTGAAAGGGGAGTTCCTGGTCGGATTCCGGCTGCACGAACGTCCTTCGCTCGTTCGTCCGGCGATCGCCCTGACCCGTTTCGAGCCGGTGGCGCAGCCCCTCGTCCGCGCGGCCGGACCGTGAGTCTTGCACGGCCGGGCGCCCGACTCCCGGCCATGGCGCTGCTGCTCCTGGCGGGTCTCGGATGCGGCCGGGGTCTCGCTCCGGCCGATCCCTACCTCGATCTGGTGACCCAGGACCCGCACGGCCGGACGCTCCGCTTTGCCGACTTCGCCGGCAAGGTGCGGGTGGTCGACCTGTGGGCCTCGTGGTGCGGTCCCTGCCGGATCACCATCCCGGAGCTGAACACCCTTCACGAGCGCTATCGAGATCGAGGTCTCGTGGTCCTCGGGATCTCGGTCGACGAGGACCCCGCGGCGGTGGTGGAGTTCGAGCGCAGCGTGCCGATCCGCTATCCGACCGGTCTGTTCAACCCCCGGCTCGCCGAGCGCCTGGGAGAGCCATCAGCAATCCCCACGACCCTGCTCATCGACCGCCAAGGCGCCCTGCGCCGGACCTTCGTCGGCTACGTCGACGTCGCCACTCTCGAACGGGAGATCCGCGGCCTGCTGTGACTCAGCGGTCCACCCAGCCCTGCGTCTCGCCCCAGCGCCGGACCTGCAACAGGAAGCGCGCCGCGAAATGGAGGAACGAGAGGATCGGGAGCGCCAGAGCCAGGAGCACGCTGCGGAAGCCCCGGAAGGGCCGGCGGGCGTAAATCTCGATGATCACGACGAACAGGGCGATGATGCCTGTCGACATGAGCACGAAGTGGCAGAGGAAGAAAGCGCCGGCGAACAGCCGGTACGCCACTCCCTCCCTCCCGCGCATGATGACCCCGGCGGCATCCGGTCCCAGCAGGTACAGCCCCCAGAGGACGAGGAAGATCCAGTTGAGGTAGAGGCAGGCTCGGGCGATAGGGGGAAACCGGGCGCCCATGGTTCGCTAGGTCGAGCGTTCGCGCCGCGCCGCCGCTCGAAAGAGCATCACGGCCGCGCCCACGAACAGTGCGGTCACGAGGATCGCCGGGAACCATGTCCGCGATCCGAGCAGGTCGGCGACGAACAGGTGCCGCCCGCCGCGTTTCACCCCCCAGTTCCATTCCGCCATCGTGAACAGAAGGTCGTCCCGGGTGAGTCCGAGAGGCCCGCTCCATCCATCGGGCAGCTCCAGGGGGTAGGACTGGAGCCAGAAGTGCAGCAGCACGCCGAGCAGCGCGTCGACGAGAAGCCCGCCCGCCGCCAGCCAGCGCAGGGCCCGCGGCCAGCCTTCGAACCGGGAGGCCAGGAAGGCGACGCCGATCATCACCAGCGGCTGCTGGGCCGTCTGGGCTAGGCCGAGGGGCTCGCGCCCGCCGTGGACGCCGATGCCGGCCGCGACGGCGAAAGCCGCGAGCGCCGCCCAGAACCAGAGTGAGTCGGTCCGCGGCGCCTTCGGATGCCTCCGGGAGCGAACCACCTCCGTCACCAGGAGCACGGCGCCGAGCGAGCCGAGCGCGAGCGGCAGGTTGCCCTGGTACATCGTGAACGCGTCGTCCCTGATCCGCCCCCAGGTCAGGCCGGAAGAGCGCGCGTCCCGGGGAACCTCGCGCAGGAGGTGCGGAACGAACATGTCTCTCAGGTTCAGGGCCGCCTTGATCAGATTCGCTCCCGCCGTGAGCAGCGGCTTGCCCGAAGAAACCAGGGCGGTCGACACGACCCTACCGGCGCCGAAGACGGAGGTGGCCCACGCGAACCACGGCGCGAGGACGAGGCCGGCGGCAAGAACGATGGCGGCGAGCTCGCGGGCCGCCCGATCCCTGCGGGGCAGAACGTGGAGCAGATAGTGCAGCGCCAGGAAGAGGACATAAGGGACGGAGGAATAATGGGTCAGGATGGCCGCCGCCCCGCAGATGAAGGCGAACAGCATCCGGCGGTGATCGCCCACGCGCCACCCGGCCACGTAGAAGCCCACGGCGGCGAGAACGAAAAAGGCCGCCGGCATCCTGGTCCAGGAATAGGAGACGTTCTGGATGAACATCGGCTGGAACATCAGCACGATGGCCAGGGTCCGGGAGACGCCGCTGCCGGTGGAGGAGAACAGACGGGCGATCAACAGCATCGGGAAGTACGCTAGGACGGCGAGGAGCGCCGCCGTCAGCTGGTAGCAGGGGAATCTCGGCAGAGTAAGGGCCATGATCTGCGCCGCGAACGCGTTCATGAGCGGCGGCCGCGCCGGCAGGAGGGCTCCTGAGAAGAGCGTGTCGGTCGGCTGCCCGCCGAGGAAGAACTTGCTGCGCTGGTAGTGGTCCAGCCAGTCGTAAACCAGGTTGCCGCCGGAGTAGTTCCGGACCAGCGCTTGGAGCGCCACGGCCCAGACGGCCAGCAGGGCGAACCAGACGAGCGCCCGCCGCGCCCCGGCCTCCGCCCGCAGCAGGCGGGCGACGGCTGGAAGGGAGGCGGCCGTCGAGGCGGCGCATGCGACCAGGAGGAGGACGCGGCAGATGGGGTGGAGCCGCAGGACGCCGACGGCGAACGAGGCCAGGCCAACGAGCAGGACGGAAAGGACCAGGGCCGCGGTCGCCTTCTCGACGGGACGCCAATCGGTGCGTCGTATCAGCCAGTAGCCCGGCCCGAAGACGGACAGGCCGAAAACCAGCGGCACGAGCGCGAGGGAACCCATCTCCGGCATGAGGTCGACTCTTCCAATTTCGGCCGCAACAGGCTAGCATAGCCATCTCCAGACACTACCCCCCACCGGAGGAACCCTATGGAGACGCGCCGCGTGCGTCTCGGAGATGTGATCGACGACTACTGCCCGAGCTGCCGGCTGATCATGAACCACGGCGTGGTCGGCATGGTGGGCGACGACGTGCGCAAGGTGCGCTGCAATACCTGCCTGTCGGAGCACGTCTACAAGCACAACCGGCTGCCGGCCCGCCGGCGCAACGCCACCGGCAAGCTGTTCGAGGAGGTCCTGCGAGGGATGGGACGAGAGTCCGATTCCACGACCCCCGCGCCGAGTGGGCCGGCGGAGGGCGAGGCAGGGCCCGAAGGTGAACAGGCGCCGGAAGAGGACAGGCCACGCGCCGCCTCGCCGGTTCCCGCCGACCCTCCGGCCGCGACCCAGCCGCCGGCCCCGTCGGACGATCCGCGTGACGACTCGCCGGCCCACGGCGTGCGGCGCAAGCTCTACACCATCCGCCGCCATACCGGCGGCAAGCCACCGGCCGGTGGCACCCCGAAGGGCTGAAACCCGCCGCTCAGCGCATCCGGGCGGCCATGTGATCGATGAGATCGATCTTGGTCACCAGGCCGCAGATCCGGTCGCCCTCCTGCACCAGCGCCACCTTGCCCTCGCCGAAGATCGCCGCCAGGCGCGCCACCGGGGTTTCGGGCGGGACGACGACGAAGTTCTGATCCACGAGACCGGAGATCGGGCGCTCGATGTTCTCCGGATCGCTCAGGAGTGCCTGCACCAGGTCGCCTTCCGAGATGATGCCGACGAGGCGCTCGCCGTCCAGCACCGGGAGCTGCGAGATCCCGTGCTTCTTCATGAGCTGGATAATCTCCTTGACCCCGTCCCCGGGGTGGGCGGTGATGAGCGTCTGACCCTGGTGCTCGACCAGGTCCCGCAGCCGGCCGAAGGTCTCCTCCTCGTCCAGGAACGAGTTCTCCCGCAGCCAGTCGTCGTCGTACACCTTGCTGAGGTAGCGCGACCCGGAGTCGGGAAGGATGACGACGATCGTCCTGCACTCCGGGTGCTCCTTGGCGAACTTGATGGCCCCGTACACGACGCCTCCCGCCGAGCCGCCGGAGAACAGTCCCTCCTTGCGGGTCAGCTCGCGGGCCCCCATGAAGCACTCCTTGTCGGTCACCTGGTAGCAGTCGTCCACGAGGCTGATGTCGAGGCTGCTGGGGATGAAGTCTTCCCCGAACCCTTCGACCTTGTAAGTCTTGAACGACCTGGCGACGTTCCGGGTCTTGAAGTACTCGTACAGGATCGAGCCGACGGGGTCGATTAGAACGAAGCGGACGGCGGGCTTCCTGGGCTTGATGAAGCGCGCGATGCCGGTGAGCGTGCCGCCAGTGCCGGTTGCCACCACCACGGCGTCCAGACGATCACCGAGCTGTTCCCAAATCTCGGGCCCCGTGGTGCGGAAATGCGCTTCGGGGTTGCTCTGGTTGTGGTACTGGTTGGCGAAGAAGGAGTTCGGGGTTTCCCTGTTGAGGCGCTGCGCCACCGAGTAGTAGCTGCGGGGGTCCTCCGGGGCCACGGCCGTCGGCGTGGTGATCACCCTGGCGCCGAAAGCGCGCAGCGCCTTGATCTTCTCGCTGCTCACCTTGTCCGGCATCACGAAGATGGTGCGGTAGCCGCGCACGGCCCCGACCATGGCCAATCCCATGCCGGTGTTGCCGCTGGTGCACTCGATGATCGTCCCACCCGGGCTCAGCAGGCCGGCGCGCTCGGCGTCCAGGACCATCTGCAGCGCGATCCGGTCCTTGGTCGAGCTTCCGGGATTGAGGAACTCGAGCTTGGCGTAGATGGTGGCCCCGGTCTCCCGGCCGATCCGGTTCAGGCGCACCAGCGGCGTGTGGCCGATGGCGGCGGCGACGTCGTCGTAGACATTCTGCATGCCTGGATTCTACTACGCCGCCGGCGCGGCGTCGTACCGGCCCAGCGGGGCTTCGTGCTCGGTCAGCGCCTCGAAACGCCGGTCGAGGGCCGCGTATTCCGACCGCCAGCGCGCCAGAAACGCGTCGTGGGCGGCGCGCGACGTCCAGCGGTCGATGGTCACGTACCGGCGCGCGCCGGCGCCATCGCGCAGCAGCTCGGTCCCGCGGTACGCGGGGTCGCGCCGGAACAGGCGCGCCCGGTCCCCGTCCGGACCGCAGGCCGCCTCGAACTCGCCTTCGCGCCCTGCCCGGACCCGGAACTCCCAGAGGACGAAGTGCCCGCCACCCGCGGCCGCCGCCCGGCCCGCCGCCAGCCGCGCCGCCGCGACGAGCGGCGGGAAGGGGCAGGCGGCGGCGAACTCCTCGAGCGTCATCCAGGCGAAGGCGTCATGCTCCTCGGAGAGGACCACGTCGCCTCCATCGGAGCCTGCACGGTAGGCCACCACCAGCATGTCGGCCTCCCTGCGCTTCGCCGTGTAGGCGGTCACCGGGGAGGGGTCGATGGCGACGTCGAGGCCGGTCTCCTCGGCGCTCTCGCGCCGCGCGGCATCGAACGGGTGCTCGCCGGCCTGGACCCGGCCGGAAACCGCGTCCCAGGCGCCCGGGGCCGCGTCGCGGTCGGCCGCCCGGTGCATCGCCAGCAGGCGTCCGCCGCGGAACACGAAGACCGACACCGCGCCGACGAACGGCGCGTCGACGCCGGGCGGGGAAGCGGCGGAATCGGGCATGGCGTATACTCCCGCGCGCAATTACTCTCGTCAGGAGCCCGATCATGCCACAAGACACCGATGATGTCGGCGGTCGCACCGGCCGCATGCCGAACATCCCCCTCGACCAATGGGCACGGCTCCTGCCGCGCCTCCTGCTCATCGGCGGCGCGCTCGTCCTGGGCCTGATCGCCGTGTCCACGGTCTATTACCAGGTCGAGCCCGACGAGGTCGGCGTGGTGCAGCGCTTCGGCGCCTATGTCCGCACCACCGAGCCGGGCCCGCACCTCAAGTTTCCGTTGTTCGTCGAGACGGTCACCAAGGTCCCGGTCCTGCGCCAGCTCAAGATGGAGTTCGGCTTTCGCACCATGAGGGCGGGCCGCCAGTCGGAGTTCGCGCCGTCCTCCGCCGAGACGCGCGCCGAATCGCTGATGCTGACCGGCGATCTGAACGTCGCCGAGGTCGAGTGGATCGTGCAGTTCCGCATCAAGGAGCCGCGTCTGTACCTGTTCCACGTGCGCGACGTCCCCGGCACCTTCCGCGACATGGCGCAGGCGGCGATGCGGCAGGTGGTCGGCGACCACAGCGTCGACGAGGTCCTGACCATCGGACGCGAGGCGATCGCCCAGCACGCCAAGGAAGAGCTGCAGCGGCTGTGCGATCTGTACGGCATCGGCCTCGAGGTGCAGCAGCTGGTCCTGCAGGACGTGAACCCGCCCGACCCGGTGAAGCCGGCGTTCAACGAGGTCAACCAGGCGATCCAGGAGAAGGAACGGGCGATCAACGACGCCTGGGCCGAGTACAACCGGACCGTGCCGCTGGCCAAGGGGCAGGCGGAGCAGGTGGCCCGCGCGGCGGAGGGATACGCGGTCGAGCGAGTCAACAACGCCGAAGGGGACGCCCGTCGCTTCGAGGCGCTCCTGACCGAGTACCGGCAGGCCCCCGCCGTGACGCGGCGGCGCCTGTACCTCGAGACCCTGTCGCAGATCCTCCCCAAGGTCGGGAGAAAGATCATCCTGGACGAGAAGGCGAGAGGGATTCTGCCGCTCCTCAACCTGCCGGCCGAGGCGAAGGAGGTCAAGCCATGAAGCGCGCCCTGTCGGCCGCCTGGGCGGCCCTGATCCTCATCCTCTTGTTCGCCTCGCTCTACACCGTCTCGGAGACGGAGCAGGTCGTCATCACGCAATTCGGCCGGCCGGTCGGTGGGGTGATCTCGACGCCGGGGCTGCATCTGAAGACGCCGCTCATCCAGGCCGTGCACCGCTTCGACAAGCGCTGGCTGGAGTTCGACGGCGACCCGAACGAGATCCCGACCAAGGACAAGAAGTACATCTGGGTCGACACCTACGCCCGCTGGCGCATCGCGGACCCGCTGCGCTTCTTCCAGGCGGTCGGGGACGAGATCGGCGGGCAGAGCCGGCTGGACGACATCGTGGACGGCCAGACGCGCAACGCCGTGGCCTCGTTCGATCTCCTCGAGCTGGTGCGCACCAGCAACCGCCCCTTCGAAGTCACCGAGGAGCTTCAGGGGATCGGCTCGGCCGAGGCGATGGCACCGGTCACCACCGGCCGCGAGAAGATCGAGCGCATCATCCTGGACAAGGCGGCGGCGATCACGCCGCAGTTCGGCATCGAGCTGGTGGACATCCGCATTAAGCGGATCAACTACGTCGAGACGGTGCAGCAGAAGGTGTTCGAGCGGATGATCTCGGAGCGCAAGCGGATCGCCGAGCGCAGCCGCTCCGAAGGACAGGGACGGGCCGCGGAGATCCTCGGCCAGAAGGAGCGCGACGTGCTCGCGGCGACCTCCACCGGCTACCGGGCGGCCCAGGAGATCAAGGGCAAGGCCGACGCGCAGGCGACCGCGATTTACGCCCGCGCCTACGGCCGCGACGCGGAGTTCTACCAGTTCCTCAAATCACTCGAGACGCTCGGGCAGACCCTCGACAAGGACACTTGGCTTCTGCTGTCGACCGATTCGGAGGTGCTGCGTTATCTCAAAAGCGCCGGCGCCGGGCCGCGCTGAGACCGTTCGCGGCGAGGCGGTGTGGCCCCTGGGTATTCGGGGCAGAGACCAACAGCGCAATAGGGATCTGACTTGGTCCCCTCTCCGGTTTTCGCCCCCCTTGACCAATAACTTGACTAATACTTGACTAATCCATAAACTGGCTTCGTGCCTTGCGAGCCGAAGTTCAGGATTTCCGCCCACCTCCTGGGGATCGTCGAGGAGATAGCCGCCTTGCGGGAGAGGATACTCGCCGCAACGGTCCAGGTGCCCTGGATCCCGGCCCTTCAGAAGGAAGCTCGGATAAGGAATACTCACAGCTCCACCGCGATCGAGGGGAATCCCCTCACCCTCGAAGAGGTCCGGGCCCTGGAGGAGGGACGATCGCTTCCGACTGCGACCGATCGCGCCCGGCGGGAGGTCCTGAATTACTTCGCGGGCCTGCGTTTCATCGAGAAGCACCGACTCCGGGGGACGATGCGCGTGGAGGATGTCTTGAAACTCCATGCGGTCATTTCCTCCGGCGCGATGGACCAAGGGATGGCGGGGAAGTTCCGGGACATCCGCGTCCGGGTTGGGGCCTACTACCCGCCTCGGCCGGAAGAAGTGCCAAGGATGATGACCGACCTGATGAACTGGTGGAACAGGCATGCGCCGATGTGGTCGGCGGTCCTGAGCTCGGCCATCCTTCATTACCGGTTCGAGGAGATCCACCCCTTCGCGGACGGAAACGGGCGGACCGGGCGAACGCTCGCATTGTGGGAGCTCTATCGCAGGGGGTTCGACACTCATCACATCTTTTCAGTGGATGAAGTCTACTGGGAGGATCGCGCGCGATACTACAAGATGCTGGATGCGGTCAGATTGCAGGAGGGGGACCTTACGGACTGGCTCGAGTATTCCGCGAAGGCCATCCGCCTCACCCTGGAGCGGGTCTGGGAGAGGGTCCGGCGGCTGGAAATCCTGGCCGGCAAGCCGAAGCTGACACTTCGCCCCAGGCAGGAGCGCCTCCTCCAGTTGTTGCGGGAGCGAGGCGCGCTCGCACCGCGTGAAATCTGGGTCGGCATCGGCGTGTCGAGGCAAGGAGCGATGGACCTGCTGCGGCCATTGCTGGAAGCGGGGGTGGTCAAGAAAATCGGCACGAAGAAGTCGGGGAAATACACCCTCGCCTGAGCCCGGCAGCGAGTACCCGGCGCACCGCGCATGGCTGGTGTTCGGCGGCCGGTTCCTGGCCAGCCGCCTTGTGGGGGGAGACTGCCTCCGGTTGATGGCCACCCCGCCGGACGTCTGGCTTCAGATGCGGGTGGGAGCGGGCTCGGCGACGGCCCGCGTCGAGGCTGCCGCGCCCGCCCCGGCCCCGGTGGCGCCGCGCGCCCCGCCGAGAATGCGGCGCAGGAAGGCCCCGGTGGGGGAGCCGGGGGACTGCGCCACCTGCTCGGGCGTCCCTTCGGCGACGATGCGGCCGCCCTCGTCCCCCCCCTCGGGGCCGAGGTCGATGATCCAGTCGGCGGTCTTGATGACGTCGAGGTTGTGCTCGATCACGATCACCGTGTTCCCCTGGTCCACCAGGGTGTTGAGCACCTCCAGCAGGCGCCGGATGTCCTCCAGGTGCAGGCCGGTTGTCGGCTCGTCCAGGATGTAGACGGTCTTGCCGGTGGCGCGCCGGCTCAGCTCCTTCGACAGCTTGATGCGCTGCGCCTCGCCGCCCGAGAGCGTCGTCGCCGACTGGCCGAGCTTGATGTACGACAACCCGACGGCGTCGAGGGTCTCCAGCTTGCGGTGCACGACCGGCACGTTCTCGAAGAAGCCGAGCGCCTCCTGCACCGACATCTCCAGGACGTCGGCGATGTTCTTCCCCTTGTAACGCACCTCCAGCGTCTCGCGGTTGTAGCGCCGCCCCTTGCAGGCCTCGCAGGTGACGTACACGTCGGGCAGGAAGTGCATCTCGATCTTGATGATGCCGTCCCCCTCGCACGACTCGCAGCGCCCCCCTTTGACGTTGAACGAGAAGCGGCCGACGCGGTAGCCGCGGGCCCGCGCCTCGGGGACCTGGGCGAACAGCTCGCGGAGCGGCGTGAACAGGCCGGTGTAGGTGGCCGGGTTGCTGCGCGGCGTGCGGCCGATCGGCGACTGGTCGATGTCGATCACCTTGTCGATCTGGGCGACCCCTTTGACCTCCTTGTGCTTTCCCGGGCGGATCGGCAGGCGGAAGATCTGTTTCGCCAGGGCCTTGTAAAGCGTCTCGTTGACCAGCGTGCTTTTCCCAGATCCCGACACGCCGCAGACGCAAGTGAACAGCCCGAGCGGGAACCGGACGGTGATCTTCTTGAGGTTGTTCTCCTCCGCCTCGGCGACGGTCAGCCAGCCGTCCCTGGCGCGCATTCCCACGGACGCCGGACGGCGGCGCGGCGGGAGCGGGATGACGCGCCGTCGGCTCAGGTACTGCCCGGTCAGCGACGTCGGGTGCGCGGCGATCTCCTCCGGTGTCCCCTGGGCGACGACGTGCCCGCCCTCCTCGCCGGCGCCGGGACCGAGGTCCACCACGTGATCGGCGGTGCGGATCGTCTCCTCGTCGTGCTCCACGACGATCACCGTGTTCCCCAGGTCGCGCATGGCGCACAGAGTGTCGAGCAGCTTGCGGTTGTCGCGCTGGTGCAGCCCGATCGACGGCTCGTCGAGGACGTAGAGCACGCCGGTGAGGCGTGATCCTATCTGGGTCGCCAGCCGGATGCGCTGTCCCTCGCCGCCGGACAGGGTGGCGGCGGTGCGCGACAGGCTCAGGTAGCCGAGCCCGACATTCAGCAGGAACCCCAGCCGCTCGCGGATCTCCTTCAGGACCATGTGCGCGATCTGCTGATCGCGTGGCGTCAGGGCCATCTCGGCGAAGGCTCGGTTCGCCTCCTTGATCGTGAGCCCCGTGTAATGGGCGATGTTGTGTCCGGCCACCGTCACCGCCAGCGACTCCGGCTTCAGTCGCGCGCCCTCGCAGGCGCCGCACGGCTCGAGGGACATGTAGCGCTCGATCTCCTCCCGGAGCGTCGTCGACTCGGACTCGCGGTAGCGCCGCATGAGCGACGGGATGACGCCGGTAAACGGCTTGCGGAAGTAGTACCGGTTCCGCCCCTCGCGATATTCGAAGTCGTACTCGGTCGTCCCGCTGCCGTACATCAGGGTGCGCTGGGCCTCCTTGGGCAGCCTGCTGAAGGGAAGGGCGGGGTCGAAGCGCATCGTCCGGGCGAGAGCCGCGACAGCCATGTTGAGCATCGACTTGCCGAACCCCCAGGTGCCCGAGATGGCGCCCTCCGCCACCGAGCGCGCCGGGTTGCCGACGATCTTCGCCGGGTCGACCTCCTGATGGGCGCCGAGGCCGTCGCACGACGGGCAGGCGCCGTAAGGCGAGTTGAAGGAGAACATGCGCGGCGCCAGCTCCGGCACCGAGACGCCGCAGGCCGGGCAGGCGAGCGCGTCCGAGAAGATCAGGTCGCGCGCCTTCTCGTCCCGCGCCTTGTCGCCCAGCACGTTGACCGTGGCCAGCCCCTCCGCGAGCTTGAGGGCCGTCTCCAGGGAGTCGGTCAGCCGGTTCTTGATTTCCGGTTTCAGGACCAGCCGGTCGACGACGATCTCGATCGTGTGCGCCTTCTTCTTGTCGAGATCGATCCCCTCCGAGATCTCCAGCACCGCGCCGTCCACGCGGGCCCGCACGAAGCCCTTCTTCATCATCTCGAGGAGCTGCTTGCGGTACTCCCCCTTGCGGCCGCGCACAATCGGCGCCAGGACCATGAGACGGGACCCGGTCGGCAGCTCCATCACCTGGTCGACGATCTGCTGCACGCTCTGGCGGGCGATGGGGCGGCCGCACTGCGGGCAGTGCGCCAGGCCGATGCGGGCGAACAGCAGCCGCAAGTAGTCGTAGATCTCGGTAACTGTGCCGACCGTCGAGCGCGGATTGCGCGAGGTCGTCTTCTGCTCGATCGAGATCGCCGGGGAGAGGCCCTCGATCGACTCGACCTCCGGCTTCTCCATCTGCTCCAGGAACTGCCGCGCGTAGGCGGAGAGCGACTCGACGTAGCGCCGCTGCCCCTCGGCGTAGATGGTGTCGAAGGCGAGGGACGACTTCCCCGACCCCGACAGCCCCGTGATGACGATGAGTCGGTTGCGGGGCAGAACGAGATCGATGTTCTTGAGGTTGTGCTCGGCGGCACCCTTGATGACGATCGATTCGGCGGCCATGGTCGCGAAGCCCCGCGCGTGAACCCCGTGATGCGGTTGCTGAACAGGCGATGTTAGGGCAGCGGGAGAGGCCGAGTCAAACAGGGGTAGAATGACCCGCCGTATGGTCCGCACCCGGCTTTCCGAAGCGCCCCGCCGTCTGGTCCTCTATCTGCCGCACCCGCTGCCGATCTGGCGCCTGCCCGCCGTGGCGCTGGAGCGCATCCGCCGTGCGGCCTCGCGCGCTTTCGACATCGACCTGCCCCAGAACAATGCGGGTCTCGCCCGGGTCATCCCGGAGGCCGAGATCCTGTTCGCCTGGGGGCTGGCGCAGCGGCTCGTAACTCTGGCGACGAAGCTGCGCTGGCTGCACACGCCGTTCGCCGGCGTGGACCGCGTCCTCAACCCGGATCTGCAGGCCACCGCCGTCCGGGTCACCTCATCGCGCGGGGTGAACTCGGTGGCCGTGGCGGAGCACGTGCTCGCCCTGGTCCTGGCGCTGACCCGCGGGATCACGACGGCGGTGCGCGCCCAGAAGGAGCGCCGGTGGGTGCAGGCCAACCTCTACGGCCGGCGGCCGCCCCTCTCGGAGCTGAACGGGAGGCTCCTCGGCATCTGGGGATTCGGCGAGATCGGACGGGAGCTGGCGGTGCGGGCCCACGCCCTCGGGATGACCGTCTGGGGCGTGACCCGTACCGGCCGCCAGCCACCGCACCCGCCCGGTGTCGACCGCCTCCTGCCCCACGACAAGGCGGACGCCATGGTGCGCGCCGCCGATGTCCTGGTCCTCGCCCTGCCCCTGACGCCCGCCACCGAGGGCATCCTGGGCGCGCGCGCGCTCCGGTCGATGAAGCCGAGCGCGATCCTGATCAACATCGGGCGGGGGACGCTGGTGCAGGAGCCGGCCCTCGTCCGGGCCCTGCGCGAGAACTGGATCATGGGCGCCGGGCTGGACGTCTTCGCCGACGAGCCGCTGCCGGCCAGCTCTCCCTTCTGGGACCTGCCGAACGTCGTCCTGACACCGCACGTCGCCGGCACCCACCCCGACTACATGGCCCGCTCCGCCGACCTGTTCCTGAAAAACCTGAAGCTGTACCTCTCCGGCCAGCCCCTCCTCAACGAGGTGGACCGGACGGCGGGGTACTGATCCCGCCTCAACGGATGGCGAGACAGCGGGCGGCGCCCTCCGCGAAACCTGCGAAGGGCCGCCTCCTGTCAACCGTTTCGCTCTACCCTACGTGCCCGGGGGAGTTTTCAGGTTGTTGGCATGGGCCACGAGCAGTAGCGCTGTCCGATCGAGCGGCTATCCAATCGCCCTTTACTCCCCACCCGGACATCCGCCGGCCAAACAGTTTAGGTTGGGGAAGCCTGCTGGTTCCGGGGCCTGGAAGCACAAATCGCCCCAATCGCATTCCTCCCCGTGCTTGAAAATCAGCCGTTTCAAATTCGGGGCAAGGTTCCCGCCCTCTCCAGAAGGCTGCGTCCTCGGCCCCATGCCCGTTTTACGTTCGCGGAAGAACTTGGCGATGTCTGCCTCGGTCGTCACGGGAATATACTCGGAACCACAGTCCTCATAGGAGTCGGTACAAAGTTTCTTTTTGTCTTCTTTTTTGTCTTCGTCAGGGGGGCAGTTTCCCCCCTCGCCGTTAATGCATATTTCATCCGGCTCCGCAGGTATCCAAGACCCCTTTGGCGGATCCTTCTTTGGCGGATCCTCCTTTGGCGGATCCTCCTTTGGCGGATCCTCCTCCTCCCACCAGTCCATTATGTTTTCGATACATGACTTGCCTGTCGACGCCCTGCACAGTGGCTCCGCTATTTCGTCATTTACCATCTTGAGTACGAGGAGGACTGTGACAGCGGCGTTTCCTGTTGGGGAGTCCGTTGGGATGGTGCCGACGCCGTAGGACCCCGACCCTCGGATCGTCGGCGACATTGTAGGTAACTCTGCGCTCTCGTCGCTACCCACTCCCCCCAGCCGCGACAACTGGTCCATCACACCTTGCCGGCCGTAGGACTTGCCGTCGAGGCGTCCGAGATCGGAACCCGCACCGAGACCGAGTTGGGCCGCGAGCCCGCGGAGCGGCCCAAGAGCGGTTGCCAGTTTTGATTCGGATGTGTAGAGCATCGAGGGGTGCCGCATGCCCCAAAGGCCATGTTTATCGGAATACCCGTTGCCGGCGCCACTGTCGTTCGGAAAGTTGGAGGCTAGGTCGTCCGGTGTGCCGGGCCTGCAGTCGGGACCGGGCAGCATGCCGTAATCGAAAGATCCGAAAGGGCCGTGCAGCTGTTGGAGAAGGACGGCGAGAAGCTCGTTGCTGTAGAAGCTGCTGTCGCCGCGGAAATCCTCGTGGATCCAGACAATATCGACGTCCGGACAAATGTACGTGCAACCGATGCACGGACGCTCGCAACGTGTTTCGACTCTGGCTACTTCCTTTTCCTCGACGTAGATGAAGTCAATGTCAGTGTAGACCTTGTCGCCGTTCGAGTACTCTCCCTCGAACATCCGGATCGCAACTGGACGCCCGTTCACGTCATAGAAATAGTTGGTCTCGTTGCCGGTCTCGGGCTCGCGTCGGCTTGCAAGCCGGAACAGGGCGTCGTACGTGTAGAAGACCTTGCCGCCGCCGTTCTCCCAGATCGATTGCAAGAGCCCGCGGTCGTCGTAGACGTACACCGTGGCGTCAGTCGGTGTCGTTCGAGTCTCGAGCCTTCCGATCTCGTCATACGTTCGAGCTTCCACGACGGCTCCGGTGACCGTCGTGAGTTGGTTGTTTCCATCATCGACATACTGAAACTCCGTGATCGTACCGTTGTGACTCTCGGAGGTCGGGTTCGCCACTTCATCCCAGGTCCAATTCCATTCGTCGTAGTCGAAGTAGGTGTCCTTGGAGTATGAAGCCAGGGAATTGGTGAGCGGGTCGTAGTTGAAGGCCTCCACGAAGCTGCTGACAGCGCGGCATTCATCCGGGGACGAAAAGTGCTCCATCGCAGTCACGTAGCCAAGGCCCAGGGAGTCGTATGTGGCGAGTTGGTCGACGATCATACCCGCGGGCGAGTCATGAGCGAGCGCCGAGACTGCGTCGGCGGAAGGCCCGGAGACGATCCGGGTCAACTCTCGTCGCTTGTTGCGGAAGAGACGGTAGGTATGACCGTTGCCATAAGCGAAGCCCCGAATCACTCCATCGCTGAAGTAGGCGAGGTCGCTGGCGATGGTCCTGGACGTGCCCTGGTAATCGGCCGTCACCGCGTCCGGCTTGGGGCCGGGGGCGTGACCTTGGGTGGGATACGCGTAGGACACGGTCCTTCCGCTGGGGTAGGTCAGGCCGAGGAGAGAACCTTCCGGGCTCCAATCGTAGTGAATCCTGGACGTGGTCTCGGCGCCGTCCGGGCCGCGTACTTCGACGTTGTCGACGATTCGGCCCGCGAAGTCGTAAGAGTAGTGGGAGACGAGCGGGGCGCCCTGGGAGTCCTGCGTCGCGACCGTGGTCAGCCTCCCCGCCGTGAACGCGTACGGGACGCCTCCGAGGGTTCCGGACTCGTCGTAGGTGTAGGTCACGTGGTCGGTCGGAGTGGGGGGAAGCATCGCGGTCGGTCGGTTGGCCAAGTCGTAGGTGTAGGTGATCAGGTTGCCTGCCGCGTCGCGAAACGCTGTGCGCAGTCCTGCCGCGTCGTAGTTGTAGACCGAGGGCCCACCGTCTGGAAGATCGAACGATAACAGCCGCCCAAAGTCGTCATAGGCATATGCGGCCGCCCGGTCGCCTCCAGTCCCGCCGTTGGACGCGTCGCGCGGGTCCCGCCGGGTCACGATATTGTCGTTGATGTCGAATGCCAGAGTCGTGTACCCCCCGAATGGATATGTGATCTTCGACACACGGTTGCGGGCATCCCGCTCGTAGCTCGTTGTGCGGACGCCGGCCACGGTGGAAGCGGCGATGGAGCCGTTGGCGTCATATGTGTGTACGACTGTGCAGGCTCCACCGGTGCAGGGCAGGTCGTCGGAGCCGAGCGTGCGAACTCCCGACAGTCGGCCGAACGTGTCGTAGCTGCGTTCCACGCAGACCTCTTCCTGGCCCGTCGGGGAGCAGGTTGGCGAGGCCGCAACGCCGAGCCCGGAGAAACGGCGAAATGCCACGACACGGTTCTGATCGTCGAAATCCGAGACCTCCGACCAGACCACAACGGGGGTTGAGCCACCCGACTCGGCGCGGCGTCTCCAGACGCGCGAGGCCTCGTCGTAGTCGAGGTGTAGCTCCGTTCCAGCAGGACCGATGTAGGAGGCCAGGTCGCCCGCCAGGTTGTACTCGTAACGGTCGGACACCGACGTGATGCCATCGCTGATCCTGGTTTGCCTCGGCCTGCCGAAGGGATTGTACGAGAGGACTTGCGTCACGACATTGTTGGGATCGATGATCTCCAATGGACGGCCGTATGGATCGTAGTCGGTCACCTGCGTCATCAACGTCGCGCCGGGCGACGGTTCGACCCAGGCGCTGAGGAGCCTGTCGCCGATCACGGAGCCAGGACTGCTCGCGTGGTAGCTGAACCAGCGGGACGTCCCGTTCGGGATTTGGATCTGGATCACGCGATCCTGGTTGTCGTAGTAGAGGCGGGATGTGTAGGTTTGCTCTGTGTCGGCTGCGCCCGTCATGCCCGTATCCGTCCTCCCGGTCTCGATGATCTGGTGCAGGAAGGCGGTGGCGTCCGCGTTGGGGTTGGTGTCATAGTCCGAGTCGTAGTCGTAGATGACAGTATGCTGGCTCGCCCCATCGACACTGAGTCGACCGATCGAGACCGGCGTGGATAGCGTCGGGTGATAGGCGATCGCCGTCTGACGCTCGAGCGGACCTCCGGCGCCCTCGATGATCGAGGTGGGATTCCCCTTCCCGTCGTAGCCCCCGTAAATCTTGACGACTCCGTTCCCGTCGGTGACGGACGTTATCAGGCCGGCCACGTTCCACGTGAAATGCGCGCTGGTCCACTCGACGCCATCGTAACCAGCTCCGGCGGTTGCAGCCACGTCCGTGATTCGCTGGTAGCCCGCTACCGGTTGGAGCGTGATCGTCTTGGCGCCGTCGTTGAGCGTAGCCGTCGTCGTCGAAGCAGCATCCGAGCATAGTTGATAGACAACCGAGACGTCCCTTTGGAAACCGGCGCCGGCTGCGCTCGATGCCGCGCGAACCACCTTCGTGCCGGAGTAGGAGAAGAGCCCCTGGTCGACGGCGACGCCGGGACTCTGCTGGACGGTGATCCGGGTGAGTTGCGCCGACCCGGAACCGGCGGAGAAGGCCGCCCCGTTGATCACATAGCCGTCGTAGGAGTAGGCGACACCACCGTGGTTCCCCTGTGAGTCCGTGTTGGGGAACTCCACCGAATCCAGAGTTTCCGACACGGAGTACGTCCAAGTATCGACGGTCATTGTCTCGAGCACTGCGCTGATGTGGTTACCGGAGTACCTGAATTCCAGCGTGCGGTCGCCCGAGCTCACGCCGGAGATTTGAGTGCCGGAGATGTAGCCGACCTGGATCGGATTCCTCCCGGCGGGTCTGATCGCAAGAAGCCTGCCGGCGTTGGCAATCGTGTCCATGGTGAAGCTAGTACCAAACTTGTTGGTGTAGATGAACCCAGTCGTTGCCGTGCCAATGAGCGTCCCGAACTCGCCTACTTGTGGGATCCACGGCGGTCCCCCGATCGGCGAGGTGAACGTAATTGTTCTGCCAGCGCCGGTGAGCAGCTTGACGGTCATGGGATTCGGCATCGACACTTGCCACGAGTAGCTATGGGTCCACCCTTTGCCCAGGCCGACGTCCCGGTGGGTGCCCTGGCTGTTGTAGTGCCGCTCGAAGCGCAGATCGGGAGACAGCGCGGGCGATATGACGATGTCCGTGGAGGACAAATGGAGGTTGCCGGTACCGGTGTTGATGTCGTAGCCGAGAAGCGCGCTTGCACCGTGCATTTCGGCCGGACCGAGCTGGGCGTCGCATTGCGCGCCTCCGGGGCATACCAGAACCGTGCATGCGACGACAGGGCAGATCGCCGGCTGGCTCGAGCACTCCGTGTCGTCGCAATCGGTCACGCCGTCCCCGTCGTTGTCTTGGCCGTCCGCACAAGAGGTTTCGGTAACGCAGCCTGAACTGCCGAAGCAGTCGGCGTCGGCACAGTCGGTCTGCGAGTCCACGTCGTCGTCCGCGCCGTTGTCGCACGCCGCCTCAGCTCCGCAGAGCATCTCGCGCTCCGCCCCGGAGGAGTCCTGACCCCAGCTCCCGACAAACGGGGTGATGGAGCGCACAAAGTAGATAAACGCAGTCCCGACCGAGGGCTGCGCAGCATCGGTGATGCACGTCCCCGAAGTGGTGAACGTAGCACATCCCACGGCAGAGTCGGGCCGTTCCGAACGCGCGACCTGGTAAGTTGTGGCTCCGGACTGGGCCGGCCAGCAGAAGGCCGTCGGATCACCGGGGTCCATGAATCCGGCCTGGCCGGAAACTTCATCGACCACGCCGTAGCCCGGGCCAGTGGCGGCGCCAGGGCCGGAGGCGCACTGGTCGTCCCGCCCGTTGTTGATCTCGGGTGCATTCGGATAGACGAATGGATCGCTGTCGTCGCAGTCTCCAGCGCAGATGAGGACCGCATCGCCGTCACCGTCGATCTCTTGCGGCGGGGTTCCGGCGATGCAGTCATTGTCCTTGCCGTCGCAGATTTCCGGGTTGCCGGGGAACTTCGCCGCATCGAGGTCATCGCAATCGTTGTTGTCGGCCACGTAGCCGACGGGTGGTGCGCACAGGGTGAGTGTCACCAGCGGGTCGCCGTGAGCGTCGCCGTCCAGATCTCGATGCCAGATGACGGCGGTGCACGAACCAAGTCGAAGGTCTTGCGCCGTGAACGCGTTGCCCGCCAGGGAGACCCACGGGGAGCGAGGGAAGCGCGGGTGCGGGCTCGCCAAGCGTACTCGCCATTTGTAGTTGCCATCCGCCAATCCACTTGCGAGTTCGACGAACTCATCGAAGACGCTGCCGCTCGCTCCAGGTGCCCCGGTGTCGACCAGCGGGCTTTGCTGGGTCACAGTCCCCAGGAACGGCTGGCTGATCGGCTTGACCTCGTAGATCATGCGAACGCTCCCGCGGCCGGCGGGTGTCCGGCCGAGAGCTCGCAATTGGAACGAGGTGGGAGAGTCCGATCTTCCGAGCAAGGCGATCGCCGTGCCGTCCAGGCGGGCTTGCCGTGGCCGCCGATCGAGCCCGGCGGAGCCGTTGCCGTAGAATAGGGACACGCTCCCCTCATCGACGTCCGGGTTGTCGAACCGGGGCGCGCCGACGAGAGCATCGGCGAAGCCGTCACCCGTGACGTCGCCCGCCAAGGCCACCGAGAGACCGAATTGGATGCCCGGCTGATTCCCCTCCGCCATCCAAGCGGGAGCGACCCCTAGCCCGCTCGCCGATCCCAGATACAAATAGGCTCGTCCTTCATTGATCTCTCCGTTGTCATGGTGCGGGGCCCCAACGAGCACGTCGCTGTATCCGTCGTTGTTGACGTCGCCCCCGCCGGCCAGGGACGTTGCGAAGTACGCTCCGCTCTGCGCTCCGGTTGTCGTCCACGACGGTGCCAGAGACAGCCCGCCGGCCGTCCCGAGGTAGAGATAGGCCTGGCCCTCGTCGATGCTGAATCCATCGTGCCGGTAAGCGCCTACGAGGACGTCGTCGCGACCGTCTCCATTCACATCCCCGGCGGATGCGACCGCGCTGCCGAAGGAAGCCTCGATCTGATCACTCTCGGCAGCCCATGATGGGACGGGAGCAAGGGCGCTCGGAGAGCCCAGGTAGAGGAACGCCTTGCCTTCATCCGCTTCTCCGCCGTCGAAGTTCGGAGAACCAATCACGACGTCGCTGAATCCGTCCCCGTTCACGTCTCCGGCGGTGCTGATGGCGGCGCCGAAGACACCGACGTCCTGGTCGCCCTCCGCCGTCCAGGCCGGGCGTCTTTCGAGTCCGGATGACGACCCCAGGTACAAGTAGACGCGGCCCTCGTCCAATTGTCCGTTGTCGAAGTAAGGCGCGGCCACGAGAATGTCGCCGAATCCATCGCCGTTGACATCGCCCGCCGAGCTGACGGACCATCCGAACTGGGCCTCAGCCTGGTCGCCTTCACCGACCCAAGCGAAAAATGCATTCGGGCCGCTCGCGGAACCGAGATAGACGTGGGCCCGCCCCTCGTTTGCCTCGCCGCTGTCGAAGAGGCGAGCTCCGACGACCACGTCGTCGTTCCCGTCCCCGTTCACATCGCCGGCCGAGCCGACGGAGTAACCGAACTCGGCGAACGGCTGATCACTCTCGGCCGTCCACGACGGGGTTGCCGACAGACCGGATGCGGAGCCTAGGTATACGAATGCGGCGCCTTCGTCTTGCTGGCCGTTATCAAATCGCGGGGCTCCCACGACCACGTCGGTGTATCCGTCGCCGTTGACGTCCCCTGCATAGGCCAGCGATTGCCCGAAGAGAACCCCCGAGCTGTTGCCCTCGGCGATCCATCCCGGACTCGTCGCTAGACCGTCGGCGCTGCCCAGATAGACGTACGCGCGGCCTTCGTCCGTCTGGCCGCCGCCCGGGTCGTCCCACGCTGAGGCGCCGACTGCGATGTCGCCATAACCGTCACCGTTGACGTCGCCGGCTGTGCCCACAGAAGTGCCAAACCCCGCTCCCACCTGGTTCGACTCTGCCGACCACGCCGGTGTGAGGGACAGTCCTGCTTCCGACCCAAAGTAGACGTACACGAGTCCCTCGCGCGTCTCACCGTTGTTGTAACCGACGGCGCCAACCATCACATCTGCATAGCCATCACCGTTGATGTCCCCCGCGGTGGCGACGGCGTGGCCCATGAGCGCATCGATCTGGTTCCCTTCGACGTCCCATATCTGCGTCAGGCCACTTGGCCCACCCTGAAACACGTAAGCGCGGCCCTCGTTCCCTTGGCCGTTGAAGAGGCGTGGGGCGCCGACGATGACATCGCTATAGCCATCGCCGTTAACGTCCCCCGTCGAGCCGACCGCGTATCCCATCTGCGCGAAGGCCACGTTTGATTCCGCGGTCCACGGAGTGTCCGCAATGCCGAAGGCCGAACCGAAGTAGACGAACGCCCGACCCTCTTGAACGTGGCCGTTATTGTAGAGCGGGGCCCCCACGATTATGTCGTCGTAGCCATCGGAATCGACGTCACCCGCCGACGCCACCGCGTGGCCGAACCAGGCGCTTTGCTTATTGCCCTCGGCGCTCCAGGCGGCCACGGTCGATAGACCGGAAGGGGAACCATAATAGACGTAGACCTTCCCCTCTCGCTGGTCGGTTGGGCCGCCCCCGGAGAAATGGTGTGCGCCAACGATGATGTCATCAAAGCCGTCACCGTTCACGTCTCCGGCCGTGGCGCAGGTACCGAAGTTGGCGTCGGGTTGCTCGCCGTCCAGCACCTGCGAGGGTGCGACGGTCAGCCCCGAAGGCGAGCCGTGGTACACTGAAGATACGACCCATGGCCGTCACGCCGTCTGAGTGGAATTGCTTGGCACCAACAACGAGGTCGCCGTACCCGTCGCCATTCACATCCCCGGCAGGGGCCACCGGCATTCCGTACTGGGCGCCAGAATCGTTGGACTCACCGGTCCACGCCGGATCCACGGCCAGCCCCCCGGCAGAGCCCAGGTAGAGGAAAGCCACGCCCTCGTCCGACTCGCCATTGTCGTACAGGTGCGCCCCAACGACCAAGTCGCTGAAGCCGTCACCATTGACGTCCCCGGCTGTGACGACGCTGATCCCGAGGTTTGCGCCGCCCTGGTTCGATTCAGCCGTCCATGTGGGAGAAGTTAGCAGCGGATCCACAGCCAGTGGATAGACGGCGTGCTGATCCTCGATCACGATCCGCAGGCGGCCCGGGGTGACGACGAGATGAGACGGCGCGGGTGTGCCCTGGGCGTCCTTGACCTTCAGCTCGCCGTAGCGGAGGACGGCTTCGCCTCGAGCGTTCCTGAACACGATGGATTGTCCTGAATCGTCTGGATAGGCCGCCACGGTCCCCGCGAGCGTCATCTCGATTACCACGGCGCCTTCGCCTTCCGGCGGCTCATTGAGCCTGAAGCCCTGCTCAAGGCCCTGGGAGTCATTGACGTACCACTCCAAAAGACCATTCCGCTGGATCTCGACGCGCTCATGCTTGGAAGCCAGTCTGCCCGGCGCGACCGGGCCTAGCTGCTCGCCTCGTCCGAAACCGGTCAGTCGCAAGCGAAGTTCGAAGTATTCGGGTCCCTTCGTGCGGGAGACGACCGAGATCTCCTGGGATGTGATCTGGGAGCGAAGGTCATGGGCGCGGTTGGGCGCCGAGGCCATGTCGTCTCCCTGCGGCGAGAATTCGTACTCCAACCGGCCGATCTGTTCGGTAGCCTGTGCGACCCAATTGGCGCTTGGCGGGGGGGCATCAGACGATGCGGCAGCCGCCAAGGCACCGGAAGCAAGAAATATCACCGCGCCCCTCCAAACCGACCGACCCATGAAAGCCCTCGCGTCGCTCATTGTGGTTGCTCTCCCGAAAGCGTTCAGTTGTTGGATTTGAGTCAAAGTGGTACGTAGAGGTGAATCGAAGCCGATACGCCAGGAGACGCTCATCAGTAAGCGCCTCCAACTGAAAACGCGGGCCGTGACGAGATTCAGAAACGTCCCGACGAGATGCTGGTCCGGATCGACTGGATCATGGTGAGAGCGAAGTCACCCACGCTCCGGCGGTTCAATTGTGATGCAATTAGTTAAGCGAGCTGGCTGCACCATACATGCGGGGGGGGGGGCGTCAAGGGGGGGAGCCGGGAAATCCTGATGAAACGAGCGGAGTGGCTTGACCAGCTTCGACTCCCCGCCAGTTGCTACGAGCCTGTAGTGTCGTGATCGCCGGGCGTCGCGGCCGCGATGACTTCGAGCTCGGCGACGCGGCGCCTGGCGACCATCGCCCGCGCCGCGTCGAAATCCTCGAGGGAGTCGAGGACCAGGCGGCGGCCGGAGCGGGGCACCAGGAAGAGGGCGGTCACGGGTGCCTCGCCGCCGCCGGGGCGGAGGCGCCGGTGCTCGCGCACGGCGATCACGTCGCGCCAGGCGAGCCGGCGACCGGACAGGCGGAGTAGCGACCAGAAGACGTTCCTGACCTCCACGCCCTCGTCGTCCAGGCGGACGCGGTCGCCCCAGGCGCCGACGAAACCGATCAGGCTCAGGATCGCCAGGGCGACGATCACCCAGAACCCGATCCCCAGATCACCGGCGGCGAGCCGGACGGCGACGGCGCCCGTCAGGAACAGCGTGGTCAGGAGGCTGAAAATCCGGATCGCGAGGCTGCGCCGGAACGTGCGCCCAGGGGCGCTCACCGCCCCGGCACCCGCGCGCTCACAGTCCCACCGCCCCGTCCGGCGCTATCCCGGCGGCCAGGTGAAGCGGCGGCCGCCGAGCAGGTGCAGGTGGATGTGGAACACCGACTGCCCGGCGCTCTCCAGGCAGTTGGCGACCACGCGGTATCCCTCCCTGTCGAGCCCCTTGTCCTTCGCCAGCCGGGCGGCGACGACCATCATGTGCCCCAGAAGCGACTCCTGCTCGGCCCCGACGTCGTTCAGCGTGGCGAGGTGCGCCTTCGGGATGATCAGCGTGTGGTGCGGCGCCTGCGGGTTGATGTCCTCGAACGCCACGACCAGCCGATCCTCGTAGGCGAACCGCGCCGGGATCTCCTTGCGCCCTACCTTGCAGAAAATGCAGTCGGACATGCTGCCTCCTTCGGTCCCGCGCCGCGCCGGGGCGGCGCCCCCTCCTACCGGATGCGCTCGATGCGCGCCCCCAGCCCCTGGAGCTTCGTCTCGACATGCTCGTAGCCGCGGTCGATGTGGTACGCGCGATCGATCACCGTTTCCCCCTCGGCCCTGAGTCCCGCCACAATGAGGCAGGCGGAGGCGCGCAGGTCGCTGGCCATCACCGGCGCGCCCGACAGCGGCGCCGGCCCCGACACGATGGCGGTCTGACCGTCCACCACGATGCGGGCCCCCATCCGCCGCAGCTCCCCGACGTGCAGGAAGCGGTTCTCGAAGACCGTCTCGGTGATGATTGAAACGCCGGTCGCCACCGACATGAGCGCCATGTACTGGGCCTGCAGGTCGGTCGGGAAGGCTGGGTAGGGGAGGGTCACCAGATTCGCGGGCCGCAGCGGTCCGTCGGGACGCACTGCGATCGCGCCGCCCGCCGCGCCCTCGCCGGCCCCCGCCTCGATTCCCCCTCGGGCGCCCGTCGCAGCCGCTGGCTGCTCCTCGATCACGACGCCGCACTCGCGGAGCTTGTCAATCACCGCTGTCAGGTGGGCCGGCTCCGCTCCGTCGACGATGACGTGGCCCCCGGTCGCCGCGGCCGCGATCAGGAACGTCCCCGCCTCGATCCGGTCGGGGATAACGGTGTGATCTGTCCCGCGCAGGCTCCGCACGCCGTCCACGACGATGGTCTCCGTGCCTGCGCCTTCAACGCGCGCCCCGCAGGCATTCAGGAACAGCGCCAGGTCGGCGATCTCTGGTTCCAGGGCGCAGTTGCGCAGCACCGTCCGGCCGTCGGCCAGGGTGGCCGCCATCATCACGTTTTCCGTCCCGGTGACGGTTTTCTTCTCGAAGGAGATCTCGGCGCCGCGCAGCCGCCCGCACGACGCCGTCACGTAGCCGTGCTCGATGACGACGTCGGCGCCCATCTTCTTGAGCGCCTCGATGTGGAGATCGATCGGGCGGGCGCCGATGGCGCATCCGCCCGGGAGCGACACGCGGGCCCGCCCCAGCCGCGCCAGGAGAGGTCCCAGGACCAGGATCGAGGCGCGCATCGTCTTCACGAGAGCGTAGGGCGCCTCGGGCTCCAGGGTCCCGCCGCCGGCGCGGCTGAGCCCGCCTTCATTCAGGATCAGATCGCGCATGCCGAGGTGGCGCAGCACCTTGATCATGGTGTCGACGTCGCGCACGGCGGGGACGTTTCGCAGGCGGGCCGGTCCGTCCAGCATCAACAGGGCGGCCATCTCCGGCAGGACGGCGTTCTTGGCGCCGCTGACGCGCACGCGTCCCTCGAGCCGGCAGGGTCCCTGGATGCGGATCTTGTCCATGCGACCGGATTATAGATGCTATAGATGCCGGGGGGGCGCGCCGGTGGGCCGGAGGCTTTTCACCGGACGCCCGGCGCGGCGGCGCGCACCTTTACCAGGAGGTCCTTCGCCGCCTCGATGAGCCGCTCGTCCTTGGACTCGTCCAGGATCCGGTGCAGCAGCGCTGCGGCACCCTTGAAGTCCTGTTTCCGGTAGCGCTCGACGGCCTTGTTGTACGATTGCACCTCCCGGATCTCTTTGAGGAGGCGAGTGGCCTTCTCGGTCACCTCGGGGTCGGTCGCGACCGCCAGCAGGCTCTCGAGCTGCCGCATCGCCGCGTCGTTGTCCTTGGCTCTGGCCTTCTCGACCGCCTGGTTGTACAGGTCGACCTCCCGCTGGCGGCCGGCGTGCGACTCCACCGCGCGCACGTGCTCCTGCACCTCGGACTTCAGGCCCGGCGTGGGGGCCGACTCCACCAGGACCCGGAGGCTCTCGAGCCCGGCTTCGGTGTCCCCTTTCGAGAGCAGGGCGTCGGCCGCCGCCAAGTCGGCGCGGAACAGGACTTCATTGCCGGCGGCGCGCATCGCCGCGTCGTCCGATCGGCTGATGACCCGGTCCACGAGATTCTGCGCCCTGGCCCGCTGGCTGTTGCGGGCATAGAGTCCCGCGAGGTTGAGGACGATGTCTACGCGGGTCGGGAGGAGCTGCCGCGCCTTCTCGAGCGCCTCGATGCCGGGGCCGAGGTCCCCGCTGTCGTAAGCGTAGGTGGCCCCGAGGCCGGCCCAGGCCTCGGCGATTTCGGGGCTGGCGCGCGTGGTGCGCTGGAAAAGCTCCCTGGCCCGGAGCAGCGCCGGAGGAGGCGTGTCCTGGATCGCGAGCCGCGTGACCCCGGGCGGCAAGGCCTCGGCGACCAGGGCATAGGCGAACTGGAGCGAGATGTGCTGGTTCGACGGGTCGAGCTCGATCGCCTTCTCGAATGCGGCCCGGGCGTCCGAGTAGCGCCTCCGGTCGCCCAGCACCTCGCCGAGCCCGGCGTGCGCCGCGGCGTGGGACGCGTTGGCCCGGATCGCCGCGTGGAAATGCTGCTCCGCGTCGTCGAGGCGCTCCGATTCGACGTGCAGCAAGAAGTCACCCAGGCGGTACAACACCTCCTCCCGTGGCATCGGCGCGACCCTGGCCGTGTCGTCGAGCCGCAGCCCGTCGATCTCGATCCGGCTGAAGGCGAAGCTGCCCTTCTTGACATAGGTCGTCAGGCGCTGCATGAGGTCGGAGTCGTCGGCGCGAGCGATCGGGGCGATGGCCTCTGCCAGGCTGGCGCCGCGCGGCAGGTCGTGCAGGAATCGCACCCCGCTGCCGCCCTGGCTCGCCGGCCCCCAGAGGAGGTACTCCACGAGGGCCCAGGACTGCGCGTAAAAGGTCCCCTGGCGGCTCTCCTCGTGGTACTCCGGCGAGTCGAAGTCGATCGCGAACAGCCGTCGCGACAGGATCATCGGGTTCTTCTTCAGCCAGCCGACGTGCGGCTTGATCGGGCCGCCGATCTCCGCCGACTTTCCCTCGGCGCGGAAGGTGCCATAGCACTCGGCGATCCCCTCGCTGAACCAGAGCGGGATGTCGGTGAAGTTGTTGTGCAGGAAGAAGTGGAAGTACTCGTGGTAGATGACCGACCACGGGTCGCTGGGGGGCGTGGCGTCGACGCCGACGTAGTTGCCGTCCCGGTGCTTGACGAAATAGCCGGAGATGTTGGCCGGGGCCCCTTCGCGCCGCCCCTTCTGCCGCAACTTGTAGGGCCGGAACGAGAGGTCGTCGCGGAACACGAAGACTGACATCGGAAGCGGGGAATCGGCGCTCAGAGTGGGGCCGATGCGCGACAGGACGGCCCGGAAGACCTCGATGTTCCGGCCGATGCGGACCGTCGCCTCCTCGGAGGCGTTGCTGAAGAGCGTCAGGTGCGCCGTGTCGACGCGGATCCACTTCTCGCTTTCCAATGGCAGTGTCATGGCGCGCGAATCGCGGGCCGCGAACAGTGTCAGGATCAGGGAAACTGGTCTAGAGAGCGCCAGGACGACGGATCGAGGCGTCATGGTCACCGCGTGGAGGGTGGGGGGATCCCCGCGGACATGCTACCAGATCGGGCCGCGGACGCTATAATCGCCGCCCGCTGTCGCTTGCCGCAGCCGTCGGCTTCGGCCCAGGAGACGACCGGTGCCTCTTTACGAGTACGAGTGCCGCAAGTGCCATCACCGCTTCGAGGTCATCCAGAGCCACGCCGAAAAGCCGATCAGGAAGTGCCCGATGTGCAAGAAGGGGTCGGTGCAGAAGCTGATGTCGTCGCCCGCGGTGCACTTCAAGGGGAGCGGCTGGTACGTCACCGATTATGGCCGCAAGGGAGCCGACCGGTCGGGCGAGGGGTCCGCGGGCGGCTCGGGCGGCGAGTCCGCCGGCAAGGAAGGCGAGTCGAGCAAGGAGAAGCCGGAGAAGAAGGCATCCAAGGAGACCGACGGCAAGCCGGAGCCCGCCAAGAAGACAAGCCGCAAGGACTAAGGCAGCCGCCGCGCACCCCGGAACAGCTTCCTCCAATAGGCATCGGTGAGACGGTCGATGCGCACCAGCGGGCCGCTCCGCGTCGTCGCGCTGACGAACGAGCGCGGCCCGAGGGCGATCCCGACATGGGTGATCGCCGTCCGGCGCGGGCCGAAGAACACCAGGTCGCCGGCGCGGATGCGGCCGCGCGGAACCGGGGCGAGGCGCCGGTCGGCGTACTGGAGGTCGGCGTCACGGGGCAGATCGAACCCGTGCACGCGGTAGACCAGCTGAACGAGCCCCGAGCAGTCGACGCCGAACGGCGTCGTCCCGCCCCACAGGTAGGGAAGGCCCAGGAAGCGCAACGCTGTGGCGGGTGCTTTGCCCGGCCCCCGCGCGGCGGCGCCCGCCTGCCGGAAATCACCGCGCTGCGCCCAGCCGATCCGTCCGTCCGGCAGGCGCACGCGCAGCCATTCCGCTTCGGCGCCGCGGTCGGCGCGCGGGCGCCCGTCGCGCCCACCGATGACCTCCAGCCGCGACAGCAGCGGCAGCACAGCGATCGGTGCGCGCGCGGTCACGTCGCGCCCGGGGTAGATGTTCGCGAACAGGTTGACGACCTCGACCAGCGGCTGGTCGCGCCGTTCGGGACGCAGGGCCGCCGACCGGATCCAGCCCCGGTAGCGATCGGGCGTCGCCGCCAGGGTCCAGCCGGCGCGGCGCCGCAGCACCTGGACGCAGGCGCCGATCGTCGCCTGGCTGACCACCGCCGCGGTCGCAGACGGGCGAGCGTACATGTTGACGACCGGCGGCAGGACGACGTCACGCCGGCGGGCGCCGCGCGTGTCGGGCCGGGGCCAGGTCGCGGCGGCGCGGAGGGCGGCGCGCCGGGCCGGTATGAGGACGCGCCGTTCGGGATGCGCGCCGAGCCCGCCGGAGAACCGGCGGCGATCGCGGCTCACGGGATGCGGCTCACCGCGCGCGTCGTCGCGCCGGGCGGCGGCGCGCCGGCCGGTGCGCCGAGGGCCGCCGGCCGGTGGCTGGGCGCGGGCGTTCCGTGATGGGCTGATCCTGGCGCGGCCGGAGTCCGTCCAAGTCGAGGCGTTTCAGGTAATCGCGGAAGTCGGCGCCGAGGTCGGGGCGGCGCAGGGCGAACTCGACCGTCGCCCGGAGAAAGCCGAGCTTGTCGCCGGTGTCGTAGCGCGTCCCCTCGAACGAGTAAGCGTAGATGTCCTGCTGGCGCAGCAGCGACCGCAGGCCGTCGGTCAGCTGGATCTCGCCGCCGCGGCCGGCCGCCGTCCTCTCCAGATGATCGAAGATCTCCGGCATCAGGATGTAGCGCCCGATGATCGCCATGTTGGAGGGCGCCTTCTCGGGGGGCGGCTTCTCGACCAGATCGGTGATCTTGAGGAGGTGTCCGTCCACCGGCCGGCCCGCCACGATGCCGTAGTCAGAGGTCCTTTCGCGGCTGACGCGCTCCACGCCGACGACCGAGCACCCGCAGCGCTCGTGGACCTCCATCATCTGGCGCATCACGGGGACCCGCGACTCGATGATGTCGTCCCCGAGGAAGACGGCGAACGGCTCGTGACCGACGAAGTCGCGCGCCATCAGAATGGCGTGCCCGAGCCCGAGCGGCTCCTTCTGCCGGACGTACGAGACCTTGATCAGGTCGGTGATGGAGCGTACCTGCCGCAGAAGGTCGAGCTTGCCGCGCTCTTCGAGGAGGCGCTCCAGCTCGAAGGCGACGTCGAAGTGGTCCTCGATGGCGCTCTTGCCGCGCCCGGTGACGATGATGATCGTCTCGATACCGGAGGCGACCGCCTCCTCGACGACGTACTGGATGACCGGCTTGTCCACCAGCGGCAGCATCTCCTTGGGCTGTGCCTTGGTGGCCGGCAGGAAGCGCGTGCCCAGGCCGGCGGCCGGGAAGACCGCCTTGCGGATGGGAGAGGGGCGACGGGCCGCGCTCATGGCGGGCGGATTATAGACCACGACCATCGGCGCGTGTCCGGGTTACGGCTGCGGATCCAGGCGGTGGTCGAGGTGGATCCAGGCCACGCGCGAAGCGCGGAACACGAAAGGCACCCCGGGCAGGAAGAGGACACCGGCCAGCAGCACGACCCAGTGCAGCGGCCATCCGGGCAGGAGGAAGTACGATAGCCCACCGGCAAGGCCGCCGACGATCGGCACCGCCATGGCGTAGCTGATGTACATCGCGCCGACGAAATATCCCGGCTCGCGCTCGAACTGCATCCCGCAGACAGGACAGGATCGGTTCATCGTGAGACGCCGAACGAAGATCCGCCCCCCGCGACAGCGCGGGCACAAGCCCGAAAGCAGGGCCCGCAGGCCCGACCGGGGCTCTCCGGGATCGAGCATAGTGCCCACGGCCAGCCCTGGTTCTACTTCTTGTCGAGGGCGGAGGTCCAGGGGACGACGAGGGTCAGCGGCTGGATCTGCTGTGCGACGACCGAAGAGTTGATCAGAAACCGGCGCGCATCGGGAGACATCTGAATGATGTTCCCCGGGCGCTGCGGCTGGATCTGGAACAGAGTCGTCGACGCCCCGACCTGGAAATCCGTCGCCGAAGGGCTGACATCGACCGCCATCAGGCGGTTTTCCGGGTCGAGATAGACGATCTCCTTCCCGTCGTTGCGCCAGTAAGCCCTCTCGCCGCCGGCCGTGGAAACCTGCCACTTGCGCGTCGGAGACGGGAACGGGGTGACGTAGACTTCCATGCGGCCGGACTCGTCCGACTCGTAGGCCATCCAGCGGCCATCCGGTGACAGGGCCGGGAACTGCTCCGCGAACTGGGTCTGCAGAATCGCGGAGGGCGCACCATCACCGGACAGCGGCGCCATCCAGATGTCGGTCCTGGTGTCCGGGCCGCCCCGGGTCCAGTAGAGAATCAATTTCCCGTCCGGCGAGAATTGCGAGGCGTATTTGTCGAGACCCGATTCCACGATCAGCTGCTCCTCGGCCGAACCGGACAGCGATTTCCTGAAAAGATTCACCCGGCTCCTGCCCTTGCGGATCGAGGAGAAGACGATGTGCTCGCCGTCGGGGGACCAGACCGGGCTGGTATCGGCGCCGGGATCGAAAGTGAACCGCGACCTGACGCCGCGCGCCACGTCGAAGATCCAGAGATCGTTCGCCCCCATCCGCGGATCGATCAGGCTGACCACGACGCGCCGGCCGTCGGGGGTTAGCGCGAAGTTGAAGTACGAGGCCTGGTCCCCCAGGAACCCCAGCGGCTTGCCGAGCCGATCGAACCAGGCGAGGCGCGATCCGGTTTCCGCCTCCCCGCCCTGGTAGACGAGCACTCCGGTCTCGGTGGCCGAAAAGGTCATCTGGGAGTAGGAGTAGTCGGTCTGGACCTCGACCGCGACCGGGAGGGGGTCGCCGGTCAGTTCCAGACTGCCGAGATCGAGCGGCTGGGCCATGAGCGTGTTCCCGCGGCCATAGAGCAGGTTGCCGGCGGCGTAGGCTGCGTTCGCATCGGTGTTGATCAGGAACTTGTTCTCCTTACCATCCAGCGAGCCGACGCGGATGCCGTTGCGCTCGTCCTTCTGAACGATGCGGGCGAAATAGAGAAAGCGCCGCCCGTCGGGGAGCATCTGCGGCCAACGGTGGGCGCTCTCGCCGCGGGAATCGTCGAGCTCGGTCGCCGGCATCGCGGGGCCCCCGGCCGCCGACACCCGGAACAGGGGCCCCGCCTGGTCGGGTGAGAACACGATGATCCCCTCCGGGCTCCATGCCCCGCCGCGGCCGAGCGGGGCGTCGGCGAGGACCAGGGGCGGCCCGCCGGCCGCATCGATCTTCCTGAGCTTTCCCGAAGCGAAGTAGCCCAAGGTCCGGTTGTCGGCTGACCAGAAAGGACACGAGGCCCCTTCGGTGCCCGCGAGCGGAAGGGCCACCAGGGAATCGAGCGGCCGCACGTAGAGCATCGTGATTCCATCGTCGCGCCGGGCGGCGAAGGCGACCCGGCTCCCGTCGGGCGAGACCGCCGGTGTTCCCAGGCCGGTGCCGACGAACTGGAATGCGGCCTTCTCGGGCGGAGGGATGAAGGCGCGGATCACCCGGGGCGGGGCCGGCAGGTTGCGCCACAACGCGACGAGAAGCGCGGCGCTCACGAGCAGAAGACCGAGCGTGGCGGCCATCCAGAGACGCTGCCCCGTCCGTCGGCGCGCGGCCACGGGGACGGGAACGCCGGCCTGCGACCCCGCCTCGGCGATGAAGCGGAGCTGCAGCGCCACGTCGTGCATGGTCTGCCAGCGGTCGGCCGGCTCCTTGGCCAGGCAGATGCGCACCAGGCGCTCGAGCGCCGGCGGGGTCATCGGCGCCATCTCCGCGATCGACCGGGGGGTCTCCTTGAGGACGGAGGCGATGAGGCCGGCGCGCGTCTTTCCCTCGAAGGCCCGCCGCCCGGACGCCATCTCGTAGAGGACGAGGCCGAAGGCGAAGATGTCGGTGCGGGCGTCGACCGGCGCTCCCTCGATCTGCTCCGGCGCCATGTACTGGAAGGTGCCGACGATCGTCCCTTCCTGGGTGAGCGGGCTGGTGGCGGTGGGGAAGGCGGTCAGCATCGCTTCCCCGGTCTCCGGCGCCAGGCTCTTCGCCAGCCCGAAGTCGAGCAGCTTCGTCCCGGCGCGCGCCAGCATGACGTTTCCGGGCTTCAGGTCCCGGTGGATGAACCCGCGCCGGTGCGCGGTGTCCAGCGCGTCGGCGATCTGGATCGCGCAGCGCAGCAGCTCCTCGATCGGCAGCGGCCCGCGCTCCAGGCGCGCCGCGAGCGTCTCCCCCTCGACGTATTCCATCACCAGGTAGGCCTGGCCGCCCTCCTGGCCGACGTCGTACAGGGCGCAGATGTGGGGATGGTTCAGGTTCGAGACCGCCCGCGCCTCGCGCTCGAAGCGCTCGCGCAAGCCGGCCCGCTCCGCGCCGTCCTGCGGCAGCACCTTGATGGCCACCGTCCGGTCGAGGCGGGTATCGCGCGCCCGGTAGACCTCTCCCATCCCGCCGGCGCCGAGCGGGGCGACGATTTCGTAAGGTCCGAGCCGGGTTCCCGGGGCGATCGCCATGGATAGCGTGGAAGCGTATCCGATCGGACGCCCTCCGGGGAAGTGCCACGGCCCAGGGCCATGGCCCGGGTCAGATCGGGAGGCGCATGGAGCTTCCCGCCGGCGATGTGACGGCCGGTGGGGGCGTCGGCCATTGGCCGGACCGGATCCGCACGCCGATCATCCAGACGAAGGACGCCGCGAAGAGGAGTAGCAACGCGCGCAACGGGAGCGCATAGCGGTCGATCACCGCCGTGGGGATGAAGGGCAGCGCCGTGCAGAGCATGAGTCCGGCAATCAGCCCCGGCCGGTAGCGCAGGCGCTGTGCGGCCAGGATTCCGGCCAGCCCGAGCGCGGCGAGGGTGGCATTGAGAAGCACCTTGTCCAGGATGATGCCCCGCCAGCGGTAGTTCGCCAGGAAGGGAAACGGGGCGGGCTCCGTCGGTTCGTCGATCAACAGGTAGCCGATCCTCCGAAGGCAACGGCGCCCGAAACCGAGGGGGTCCTCGGCGAGGCGCCGGCGGAACCGCTCGGCGCAAAAGTCGTTGTAGGCCGGCTCGCCCAGAGTCAGGAGAGATCTCCTCTCGGCCGTGTTGGCGGCAGGGTGGAGCCGATACGTCGCCGCATCAAGCCACCCCTTGCCCACCGGCTCGTTGCCGAGCCAGAGCGCGAGGCCGAACCCCGTGCGAACGAACAGGAGTCGGCCGAATGCGCGCACGTTGCGGATCGTCCACGGGGCAAGGACCATGAGACACACGGCCAGCGCGATGCACGCCAGCCCCCAACGCCGCGCCCTGAGACGGCGCGGGAATGCCAGCGCCAGCAGGACCGGGCAGGTCATCACATGGACGGTGTTCGTGAGGGCAAGGAGGCCCATGGATGCGCCGAGCGCGACCGCGCTCACGGGCGGTGTCCGCTGGTCGCGCTCGGCTGCCGCCCCGATCCAGAACGCGCCGACCGTGACCCACAGGAGCAGCGTCAAGGACAGCATCCCGTCCCAGAAGTCTCCGGCGTAGAACAGGAACATGGGGTGAAGGGCGAACACGAGACTGGCCAGGAGCGCGGGGCTCCGTGCGCGGAAAAGAAGCCGGGCCAATTCGTGGATGGCTGCGGCCGAGGCGCCGAAGCACAAGGCGTTCAGGAGCATCAGGAAGGAGACCGCCTCCGGGTCCCTGATGCCGAAGATGCGATAGGCGGCGGCGATGATCATCGGATAGAGGGGAGCGTTGTAGGCGCTGGGCGGTGCCGTTGCCGAGAGGTCGAACGGGCTGAGGAACCCGTGCCCGAGGGCAAGATGCACGGCGAGGTTATGCTCTTCGGCGAACGGCGGACGATGCTGGTACCCTCGCAGGGACATGAACGACGCCGCCCAGAGACCGGCGCCGAGACCGATGGCCATGAGGACCCTCGGTGAGGATCCGGCGCTGCCGGGCACGTCGTTCGACCAGAGGCGCCGGATCATTCAGAACGCCCGCTCGGCGCGCGCCGCGCGGGCCTTGCCGACATCGACGAAGGATAGAAGAAGCAGGCCCCCGAGGAACTGGACGACCAGCGACAGGATCGCCAGCCGCGAAGATCCGGTGGCGTGCTTCACGATCGCGAACATCCACGGGCCCCACATGGCGGCGAACTTGCTGAACACGGTGTAGAAGCCGTAGAACTCCGCGCTCGCCTCTCTCGGGATGATGGAGCCGTAGAACGATCGGCTGAGCGCCTGCGATCCGCCCATGACGAGGCCGACGACGGCCCCGAGCGTCACGAACTGCGCCGCGCCACGGAGAAACCCGGCATAGACCACGATCCCCGTCCAGAGGACCAGCGAGATCATCACCGATTGCTTGGTGCCGATGCGGCCAGCCAGACGGCTGAACAGGAAGGCGCCCACGCCGGCGATCGCCTGAATCACGAGCAAGGTCAGCATCAGGACGGTCGCCGGCAGGTGCAGCTCGACCGTGGCATAGATCGTCGCCATGTTGATGACCGTCTGGATGCCGTCGTCGTAGAGCATGAAGGCGGCGAGGAAGAGCGCCAGCTGCCGGTACTGGCGCAGCTTGCGCGTCGTGCTCAGGGTCCGCGTCACGCCGATCGCCACGTAGGCCAGCGGTCTCGGCCAGCGCTGGAACTCCTTCGGGAACGGCGTCTCGCTCCGGGCCTCGACCAGAAGGCGGACGGTGACGAGGGTGAACGCCGCCCACCACAGCCCGGCCATGACGATTGCGAGGCGGACCGCATGGTCGAGCGCGAGACCGAGCGCGGCGTGCCAGTGCACGAGGCAGAGCGACAGGGCGAACTGAACGCCGCCACCGACGTATCCGAAGGCATACCCCCTGCCCGACACCCGGTCCATCTGCGCATCGCTGGCGATGTGCGGCAGGAAGGAGTCGTAGAACACATTGGCGCCGATGAACCCGACCTGCGCCAGGAGGAAGAAGAGGAGCGTCCTGAACACGTCCCCCGATCGGCAGAAGTAGAGCAGGATCGCAAACAGGCTCCCCGTGTAGGCGAACGCCAGGAGGAACCGCTTCCTGGCCGCGGAGAAGTCGGCGATGGCGCCGAGGACGGGGGCGGTCAGGAAGGCGATGAGCGTCGCCGTCCCGACGACGGCGGCCCAGAGGGTGTCGGCGGCGAACGCCGTCCCGCCGATGACCACGCCGCCCGCGGGCACGACGCCATCCGCGAAATAGCGCGGCAGGAGACCGACCGCAACCGTGGTGACGTAGGCGGAGTTCGCCCAGTCGTACATGCACCACCCGAACACGGTGCGGGGGTCGTCCCTCGACGGGGCGCCGGGCGACCCGGTGGACGTGGCGGCCATCGCGAGAGGATCGGCCGGTGGCGGGGCGTCTGTCAATGCCGGTGGCAATCCGCGGGCGTGGACAATCGGGGAGGTGGTTGCGTATCATCGCGCCGGGGATCATGGGACTCCTTCGCAACGTCTTCCTCGCCGGTTCGCAGAGCCGCTGGCTGCGAACCCGGGCGACCAGGTCCCGCGTCGTCCGCCGGGCGGTGTCGCGGTTCATGCCGGGAGAGGACCTCGACTCCGCTCTGGCCGCGGCGCGCGCTGTCGGGGCGTCCGGCGCCGGCGCGGTCCTCACCTGCCTCGGCGAGAACCTCGCGGCGCAGTCCGAGGCCGAGCAGGTGTCTAGCCACTACCGGCACGCGCTCGATCGCATCCAGGGGGCCTCCCTCGACGCGGAGATCTCGATCAAGCTGACGCAGCTCGGCCTCGATTTCAGCCGCGACGAGTGCGAGAAGCACGTGACCGCGCTGGTCGAGCGCGCCACCGCCCTCGGATCCTGGATCTGGATCGACATGGAGTCGACGGAGTACACCGACGTCACCCTCGACATCTACCGGCGCGTCCGCGAGCGCCACGCGACCGTGGGCGTCTGCGTCCAGTCGTACCTTCGCCGGACGGCGCGCGACCTCGACGCCCTGATCGGGATGGGCGCGGGCGTGCGCCTCGTGAAGGGGGCCTACAAGGAGCCGTCCGATCGCGCGTTCCCGAGGAAGAGGGACGTGGATGCGAACTACTTCACGCTCGCCGCGGAGCTCTTGGGGCAGCGGGCGCGCGCGGCGGGTGTCAGGGCGATTTTCGGCACGCACGACCCGGATCTCATCGGCCGCATCGAGGCGGCGGGCCGGCGTCTCGGCCTGCCGGCGCGGGGCCTGGAGTTCCAGATGCTCTACGGCATCAGGCCGCAGGAGCAGGCCAGGCTCGCCGGCCTGGGATACCGCTTCAGGGTGCTGATCAGCTATGGCGACGCCTGGTTCCCCTGGTACATGCGCCGCCTGGCCGAGCGCCCGGCGAACGTCCTGTTCGTCCTCAAGAGCCTGTTCGCTGCCTGACGGGCGCCCCGGCCCTCTCACCCTCGGCCGCCCCGTCGGTGTACGGCTGGCGCAGGTGCACCGGTGGCTCGCGGTGGCCGGCCTTGAGATTCAGCGTCTCGACCAGCAGCGAGAACGCCATGGCGAAGTAGATGTACCCCTTCGGCACGTGGTGGCCGAAGCCGTCGGCGATCAGCATCACGCCGATCGACACCAGGAAGGCGAGCGCCAGCATCTTCATCGTCGGGTGCCGCTGGACGAAGTCGCCGATCGGCCTGGCGAACGCCATCATGACCACGACCGCCGCGACGACCGCGGCGACCATCACCCCGACCTGCCGCACCATGCCGACCGCCGTGATGACGGAGTCGAGCGAGAACACGATGTCGAGCGCCACGATCTGCGCCAGGACCGCCCCGTAGGAGGCCGCCACCCTCGCCGACCCGCTCCCCTCGTGGCCTTCGAGCTTGTGATGGATTTCGTGCGTGCTCTTGGCGACCAGGAACAGCCCGCCGACGATCAGGACGAGGTCCCGCCCGCTGACGGCCCTCCCGGCGATCGGGAGGGTGAAGAGGGGCGCCGTCAGCCCCATCATCCACGACAGGGACAGCAGCAACAGGATGCGCATGACCATCGCCAGGGCGAGGCCGATCCGGTAGGCCCCCGGTTGCCGCTCGCGCGGCAGCTTTCCGACCAGGATAGAGATGAAGACGACGTTATCGATCCCGAGGACGATCTCGAGGCTGGCGAGCGTCAGGAAGGCGATCCACACTTGAGGGTCGGTGATCCAGCTCATGCCTGCATCTCCATTCCGAGGTGCTGCGAGAAGTGGGGGATTCTACACGCCCCGTGGGCTGGGGTGAGGCGTTCCCCGCTAGGAGCCCGTCCGTGGATTCGCCACCGGCGCGTAGTCCGAATAGGTGAATACCCTCCGGCGGACCTGTTCCATGAAGATGATCCGGACGTTGCTGACGACCGTGAGCCGGCGCGGCAACCATGTCCCCCTGGCGACCTCCGCCACATCGAGGGCGATTTCGACGGAGCGCACGCTGATCAGGCCCAGGGTCAGCGGCACCGGCCGGATGCTCGCAAGCCGGGCGCGGATCAGGTGCAGGCCGTCCACGGTGATCCAGAGACGCCCCGCCATGGCCCCCGCGACGCGGGCCTCCAGATTCTCCGCAGAGCGCTCCGGATCCGGCTTGAAGTCGAGCCGATGGCACTCGCGGCCGTCGATAACCTCGCGGCCCGCGTAGTCGTAGGACGACAGGCGGAGCAAGGTGGCGAGCGAATATCCACCCTCCTCTCCCGTCTCACCTCCTCCGGAGCGCAGCGTCCGGTAGTGTCGGGCGAACGGCTCCTTCTGCCGGTGCGTCGCGATCTCCTTCTCGGTCGGCTCCCGGCCGTCGATGCGCAGGAGGCGCTCGTCGAAGCTGTCCCGAAGCGGCGTGACCTCGGACAGGGTCTCCTCCACGCTCAGCGTCCGCCCGTCGGGCCCGAGGCGCTCCAGGAGAACACCCCTCGCGAACCGGAACCGCCGCCATGCGGCGGCGTCGGCCTGCTGCGCCCGCTGCGCCTCGCGGACCAGGGTGGTGACATCCGGAGTCGGAGCAACCGGACTCGGAGTGCCCGGCGCCGGGGCGGTGACGGCGAGCCACATCACCGCGACCGGCAGCGTGATTGCCGCAAGAGTGCTCGCCGGAGGTTCCGTTGGAGACATCGCGCCGATTGTGCCACGGGACGAGACTGATGCCGACACAGCCCCGGTTTGCCGCGCCGGCAGGTGTCACGGGCGGGGCGGCCCGTGCGATGACCCGGACAGGTCTCAGCGGTTCGCACGGAGCGGCGTCGCACCCACCACGTGCGGCGGGGCGGGGCGCACCAGGCCCGGGCGCGGACTGGGAACGGCGGCCGGGCCCGGCGCCCGGAGTTCGTCGTAGAGAGCCCCCCAGGCGAGCATGACCCAGGCGCCGCCCACGAGCCACCCGACGATCGGGACCAGCATCATCGAGCCGCCGATCAGCGCCGCGACCAGCATGCGGCCAAGGACACCGAAAAAGCGGCCCTTGACCGCCCGGGTGCTGCTGCCGAGCGACTCGAAGATCCCGGAGTGTTCCCGCGCGAACGCCCACAGGGCGAACGAGAACCAGACCGCCATCACGATGCCTGGGATCAGGAGCAGCATCATGCCGGCGTTCAGGGCGAGTTGGTGGACGATCACCAGAACCAGGAAGGCGTATCCGCGGCCCTTTCCCTTCCCGAGGGCGGCGCGGAATCCGAGGGAGGGATCCGATGACGCGTGGACCGCGGCGAGCAGGATCCAGCAGTACAGCCGCAGCGCGATGAAGCCCGCGACCAGGCTCAGGAGGGCGAAGGCACCGCCAGCCGCTTCCAGGACGTACTGGATCTTGGCGGGGTCGGCCAGCATCCTTCCCAGCCGCTCCCAGCCCTGGATCGCCCCGATGAAGACGACTCCAAGGCCGAAGACGAAAAGAACGCTCGTCACGATGGCGACGGTGCCGAACACGAACAGGGCCGTCAATGTCGCCCAGCCGGTCTTGAGCCGGCCGAAGCTCACGCCGATCCACTCGCCCACAGGTCGCAACGGATTCCGTGTCATGGTTTCTCCCCCCGGTTGAACCTAGGTTCCTGCAGGGTGGCCGGTCAAGACAGCGTTTACACGCCGTTGACATCCGAGACATCCTTTTACAGCCCCGGTCAGGACTTTTACAGGCGGTGGGCGTAGTTTCGGGGACGTCAGATGACCTCGGGGACAACCCGAATCTCAAGGAGGAGAGTCGACATGCAGAATCGTGCGAAGTGGGCGAAGGCCGCGGCCCTGGTCGTGACTCTGGCGGTGCCCCAGGTGTTTGCCGGGGGCGAGGATTGTCAGGGCCATGCCAAGGATGCGGTGAAAGCGGCCCATGCCTCCAAGAAGTGCGCCTCCGGGACCCAGGACTGCCTCGACTACATGGCGATCAAGATGAAGACCGGCGGCTGGGTCGGCATCGAGATGGAGAAGGACGACGCGACCGGAGCGTTGACCGTCCTCAAGGTCGTCCCGGGCAGCCCCGCCGAGGCCGGCGGCCTCCAGCCCGGCGACGTGCTCTTCGCCTTGAACGGCGTTGAGATCAAAGACACCAACGAAGAGGCCGTCAAGGCCGCGAAGAAGGACTGGCAGCCGGGCCAGAGGGTGAATTACACCGTGAAGCGCAACGGCTACGACAAAAACGTCTCCGTGACGCTCGCGGAGATGCCGGCGGAGGTTCTGGCGAAGTTCGTCGGGCATCACATGCTGGAGCATGCCACGACCGAGGTCGCTTCGAAGTAACCCCTCCCGACCCCGGTCGTTTCAGGGGCCGGCGGGCGACGCCGCCTGCCCCGTTCGCAGCCGGGCGCGGGGCCGTCTCTACGGGAACCGGACCACCCCCGTCAGAGCGGCCTCGCGCTCTGTGTGCGCAGCCGGGATGGAGCGTGGGCGCATCGAGCCATGTACCGCGTGACAGACCAGCGAAGAGGCAAAGAGGGGGGATCGACGATGCATTCAACCCGGATTCGCAGAACGGCGGCCTTGGTGCTCTGGCTTGCGGCCCCGCCGCTGGCGGCGTTCGCCCTGGCGGGTGAGACGGGCAAGGAGGGGTCGTACAAGAAGTGCGACTACAGCACCCAGGAGTGCCTGAACGCCATGAACGCCAAGATGAAGGCCGCCGGCTGGGTCGGCATCGAGTACGAGGCCGACGAGGCGACCGGCCGTGTGGTGGTCCAGCGCGTCGTCCCCGGCAGCCCGGCGGAGAAGGCCGGCCTTCAAGAGGACGACATCTTGGTCGCCATGAACGGCATCTACATCAAGCAGGAGAACGAGAAGTCGCTCACGGAGATCCGCAAGACCTGGAAGCCCGGCAAGACGGTGCAGTACACGATCCAGCGCGAAGGGCAGGCGAAAAAGATCGATATCGTGCTGGGTGAATGGCCGGCGGACCTTCTTGCCCGCTACATCGGCCAGCACATGCTCGATCACGCCGAGGCGGACGCGACGATGCCCCCTCCGCCACCGCCGCCTCCCGTGCCCCCCAAGTGATCGCGGGCACGGTTCTCTTCGCCCTGTGGCTCGGAGTGCCCGCGCTGGTCGCCGGCGCTCCTCCTGCCCCCGTCGCCGGCCCCGACTGCTCCGACTGCGCCCATCTCGAGGCCCCGGCGAATCTCACGAATGCGGTCGTGATACCACCTGCCTCGGAGCCCGGAGAGCGGCTGGTCCTGGAGGGGCGCGTGCTCCGGCCCGACGGCAGGACGCCCGCCGACGGCGTCCTCCTGTATGCCTACCACACCAACGCACGCGGCATCTATCCGAAGCGGGGCGACGAGCGCGGGCAGGCCCGCTGGCATGGGTCTCTGCGCGGCTGGCTCAAGACCGGAGCCGACGGTCGCTACCGCATCGAGACTAGCCGGCCCGCCCCCTATCCCGACGGCGGCATCCCGGCCCACATCCACATGACGGTGATGCCCGAAGGCGGCCGCGAGCAATTCATCGATGACGTCGTCTTCGATGACGACCCGCTGGTGACGGCGTCCTATCGCGCACGGGCCAGGGATGTCGGCGGCCCTGGCGTCGTCCTCCCCACCCGGAATGCGGCCGGCGTCTGGCAAGCGACGCGCGACATCGTGCTGCCGGACTGACCGGAGTTCCTCCTCCTCTTGAGCAGGTCCGGGACTATCGCGCCCGGCCGGCGTTTGACACCCCGAAAAGCGCCGCGTTAGACTCCGCCGAGATGCTCGACATGGTGTGGGTCCGCGACCATCTCGACGAGGTGGAGGCGGCGCTCCGCAGCCGGGGTGGATCGTTCGACGTCGCGGAAGTGCGCCGGCTCGACGGCGAGCGGCGGGCGGCTCTGCGGGAGGTCGAAACGCTGAAGGCGCGGCGCAACGCCGTCTCCGGCGACATCGCCCGTCTGAAGAAGGAAGGGAAGGACGCCCAGGACCTGATCGACGAGATGCGCGGCGCGGGCGACCGGATCAAGGATCTCGACGCCAGGTCCGCCGCGGCCGACGAGGCGCTGCAGCAGCTCCTCCTGAACCTCCCGAACATCCCCGACCGGAGCGTCCCGGCCGGCTCCTCGAGCGATGACAACGTCGAGGTGCGCCGGCGGGGGACACCGCCGCGGTTCGACTTCGAGCCGAAGGCGCACTGGGACCTCGGCGTGTCGCTCGGCATCCTTGACTTCGAGCGCGCCGCCAAGATCACCGGCGCGCGGTTCGCGGTGTACGTCGGCGCCGGAGCGCGGCTGGAGCGCGCCCTCATCAACTTCATGCTTGACCTGCACACACGGGATCACGGCTACACGGAAATCCTGCCGCCGTTCATGGTCAACGAGAAGGCGATGACCGGCACCGGCAACCTGCCGAAGTTCGCCGCCGACCTGTTCCGGCTGGAGCAGGTCGGCTACTACCTCATTCCGACCGCCGAGGTTCCGCTCACCAACCTGCACCGGGAGGAGATTCTCGACGGAGCGCGGCTGCCGATCTCGTACACCGCCTTCACGCCCTGCTTCCGCAGCGAGGCCGGCTCGTACGGCAAGGACGTCAAGGGGCTGATCCGGCAGCACCAGTTCAACAAGGTGGAGCTGGTGAAGCTGACCAGGCCCGAGGACTCGTTCGAGGCGCTCGAACGCCTGACCGCCGACGCCGAGAGTGTCCTGCTGCGGCTGGGGCTGCCCTACCGCGTGGTGACGCTGTGCACCGCCGACATGGGCTTTGCCTCCGCCAAGACCTACGACATCGAGGTCTGGCTGCCGTCGTTCAACGCCTACCGGGAGATCTCGTCCTGCTCCAACTGCACCGATTTCCAGGCGCGCCGGGCCGGCATCCGCTTCCGCCGCGGCCCCTCCGGCAGGACGGAGCTGGTGCACACCTTGAACGGCTCCGGGCTGGCGGTCGGCCGGACGCTGGTGGCGATCCTGGAGAACTTCCAGCGCGCCGGCGGCGGCGTCGTCATCCCGGAAGCGTTGCGGCCCTACTTCGGCGCTGCCGCGATCGAGCCGCCCCAACGCTAGGGGCGCATCCCGGGCCCCGCGTGGGTCGATCGCCCCGTTCGGCGGCGGTCCCGGCCTCCAGGCCGGAACTGGTCCCGGGGCCCGTGGTGCTGCTCCTCGTGGCTGCGATCCTCGCCGGAGGGACTCAGGATGCCTCGGCCGCCGATCCGGAGCCGCCGCTACCGCGGAAGTCGTTCCGGGAGGCGGCCCGGACCTTCTTCGACGACGGTGCCTACCTTTTCACGTTTCCAGCCCGCGCGAACGCGAAAGGGGCCTGGCTGACGGCCGGTGTCACGGTCGGCACGCTCCTGCTGGTCGAGCAGGACGATGAGATCCGGGAAGAAGCCCAGGAATCCGACAGCCGCGCGGCCGATCGCCTGGGGCACGTCTTCGAGCCGCTCGGCCGCGCCCCGATCCAGGCCGCCGCGCTCGGCATCTTCTACGTGACCGGCAGGCTGACGCGCCGCCCCCACGCGACCGCGACCGCCGCCACCGCCTTCGAGGCCTGGCTCTGGACATTCATGATCACGAGCGCGGCCAAGGCGGCGTTCGGACGCGAGCGGCCGAGCGGCGATGCAGACGTGCACGGCTTCTTCGAGGGAGACACGATTTTCCCATCGGGGCACACGTCCCGCTCATTCGCCATCGCGGCCGTGCTCGCGGACCGCTACGGGCGCCCTGCCGCCTGGATCGGATATCCGGTGGCCGCGCTCGTCGGCCTGGCGACGGTGCAGCAGGACACGCACTGGGCCTCGGACATTCTGGCCGGCGCGGGGCTCGGGCTGGCGATCGGAAAGGGGATCGCGTCACGCCACCGCCCGGCCGCGACCGCGGGCGCCGCGGCGGCGCCGCCGGCGATCTGGAACGTGCGGGCGCTTCCCGGCGGCGCGATGCTCACCATCAGATACTGAGCCGGGGCGGCAGGCTACAATGCGCAGGATGACTTCTGAACCGCAAGGCGCGCCACGGCCACAGCTCCCGGCCGATCGGCTGCGGGCCGTGGCCGCCGAGGCGCGGCCGCAGGCCTTCCGCGAAGTGTACGACCAGGTGCTGCGGCGCATCCTGGCGCAGCGGCCTCTGGATGCGAAGGCGCTGCGGCTCGGGGCCAACGACAAGATTGCACTCTTCATCCGGGCCACGGCGGGTGGCGGCCATTCGATCCTGGAAGTCGGATGCGGCTTCGGCGCGACCGCCCTGCACGTCGGTCGCGGGCAGCGGGAAATGGTCGGGGTGGACGCAGCGCCCACAGCCATCGAGACGGCGCGGCACCTCGCCGCCGGGCGTCCCGAGATGCGATTCGAGGTTATGGATGCCACCCGGCTGGAGTTCCCCGACGGGCGCTTCGATCTGGCCTATTCCATCGATCTCATCGAGCACCTCCATCCCGACGACGTCGGCCGGCATCTGCTGGAGATCCGTCGCGTGCTGCGCCCCGGCGGCCGGCTCGTCGTGAAGACGCCGAGCGAGCTGACGGGACCGCACGAGGGGAAGGACCCCGGGGATCAGGGGTTCCTCCACTTCCGCGAATACCGGTACGGAACGCTCCTGCCCCTTCTGAGAGAAGCCGGATTCCGCCGGCTGCGCGCCCCGGCGCTCAGCATGCGCTTCGCGTGCCGCCTGCCCGGGCCGTCATGGTATCCCGCCGCCGCCAATCTCCTGGCCGAGCGGATCGCGCTGCTCGCCCCTTACCGCAGCCGGCCCTCCCGATACGTGGCGCACCTTCTGGGGGTCAAGCAGGTCGTGATCGTCGCCGGAAGGGATTGACGGTCCGGCGCGAGGGCCTGCCAACCCCGCTCGCGCCCTCTCAGGTGCGCGGCACGATCAGATCCTCGACGCCCGCCACCTGCTCGGCGGCGCCGGTGACCAGGAGGGTGTCTCCGGCCCGGATCGTGAACTGGGCGTCGGGGGCGTGGTTGACAATGCCGTCGCGCACCACGGCCAGCACCAGGGCGCCCGTGGCCTCGCGGATGCCGGCGTCGCGCAGCGGCCGGCCCACGAGCGGGGAGGCTGAACCGACCTCGAAGAACTCCAACCGCAGGGAATCGAGCGTGCGCCGCACCTCACCGAGCGGCAGCGGCGCGAAATCATGCCGGCGGAAGACCTCGTAGCGCCCGCTGCGCACGCGGCCGATCTGGCGCTCCAGCTCCTGCCGGGGCACGTTGAGCCGTCGCAGGGTCCGGGCGATGAATTCGACGCCGACCTCGAAGGTCTCGTGGACGACCTCGTCGGCTCCGTCGCGGTAGAGCGGCTCGTCCTCGGTCGCCCGCCGGCCGCGCGCCAGGATGAACAGGTCGGGGTTGGCGCGGCGGCTCCAGCGGATGACGCGGCGCGCCATGACCTGGTCGGGGAGGGTCACCAGCAGGATGCGCGCCCGCTCGATGCCGCACCTCCTCAAGAGGTCCTCGCTGCCGGCGTCACCGTACAGGATCGGATGGCCGCGCCGGCGGGCCTCGCGCACCAGGTCCGGATCGATCTCGAGCCCGACGAACGGCGCGCCGTTCGACATCAGCACGTCGCCCAGGGTCCGTCCGACGCTGCCGTATCCCAGGATGACGATGTGGCGCGAGGGACCCTCCGGCTTCTCGGTCCCCGCGACCTGGACGTCGAGAACGCCCCGCTCGTAGCGGCGCGCCAGGCGCTCCCAGGCGGGCAGCAGCCCGCCGGTCAGACGCGCCAGCTCGGAGGCGAGCCGCGGGCTGTAGCGCATCAGGAGCGGGGCCAGCATCATCGAGATCACCGATGCCGCGATGGCGATCTTGAAAATCTCCGTCGTGATCAGCCCGGTCCGCTCGCCCATCACGGCGATGAGGAACGAGAACTCGCCCACCTGCGCCAGGTTCATCCCGACCTGGAGGGACACCGGAAGCGGGAAGCCGAACGCGGTGACCGAGGCGGCGGTGATCAGCGTCTTGCCGATGACGATCGTGGCGACGACCAGCAGCACCGCCGGCCAGGAGGCGAGGGCGAAGGGCAGGTCGAGCAGCATCCCCATGGCGACGAAGAACACTCCTGCGAAGACATCGCGGAACGGCACGACGCCGGCGCTCATCTGGTGGGCGTACTCGGTGCCGCCGAGGATCAGGCCGGCCAGGAAGGCGCCCAGGGCGTAGGAGACACCGAGGACGTGGCTGACCCAGGCCATCCCGAGGCAGATGGTCAGGGTAACGAGCAGCATCATTTCCTGGCTGCGGCTCCTGGCCATCAGGTGCAGGAATCGCGGCATGACACGCCGGCTCAGGATGTAGGTGATCGCCAGCAGGAAGGCGGCGCGCGCCAGGGCCGCCACCAGGTTCAGCGCCACCATCTCCGGTGCGCCGCCGGCCAGGGGCAGCAGAATCATCATCGGCACCACGCTCAGGTCCTGGAAGATCAGGATGCCGATGCCGAGCCGCCCCGGAAGCGAGTCGAGCTGCCCCTGGTCCATCAGGCTCTTGAGGACGACGGCCGTGCTGCTGAGGGCCACGATGCAGCCGATGAACATCGAGGTGCGGAACGACCATCCGAGGAGGGCGGCTGGCCCGAGCGCCGCCAGGATCGTCAGGACGATCTGCAGCGAGCCGCCGCCGACCGCCACCCGGCGAATCCGTAAGAAGAAGTGCGGGTCGAACTCCAGGCCGATGGTGAACATCAGCAGGAGAACGCCCAGCTCGGCGAGGGACGAGATGGTATCGCTGGCGGTCAGCCGGCCGAGGACGTTCGGCCCCAGCAGCACGCCCGACAGCAGGTACCCGACCACCGGCGGCAGCCGCAGCCGCGACACGATCAGCAGCACGGCGCACGCCACCGCCATCAAGACGACCAGCAGTCCGATGAGATCGATCGGCTGGCTCATGGCCTCCGGGCCCGCCGGGGCGACTCAGGCCCCGCGGCCGCGCCGGTATAATGCCACCGGAGGAGGGGTGGCCGAGCGGTTGAAGGCGGCGGTCTTGAAAATCGCTGACGCGCAAGCGTCCGTGGGTTCGAATCCCACCCCCTCCGATCCCGCAGTCTCCGCCGGAATCGAACGTCCCCGAGGGATCCCTACGGACAGACCGGCGACGGTCCCGCCCGGCGCACCAGCCGTTTCGGGTGGCCGGGAGGCGGGCAGAGACCGAAGGGTGCCGCCGGCAGGTCCGCTCCGGTCAGGCTGAAGCAGGTCCGCCCCGGCGTCTGTTCCTGGGCCGCCGACAGGGGTGGGCAGTCGCCGCCCGGACAATCGAAGTTGGTGAGGCAGAGCCGTCCTGCCATGCCGCCGCCCGCGCAGACAGCGTGGCGCGCGCAGCCGCCCAGGTCCGCTGGCCCGGTGTCCGTTGTACAGAAGGTCGGCCGGATGAGACAAGTCCCGCCCCCGGCACAGTCGGCGTCGATGGAGCACGCGGCCCCGGCGTCGGTTCCCAGCTCGCACCAGCCGGGGTTGTCGCAGATCCCGGGGTTGGGGCAGCCGTAAGCGTTGACGTGCGCCCCTCCCGGAGAGCGCGAGGCGACGAAGTAGGACACGATCCCGCCCGCGGGCGGGTTCGGATCGAGCGTCGTGTCGAGCGACCCGGAGGTGTATCGGAAGCCGGTGCCGGCGGGGATCCCGCTGACATCGGCCAGGAAGCAGGGACCGGCGAGAGCGGCCGGCTCCCAGAACGGAGCGACGAGCGTCCCCCTGGGTGCCGGTCCCGCCGGCACGGTGCCGCGCACGGCGTCGCTGCCGCTGCCGGAGGCGCTCCACCAGACCAGGACGGTGACATCGTCGGTCGTGGAGGCGGTCACGGCGCATGCGCCTCCGGGCCCGCAGTCGGCGTCCTCGTTGCAGGGCGCGCCGATCGCGCCGGCACTGCACTCGCCGCGGAAGTAGAGGACACCGTGCAGGGGATCGAGCTGGCCGGTCCATTCGCCGAAGACGACGTCGCCGCCATCGCCGGTGCGCACCGCCAGGTCGACGCTGGCGCCCGCAACGCTGGCGCAGCCCGGATCGGTGCTGCAGCGGACTCGCGCCGTGTACCGCGTGGTCGCCTCGGGGGCATCGACGAATACGGGATTCGAGCTGAAGCCCTGAACGACGGCGCCGTTGCGGAGGAACTCGTACTCCGCGACGCCGTCGGCGCAGCCGCCGGGGAAGGTGGAACCGGCGGCGCTCAGGCGCAGTCGCTGTCCGGCGACGACGATGTTGCCCGGGCCGCCGACCGGCTGCCCAGAGAGATCGGTGACCTCGAGGACGGCGTCGGTCCCGGCATCGCCGATCGTCTGATCGCAGGGATCGCCGGGGCAGTTCCCGGTCCGCGGCGTCGTGTCCGGGAACGGTGTCCTCTGCTCGGCGATGGCGCCCACAAGCTCGATGTTGTCGAGCCACCAGCCGTCGTCGTTGACCTGGCTGTTGAACCCGCTTCCAAGCTGGTAGTACGAGTCGGCGTTATCGTCCCACTGCCAAGAGGTACCTATCCACCGGATCCGGATTCGCAGACCCAGGTATGGGGCCAGGTGGAACTTCGTCTGCACCCAGGTGGCGGTGCCGTCGGTATCGGCGAAGCCGGGCCCGGCGCAGTCACCCAAGGGCAGAGACCCGAGCCCGGTCGAGCCGCAGCGCGCCCAGACGCCCTGCTGGAAGCACATCGTCTCGTGCACGCCACGCGGGTTGGGGGGCGCCGTGCCGGTGTCGGTTGGTGTGAACGCGCAGTTGCTCGCACCGAAAACGGAGAACGCCCGAGCCCTCTTGTCGTAGATGTTCTGATACGGCACCACCTTGTCCCAGACGCCCCACTCATCGATGGCGGGATCCTGGTTCATATCGGGCTGGATCTGGACGTCGCCGCAGTCGGCGCAATGGAACTCGATTCCCGCGGCGCCGACGGCGTTGTTGTCCACCAGCCGCGCGATGTGGAAGAAGGAGAACTCGAGATCCCCGGGGCGCGGCAGGATCGCCAGGTTGATCGGCGCGGTCATGAACCCCTGCAGGGCGCGGAGGTGGGTCGTGTCGCCCTGCTCGTTATCGAACGGATCGAAGTGGGCCCCCATGTGCAGCGAGTTCGGCGCACTGAGCGCCCGGACACCAGCGACGGGCATCAGGGGGGTATTGAAGGAACAGCCGCCAACGCACGTCCCGGATTCGACGTTGGGGCAGTTGGTCGCCCCATTGGGGCAGTGGAGATGCCAGTCCATCGGGTAGGCTGGATTCAGCACGCATCCTGGATTCTCCGGTGGGATGTCGAATCCGCCGCAGGCGACGGCCGCGATCCTGTTAAGGCCGGCGCCGGTGTCGCTGCCACGGAGGTACGCTCCTGATTGGCAGACAGGAGCGGGCGGACCGGGCGGACAATCGGCCGCCGTCTGGCAGGCGGTCAGGGGAGCGTTGCTGCACGCGCCGCGGTACAAGCCGGGTCCGATGATCTGAAGGAACGTGTCGCGCACGGTGAAGTTCCCGTCCCCGTCGCGATCGAGATCGAACTTCTCGACGATGCGGCCGTCGTCGGCCGTCCCCGGGAGCCCGTCCGGTCCGAGGGTGAAGACCTGACCGCCCGTAGGCTGGTTCAGATCGGCGGGCAGGGAGAAGCAGGCCGGAGCGACCATGCCGAGCGACTCGTGGGCGATCATGGTGAGGCAAAGCTCGATCGTGGCCCAGAGATTCGGCGGGGGCGGGGTCTGGAGCGAGTCGCTCGTCGTGAACGTGAACCCGGGATTCCCCTGGATGAAATCGCCCAGCACCTTGGTTTCGCCGTTCGCCCAGCTGCCGACGAACAGCGTCGGCTGGGGGATGCAGGCCACGTCCGGGTCGGTCGTGGTCAGGATTAGCGTCGCCCCGGTCAGCGACGGTCCGGAATTGCGGAGGCTCAATTGCAGTCGGCCGGCCTCGCCCGTATCCGGGTAGATGTCCTGGTCGCCGTCGAGGTCCTGGTACGCCACCGAGTTGACGACGATGCTGGCCAGCGGAAGGCTGCGGCAGGTGATCGTGCCGTTGAAGTTCACGATGTCGTCGGGGATGCCGTTGATGGCGTCATCGAACGAGCCGGTCGGGTCGCAGGCGTCGCCGAGGCCGTCGCGGTCCCGGTCGCGCTGCCGGCCGGTGCCGGGGACGATCTCCGGGTTGCCAACTGTCGGGCAGTTGTCCAATCCGTCGGTCACCCCGTCGACATCGAAGTCATCGACCGGGGTCTCGCAGGCGTCTCCCACGCCGTCCGAGTCGGCATCATTCTGGCCGGGGTTTGCGATCGTGGGGCAGTTGTCGCACAGATCGCCGAGGCCGTCGCCGTCGGCGTCGTCCTGCAGCGGGTTGTAGAGCTGCGGGCAGATGTCGCCGGCATCCGGGACGCCGTCGCCGTCCACGTTGTTGAAGTCATCCTCGGCCGCCTGGCCGTCCGCGTCCGCGTCGCACAGCGGGTCGTGGTAATAGACCGAGAAGACGCCATCGGAGGCCGGGGACGTGAAGACGTGGCTGGCGTCGTTCGTCACGGTCGAGAAGACGACTGTGCCGCGGTACAGGCCCGGGCTTCCCTGGACGGCCGGCAGCGTGTAGAGCTTGCTGTTCGGGTAATCGACGGTGACGCCGGTAGAGATCGGCGTCGGGACCGAGTCCGAGTCCGTCACCACCTGCACCTGGACGTCCGGGCCGGGATTCGCCGGGTCCATGTCGAGGACGGCCGAGCAGACGCCACCCGGAGTACCGCACTGGTCGTTCGTCGTGCAGGGCCCACCGAGCGTCGACATCGCTCCCGGCCCGACGACGCGGCACTTGGCGTCGAAGACGGTGATCACCATCGTCTCGGCGCACTCGTAGAGGGTCGTCCGGTCGGTCGTCAGCGTGGCGCACTGGCCGCCGGCCGCCTGTCCGGCGCCGCCGAACCGCGTGCAGGCGGGCGAGGCGCCGAGGGCAGCCTCGTCGACCGGATGCCACTCTCTCCACTCGAAGACGGCATCGTCCATCGCGATGCCGAAATCAGTGGAGCCGTTATAGCTCTCGATCGCCCAGAATCCGAGGCCGATCTGCCAGCGGTTGCCGGCTTTGCCCGGGATGTACTGGATGACGTACTCGATGGAGGCCGGGTCCTGGAGGACGGCGCCACCCGTGCCTTCGAAACCGACCAGGTCGATCTCGTAGTTACGGACCGGCCCGGCGATGGTGTTCACCGCTACGATACAGATTCCGCCGCCCGTGATGCACGGGTCGGTGCCATCCGCCGGATCGCAGGTGTCGTCATCCTGCGTGCCGCCGCTGCAGACACCGATGGCGGGCGCCCCGGGCACCGGGTAGGCGCAATGGAGCGGGTCACGGGCAAGGTCGCAGGCGGACGGGATCGGAGTGGTGCTGTCCGGGTTGGTGTTCTGGGTGTGACCCGTGAACCCGCTCTCGTCGCCGTCGAGATTGACCGAATTATTGGGGTTCAGGAACGGTCCAAACGTCCTCTGGTGTGGCAGGTAGTAGTTAGCCGGATCGATGCCGTAGGTGTTGCTGAAGTACTCGTACGTCTGGCGCGTGACACCGTGCGGCCAGCCGCCGAACCGGCGGTTGTAGTAGGTGTCCAGCTGCTCGCCGAGCATGCTGGTGATGTTGTCGCTGTCGGCATCGCTGTCGACGTTGACGCCGCCGCCGGCGTAGCCGTCGTTGATCTGGATCGTCTCGTTGAAGCCGAAGCGCTGGAACTCCACGGTGTACGGGAAGCCGCGGGAGTCGGGAAGCTGGTTCACCTTCGCGATGACCGGGGAGGTCAGGACGTCCATCATGATTTCGAACAGGGGCGGGGTGTCCGAATCCCTCGGCTGCGTGTGATTCTCGCAGGCGGTGGCCGCCGGACCCGGGGTGGCCGGGTCGCCGTCGCCGGTGTGCCAGACGCCGAACTGGTTCAGGCCGCCCGAGGTCTGGAAGCCGCACAGACCTGACGTCTTGTACTCCCACAGCGGGTTGCTGCTCAGCGTAGGGCCCACGTCGCTGGCCGGATGACGGTATGGCCTCCACCCACCGTCGTTCTGGTCGAGGTTCCACGGCACCCGGTGCGTGTCGGTCGGATTGGTCGACACCAGGATGCCCCGGTCGACCGGACCGTAAGGCGGGGCTTCCGGCTGGATGTCGCGCTCGGTGGCATCCCGGACGCCGTTGTCGTTCAGGTCCTCTCCCAGCACGTTGGTCGGCACCCCACCCGGTCCGCCGCTGCCGCCGAACAGGCTGCTGAACACCACCTGCTCCGCCGGCACCATGTACCCCAGGAACGGATCGACCGTGTCGACCGGGTCGATCGCCTGGTTGCGGTTGAAGTCGCGCACCTCGATGCCGCCGTCCGGGTAATCGGTCGAGTAGTGGAACGTCTCGCGGTCGGCGTTGATGGCATGCAGGAACTGGTAGCTCTGCCGCCCGACGCGTACGCCGCGCACCAGCGAATCCAGGCTGGCGGTCAGGCACACCTTGCGGTCGTTCAGGGGCAGCGCGTTGGCAGAGGCCGCGTCGACCAGGACGTGGAAGAACACCCCCTGCGTCTGGCCGACGGGCAGGATGCCGGTGTTCTTTGGTGAGTCGAGGATGGTGATCGCCCCGGCTCCCGGGTTGGGGTCGGGGTCGGTGCCGGGGTCGGGTCCGTCCGGGCAGGAAGGGGAGGGAGAAAGGCTGACGGTCATTTCGGCATAGCTGTCGGTGACCCCGGCGTTGTTGAGGGCGACGCCGTAGGTCACCACCTCGCCGGCGTCGAGGTTGTCGTCGTTGTCGCAGCCGCCGTTGACCGCGAACTGCTCCCCGAAGGCGGTGTTGTTGTTGACCAGGAAGGTCCCCGGGACCAGCTCGGGGGAGCACCGGAACCCGGCCTTGGCCGTGATGGCGCGCTGCGGGGGGCGGTTGTAGGTCGCGATGATGGTGTGGCCCGTGTCGCCTTCCAGGAGACCGTTGCCGCTGATGGCGGGGCCGGCGAGGCGCACCGGCAATGAGGAGGCGGTGAACTGCCCCGGCGCCGAGCCGGCGGCGAAGTCGAAATCGGCTTCGGAGTCGATGAGGGCCCCGGTCGCGTCGCGCACCTCGAAGGTAGCGCTCGCCTTCACGTTGGCCGCGGTGGCGGTGCCGGTCGCGTCGATGATGTTGAGCGTGGCGCTGCCATCGCAGCCGTAACGGACCGCGCCGAAGCTGATGAGGGAGCCCGGGAACGTCGTCGGGCCGGCCAGGGGCGCGGCGTCGGCCGGATCACGGACGACCGGACCGGCGACAATCAATGAGTACGGCTGGCCGGGCTGGTCGAGCTGGCAGTTGGCGTTGTTGTCCTCACCCGTGCCACACGTGAAGGCGGTGTCCAGGTCGAGCCGGCCGTTGTTGTTGTCGTCCTCGTCGCCGTCGGCGTCCGCCGGCACGGGGATGATGGTGATCGGGTTCTCCGGCGCGCCGTTGGCGCCCCAGCCACGGCGGACCGTGATCCGCCAGCGGCCCACGTACAACGGCGAGTCGTCATAGATCCCGTTGGTGTTCGGGTCCGAGTGCAGGTGGATCGCCTCGTGCGGGTTGTAGTACTCGTGCTTCTCCACCCCCACGGCGGCCGTCCGGGCCGCGGACCACTGGTTCTGGGTGGCGCTGGTCGTGCTCGGGGTGTTGTAACGGTTGCCGTCGTAGAACTCGTTGTCGTTCGCCGACCCCGCCACGCAGGGAGTGCCGTTCGGCTTGCTGTCGGTGTCGGTCAGGCAGGTGTCAGGACCCGGGCCCTCGAGCACCATGTCGAGGTCGTTGATCAGCGGCCCGCCGTCGCCCGCCGCCCCCGGCATGTCGGCCCACGCCAACCCGACCCGCAGCTGCTGGTGCGTCAGGACCACCCCGCCGTTCGCCCGGGACATGGTGCGCGACCCGACCATCCGGAAGGTGTGCGTGATCTGCGAGCACGGCGCCCCCGGCGCGCAGGGCGGCGTCGTGTTGTCGATCAAGGACTCCCCGGTGCCGATCCGGTCGTAGACCAGCAGACCGGGCGCCGGGAACTCGAACGCCTGTCCGGCGCCGCCCCGGAACGGGTTCAGGATGAAGTCGTCGGACCAGTTCGAAAGTGGCAGCACGTGCGTCAGGACGGCCCGGCCGTACCCCGCCTCGCTGTTGCACATGATCCCGACCACGGCCGGTGTCGTCCCCGGGCGGCCGGTCACGGTCCCCAGGTCGGCGCAGCGAGAGCGCAGCAGACGTGATTCATTCGCATCCGAGTCCTGCCCGAAGACCAGCTCGGTGAAATCGCCCGAGGCGATCAGCATCGCCTTGAGGAGGGAGCCGGAGACATTCGGGATCCGGTCGTCGGGATCGCCAGGCAGGGAGCCGAAGTGGCGCTCTCCCGTCGGGTAGAAGCCCTGCGCCAAATAGTCCCGGATGACCGCCCCAGCCCCGGACAGGAGGGCGGCGGAGTACGAGGTCCCGAAGCTCCCCTCGTCCAGCTCCGCGTCGATCGGCGCCAGGTTGTCGTTGTCCGTGCTGCGAATGACCGCCAGCCCTCCGGAGTACGGCTCGTCGATCAGGTCGAACCCGTACGCCGTCACGATCGGCGCCTGGCGCCGCGACTCGCGGGTCGCCGGGCCGCGCGACGAGAAGCGCGCCGTGTTCTCCTCCTGGTTATTGCTGCCGAAAATCGTGAACGTCTCGTCTCTCGTCGCCCCGACCGTGATCACGTTCTTGGCCGTCGCGGGCGGGGGAATCTGCGGGGGGCGCGGGTTGTTCGGGTTCTCGTCGATGTCCGTGCCATTGAACAGGTCCGGAATCCTCTTGGTGTAGAAGGCGATGCGGCCCGTGCTCGGCAGACCGCCGTTGTTCCCCACCGGCGAGAACACCGCGAAGTCACGGTTGTTGTACAGGAACCGGTCGACGTCGACCGCCGCCTGAGAATAGATGCCATTCCCGCAAGGGAACGTGCAGGCATCTGGCGGAGGGATGCCGCCGAACGGCAGGATCCCGATGTGCACCTCGCTGCCGCCGCCAACCAAAGGAGCGCAGGGCCCGGACGCCGGGGGAGTAGAGGGACATATCGCGAGGTTCAATCGGTCGCTCAACAGCCCCGGGAAGACGTTCCCTCCGTGCTCGACGATCCCGTTGATCGTGCACTCCCCGGTGCCCGCCACATCCTCCAGCAGAATCCGGGCGCCGCGCGCCACCCCGTCGAAGTTGCCGTTCCGGAGCGCGTCCCCGCCGCCGACTCCGGATTTGGAGATGAACACGCCGAACTGGGTCGGATTGGCCCCGATGAGCGACGCCACCGTGTGCCCGTGCGTCCCCGACCCCGACAACGGCGCGTCACAGGAGGTGCCGCCATCCTCCACCGCCTGGATCGAATGGACCTTCCGGTGCGAGGGCCCGATCGGTGACGTCCCCGTCTCCACCTGCGTCGCCGTCTGTGAGAAGTTCGGCGTGTCGATGCTGATGCCGTTGTCCACCACCAGCACGATCTGCGGCGGCACGATCGCCGTCCCGTCGTTCGTGTTGCCCAGCCCGGACTGTCCCAGAGAATTGATGCCGCCCCCGTCCACCCCGGCCTGGTCGAACGGCCGGATGAATCGGGCGTCCTCGGCCGACCCGGCCTGCACCGCCGGCACCGCCTCCATCGCCATCGTCATCTGGTCGGACTCCGGCTCCAACGTCAGGACACGGTCGTCGCGCGCGATCCGCTCCACGGCCTGGTTGTGGATCTCCGCCTGCAGCTGGTACCCGAACGGCTTCTCGGTGACGTTCCTCACCCCCTGCATCGGGCGCAGGTCGGACGCCAGAGCCTCCACCGAATCCCCGGGCACCAGCGTGATGATCGAGCGCACGAACGGATCGCTGGCGCGCTTCTTCGAAATCTCCGGAAGCCCGCCGTAGGTCGGAGCGATCTTCATCGCCGGCAGGTAGGGCGCCGTCCGGTCGATCGCCTGAAGGCTCCGCAGCGCCTGCATTCTGCCGGCCTCGACCTTCACCATGAGGGTCCTGTTCGCCAGCACCGACAGGATGGTCGCGTTCTCGGCGACCGAAAGCAGCGCCGCATCGAGACCTGCCGCTTCGATCGACGCCTCGCTCAGTCGGACGTAGTTCAGCCCCGGCCGCAGCTTCCCTTTGGGGCCCTTCGAGGTCTCGTCCTGTCCCCACCGCAGTCCGGGCTTCAGTCTGGCGATGAGCGGGTCGCGGTCCAGATCCCAGTTCAAGTCGCCGAGAGGCGAGCGCAGCAGATCCCTGGCCTCGGCGCCGGAGGCGCGATGCGCCCTGAACGCCCCCCCGAACGGGGAGTTCTCGGGGAGAGGCATGTGTCCTGGAGGCGGAGCCAGGATTGCCATCCGGCTTGCCTCCAGAGCCGAGTATCGCCGGTCGATCTCGTTCTCTTCCGTAGGGTCCTGCATGTAGGGCCGGCCGGCCCAGTGCAGAATCCCCGAAGCCGCCAGGAGCGTGGCGGGTGGCAGGACGACACGGAGCCAGAGAAAGGACTTCAGCCGGCGGCTAGGAGTGCGTGACATGACACTCCTCCGAGTGATGCGACACTCAGGGCACCTTCCCCGAACCGGCGTTCTACGGGCAGACACTTTGCGGAAGGGCCTGGTCGAGCAGGCGCTTCGCGTGCCCCGTCGGCAGGCAGCCCTGGTTGAACGGCTGCTGAGGCGGGAACGAATCGCTCTTGTAGCACTGTGACCCGGCCGACGATGCCGCGGCGTCATACGCCTCGCACTGACCGAGCGGTCCGCAGTTGGCGGCGTCGGGGGCGCTGGCGACGCTGGGGTTGAGACAGAGCCGCCCCACGGTCCCGCTGAGGCAGACCTGATGGCGTCCGCAGCCGCCGAAATCCCCCGTGCCGACATCCGAGGTGCAGTAGGGTCTGGAGATGTTCGGCAGGTTGGTGCATGTTCCACCGTTGGGACAATCGGCGGGAG